>Ga0209979_1000077_pt1 | contig 170265 bp, 169 predicted proteins | sample AnhtaG_FD_183114 | JGI IMG/M metagenome (GOLD analysis project Ga0209979, IMG submission 183114) | Deep subsurface microbial communities from Anholt, Denmark to uncover new lineages of life (NeLLi) - Anholt_01485 metaG (SPAdes) (version 2) | ecosystem: Environmental > Aquatic > Marine >...
GAAATGGGGGTCAAACATTAACTATTGCTGGTTTCGTGAGTGATGCTCGGTTATTCATTATCTCAATATCATTTTATTGAGCAGATTCTTCTTTTATGCCATCTCACATAAACACATAAATTATACAAGAATTGGCTGAATAACACCATACTATAATATTTTAGCTAAATAAAGGGCACGTTCGTTCTGAAATTGCATAACTATTTAAATATAGTCTAATTTTTAGACTTGTTAAAACGATAAAATCCCACTTGCAACATATAAAGGTTTTAACCAAAATCACTAAGTGTAAAGCAATTTCTGCACGAACGTCCCGGTTCCAAATCGTATTAAAAAATGTTCTATTATAATACTTTACCTTTTAGATTGTTGATATCTGGCAGCTAAAACCCGAGCCAGTCTTGGGTATCTTTCCGATATCTCTATATTCTGGAGATTGTGTTCATGGCAAGGTATCAAAGAATTCGAATTAGCCCGTTATTCACTATTCAGGAAGGGAATCGGGGTTGAGATCTGGCATCAGGAATAAGAGGGTATCAAGGGCACGGAGGGTATACTGTCAGCTGGCGGTGAGGAAGTCGGGTTATCCGGCAGCGGAGGTCGCGTGATTGCCAAGCGTGACCACTTCTGTTGTTGTTCGAGCCACCAGTTCAGAAGATCTGCCTGGAATTGAATATTATTTGTAAGTTCATTCAGAAACAGCGTTCCGTGTTTATTTGTGTTTCAAATATTGTAAGGATTTGGTATTCAGCGAAACTGTCTATTTCAGCTAGAAATCTACATCGAGTAGCATAACTCTTGTCAAAAAAATAACTCTGACCCCTTTTCATTCAGTCTCTTTATGAAAGTGATTGAGGGACATAGATTTGGACCGATCAAATTTTCTTGAGGTTTTTGCGCGGTTTTTTCTCAAAAAGTAAAAAATCCGCTTGATTGGGGCATATATCTCCACTTGGATCGAGCTTCCCTTTCAAAAATTATGCTGAAAAGGCCTCTGGGTACTGCTCATCCACATAGAGATAGTCATCTGATGGCGGGAGCTGAGAGTCGGAATAGTCCAAGTGGATCTCAGGGAAATGAGGCGGCGCATTGGCCTTGGGCGAGGGTTTCTTTTTGACTAACCAGATCCCTAAGTGTTTCAGAATCTTCTGTATGACCTCTTTATCCTCTATAAAGCCGACGACCTTCATGGTTCCCTGGCACTTAGGGCAGGTGAGAGGATCAACCTCATATATCTTCTGAATGAGCCTGGCCCAATTCTTCCGGTATTCTTTTGTATCCTCTTGCGGTTCAATGATATAAGGTATCAACCCATCCTGGTTTTCCTTTTGCCGTCTTCCATGGGAGACGTTACTGTAGTAGCCATAATAACGAACCATCTGCTCTCCCTTGTTGGGTATATGAGAGCACATGGCCGCTAACCATTCCAAGGCGTCAAAGGCCTTCTGTTGTTTTCCATCCTTAGATTTGGTAGATGACCTTGGACTCTTCTTGGATGTAAGTCATTCTTTCCTGAGAGAAAGGGGCACGGATAATATAACGGGCGAGGTTCTCCATTGCATCTCCCTCTCTGGGATGTATTCTTGGCCCACAAAAGACGTTAAACCCTGAATGTCGCCATGACAGCAGAATGTTGATAAGATCTTGAGTAATTTTACCTTTAGAGAGGAGCGTTTTGAAGAGTCTATGCTTGAAGATCTCTTCCAGATCCTTGGTTTCAAAGGAAGGAGCGACTCTAAACATACCATTTCCAGAAAAACATCCATGAAGCGAGGGGTCGAGTCTTTTTTTGACAGTTGTTATAGCTCATTGTATATAGTTTGATATGTCGCGACCTTTGCGCATTGAGTACCCCAGTGCTTACTACCACGTGATGAACAGGGGCATGGCGGGACAGTCAGTCTTTCTCTCGGACGCCGACTATGACCTCGAGGCCGAATTGAACGCATCAAGCAGATGGCCAGCTCAAGTTCTATACAAAAAAAGACTTGACCCCAATTCGGATTTATGACATGTACAAAACAAATCGTAAGCTATTTTTGAGTATTAAGGGAGAGAATCCCAGTATGGTTGATGGTACCCCAGTTGCTCGGCTGCGCTGCGCTCTTCATAGGTCAGTTCACTCCAATCTTTACTTTCGGAAGTTGGTTCGGCAGCCTCACCTTGCCAACTGGCTTCATCCCAACCAAGTACTCCCCAAAGTGCTTGCTCTGCAGGGGTGAGATCGGTCCAATCGAACGCATCCCAAAACGATTCCAGAGCCTCACCCTCGTCAGGCTGGCGTACCTCTGGCGTGTCGTGTTCGTCTAGAGTGGATGGGGTGGCACAGCCAAGCAAGAGCCCCATACCAATCAACAGGATCGTAGAGAGATACATCACACCAGAGAGTTTCGACATTGTTGTTCTCATGATTCGTTCCTCCATAGATTAATTATAAAAGGGGACGTTGGTTCCAAAACGATTTATTGAGAAATCTCGAAAGGACTAATGTTGCTAAAATCGTTCCTCATGTTGAGAATTCCATGAGAAGTCCAATGGCATACTATCATATTTCATTAAACCGCATCAAGCGACTAGAAACATTTTGGACTGAACTATATCGAATCGATTTCTTGACTCGTAAGTCGTTTTGGAACTAACGTCCCCCTTTACAGTACAGTACAGGGTGTAATGATCTTGGAATTTGACATATCTCAATACCAGTCTAACGAAAAGTCCACTTGCCACAAGGCTGTCTTGTAGCCTTGTGGTCAATGTGAAACGGCTTGGTTATAATTTTTATAAGATGACTTTTTTTAGAGTCACATGCTCCTTGTCCTGCCAAGGCCAGATCATAATTAAAATCACAGTCGAATTATATGTGCCATAGTAGAGAGTCTGGCCTTTGCAAATACCTCCAAAGGAATTTGCAAGTTTTAATGCAGCATCCTTTTTCGATGACAATGTTTCTTCTGAAGAATCCTCAATTTCAATTTCTTCTGCGGAAATTAGTGGGGGACCAAGCTTTTCAGTTAGAATTCTATTCCAGTTGGATATATCTTTACTGAAGAATACTAATTCTTCGTAATTTTCTGAACTTTTGCGAATTTCGTTAATAGAGTTACATAACTCTTCCCCAACAAGGTTTTCTATTTTCATGATTATTATTATAACATCAGAAATCACCGGCACGGGCAAAGCCCGGGTCCGGTGCATTGATTTGTTAGAAATTCTTTATTAATTCAACAATATTCCAAACAAGTTGTCCATACCCTGTTTTAACGTATAGTCCTATTTGCGCGATTAAAGAATAAGCAATTGCCAACTGTGCCAATGCATAAACTGCAATAGTAAATTGACCTATACTAATAACGCCGATACCAAACTGGGAAACATTGATTATGCCTATACCAAATTGTCCAATTGAAATTATTCCTTTCGCCGGCACTGGCCTCCCATTGGGGCGATACTTGAATGAAATATGCAAAAGTGGTATGCTCATAATGGTTGTTTTGCTTTTGTATTCAAACCCCCAATCCTCCCATTTTTCTTTGGTAGGATACGGAGCCCCACAATTTGGACAAGCCTTAGCGTGATCGCTGACATCATGTTGACACTCTCTGCATTTTTTCATTTTTTTCTCCTTTATACTTCTAACGTTAGCTTCACCAGCAAAGACGGCTTGGCGCGCCCCGTGCCCCGCACGGGGCGTGACAAACGGCTTTGTCAGGTGCAAGCTCATGTTAGCCAGCGGGAACGTCACTCTGGCCAGCTTGTCAAGGCTTCGGTAAGGATTTGATGAACTTGCCCACCAGGTCGATGATCGCCCCTTCGTGCTTCCATCCTGCCTCCCCCGGTAGCTCGTGCAAAGGATCTGCGGTAGTGACAATAATCATGTCGAGCTCATCCAGCAGGATAATCAGGTTCCCGCCATGTCCCCACGCGAAGTTAAAATGATGCTCGCCTACGCTGGCGGACCACCATTGATAGCCATACCCGATGTCGCGGAAGTACCGGCCCAGTTTGCTGGATATCCACCCAGTGAAATTGATATTCTCCGAGTACCTTTGCAGTGATTTCCTGACCCAGTCGGCCGAAACGACCTGTTTCCCATCGTATTCACCGTCATTGAGATATAACAAGCCGAACTTGGCCATATCACGAGCCGTAACGTAGATTTCCCCCCAGCCCCAGTTGTAGTTATCTGCATCGGGGGTCCAATCGCCCACCTCCGCGTTAATCGGCGTGAACAGATTCTCCTGACCGTATGACTTGAGATCTGTATCACACGCCCGTGCCACAATAACCCCCAGGAGATGGGACGTCAGATTGCTGTAACTGAACTCGGCTCCCGGATCGCTGGTGAGAGGAAATTCAACTATGTGGGGCAGCCAGTGCCAGTTGTCGCTAAAAAAAAGAATATCAAAATAAGGAGGCGTGCGTCCTTCCCAGGGATATCCGGCGCGCATTTGCAACAAGTCCCGGATCGTGATCTGCTCCTTCCTCGGATCAGTTATTTGATCGGCGAATTCCGGGAAGAAATCCATCATCTTCTGATCCACGCCTGACAGATAGCCTTGATCCAGCGCAATCCCGACCAATGCCGAGGTGAAGCTCTTCGTCGCAGATTGCCGGCCGGACAACTGATCAACCGCCCCTTCATTGAAGTACCCTTCAGCGATCAGATAGCCGTTCTTCATCACCAGCAGCCCATAGAGGGTCTCCAATTCAGCCGCATCGAGATAGAGCTCCGCCACAAGCATCGGATCCAGCCCCTGCTCTGCAGGTGTCGACACCTTCCAGTCATCTCCGGGTAGCGGTGTGTATTTAACCGCTTCTAGATCCTCAGTCCGAGGGCCGCATCCGACCAGCATTGATAGGATTAGGATCGCGCTGGTGATTAAGAGGAAAGAATGCTGACGCCACTTAGAGCGGAACATAGGGCAGCGCACGATATGTTTCAGCAGGTCTAGCCTCAGCGTGTCGTTGTCTTTGCGCGGAGTGTACATAATATCTCCTTTCATGCGGGGTCCCACATTGCGAATCGGAGAGGGGGAGCCAATACTTTTCCGGCTGGCTAACGTCTCGCATAACCTGACGGTTTTACACAGAGCAGAGCAAAGCGGCGCGGCGTGTTAAACCGGTCAGTGTTAATGCGCTTGTTATGTTGTTGCATGTCTCTGCTAAACAAATGCATAAATTAAAAAAGCCCCAAAGCATACGGCTACGACACCACCAATACGACCAAACGGTTTTGCCAAGGACAATGCCCAGGAGATTAGCCGTTTAAAATTATTGCGCCCTATTACAGTAAAAAATATAGCGGCGACAATAGAAAGCCAACCAATAATTTCAATTACAAGCGGATATTTAGAACCGCCAGATTGATAAATAAGCAATGCACCAAGTACTAGTCTTATTGCTATAGCTAGTATTTGCAGCTCTAACTTTTCGGTATGTTTATTCAACAAGCCGAATATATTTTCCGGATTAATAATAATTATTATCCCAGCTAAGAGTGTTAACGCACCAAATATAATTATCAAAATGGTCATAATCTAGCTCCAGTAGCAACATAACGCTAACATAACCGGCGCACGGTTAGCGTCCGGTTAATGTATTTGTTAAATGCGGGTTATTATAATGATTGACAACAATTCTAAGAGCTTTATTAAACCCATCGCCTTACTTTTGCAGAATACTCTAAATATTCTTTTCCAAATTTTTGTGACAGATAGATCTCTTCAGGTTTCACCGCTTTGAATAAAAAAAGGCTATACAGAATTGGTATTGTGAAGAACAGCCAAAGTGAGAACATCAAAACAGCAATTCCAAATAATAGAAGTAGTAGCGAAAGGTACAGTGGATTACGAGAAAATCGAAAAGAACCATCTTTTACTATCTTGATGGTCGATTTTGCTGTATCGAATGGAGTCTTATTCTTGATAAGTACAACAAATGCGCTCACTGCAAAATAGCCGGAAATAAGTATAAATATACAGCCGACAATAATACGAGATATCAGTGCAAAACTAATTAGATGAATGGGGAAAAAGTATTCCAGCAAAAGACCAATTCCTAAACATGCAAAGAAAAATAGTGGAGGTGGTATGCGAACAGCCGCAGTATCTTTTGAATTGTTTTCCATAATTAGCCTTATTGATCATTTAACGCCTAAATCAGCCGACGCGTTAGCGGTCGGCTGGATTTAATTGTTATGAACTATCTCTCTTTGATGTAATCAAGTAGGCATGCTTAATTGCAAGCCCAAAAAAGTTACTATCTGATATTTCTGCTAATTCATGCTCTACATGCATTGCTCCATACAATGCCTTCAATGCCATGTCATCTTTATCAAGAATAATAAGACGAGATAGCATTAGTAATTCTTGATCAGATAGTACTTTACGAATCTCTTCTACAATGCAATTGATGGCAGCTTTTTTATCTGCTCTAGCCCAGTCAGCCGAGATCAGAAGATCCCATTTATTTGGAGCATCTTCACGAAGGAATAAAGCAAAGAGTTCAAACTGCCCCTTCGATTCGCTGAGTGCTTTCTCTACATTTAGTAGCTTTTCTGCTTGTTCTCTCATAGCTGCTTTATTAGCTCCTTCGTTGAGTCAAGCATATCTCTTGCGTCAGATTCTTGAACATTTCCAATTGGATTATATCGAGCTTCAGGATTCCATTGTGCAACAATAGACCACTCGGCCATATGTTTTAATTTCACTTTGTCTTCTAAGCCTGTTAAGTGCAGAAGCACGTCAAGGTCATGGGTTTTAAATGTACTGTACTTTCCGCTAGTTGGGTATTCATCCCACTGCAGTGTTCTGCATATTCTGGCTTTTAAGCCGAGTTCAATAGCGTAACCACACAAATATACAGATCCATCAAAACGAGATGCCTCAAATAAAACTTCTGCATCTTTAATCCTAGCTTGTACAATTTTTTCAATTTCTACTTTCTGCATTCGTTTACTCGAATGGTTTCTAGTTCATAACGCTCCGGCTCAGGCGCGGGCTTCAGACCGTCGCCTGGAGTCGGTTGTTGGGTGCTGGTTCATGCTCCGAGTGTAGCCGCCCATTCGCCAACCCAGTGGGTAATGGCAATCACAACGACGGCTATCAGGACATGTTCGCCAACTATCTTCCATGGTCGCTTACCCTGGGCTTTTGCCATAAAGTAGCTCAGAACTGTAAGAATGGATAATCCCCACACGAGACTGACAACGATGGCCGTGAGGAGAGGCAGAAGAAGGACCGGCACTACGAAAGTCAAGGCAAAGCTGAGCTTTGCCATGAACGTTGCGATGGTGGCGCCCCAGATTTGCCTGGTCGTGTGAGCGTTTTCTGATTCCTCTGAAATATGAATGCCCAGAGCATCGGAGAAGGCGTCGGCAATGGCGATCGTGAGAATACCTCCGAGAACGACCAGCTTCGACCCTGTGCCAGAGTGCAGGCCCACCATCAGCCCAAGTGTGGTAATGACGGCTGATGTGAGCCCGAACGAAATACCAGTACCCAACGAATCCTTCATCTGTGTGTCCTCATCTTAGCACCCAACGTAAAGTTAACCTGCTGGATGCGCGAAGTGCATGCAGCAGGTTAAACGACTGGTTCGATCATTATTTTTTCTGTATTTACAAATATATCTACGACATTTATGTCGGTTAACAGGCTGTTAAGAGCCATAATTTTTTTTTGATTATCAAGTGCAATTTTCCATTCTTCCTTAGAGGTAGATATGTGGGTTTTGTCGTTACAAAAGTATAAAAAAATCAAGTAGGCATCTAAGCCACACATTTCTCTCAAAAAGAACAAATGGCACAAACGATTTGAATATTGATAGTAACCTTGTGTCCAGCCACTACCATCCTTTACCCCAAGAAAATCCTTTGTCTTTCTAATGCTGCTATCGATTTTTTCTAATGATTTTGGATTCTTTGCTTGGCATGAAGATACTATTTCAGGGATGTTTGCCTTTGCTTCAAGAAGCAAGTATTGCTTAGACCCCAACTTCCCTAAAGCATCCCATTGGGGTCCACTCTTTGACCAAAACTCTTTGAGTTTATTTTGATACGCTCCTAACCCTAGAACATTTAGAAAAGCTTTGTCCCGATATTCGGCATATTCATCCTCTTCTTTTGGCGACACCCATTCAATTGAAGAAGAATCAAAATTCAATTTACTATTTAGTTCTTCATTTAATATTTTTGGGTACTTATTGATCAATAACTGCAACCATTTAAGACTGCCTTTCTTTCCTATTTGTTGAGGAGTTCTCATTATTATTTTCTGAGTCGAACGCAAAGCTCACCAGACGACATTGAGCAGAGCGAAATTCGATCTGGTGCAGCGCCATGTTGGGCAGCATAAAGACTATGTTTGTTAATTTACTTGGCCAGGTTGCTGTATGAAGCTAACCAAATATTCCCATTCACCATGCATTTTCTTCTCAGCATTTTGCAATAAGAGAAGACTCATACCAAGCCATTCACGATATACATTGATTATATCTTGCAACAATATGAAGCTTTCACCTATATATTCCATATCCACAGGCTGTATATTGGCGATAATTGCGGGGTCATTAATGTATTTTCTGTCTAGGTGGGCTATCGCCCGGTCTCGCCACAATTCAACCTGCCTAACTAATGTCTTCAATTCCGTAAGTTGTTTCTGATGCCTTTGCACCATATTCGAAACCTCACCCTGGTCTACATTGGCAAATGCTACCGGTTTTTCGTTACATATATTGAGAAGATACCTAACACTTATTTCGTCCTTCTTTTCTGACATTAGTTTTGAAAAACCCAAAATAGTATACTCAACACAGGATACATAAACTGTGACACAGAAGTAGCGTCCTTGCACAAGATTATTGCTGTCAATAATCGGGTCAAAATTTTTGGCCACAAGAAATGCCGACCATGTCCTGAATAGTAAATCGTTCAATTTATCTAAGAGATTCTGAAGCTTACCCGAATCGTTCATGGGATACCATCCTTGTTATGCTGCCCAACGTCTGGAATAACCAGTTTGAAAAAGCGCCAGCTTTTTTAAATCTGCGTTCATTCCATTGTTAGGCTGTTATGCCTATTGATGTTAATAAATCTTGGGGGATATCGGCATTTTTTCGTCCCGCTATAGCAAAATAGTACAAAGGCTGTCCCTCCATTGAAAGCCTGTGTCGGTATCGTTCAAGGTAATATACATCAAGATATTCTGAAAAAATCAGTTCCCTTATAGCAATAGAAAATCCAGTTGTGTCACTTTTGTCAAGAAAAGTTTCCTTAACATTAAAGGCTATCCAACCCTTGCTTTGAAGGATATTAAATGCCTCTATAAATGCCTTTGCCGGAATATCCCCGAATCCGAGCGCTGCGACAGTAGTGAGACAATTAAATGACCATCCTTGTAGGTCTTCCTTTTGTTCCGCAGTCAAATTACAAAAATCTGCTACATAATAAGCATCATAAATCATAGGTCTATCACGTTCGGTTGACTCTTTTGCTTCAGGAATAATATCCGCTCCAACGAGCCTTGCAACCCCTTGTTTTCTCAGTTGTTCACCCATCATCCCATTTCCCGCTCCTAAATCTAATACGCGAAGTTCCGACAAATTTTCTTGGACTTGAGATAAGGAATATCTTAATGCTTCTGATACCTTTGTAGGAGAGTTGCATTTAAGGCGTTCATAAAACAACTGCTCATACAATCCCTTTATTTTATATATTTTTGCATATTCATGAAAAAGAATTTTCCTTTCTTTACCTTCCGGTTCCATTAAAAAGAAATATTCTTCATCTTGGTCAAGATCATGTGCTTTTATCTTTGGAAACTTGATTCTAAACTGTTCGATCATCATTACTCCTCCTTATCTGGTAAGCCTAACATAAGGATTATACTGCCTATTTGCAGCCTTATAATACGGCAAATTGAAATTTATATTGAAATTAATTAATAAATTAAGTATCTTAATCTAAAATAGTGGTAATATTAGAATCTATAAATACTGAAAGTGAGTTTGTGATATGGGATTACTGGATCAGGTTCGTGATGTGATGCGCAGAAAGCACTATTCAATTCGCACAGAACACACATATCTTAACTGGATAAAGCAATATATCCTATTTCACAAAAAATGTCATCCAAAAGATATGGGAGAAAAGGAGATCTCCCTATATCTCTCCTACCTTGCAACTGATCGGAAGGTTGCTTCGAGTACCCAAAATCAGGCACTCAATGCCATCGTCTTCCTCTATAAGCACGTTCTGAGGATTGATCTGGGTGACTTCGGACCAATGGAGAGGGCCAGAAGACCTGAGCGGTTACCGACTGTAATGACGAAAACAGAGATTGGTCGTGTTCTATCAGGCATGTCAGGCACCTATGGATTGATGGCATAAAGGGGGACGAGGCTAAGAAAATAATTAAGTCATTGTGTACATTTGATAGCCCTTTCGTTCGCTATGCGCTCCCCTCTTCTTACTGCGTACACTACCCCCGGTGGGCTCATTCCAAGCCGCCCCGCTATCTCCAGTATACTATAGCAGAGCTCTCTTACGGCCCAATAACACAATAAACCACGGTCCTCCGCTTTAGCCTTTTTCCGGCTTTTTATTTATTTAGCCCCGTCCCCTTTTCCTCAAAACATTTAAAGCAATTTCTGCACGAGCGTCCCCCATTACAAAGCTTTAGCGACGGCAGATCATCCCTGTAGCAAGCTACAGAGTATTCTGGCGAAGGCGAATAATTACTTTCGATCAATAACGTAAAAATTTAATTCCGTCCCCCTTTATATTCCCCCTTGTACATTCCGTCCCCCTTTATCTTCATGTTTGTGCTGGGCACCTGAGCTCCGGGCAGGATTTTTTACTTTTCTTTCCAGCAGCCGGATGCCGTCTTTTTCAAGAGTAATCAGCCTTTTTTTGTATAGGTTGCCGATGCTCTTCTTGTATGTTTTTTTGCTGACGCCGAAAAGGTCGGCGATTACCTTCGGCCGGCTTTTATCGGTGACCGCGATAAACCCGCCCAGTTGCTGTAATTTGTCCATAATTTTTGCGGACAGGGCACCGATGGCTTTGTAGCCGGGCTTTTCCAGGCAAAGATCTATTTTTTTATCGTCACGCACTTTTCTGATAAACCCGTCAATTTCCTGGCCGATTTTCAGCGGCTGAAACACTTCGTTTTTATACAGGATGCCCTTGTGGGTGCCGTTGATGACGGCGGTAAATCCCATCTCGGTTCGAGCGGAAATGAGCAGCGCCACCTTCTGGCCCTCATGAAAGCCCGCCTGACTTTTTTTGGCCCGGCCTTTTTTATGTTCAATGATTACCATTGTATAGCTCCGGCAATTGGTGCTGGTCGGTCCCCATGCTTACTGGTCCTCAATTGAAGGGGTCGGGTCTTTTTCAGTTTCATCGGTTTCAACCGCCTTGTTTCCCAGCTTGCGTTGCCTTTTTTCCTCTTTCTTTTTTTTCTTGGCCAATTCTTTCTGAAATTTCTTAAACTGGTAATGAGATTTTGCCATGGCATCTCCTTTCTGGTCGGTTGCCGGATTGATAAGATCGCTGATAACAGGGAAAAGAATCTCAGCCGGTATCATTGTGGTTTGATGCGAGCGATCATTAAAAAAGGCATCCCCCGTTTCACAGGAGATGCCTTTCATTGCCTTAAAAAGCAGGTTAGACAACGGTCACATTGGCAGCAGCCGGACCTTTTGGCCCTTGCTCAATGTCAAAGGTCACACGCGCACCTTCACTGAGGGATTTAAAACCGGTCGCATTGATTGCGCTATGATGCACAAATACATCCGGTCCGTTATCCTGCTCAATGAATCCAAAACCTTTTTGGTCATTAAACCACTTAACAGTTCCATTTGTCATGATATCATCCTCCTTTCGAAAAATTTCAACGTTACAAACTGAAGGATGATAGCGTTTAGCAAACGTATAATTCCCACAGAATGAAACCCTCCCGCCAATTTACGGCGGGACTTAATTGATGATAAATACTAAGCGCTATTATACGTAATAGCAATCTAAATATATATTTTTTTTTAAATATCAACACATCAGTGAAACTGGGGTCTGCCCCTGATATTTGGCATTTTTCACATCCTGATCGGATGGAGCGATCTTTTGTTTCACATTTCACATGTTTGAAATCAGATCTTTTTCCAATCATAGCGGACTTCAGGGAATGAGCTTTTTCACGCGCCCTACAATGCCGCTTTCCAAACGAACCTTGATCCCATGTGGATGTGTGGCGGATTTCGTGAGAACATCCTTGACGATGCCTTCCGTAAGTTTTCCGGATTAAAGAAAAGGGGACAGATTTATTTTTCAAAGATCGACGACGCTCCTTGAGCATTCTGATATGACTTTCATTTCCCATTATCTCATCACCATCCTTGCGCTAGAGCCAGGTCATTTCGCTCTGCCCTTCTTAGTCAGGCTGTTTACTTCAAGATGGACTATGTAGCCGTTCATCGCTAACCATTCCGTTTATTTGCAATTCAAATATGCTGGGGATTAGGGCCAAGACAATGGGGCGGCCTCTCATGAAAATGTAATACCACCCTGTCTTTTTCCATAGGTTGTATATTGCCTGCACAGCCGAAAAGCATAGCTGCTATTAATCAAAAGCTCTGGCCACCCTCAGGAAGTTTCCATCACAGTTTGTAATCTCTACCCTCAACTGCACGACACCAATACTAATAAAAAAGAAACTATTAGCGAGAAATTGAGAATCCTAAGCACAGGATCTAAGGAATTCTTTTCTCAAGATTCACCTTTAGGAGAAAAATTTTGTTAGGAAGTTAGACTGACGACACATTATGGAGGGTACACTAGATATTGTGTATTCCATTGTCTTATGTTGGGCAAATTGTGTTTTCCCGCGTCGTTTGGGCAACTCCGTCTCTGCTTGACCGCATACACAGGTCAGATCTAATTAATCTTAGGTGACATATTTTATTTTTTTTCTTGACAAGGGACTATTTTTGCTTCAGAGTGTCATAAAGTGGTACAAAGTGGGATAAATATTCGAGAAATATCATGGCAGACTTCTTTGAGGGCAGATCAAAACATACGCTTGATGAAAAGGGAAGATTGGCCATCCCTGCTCGGTTCAGGGAGATTTTGAAAAAGAGGGGTGATTCATCCCTTGTGGTTACCAATCTCAGCAGCTGTTTGGTGGCCTTTGCCAGGGATGATTGGCAGAAGATAAAAGAAAAGGCCGTAAGTCTCCCGCTCTTTGATTCTGCGGCCAACACCTATATTCGCTATTTTATCTCCGGGGCCATAGAGTGTCCACTAAAACAGGGCCGGATTTTGATCTCTCCAGATCTGAGGGAATTGGCTGGATTAAAGAGAGAGGTGGTTTTGGTCGGCCATCTAACCAGGTTTGAAATCTGGGATAAGACCAGATGGGATGAAGAGTTCGAGAAGGTCAAGGAGACTTTTCCAGGGATAAGTCAATCTCTTACCGATCTTGGGATCTGACAGGGGGAGAAGATGATGATCACTCATCAACCGGTCATGGTTGATGAGGTTATTAGGTATCTGATTACCACCCCTGACGGGGTATACGTTGATGGGACGGTTGGCACTGGTGGGCATAGCGTGGAGATTTGTAAAAGGATAGCCCCTCAGGGAGAGTTGATTTGCCTGGATATTGATAGAACATCGATACAAGTAGCCGAGGAAAGGCTTTCTCCTTTTGGACAGAGGGTCAGGATAATCAAGGAAAGCTACGTTGATTTAGACAAGGCACTTGAAGGAATCGGGATTGATAAGGTAACCGGCATTTTTTTGGATCTTGGTATGTCATCATATCAGCTGGAGTCGTCCGGTAGAGGTTTTAGTTTTACTAGGGATGAGCCCTTGGATATGAGAATGGACCAGGACAGGGGCATAACTGCCAGTGAGTTGGTGAACACTATCCCCAGGCAAAGGTTGCAGGCGCTTTTATGGGATTATGCCCAGGAAAGGTGGGCCAAATTGATTGCCCGGGCTATAGGAGAGGAGAGGCGAAAAGGGCCCATAAGCTCAAGCCGGCAATTAGCGAGGCTGGTTGAGGCTACTATTCCCCGGAAACATCATCCTCGGAAGAGGCATCCAGCTACCAAGACCTTCCAGGCCCTTAGGATAGCTGTTAACAGGGAGCTGGACAATATAGCTCATTTCTTGGAGAAAGCCCCTCTATTGCTTGTTAAGGGGGGAAGGTTGGTGGTGATATCTTATCATTCACTGGAGGATAGGCTCGTCAAACAGGCTATACGGCACTGGGAGAGAGATGACATGCACCCTGGAAAGCTTCCAGTTTTTCCCAGCACCAGACCTCCCCTCATGAGGTCCTTGAGCAAAAAGGGGCTTAGGCCTGGCCAGGCGGAGATGAATATCAACCCAAGATGCAGAAGCGCTATAATGAGGGTAGCGGAAGGGATTTGAGGTGAAGGGAAGAAAAAGGCGACCGATAAGATTATTCCGCTTTCTTGCCATGATAGTTTTTCTCTTTTTATTAGGGGGAATTTTTCATGTCTGGATGAATTTTCAAAGGACCGAGATGGGTTATACACTGAGCCAGTTAAAAAAGGAGATATTAGAAATTGAGGAACACAACCGAGAGTTGAAGTTGGAGATAGCCTTTGTAAAGTCCCCTGAGCATTTAGAAAAGAGGGCGATTAAGGAATTAGGTTTAATACACCCCTTGCCTCAACAGATAATTTACTTGCCATGAGCGTCAAGTCTAAGAAGTGGATAAGAATCAGGATCTATATAACGGGGATCTGTTTTCTCCTTGTCCTTGGAGTCATTTTTTTAAGGGCATATCAACTTCAGATCCTTAAAGGGGATCAGCTTTCATCTCTGGCCAGGGAAGAGTATTCGGGAATACTCACCTTTACTACCCAAAGGGGGACAATTTTCGATAGGAATGGTGAGGTATTGGCCCTGAGTATCGATGTGGGCTCAATATACTGTTATCCAAAAAGGATAACGGATACCGTGAAGACAGCGACCCTTGTTGCCAGGGCCCTTGATATGGGAAAAAGGGATGTAGTGAAGAAACTGAAGAGTTCTCGTCCCTTTGTGTGGATTAAAAGGAAGGCAACCCCAGAGGAGATTAAAAGGGTTAGAGAACTTCACCTAACCGGGATAGGGTTTACCAATGAGAGTAGACGCTACTATCCCTGCATGGAAACAGGTGCCCATGTTATAGGATTTGCCAGCCAGGATAATAAAGGGCTTGAGGGCATAGAGTTACAGTATAATCAGTATTTGGAGGGCAAAGAGATAAGGCTTAATGGGATTCATGATGCCCTCGGCAGGCCCCTTGTTTTCGATGGACCGGAGATAGAGAAACAGGGTCCATTTAATCTCATTTTAACACTGGATAAGGAGATAAGTTACAAGGCCCAGAAGACCCTCAGGGATGCTGTGGAAAGATCAGGGGCAAGAAGTGGTGTCTGTATTGTAGTGAGGCCCCAGACAGGCGAGATATTGGCTATGGCAGTGGTGCCAGAATTTAACCCGAATATCTTTTGGCAGTTTAAACCCTATGAATGGAGGAATAGGGCAGTTACCGACTGCTTTGAACCCGGATCCACCTTCAAGGCATTTCTTTTGGCTGCCGCCTTGGAGGAGGGTTTAATTACCCCGGAAACAGTTCTTGACTGTGAAGACGGACATTACACCATTGGCGGCTATACCATCAGTGATAGGCGTGCCTTTGGCATGTTAAAGGTCAGTGACATAATCAAATTTTCAAGTAACATAGGAGCTATAAAGATAGGCCAGAGGCTTGGAGCAAGCCGCTCCCACTCTTACATAAGAAGATTTGGTTTTGGTGAGCGGACAGGGATAGATTTTCCGGGTGAAAGGAAGGGAAATCTAAAATCTGTCAAGGATACCAGCCTTGTTGGTCAAAATACCCTCTATTTTGGTCAGGGCATATCGGTTTCTCTCCTTCAACTGGCCATGGCCTTTGGCGCGATAGCCAATGGTGGGCATCTCATGAGGCCCTATCTGGTAAAGTCAATCATTGATCAGAGGGATAACATAATAAGGAAATTTTATCCGGTAGTCAGAAGAGATATCATATCATCTGAGACAGCGAAAAAGGTAAGGGGCATACTTGAGGGTGTGGTCAGAGAGGGAGGAACTGCTCCTAAGGCTGCGATAAGGGGATATCATGTTGCAGGTAAAACAGGCACAGCGCAAAAGGTCGATCCGGTTAAGAAGGCCTATTCGAATAAGAAATTTATGGCCTTTTTTGCTGGTTTCGCCCCTTCAGATTCACCTGAGATAGTGATTTTGGTAGCCCTGGATGAACCAAAGGGGAAACCATACGGGGGGATTGTTGCAGCCCCTGTTTTTCGTGATGTTGGTTGTTGGACACTTAACCGCCTTAATGTAGCCCCGTCATTACAACAGAGTATTTCCTATCCTATAGAAAGTCCTACAGAAAGAGACGAGGAACTAGTGGTCCTTAATCCCGATTTGCCCGGTTCAATACCCAATTTAAAGGGGCTTGGAGTAAGGGATGTATTAAGAAGGGCAAGGCGATTGGGGGTGAGGGTGGTTGTCAAGGGAAGCGGGCTGGCTGTAGAGCAAAGCCCTGCACCTGGTACACCTTTAAAAAAACAGATAGTGCTCACGGTCACATTTAGACCACCATGTTGATCGGGTTCATTGGGTGTGTAGAGTTTGTTGGGTTAGAATTGCTTTGGACAGCTACAATTTAGAATTATGAGCCTGGGAATTGTGCTTTATCGGTTACAGGTTTCAGACACGTAACCCGAAACAGGTAACTGAGGCACTTATCAGGTTTAGCTCATTTTTTCCTCGGACAGCGGACAACGATCAATGGACGTCACCATACTATGCGACTTGATCACTTGTTGAAGGGAGTTAGTATCCTGGGGCTCCAGGGAAGGGGAGATATTGAGGTGGAAGGGATAACCTGCGATTCTCGAGCTGTTAAAAAGGGTTACCTATTTGCTGCCCTCAAGGGGAGTAATCAAGACGGGCATGGGTATCTGACTCATGCGGTTCACAGAGGTGCCCATGCATTAGTGGTAGAGGATGTTGAAAAGGTCTTTGAGGCTGTGACTATTGTCAGGGTACCAGATACGAGGGTTGCCCTTTCTGAGCTGGCTGCCCGGTTTTACAGTTATCCTGCCAGGGGTATGAGTTTAATAGGTATCACCGGTACGAATGGGAAGACAACAACGAGTTACCTCCTAGAGTCAATATTAAAGGAGGCTATGAGCGAGGTGGGGGTTATTGGGAGTATAAATTATAGGTTTAGAGGAAAGTCGCTTGAGGCATCGCTTACGACACCTGAATCAACTGATTTGATGGGAATTATACGTGAGATGAGGGATGCTGGTGTGGCCGATATTATAGTGGAGGTATCATCCCATTCTCTTGACCAGGGAAGGACAAGGGGATTGCATTGGTCAAGGGCGTTATTCACAAATTTTTCAAGGGACCATCTGGATTACCATGGAACGATGGAGGAGTATTTTAAGGCAAAATCCCTGCTCTTTCATTCATTGGGAGAGGGCAAAGATAGAGATCAGGCAAAGGCCGTAATCAATATGGATGACCCGAAGGGCAGGGTATTGGAAAAAATAACAAAGGCCCCTGTTGTGGGTTACGGTCTTGGGGGTGACTGCCTCCTGAGTGCTACGGATATCGAGTCTAATGCACATGGATTACGTTTCACATTGGTCACCCCTTCGGGGGATATACCGATTACCTCTTCCCTCCTCGGCCAGATAAATGTCTATAACATACTGGGAGCTGCTGCAACTGCCTTTAGCCTCGGTATAGACCTGGGGATTATTGCGAGGGGCATAAAGGGACTTGCCGGTATCCCTGGCAGGCTTCAGCCTGTTAAAAACAAAAGAGGACTCACCGTGTTTGTTGATTATGCCCACAGTCCTGATGCACTGGAAAAGGTGCTTCAAACATCGAGACAGCTTACTAAAGGGCGGTTGATTACTGTTTTTGGATGTGGAGGTGACAGGGACAGGGGCAAAAGACCAGATATGGGAAGGGTTGCAGGGAACTATAGTGATCTTGTCATAATTACCTCAGACAACCCGAGGGGAGAGCATCCTGCACAGATTGCCGATGATGTTGAGCTCGGTATAAAAGAATCAGGGTTAAAGAGGATTGAACGAGGTCTCCTGTGCCAGGAAAGGGGCTATGGGGTTATTTTGGACAGAAGGCGGGCTATCCAGGCTGCTATCAATATCGCTGGAAAAGAAGATCTTGTCTTGATCGCCGGGAAAGGGCATGAAAATTATCAGATTATTGGAAATAGAAAGAGGCATTTCGATGATCTAGAGGAGGCAGCCCTGGCAGCCAGTTAAAGGGGATTGAATGGGAGCAAAGTGGGGGGAGGTAACCGTTGAGGAGGTTATTTCAGCAATAGGCGGGAGCCAGATATCTGGCTCGTCCGGGAAACTCGTGAGAGGTCTTTCAACTGATTCGAGAAGAATGGTCCCTGGTCACCTGTTTCTGGCCCTAAGGGGTGAGAGATACGATGGTCATGATTTTCTGACTGAGGCAGTTCATGCTGGAGCTGATGGCGTCATTGTGCAATCTAACAGGGCTTTGCCTAAGGAGCTTACAGCTAACAATCTGGTTGTCATTACCGTCTCGTCTACCCTTAAGGCGTTAGGTGATCTGGCCTTGTGGTGGCGAAAGCAATGGGGAGGCAGGGTAATTGCCATAACCGGAAGCAATGGCAAAAGCACAACAAGGGAGATGACCGCCTCGATCCTTTCTCTAAAGGCAAATACCATGAAGAGCCCCGGTAATTTCAATAACCTCATTGGCTTACCGGTGACCGTCTTATCATTAGAGCAGGATCATACAATGGCTGTCTTAGAGATGGGAATGAACAGGCCCGGCGAGATTGCACGGCTAACCCAGATCGCTTTGCCTGATATAGGATTGATAACCAATGTGGCAAGGGCCCATTTAGAGGGATTAGGCGATTTACAGGGGGTAGTGAGGGCCAAAAGCGAACTGCTGAGAATGATGCCAAAGAAGTCGACAGCGATCCTGAACGGAGATGATGAATTAACAGCACAGTTGGCTTCCGTTTTTCAAGGACCAACAGTTACCTTCGGATTGGGCAGGGGGAATCAGGTGAGGGCTGGAAACATAAAAAAGATGGGTGATTGCACCCAGTCCTTCACTATCTACATAAATAATGAGAGCGTACAGGCAAGAATAAATGTCCCGGGTGTTCATAATGTCTTCAATGCACTTGGTGGAACGGCTATCGCATCTTGTTTATCGATATCAAAAGAATTGATTGCCCAGGGTTTAGGGAATTTCACGCCGCTGGAAGGTCGCTTTCAGATCATAGAGCTGAATGGCGGTATTCAGGTTATTGACGATACCTATAATTCAAATCCATCATCTCTAAGGGCTGCCCTTCAGACCATTAAGGAGTTGAAGGTGAAGAAGCAGGGTCTGGTGGTAGGGCTTGGAGAAATGATGGAATTGGGTAAGCAGGCCTCAAAATACCATTTTGAGGCAGGTCAACTGATAGCGGATATGGGGCCCAGGTACTTGGTCGTCTTAGGTGAAGATGGCCAGCAGGTTATCAAAGGTGCACACAAGGGGGGTATGGATATAACACAGACACAGCTTGCAACTACTCATGCTGAGATGAGCGATGCAATAAAGGCGAATGTAAGAGAGGGTGATCTTGTGTTCCTGAAGGGTTCAAGAAGGGTGGCCTTGGATAAGGTAGTTGAGGTTATCAGGGGGTATTTTGGAGCAGGCAAGGGAGAGAGGGATGCTTTATAAGCTGCTTTATTATTTCCACACCGATTACTCCTTTCTGAATGTATTTAGGTACATAACCTTCAGGACTGTCTATGCAACCCTGACCGCCCTCGTTATTTCATTGCTTCTTGGGTACTGGATCATTCCAAAGTTGAGGAGGCTCCAGATTGGGCAATATATCAGGGATGATGGGCCCCCAAACCACAAGGACAAGGCAGGAACCCCAACCATGGGGGGATCATTTCTACTCCTGTCAATCCTCATATCCTCCCTTCTTTGGCTGGAGCCGAGCAATGTATATGTCTGGTTGGTCTTGGCTGTTGCCATCTTATTTGGTGGTATTGGCTTTCTGGATGATTATCTCAAGGTGGTACGAAAGAGCAGTAAGGGGCTCAGGGTATGGAGCAAACTTTCCATGCAGGCCGGAGTTGCCTTGTTACTTGGAATGGTGCTGTACCACTACACCGATTTTGATTCCAGGCTGAGTTTCCCCTTTTTCAAGGGTTTTTTACCCGATCTTGGGGTGGGTTACCTCGTCCTGGTTATTTTGGTCGTGGTAGGTGCATCCAATGCAGTTAACCTGACCGACGGATTGGATGGTCTGGCCATAGGACCGATTATTGTCGCCTTCCTGAGCTATCTCGTGTTTTCTTATCTAGCCGGACATATAAAGATTGCCCATTACCTGCAGATTCCATATGTAAGCGGCGCAGGAGAACTCTCTGTGATTTGTGGGGCTGTGATGGGGGCAGGCATGGGGTTTTTATGGTACAACACCTATCCCGCTCAGGTATTTATGGGCGATGCAGGCTCGCTTTCCCTGGGTGCTGCCTTAGGGATGATAGCCGTAATTAGCAAGCAAGAAATAACCCTTCTTCTTGTTGGTGGCCTTTTTGTGGTTGAGGCCCTATCAGTAATCTTGCAGGTTGCCTTCTTTAAGATAACTGGCGGGAGGCGAGTATTCAGGATGGCCCCCATACATCATCATTTTGAATTAAAGGGATGGCCGGAGCCAAAGGTGACCGTTCGGTTCTGGATTATAGCAATTGTTCTGGCGCTGCTTTCAGTGAGTACGCTCAAGTTGAGGTAATGTCAGTAGTCAAAAAAGAACGAAGAATAGACAACAATCAAGGCACACTGAGGGGCATGAATCTATCTGGTAGAAAGGCCCTGGTGGTAGGGCTTGGTGAGAGTGGCCTGGCAGCGGCCAAGTGGCTTGCTCAGCAAGGCTCTCACGTCACTGTTAGTGAAAGACTAACGGGTTCTGATTTAGATAAAGAGGCCTTGGCTGATCCGTTAAGATCAGGCATCAAGCTTGAGCTGGGCGGACACAACGTGAAGACCTTTACGGAGACGGATTTAATTGTTGTCAGCCCTGGCGTCCCCCTTGATATCGAACCACTTTCCGTGGCCAGGGAAAGGGGGATCTCTATAATAGGGGAGATGGAGCTTGCTAGTAGATATTTGAAAACACCATCTATAGCGGTAACCGGAACAAATGGTAAGTCAACGGTTGTGCGTTTAATAGCCGATATGTTGCTGAAGGGGGGGAAAAGTGTCTTTGTTGGGGGAAATATCGGCTGTCCCCTCACCCGTTACATAGGAGGAGAACAGAGAGCCGATTATGTGGTGTTAGAGATAAGCAGTTTTCAACTTGATACTACCCAGACCTTTTCCCCTCTTGTGGCCGTGATTCTTAATGTGAGCCCTGACCACCTTGATAGGTATGCCGATTATGACTCCTATGCAAGATCCAAACAAAGGATCTGTGCAAACCAAGGGCCGGGGCAGATCCTTATCTTAAATGATGATGATCCCTTACTGAGCAGGTTACAACCCAAAAATGGACCCACTGTATTGAGGTATGGGTTGAGAGACAGACCTGGGCTGTACGCATTTTTAGATAATGGACAAATAAGGGCCAAAATTCCAGGGGAGCAGATGATTACCTTGGATCTGGATAGGTTTACCCTGCCTGGAGACCATAATAAGGCAAATTTGATGGCGGCAGCCGTCGCATCTTTAGCCCTCGGGATATTTCCCTCTGCAATACAGGAGGTAATTGATCGTTTTGAGGGTTTGCCGCATAGGACCGAGCTTGTAGAGACAGTAAGAGGGGTAGCTTTCTATAACGATTCAAAGGCCACCAATATAGATGCGACCATTAAATCTATTGCCAGCTTTTCGAGACCAGTTGTATTGATCGCTGGGGGCAGGCATAAGGGCAGTGATTTTACTCCCCTTGTTGGGGCGGTCTCTGGCAGGGTAAAGGGGGCTGTTTTTCTGGGGGAGGCGAGTTGCCTCCTCGGAGAGGCATTTGGCAGCAAAATATCATGGAGTAAGGCAACTAATATGACTGATGCGGTATCTCTGGCATTTGGTAAAGCCCAGAAAGGAGACGTGGTTCTCCTTGCTCCCGCCTGTTCAAGTTTTGACATGTTTCGGGACTTTGAACACAGGGGAGCCGTCTTTAGGGAGGCGGTTAGAAGATTAAAAAATGGTGCCTCATAAGAAACCTGCTTATAGCTACGAGCCTGCTATTTTTATCTCTGTTCTGCTGTTGATTGGTATTGGATTGGTTGCGGTTTATAGTGCCAGTTCAATCCTTGCGGCGGAGAGGTTTGGAGATCACTATTACTATCTGAAAAGGCAGATTACCTTTTGTCTTTTTGGCCTCCTGCTCATGATCTTGGCAAGTAATATCAACTACCTTTTCTATAGAAGACTGGCCTACTTTTTCCTGGGCTCGAGTTTGATTCTGCTGGTTTTACTCCTTGTCCCAGGGCTTGGGGTTAAGGTGGGAGGTGCCCAGAGGTGGTTCAGATTTGGCTTTATCTCCATTCAGCCGTCAGAGGTAACCAAGTTATCCCTAGCCGTTTTCGTGGCCTATAGCATGAGCAAAAACGTTGGGAGCATAGGTACTTTCTCCCACGGGCTTTTTCCTCATTTACTGGTGGCGGCAATCTTTATGACCCTTATTCTTCTCCAGCCAGATCTTGGAACGGCCATAATTATAGGAATGTGGATGTTGATCCTTCTTTTTATAGGTGGAGTGAATCTCGGGCAGCTCTGTGTCCTGTTAGGCCTCATAACCCCTGTTATTTTTTACCTCGTATCCCATACCGCTTACAGGCTCAATCGATGGTGGGCCTTCTTAAACCCTTGGGAGGATCCTCAAGGATTTGGCTTTCAGATAATCCACTCTTTTCTGGCCTTTGGTTCAGGAGGGCTCCTGGGAGCCGGAGTTGGCAATAGCAAGCAAAAACTCTTTTATCTACCAGAACCTCATACCGATTTTATCCTGGCAATAATAGCTGAGGAAATAGGATTTATAGGGGTGAGTGTTTTAGTAATACTGTTTGCCTTTGTTGTCGTGAGGGGTATCAAGATCGCCTTACATGCCCCGGAGCTTTTTGGAACCTATCTTGCCATGGGGATAACTTGTATGTTGGCACTCCAGGTAATAGTGAATATGGGCGTGGTAATGGCCCTTTTACCTACGAAGGGTTTGACACTTCCCTTTATAAGTTATGGCGGATCCTCTCTCCTTGTCAGTCTCATAGGTATGGGGATATTGATGAATATATCAAAACGATCCTTAGAGCGGTCAGGAAAATGGAAGTAGTCGCTCATAATGGTTGGTGAAGAAACAGGGAGAGGAGTAAGAATAATAATTGCCGGTGGCGGCACTGGTGGTCATCTGTTCCCAGGCATAGTAATTGCCGAGGAGCTGAAAAAAAGGCTTGGTGAAATACATATCCTCTTTGTTGTTGGGAGAAGAAAGATAGAGAGGGAGATCCTTTTAAGGGCTGGATTTGAGACCAGATCAATTGATGTTGAAGGCATACTGGGCAGGGGTTTGTTAACGGGCATAAAGGCCCTTTTCAAGGTACTGATGAGCTCAATTCAGTCGTTTATAATAATGAGAGATTTTAAACCCCATCTGATAGTTGGTGTAGGTGGCTATACAGCTGGGCCCGTGTGCCTGGTTGCCTGGTTTCTTCGAATACCTACTGCTATACATGAGCAGAATTCTTTTCCAGGTCTGACAAACAGGATCTTAGCCCCCTTGGTCAAAAAGGTCTTTATATCCTTTGAGGAAACCAGGAGATATTTCAAAGGGGGAAATCTTTTTTTAAGCGGGAATCCGGTACGGGATGACCTCATGCGCCTAACACCATCTCACAGAAGGGTTAATCAGAGATTTGTCATACTGGTTATGGGCGGAAGTCAGGGTGCCAAGGCAATAAACAGGGCAGTTGTATCTGCCCTTAAGGAATTGAGGGCTGCGGGCCTTGTTCCCTTTGTAATCCATCAGACAGGTAAGGAAGAGGTAAGAAAGGTAATTGATGATTACCACACCCTTGGGCTTGAGGGGGAAGTAAAGGCCTTTATAGAGGATATGGCCTCTGCCTATGTGAGAGCTAATCTGGTTATCTGTCGGGCGGGTGCAACCACTATAGCTGAACTGGCCGCCCTGGGAAAACCATCCATCCTTATACCTTACCCCTATGCAGCCCATAAACACCAGGACATGAATGCCAGTGTCCTGGTGTCAACCGGGGGGGCAGATATGATTCTGGAGAGGGATCTTAACGGTAAGGCCTTGGCCAGGAAGATTAGAAGGTATATGGAAAACAGGGAAGAGCTCAAGAGAATGTCATCTCTTGCCTTGAAGGCCGGGAGACCAAGGGCAGGGCAGGTTATAGTTGAACAGGTGATGGAACTGATGGATAGGAAATGAAGATTTTTGGCAAGGCAAAACATATCCATTTAGTCGGTGTTGGCGGGATTGGAATGAGCGGTATAGCAGAGCTTCTCCTCAATTTAGGCTACCATATTAGCGGATCGGATATCAGGACAACTGAGGTAACTGAGCATCTCTCGGATCTTGGTGGAAGGATATTTCTGGGACATCGGCCTCAAAACATAGATGGGGCAGATGTTGTAGTTTTCTCTTCGGCAGTAAGGGATGATAACCCGGAAATAGCCGAGGCAAGGGAAAGATCAATTCCTGTAATACCAAGGGCCGAGATGCTTGCTGAACTGATGAGGCTTAAATATGGTATTGCCGTAGCAGGCTCGCATGGAAAAACCACCACTACCAGTATGATAGGTTCGATTTTGACCAGCGGTGGTCTTGACCCAACAGTTATTATTGGAGGGAGATTGAATCAGTGGGGAGGCTCTAATGCGAGGTTAGGAAAAAGTGATTTTCTAGTGGCTGAGGCAGATGAGAGTGATGGCTCCTTTCTTGCTCTCTCCCCAAGCATGGCTGTTATCACTAATATAGATTATGAGCATATAGATTTTTATCGCAGCATGGATAATCTCAAGAAGACATTTGTGGATTTTGTCAATAAGGTCCCCTTTTACGGTAGGGCCATTCTTTGTCTTGATGACAAAGAGGTCCAGGGATTAATCCCTAACCTCAAAAAGAGTTATCTGACCTATGGCCTGAATCCTCAATCAGATATTAGGGCCGCTGAGATATCAAAGCAAGGGTTGAACACCAGTTTTGCTGTTACCTTTAAGAATAGGATGGTGGGTAAAATCACCATCTGCACCCCTGGAGACCATAATGTGTTGAATGCCCTGGCAGCTATCGGGGTAGGCTTGGAGCTGGATATTGATTTTGAATACATGACAGAGGGGCTTAAGGAGCTTGGAGGGCTTAAAAGGCGTTTTGAGATAAAAGATGAAAGGGGTGGCATAGTGTTCCTGGATGATTATGGTCACCATCCTACAGAGATAGTAGCAACCATAACTGCTGCTAAAGAATGTTGGCCTGGTCGAAGATTGGTGGTTGTTTTTCAACCTCATAGGTACACGAGAACAAGGGATTTGTATGATCAGTTTGTCATCTCTTTTAATCAGGCCGACTTTTTGATCATTACCCCCCTCTATGGGGCAGGCGAAGACCCTATACCAGGCGTAGACAGTAGGTCCCTTTATCAGGGGATAAAAGATCGTGGCCACAGGGCGGTTACTTTTTGCTCCAGTAAAGAGGATAGCATATCTCTTCTTCTGAATGAGATGAGGCCTGGTGATTTGGTTTTAACCCTCGGTGCTGGTGATATACACCTTGTTGGAACAGAGTTATTGAACAGGATAGGCAAATAAGGGTTTGTTACATTGAACTGAGATGGATGCTCATAGCAAGAAAAGGATAAAAGAGATTGGAGGTGGGGCAATCCTTTTTGATGTCCCCATGAGTCAATACACCACATTCAGGGTTGGCGGTAATGTGGAGGCGATGTACAGGGCCGGGAATCTGGAGGAATTAAAGGAGATGATCTCCTTTCTCATAGATGAGGGGATTCCGTATTTGATTCTGGGGGCGGGAAGCAATGTCCTCGTGGGGGATGGGGGATTAGATGGGGTGGCGATTATCCTGGATGGATCCTTTGCCTCAATTGAGGATACCAATATGGGAGGGCCATGCGTCTTGGCTGGGGCGGGTCTGTCGTTACAGAAACTAGTGGATTTTTGCACAGAAAAGGGTCTTGCCGGAGTGGAATTTCTGGTGGGAGTCCCAGGAACCGTGGGTGGAGCAGTGGCCATGAATGCAGGAAGCGGGGACCAGGAGATTCAGGGCGTAGTCAAGGAGGTAACGGTTCTGGCAGGGGGCGGAATAGTCGAAAGGAGAGATCGCTTGAGTCGTGCATTTAGATACAGGGGGCTTGATTTAAACAGTGGGGAGATAATCCTCAATGCAACGCTGAATCTAAGATTCGATAAACCCGGTTCAATCAGGAAACGGGTCATCTCCAACATTAAGTGGAGGAAAGAGCGATTTCCCCTTGATATGCCATGTGCCGGGTCTATTTTTAAAAACCCTGAGAGCGATTATGCAGGCCGGTTGATCGATGCCGTTGGTTTAAAGGGGAGAACGATAGGAGGGGCGATGATATCACCGAAGCATGCCAATTTCATTGTCAATACAGGCAGGGCATCGGTCTCTGATATATTGGCACTTATGGATCTGGCAATGGTCAATGTGAGGGAGATATTTAATATCCAATTAATTTCCGAGATAAAGGTAGTCGGTAAAGGATGAAAAGAAGTTCTGTATTAGACCACCAATCGGTGAAGAGTGATAGGAAAGGGGGTTTTTTCCTCTTTAAGAGAAGGGCGGGCCAATTAGGTTTTGGCCTAATCAAGATATTTCTTTTCCTTGTGGGGCTGGGAGGTCTTTCTTTAGCCTTGATCTCTGGATCCCAATTTCTCACTTCCTCGCCCTATTTTAGATTACGTAATATAGTCGTGACCGGGGTTAATGATGATTTAAGGGAAGAGCTGATCAAAATATCAGGCCTTAAGGAAGGGGAAAGTCTCTTCTCCCTTGATCCAGCTATCATTAGGAGAAATATCGAAACTCATCCATGGGTAAAATCTGTTTTCTTAAGGAAGCAGTTTCCCCATACGCTTTGTATAAACGCACAAAATGAAGAGCCTGTGGCAATAGTACTATTGGAGCGCATGTACCTCATGGATAGAGAGGGGGTTATATTTAAAGAGTTTGAAAGGGATGATTCAGTTGATTTTCCCGTAATAACTGGCCTCTCCACAGGTGGCACAAGAAACGGAGCATATCTAAAGGGAGTCGCATCCTTTTTAGATGCCCTCTGCTTAGTGGATCCTCGATTATCGGTAAAAAGTCTATCGGAGATTCATGTGGAAGAAGATGGAGCTCTGACCATCTATTTCAATCAATTACCTTTTAAGGTCTTCTTTGGGAAGGATGGTTTTATCAGAAAGATTCATTCATTAACGGATATTATCAGACATCTCCGGACCGCTCATCGACTCTATCAGGTCAGGTCAATAGATTTGAATTACCGTGATAGTGCAGTCGTCGCATTCACCGGAGAGGTGGTCTAAAGGGTGACGGGCAACTTTCCACGGAGATTATAAACATAAAGGGGGTTGTTTATAATGGAGCAATTGATTGTAGGCCTCGACATAGGCACGAGTAAGATCTGCGCAGTGGTCGGGGAAGCCAGGCCTGACGGGATAGTTGATATTATAGGAATGGGATCTCATCCATCTATCGGGCTACGAAAGGGTATGGTGATCAACATTGAAAACACAGTAAATAGCATTAAAGAGGCCGTAGAAGAGGCAGAAACTATGGCCGGCTGTGAGATCAGTTCTGTCTATGCTGGGATCGCCGGAGGCCATATAAAGGGTTTTAACAGTCATGGGATTATAGCCTTAAAGAAGCGGGAGGTAGGCAAGCTAGATATTGAGAGGGTGATTGATGCAGCCAGGGCGGTTGCAATTCCCATGGATAGGGAGGTTATCCATACCCTACCCCAGGAATTCATTGTTGACGACCAGGCTGGTATTAGTGATCCCACAGGGATGTCAGGTGTCCGCCTTGAGGTTAAGATACATATAGTAACTGGAGCGGTTACATCGGCGCAGAATATTATCAAGTGCGCCAACAGGGCAGGTCTTGATGTTTACGATATCGTTCTTGAATCACTTGCCTCCAGTGAGGCGATCCTTGCAGATGAGGAAAGAAATCTGGGTGTTGCGTTAATAGATTTTGGAGGCGGGACTACGGATTTAGCGATATTTTCCCAAGGCTCGATAAAACATACATTTGTGTTAACTTTAGGCGGTGACAACCTGACCAATGATATTGCTATTGGAATTAGGACCCCCTTTAAGGAGGCGGAAAAGATAAAGATAAAATATGGATGTGGCCTGACCTCGCTTATTGGTAAGGATGAGAGGATTGAGGTTCCTGGTGTGGGCGGCAGGAATCCAAGGACTATCAGCAGGCAACTGCTGGGAGAGGTTTTAGAGCCCCGGGTGGAAGAGATTTTTAGTCTTATGTGCCAGGAAATGGTTAGGTCTGGTTATGATGATCTGGTCACCTCTGGCGTTGTTGTTACCGGCGGGTCGTCTATGCTGCCAGGCGTGCCCGAGATCGTGGAGCAGGTTTTCAATATGCCTGCGAGGATTGGTTATCCAAGTAATATCGGGGGACTGAAAGAGATTGTCAACAGCCCTATGTACGCAACAGCAGTAGGTCTCGTCCTCTATGGGGCTAAATCACAGCAGGGAGAAAAGAGATTTAGGATAAGGGATACACATATCTTTAACCGGATAGTATCCAGGATGAAGAGATGGTTTACGGAAGGAGAATAAATAAGATTATTAAGAAATGGAGGGAGTTATGAGGTACGAACTTATTGAAGAGAGCCCAAATGCCAAGATAAAGGTTTTTGGTGTTGGAGGCGCAGGGGGCAACGCAATCAATAACATGATTGCTGCCGGACTCAAAGGAGTGGATTTTATAGCTGCAAATACTGATAAACAAGCCCTTGATCTGAGCTCTGCCCTTGAAAAATTGCAATTGGGGGCCAATCTAACCCATGGATTAGGGGTAGGGGCTGACCCGGAAAAGGGTGCCCTGGCAGCGGAGGAGAGCATGGAAGCAATAAGGGGTGGTGCCGAACATGCGGATATGATCTTTATTACTGCAGGCATGGGAGGAGGAACAGGGACAGGCGCATCTCCAATAATCGCCAGGGAAGCGAGAAATATCGGGGCCCTGACAGTAGCAGTCGTAACAAAACCCTTTGACTTTGAGGGTGAGAAAAGGATGAAAGCAGCCATGGCCGGTATTGAGAAACTTAAAAAGGAGGTTGACACCCTGCTTGTCATTCCGAATGAGCGACTAAGGACATTAGGGAACAAAGATACCCCCTTTTTGGATCTTATGAAAATGGCCGATGATGTCCTTCTGTATGCAGTCAAAGGGATATCGGATCTTATTACGACCCCTGGCTTCATAAACCTTGATTTTGCGGATCTTAAAAGGATCATGGAGCAAATGGGAACAGCCCTCATGGGCACGGGCATAGCTGAGGGAGAAAATAGGGCCATTGAGGCAGCCCGAATGGCCATTAGCAGTCCCCTGTTAGAGGATATCTCAATTGATGAGGCAAAAGGTGTTCTCATCAACATCACTGGTTCTACCAAGATGACTATGGATGAGGTTGTAGAGGGATCGTCCTTTATAAAGAATGAGGTCCATCCTGGCGCGGAGATCATATGGGGTATGGTCTTTGACGATAATATGGATGATGTGATAAGGATAACTGTTATAGCTACCGGTATAGGCGGGAGCAGGGAGAGAAATGTCATTAACCTTAGAGATGTTAGCCCTGAAGAAAAGGAGGAGGATTGGACAGTAAGGCTAAAGGAGGATTTTGATAAGCCAGCATACCAGAGGCGGTTAGCTGAGGAAGATAGAGATAGGGCTCCCAATGAGAAAGGACTAAACCCTGGAAAAAAGGGTATATTGCACAGGGTCTTTCAAAAGGACGATCTTGAATATCCCACGTTTTTGAGGAAGCAAGCAGATTAATGTCCAAAATTACCACTCTCTACAGGAGGAGGCTTTCTAAGGAGAGGGGTACCGTAAAAAAGGACTGGGGCGGCAAGATATCCGTGGCCCTTATCTACCCTAACTATTACCAGGTTGGAATGTCCAATCTTGGCTTTCAGGTGGTCCATGGAATATTGAATGATAATCCTGCGATCATATCAGAGAGGGTATTTCTACCAGAAGAAGAGGAATTATCCATATATAGAAAGACGGATCAGCTTCTCCTTTCTTTAGAGTCACAGAGACCCCTGCCGACATTTGATCTTCTAGCATTCTCCCTTTCATTTGAAAATGATTATCCAAATATCTTTACCATTCTTGATTTGGGCAGAATTCCCCTCATGGGCAGGGAAAGAGGCGAGAATTATCCCCTCATCATAGCAGGGGGTATAACAACCTTTATGAATCCTGAGCCGTTGGCCAACTTCATAGACTGCTTTCTTCTTGGGGAAGGTGAGGTTATCCTGAAAGAATTCTTTCAGATCTATCTTGATCTTCGACTGTCAGCCGTTAAAAGAGAGGAGGCCTTGAGGATTTTGGCAGAAAGGGTCGAAGGTGTTTACTGTCCTTCCCTTTATAATGTTGCCTACCATGAAAATGGTTCAATTGCCTCCTTTGAGCCTTCAATCCCCTCCATCCCTTCCAAGGTAAAGGCTGTCAAGCAGGTTCCCTTTAAGGGGCCTTTGCACCGATCACGGATAATTACACCCAATACAGAATTCTCCGACACAATCCTTGTAGAACTTAACCGCGGATGTAGTATTGGGTGCAGGTTTTGCGCTGCTGGTCATGTCTACAGGCCCCCGAGGGTTATAGCGGAAGAGGAAATATTCACCTCACTGAAAGAGATTGTAGCTAGAAATACCAGGGTCGGCCTCATAAGTCCATCAGCTTCTAATTTCCCTTGGATTGAAAGAGTGACCAGCTATATCCTTGACAGTGGTGGTGATTTTACCGTGTCCTCCCTCAGGGCAGATTCACTAACAAAAGGCTTAGTAGAAAATTTAAGGGGGAGCAGCCAGAAAACCCTGACGATTGCCCCAGAGACAGGTAGTGACAGATTAAGGAGGGTTATCAACAAACAATTGACAACACAACAGATTATAGAGGCTATCATACTCATAGCAAGAATAGGTTTTTTTCACCTCAAGCTCTATTTTATGATCGGTCTTCCTACTGAGACGGGGGGCGATATAAGGGCAATCGCTGGCCTGGTTAAATCCATACGGCATCATTTAATCAAGGAAAGCAAAGGCAGGAAAAGGATAGGCAGGATCAGAGTGAGCATTAACTGCTTTGTTCCAAAACCATCTACCCCTTTCCAGTGGTTTCCTATGGACACGGTTAACTCCCTTAAGGAAAAGCAGATACTCTTAAAAAGGGCCCTCTCAGGTGAGGGAGGTATTGGGATCAGCTTTGATGTCCCAAAATGGGCATATATACAGAGCTTGCTTTCCATGGGTGACCGACGGGTAGGGCAGATGCTGTTAACCGCGCATAGGAATAATGGAGATTGGAGGCAGACCTTTCAATCATCAGATATCAATCCAGATTTTTTTGTCTATAGGACCAAAGACCTCAATGACAGACTCCCATGGGATTTTATTGACCACGGTATCCAAAAATCCTTTCTGCAGAAAGAATACAGTCTGGCACTTGCCGCAGAGGAGTCCCCTCGATGCGCCCCTGATAGCTGCACCAGATGCGGCGTCTGTCGTCTGGTGACCTGATTCATGACAATGTATCTCAAGCCCTCACAGATTGATCACCTGTACTGAACCTGCCCCTATCTAACATACGACATTCGTTTTTCAGTGAATTTCCACGGAGAAATTAAGCCAAAGAAGGGAACCTCTCAGGGTCTTCAGGTAAGATTTGGATACACTACTAACTCAGAGGCAGGGCCAAGCGGCCCTGCCTCTGAACATGTTTCAGTAAGGAGAGCGCCTCTTATGATCAATCAGACCGACGCGAGGCGCTTTTTTGGTGGCTGTTCTTGATGGCTGCTGGTTATTGTGCCACATCCATGACCCAGATATCGAAGTTACCCATGCGGTCGGAGTCAAAGGCAATCTTCTTTCCATCAGGGCTCCAGGCAGGGAACATATCCCAGGCCAGGTTGTCAGTCAGCTGGGTCAGGCCACTTCCATCCACATTCATCATGAAGATCTCGGGATTCCGGGTCCGCCAGGACCAGAAGAGGATGCGGCTTCCATCAGGGCTCCAGCGAGAGGACATCTCCTGCACCGGTGAAGGGACCAGGTCTTTCTTCTCAATACCGTCAGGGTTCATAAGAACCAGGTCATAGCTGCCCTTGACGGGGTACTTGCCTCCCCGCCATCCCTGATAGATGATTTTGGTGCCATCTGGTCTCCACTGGGGCACCACATTATCAAGGCCATCAGGGGAGAGGTGCTTCCTTTCCATGGTCTGTATGTCCATCGTCCAGATCTCTAATATGCCAGTCTCCGTATCATCAGAGATATAGGCAATCTTCTTTCCATCTGGGCTCCAATGGGGAGTCCAATCAAGGGCTTTGGTATTGAAAGTCAAGCGTTTAGGACTGGAACCATCGGCATCCATGACATAGATATCGCCATTGCCGGTCCGCTCGGAAACGAACACAATCCTTTTCCCATCCGGGCTCCATTGCCCATCTCCATCCAGTGCGGGATGATCGGTAAGCTGCCTCTTGTTGGTGCCGTCTGCATCCATCACCCATACATCCTGATTGCCAGCCTTGAAGGCCCAATAGAGGATCTGGCTGCCATCCGGGCTCCACACCGGCCAACCTGCCTCCTCATCAGTTCCGGTGAGCTGGTGGTTGGTGCCTCCGTCCGCATCCATCACCCAGATGCTCCAATACCCATTCACATCGGAGTTATAGGCAATCTTCTTTCCATCCGGGCTCCAGACTGCCCCCACCTCCCGTGCCTCGCTCTTGGTAAGGCGCTTGAGGGGGCTCCGGGAAGGATCTACCATGGAGGCATCCACCTGCATCAGAACTATATCCCAGTGGCCTCTGATGGTGGAGGAGAAGATGACCCACTTTCCATCCGGGCTCCAGTAGGGACCTAACTCAGCTGCAGGATGGGTGGTCAGGCGAATGGGGTTGCTCCCATCGCTATTCATTACCCAGAGATCCATATTGTCGAGAGTTTTGCGGGTAAAGATGATCTTCTTTCCATCCAGGCTCCAGTGCGGAGCAATATCGTCACCAGGATCATGGGTCAGGGCCTTCTGGCCAGAGCCATCCAGGTTCATGACAAAGATGTCGCTGTTTCCGGTGCGATTGGACACAAAGGCGATCTTGTCCCCCTTGGGGCTGAAGATGGGATTCTCATCCCGTGCCGGGTTGCTGGTCAACTGCTTTAACCTTTGTGTTGCGATATCCATCAACCAGATCTCCTCATTACCGCTCCGGTTGGACTGGAAGGCGATCTTTGTCCCATCCGGTGACCATTTGGGCATGATATCCTCGCCAGGATCTGTGGTGAACTGGGTGAGCTTCTTGGAGGCGATATCCATGGTCCAGATGTCGTTATTGCCCGAGCGATTGGAATGAAACACGATAGCCTTCCCATCCGGGCTCCAATTCGGGGCCATATCAATAGCAGTGCCCGGGATCAACGGACCCCTGTTCTTGCCGTCCGCATCCACCACCCAGATATCCCAATCATCCTGGAAGAGATTGATGGAATAGGCAATGCGCTTACCGTCAGGGCTCCACCCGCCGGCTATCTGATTTACCGGGATTGAGGAGCTTGTCAGCAGCCGCAGGCCACCCGGAGCTGTTGTTTGAATCGAGGGCAGGGGTTTTTCTCCCGGCTTTTCCGGCTTCTGAGGTGCAGTAGGATAAGGAATGCGATGACATTGGAGGCAGACCTTCCCCTTGCCGGCATCGATTACAGTGCGAAGGCGAGAAGGGAAGGGGGTCGGCATCGAGCCCAGTTGGAGGATGACATCCCCTGTGCCCTTAAGCTTTTGCTTTCCCACCAGACCCACGTACGCTTCAGATGCCAGAGGGCTGAAAACGAGGGAGCCAAGTATGAGGATAAGCATGAGAATATGCTGGTGACTTTTCATGATGGACCTCCCGTATAAGTTTGATTTGGAAGACGCCGGCCTTGAGCGACCAGTACCTTACTGAATTGTTCTATGTTTACTATAGATTTTCTAATCAAATCTATCAAAGGGCCAAGTCTTTTTTTCATATCTCAAAGAGTCTGTCAAAGGGTCAAGTCTTTTTTTGACAGATTGCATGGATTCTGGCTCGGCTTCTATTCAAAATATCCTTTCCACTGTTTGGAAAAAGGAGGGGGTCGCATGTATACTCATGTCACGATATTTGGTTCCCTATTGATTAACCATTGACGGGCTCCGTGATGCTGAGCCCGTTATATCAGGGATAATCAAAAAAGCGTGTTTCTCGAGAAATCAATGGCTTATGGTCTTTGCTTATTAGGAGAAACCTTCGGTTTTCCATCATCACAGAAAGAGTGCCTAGCCAAGACAAACAACCTTACGCGTAAACAACCACTATCCAGTTCGTGGCCCTCGTTTTCCCTTAACTTTTGGGTTCGGCTTCAGCAATATCACTAAATAGAGATATCCTAAGGCCAAGACCGTAACAATGCGTGAGCCAGATATCTGCAGGTCCATGACCGGCTCACCCCATAAAGGTTGACTTTAAGTAGCAAGGGTGTCCAGTGGGCATTGCTATTGGCTATTTGGTTTCTTCAGATGATTTTGTAAGTCTTTTCTATTTCCCTGGGATTGACACATTTACTGCCACCTTTGAGGGGGAGACATCTGAGGTAAGCCTTGGGGTCCGGAAGATAATAGGGTTTAACTTGAGATGGTCCGAGGCTGAGGTCACTTTATACGCATTCTCTCTACCCCCTATGCCCTCCTAAGTATGTAGAACTTTACCAAAAAATAAGAATTAATTTCTCATAATTTGGTATTTCATTACAGATTTGTGGATAGGTTTTCCATACGGTTAACTTAAGTATTTGAAATCTAAGGCAATCTTTTAAGAGGCTAATTTTGCATGATTATTGCATTCTCTAAACCTACGAATTGATGCATCCAGCTTATCATTTAACCCTTTGACTCCATCATCTACAAGAAGGAGTGTTATCATGAGGAAGGACTTCATTTTTGCGGCCTCTCCCTCAGATGGTGTAATGCTAACCTTCGAAGGAACTATTTCTAATCTTCTTGACTATGAATACCATCAATCTACGGACAAGCATACCTATTACAACAATAGACCATCATCAGTTGCTATGGAGTTCAGTATTGATATGAAGTTAGGCATTGTCTATGAGCGTATTCCACTTTCTGATATTTTGGTGCTGGATGAACCTTCACGCATTTATACTGAAATGAACTGGAAAGACCTTAATCAGTTTGTTAGCACTGTAGATGGTTCCCATTACCTACATTATTCTGAAACCCATATAGAAGGATATGATAAAGCCACTTTCTATTCACATTGCGTTGAATTCGGCAATGGGGATTCGGTTCGGTTTCCTGAGGTCTATGGTGAAGCTTGGGGAAATGGCAATGACAGATATGATCTACTGTACGAGTATCTAAATGTGCAAGACCTCTTCAGCTATAAAGAGCACGCATATACCGTCTTCAATTGGAACCCCGCTATGTCAAGTCCAGATTCAATTCGAACTGGCCAAGTGGCTACTGGAACTCTTACTTTAATCGGTGTTGAAGAATCTACTCAACCGATCCCCGAATCCACTGCTGTTGGCCTTAGTCACATTGGTCAAATCGTTCTTGCAGGATTCAAGAAAAAGTTTAGGAAGGAATAAGCAACCTTATTGGCCTATCATAAAGGTCTTTTCTGCATTAAATGACGGGCCATTCGGCTCTCCCTTTTCTTTATGGCGTCTGCCATTTTTCGGTTAGGGTTCCCCCTGATTTACTTTACAGGCTGCCCCCCCAGGGATTATAGCCCCTGGTGCTTCAATTTACACTCCATATCAGCCAGAGTGTTACCCTCGGCTCCCTTTGCTGGTATTCAGTTGCGTGAGAAAAAAGGGGAGGCAGGTGTTTATTTGAATCGCAATCCCTTGATCTTGTGCCACGGGTGAAACTGTGCAATTCAGTTGGTGTTTGACAAATTTGTGAACCTCTGGCGTCTATCTCTTCCAGTTTGCAATGGGGAGAGCTGGCAATAAACCGCTGGTGCCTTCGCATTTTGTACATAGCACGCACCTAGGAGAGTGAAGTGGCAGGCGTTGTTGGAATCCGATCGAAAAGCTCGGCTGAGAGATATCTTCCCATCAAAACGGACCATAGATTTTCACTTCCCGATTTTCCCGATCGTCTTGCTAAATTTTTGAAGATAGTCCTGACGTGGAGGTGAGAAGATATCAATGACCTGACAACCCACATCCCCAATGTACCCGCCGTGTTCAATATTGGATGGGAGAATGAGTACGTCGCCCTTTTTGGCGCTATAGAGTTTTCCCTCGATGATCTCGTCAACATACCCATGCAGAACGATCATGATCTGTTCGGCCTCATGACGATGAGGGGGAAAGTATGAGTTAGCAGCCATAGTCAGAAAGCTCACCAAGATTCTCTCGCCCACAACTAAATGGCTCTTTGAGCCTGGAATCAGCTCTGTAAGAGGTACGTCCGGATAATGAACAACCCGCTTCTTGAATTCTTCCTCACTGGCGTGTGGTTCTCTTTCTGCCATATCTCCTGTTTCTGCCTTTAGCTAAATTCTCGACCCGAAGGACTCTCTCTATCTGAACTAAACTGGAAGACACATTTTGGCATTAGCCTGCTTTTCTCGCGAGCACCTCTAGAGCCAGTATGGAATTGAAAGAACAAATGCCTACTGATTTATTCCCCTTCTCCTATCTCTGGACTCTCGGTCTCTTTCTCCTTTTGCCCTTCGCCCGTTGCGAGTACCTCCATCTTCTGTGCTTGTTCCTCTATCTGTTTGGTTAAGTCTCTCATTTGCCTCTTAGTGGTGGCCAGCTGTGCCTCGATCTTGACCCTTTGGGCTTCGCTTTCCAGCCTCTTTGACTTTAGATCTGCTATCTTTCTAGTGTTGTCATCCTTGTCTCCGAGACCTGCCTTGTCTATTGCTTCTAACTTGGCAATATCCACGCCAAGGGCTGCCTCTTTTTGAAGCCTTTTGGCCAGATCCTCCTCGTATCCTGCACATTTCTTCTGCAGATTAGCTAGCTCTGTCTTCATTTCGGCCGACTTCACCTTTTCCTCGGAAACCATAAGGGTAAGCGCAGCTTTATCGACATCACCTCTCTGCTGCTCGGGCACTTGGGCAAACAGGTCTTCATCCACCCTTGAGGTTATGGAACCCACCTTGGAAGTTAGTGAGCGTGTGGTCTCGCAACTCACCAATACTGAGAAGGCCACTGCAATGACCAAGGACAAGACTAGCAGTCTACGCATGATCTGTTACCTCCTTCGGGTAGTCATCTCTTGGAAAACCCTGATACAAAAAGGTAATCACTGGTACTGAGCCTTGCAGCGAGATATATTTACCCGGAATTGTCATTCTAGTAAGCCGCTAAGTTGGGTTCAGTTGATATGAACTTGCTGGTTGTGAGAAGGAGTTTAGGAAACTGACAGCTGCCTGTCAAGCTTATATCATAGCATTCAGTTGCGGTTGTGCATTCTTTCTTGAACACAGCAAGGCGCTACTGTCTCAAGTAAAGACCTCCATAGAATGTCCGTACGGTCTAATCTCAACTATTACAACTACATACTTCAAGATAAACTAGAGAGGGTGGGTTCGATCATAATTATTGCAGATTTGAATCGCTAATAGGTAAGTTTTCGAACCATTTCATTTCGAAATGGACAATCCCAGCGCCATCGCTCTTGAACCTTTTAATATAGCACTAGAAGGTTTGTATTAACTGGATTTGTTTGGTATCTTTTCTGAAGATGTAATATGAATATTGCGTCCTCTATCAGGCAACTAATCCTATTTTTGGCCTTTGTTGCTCTGGTGTCATTTTGTTCAATTGCACGGGCAGGAGACGTAATGGATGCTTCTGGTTTTGAAAAGATGGGGAAGCCCAGGCCAGGGGAGTGGCTTTTTCACTTTCATGAGAGAGGCCAATCATACGAGGACTACGTTTCCAGTCATCCTGTCAGGGCTACAGCCAGCCACCGGGTGCTTGTGTTTCAACCAGTTGGGCCATTTTCCAACATAGAGAGAGATATCATAGCAAAGGCAGTTACATTTGCAGGGATCTGGTTTGATCTCCCCACGAGGATTGAGCCAATCCTTCCCCTTCCCGAGAGTGGTTGGCACAGGGTAAGGCAGTTTTCCTGGATGGATAGGCCTGTTAAGCAGTATAAGACGGGTTATTTTCTCGACAGGCTTTTACCCGGAAGGTTTGCAGCTAATGCGGTCTGTTACCTGGCCATTACCATGGCTGACCTTTACCTACAGGAGGACTGGAATTTTGTCTTTGGCCAGGCCTCCCTGTCCGAGAGCGTAGGGGTGTACAGTATGGCGCGATATTTCCCTCAGTTCTGGGGGCAAGAGGAGTCAACAGAAAGCTGCTTTCTTGCACTGAGGAGGAGCTGCAAGGTGCTGGTTCATGAAGTAGGTCACATATTTGGCCTTGCCCACTGTATACACTACCGATGTACTATGAACGGGAGCAATTCCCTTGAGGAGTCTGATCGCCGCCCCTTGCGCCTTTGCCCGTTTTGCCTTAAGAAGCTACAGTGGAACAGGGGATTTGATAGAATTAAAAGGTATGAAAGGTTAAGGGGATTCTTTGAGGATCAACATCTCGAACCGGAAGCAGCCTGGATCAAGTTGCGTCTACAGAGGATGAGGTCTAACGCTTCAAAATGACGAAGGCCCCTTTTGTTGAGTGAACTCCTCTCGTCAGCTGGAAAGGATATATCTGCGTAACAAAATTACTATGAGGGCTATAATCAAACCTGAAATAAATCCAATGATTCTATTTCTCCATTTTTCCTCTGCTTCTCTTTCGTGTCTTTCTAGATCCCTTAATTCAGCCGCTCTTTTTTTCATGGCATCGTAGTAAGGAAGCTGCTGCGCTTTATCACTATGAAGTTCGGATAGGGCTGATTCTATCTCTTCACGAGTAAAATTCTCAATCAACGATTTGTCACCTGTTGCAATAAATCCGAGGAAAGCGTTTGCAATCTCTAGTGATCTTTGATCTGGCGCCATTGGATTCCCCCTTTTCCATATGGTCATTGAGGTGTGGAAGAATTTCCACCCAATCCCCAATCATTCTTCGAAGGATAGTATCTTTGATGGGTTGAGGTCAAGCCCTTTGCGATCTTAACTATTGTGTCATCCATGGTCTTGAATTTTGGGTTCTTATATGAGGCCACTACGATTCAAGGAATGCCCTGTAGCCCTTATATGTCATGTAGATATCCCCTTTGTGAGCGATCTCAAATGGTGAGTGCATGGACAGCACAGGGGGGCCGCAGTCAATAATCTGCATGCCGTAGGTGGCAAGGAATTTTGCCACTGTGCCTCCACCGCCCTCATCCACCTTTCCAAGCTCCCCTGTCTGCCACACCACCTTTTTTTCATTAAATAGATTTCTGAGCCATCCTACATATTCGGCATTGGCATCATTGGCACCGTATTTGCCCCCTGAACCCGTGAATTTTGCTAGACATACACCATAGCCAAGTCGCGCAGCATTTCTCTTTTCATGCACGTCCTGAAAATCCGGGTCAAGCGCACCATTCCCATCTGCTGAAATGGCCCTTGAATTCATGAGAATTTTTTGAATCTCATGGTATAGTGGTTCCTTTCCATGAGCGATGAGGAGATCGGCCAGGACACTTTCCAGGAATCTGGATTTGGCCCCGGTTGCCCCGTCACTCCCAATCTCTTCTTTGTCAACAAACAGAACAAGGGTTGTTTTCTGGGGGTGTTTTATGTCAATCATGGCCTTTAGGCTGGTAAAGACACAGGAGCGACCATCGTGGCCGTAGGCACCAGTCAGGCCCCTGTCCCATCCAACGTCCCGTGCCTTTCCAGCAGGGACTACCTCAAGTTCAGCACTTATTAAGTCCTCCTCCACAAGTCCGAATTTCTCGTTCAAGAGGTTTAGGATTGCCAGCTTGAACCTATCTTTTGTATCTTTATCACCAAAGGGAAGCGAGCCAACCATCACATTAAGCTTTTCTCCAACAAAGGCATCGGAAACCTTTTTATCGTACTGAACCCTTTTTGCTAAATGGGGGAGAACGTCTGCCACGGTAAATACCGGGTCAGCGTCATCCTCACCAACGATAATATCTAAAGAACTCCCATCAGAGCGGACTACCCTTCCATGAATTGCAAGTGGCCTGGTGAGCCATTGGAATTTTTTTATGCCTCCATAGTAGTGGGTTTTCATAAAGGCCAGATCAACTTCCTCGTAAAGTGGATTCTGTTTGAGGTCAAGCCGGGGAGAGTCAAGATGGCTGACAATCAGATTAATGCCTTCATCTATGGGCTCCTTCCCAGATACAGACAGAGCGATTGATTTTTCCTGAAATGTCTTCATCATCCTGATAGGGTCGCTGCTTAAATGGCTGGAGGAAAAACGGTTTTCAAGGGCTATCCCAGAGATTGCCGTAACGGCCTCTCGTTCTGTCTTTGCCTTGTTTAAAAAGTCTTGGTACTCTTTATCAAGATTAAAAACCCTCTCCTTTTCTCTTTTGTCTATTTGATCCCAAACGAGCTTGGGTTGAGAGATTAATTTTTCATGTATCCTTTCTATTTCCCTTTTTTTCATGCTCTTCTCCCTTTGTTCTTAAATCACCTATTATTTGATTGATATTGCCAATCTCTTCTCTTACACAGAAATCAGTAAGGCCATTGATTATTTCTATTGTTGTCTTTGGATTGATGAGGTTTGCTGTCCCCACCTGAATGGCCCTTGCCCCAACAAGGAGAAATTCAAGTGCATCCTGGTAGTCCATAATGCCCCCCAAACCGATCACAGGAATTTGTACAGCTTCAACAACCTTATGGACAAGATAAAGGGCCATCGGTTTAATGGCGGGACCGGATAGGCCTCCTATTATGTGTGCCAGCTTGGGTCGTCTGGTAGCTACATCTACAGCCATACCCAGAAATGTGTTTGTGACCGATATGGCCTGGGCACCGGCCGACTCCACTGCCCTTGCTATGGTGGTTATATCAGTCACGTTAGGTGTCAGTTTTACTATGACAGGTTTGGTTGTATTCTTAACTACCTGATCCGTTACCATGGCGGCAGTATCTGGGTCCGTGCCAAAGGCCATGCCCCCCGCCTCCACATTGGGGCAAGATATGTTTATCTCTATAGCAGCGATTCGGTCAACCGTTGCTGTCCTTTTGGCCATCTGTGCATATTCCTTGATGGTATGTCCATATATATTAGCGATGAGTTGGGTTTTAATCTTGGCGAGGGACGGGAGCTTTTCCTCTATAAAGGCCTCTATACCAATGTTAGCAAGTCCGATTGCATTTAACAGACCGCACGGTGTCTCTGCAGTCCTCGGCGGTGGATTTCCAGGCATTGGCCTGAGGGATAACCCCTTGACAATTATGGCTCCTAAAAGAGAAGGATCATAGAAAGGGGTCAATTCATCGCCATAACCAAAGGTTCCTGAGGCAGCAATAACCGGATTCTTTATCCTCAGGCCCCCTATATCAACTGATAAGTCAGGTAAGACAGCCATTACAATTACATAACCTCCCAGTCAATCGTCTCAGCTGAAAACACAGGACCATCCTGACACACAGAATGATACGGCTTGCCCTTACTGTTAGCGGCTTTAACAGCACATCCCTGGCATATCCCGAGACCACAGGCCATATAAACTTCCAGACAGACATAACATCTGAGATTGCACGTAATGGCCTTTTGGGCAATCTTCTTGAGCATTGGAGTGGGGCCACAGGCATAAATTACCGGTTTTTTAGTCAATTCTTGACTCAGATGCTGATCCAAGAGGTCACTAACAAGTCCCTTCATACCCAATGAGCCATCCTCTGTTGTTAGGGAAAGATCAACGTTAAGATCCTTTAGTTGGTCGGTAATAACAACCTCTTGAGAAGTGGGAAACCCGAGAAACATTGTGATTTTATGCTTATGAGCTTTTTTTAATGCCTGAGCTAAGAAAAATAGGGGGGCTATACCCATACCGCCAGCCACAAGCAAGGTTCTTTCAGTTGGCCGGGGAAGGGTGAATCCATTTCCCAATGGGCCTATCAGGGAAATGGCGTCACCTTCTTTCAAAGCAGATAGAAGCGATGTTCCCTTGCCAACTATCTTGTACAGGATCATCAATTTATTTTTGTCCTGAATTCCGTGTATGGAAAAGGGCCTTCTTAAAAGTGGGTCTCTTGTTTCCCTGCCGAAATGGATCATCAAAAACTGACCGGGATTGGCACATGAGGCCAGGAGTGGAGAGCGAAATCCCATCAGAAAGGTGTCTTTTCCAATCTCTCGATTAAATTCTATGGATACTACTTCTTCTAACATCTTTCTAACATAACAAGAGGGCCGAAGTGGGTAACCTTTGCCTTCAGTTCAACATACTTATTACAGCCCATTTTTTTGAATTTCATCAAGAACTACCGACAAATACTTCATTGTTACATTCATATTTATAGCTTTCATTTAGCATCTCAAAAAAGGGCCCATATAGAACCTCATAGAGATCAGACAGCTAGGACAGAAATTATCCCGGATATTGGGATTTATCCATAACTCTACCGCAGCATTATGTATTGTTTGATTCAAGCTTGATGATTTAGAAGGGAATTTCAAATTGGCTGGTCCAAGGAAAAATCCCTTGGTCGTGCATCCCCCTTTGAACAGAAGAAGGGTTAATTTCTCAGTAAGAGAAGGTAGCTAGGCCAGATTGCTTCGCGACCCAGATTGAATTATTTACCGCTGCTTCCTCCCGGACCTGACGGGGTTCATAATCATCTGTCACACGAGGTCCGACCTCCTCTCTTGCTGAAAGAATTAATCCCCAATTCTTATTTCTCAGGAAGGAACTTCAACCCCGCATCAGCGGATTTCGGGTTACAGGGCACCGCTAGCTCCCCGTCTAGCACGTCCAAGGGATATTTATGGCATGGATTTAAATAATATCGACTCTTTCTTTTAACTCTCTGCCTACCTTGAAAAAGGGGAGTCTTTTGCTCTTAACCTTTATAATTTTGCCTGTCTTAGGGTTTCTTCCGTCATGGCTGTCATATTGTTTGACCTTGAAACTCCCCAATCCTCGAATCTCTACCCTACTACCACGTATGAGTGACTTTTCCATTTCCCTGAAAAAGGTATTTACTACATCTTCTGCTGTCCTGATGGTAAGATTTTCTGTTTTTGCTACTCTCTCTATCAATTGAGATTTATTCATGATGTCCTCTTAACTGAAATGGATATAGCTTAAAAGAAAAGAGCGTTTATAGTTTGAACTAGGTATTCTATACTGAATGCGTAAAATCAAGTCAAGATAAAATAGCTAATCCATTGCCTTTACGGAGTGATTTCGAACTTCAGGCTCTGCAATAGCCCACCATCTGGGCCGAGCACGTCCACATGCCAATCCCCAATCTCATGGGACTGGATTATTTTGGAGCTATAGGTGCGCCAAATGGAGGATCTTACTGGTAGACTTACCGTGGCCCTTTCAGTATCGCCGAAATACCAGACGTGGGTGATCACAGTAGGGGTCTGAGCACCGACAATCTTGGTAAAACACCACAGCTTGCTAACCAAGGCCTCAAAGGCATCTCCGACACCTACAGGTTCTCGATCAACTACATCCCGACAGATAGCGGCTGCAGCCACTTCTACAGTCTCTTGAGCCTTAGCTGTCACTGGCTGGGAAAGAGAAATCGTGATTAGGATAATCAGGGCGATAAGGAAATAAAACAGTCTTTTCATAGTGGCTCTCCTTTCCTCTATTGCTTTTAGGTTAGGGAAAATTTAAGCATAAAGGATCGCTTTTAGCAACGAAAAAATAAGTCGCTCTAAGAAGGTAGCGTATAGTAAAGGCACATCTATACTATTTTTTCCGATCCAGTTGCACGATCGGAACAAATGGTCTCCATATTTTTTAGCCCTTTGTTTGAGGCAATCTTACGTTTTCACGGTTTTCGTCCGTTCTTTCAGATATATTTCCGATCGGGGTTAATACGCGGTTTTTGCACAGGGCCGAACCCTCCAACCGGAGGGCAGATTTTTCACCTTAGCTTCTTCGTGTTTGATGAGCCTAAAGAGCTATTCGAGCGCCCTACGTTTTTAGGTCAATAAAACGTTTTTGGTCGAAAGAGGCAGAGCGTCGCCTCTTGTATCATATTCTGTACGAGCTTGAAAATACGGTATCTCGAATGCTATAGTTCGTGACCATGAGGGCCATTCAGCTAATCACAGGATTAGGGTGATGCCTCAGGCGCGAATGTGGTCCCGTGTGACCTAAAAAGAGATAAACTGGATAAAGGTTTTGCCGAGATGTCCCAAAAGGGGCAAAGGGTTCACATCGTCCCAGCAGATGTGACAGTGGAAAATGATATCAGAAGGGTGGTAAAGGGGACAACGGGAAGATTCGGGAGTATCGATATCCTGGTCAACTGTGCCGGTGTCCTGACATTCGGTAAACTCGACGAGGCTGATCCCTGCGTTTGGGATAGGATTGTGCGCACCAATGCCTATGCCCCCTGGCGTTTTATGGTCGAAGTTCTCTCAGAAATGCGCATAGACTGAAACTGACTGATAAGAAGTCGCTCAAAGAGTATGCTAGATACCGGTTTTCGCTCTAGGTGGACGGAGAGCGGGGAATTGGTATAGGAGAATCGAGATGCTGGATGCTCATAGTTGGTGAAAGGATTATCTCCAACCACACGGATCATTCGAAAAATGAAAGGGACCGTCTCATCCGTTTTGTCTCTCCTCGGCGACGCTTGGTCTCTAACCGCCGCCTGTTCAATGCGGGCCTCGGAGTTGTCTTACGACGGAATTTGGGCTTTTCCGAGGCCTTACGTATCAACTCTACCAGTCGGTTGATCGCGTCCTGACGATTTCGATCCTGCGTACGGAACCGCCGGGCATCAATAATGAGTATGCCGTCTTCGGTAATCCGCCTGCCGGCCAGACGAATTAGACGTTCGCGGACGTCATCGGGTAAGGAGGGGGAGTTGCCCACGTCGAAGCGGAGCTGGACAGCGGTGGAGACCTTGTTGACATTTTGTCCTCCCGGTCCCGATGCGCGGATGAATGTATGTTGGATTTCACTCTCGTCAATTGCAATGGTGGGGGTGATGTGAATCATGGCTCTCACTTAGCCCTATGTTTATCCTTCAAGGAAAGGGCCTTTTCATGTTACCTGTATCGTTCTACAAATCTGCATATTCGTTGAGCACCCTCAATCAGGTCAGCATCCTCGGCAGCAAGAGAAATACGAATCATCTTCTGGCGCGACAGCGTATCCTACGCGCCACCCTGTCATTGCATAATTTTTGGAAACACCAAAGATACTGATAACCCTCCTCTCTTTATCATAAGCCATGAGGCAGAGGCCAAGATTTCCTTGATCTTGCCATCATGGAACACAGCTCCCGTTGGGTTCCAGGTGAATTAATCAGGATTGCCTCTACGGCAGGTTCTCGGATATGAAGCGGGGTATCAACATTCGATTCTCCTCCTTCAAGGTGAATGGCATTGGAGATCTTTGCAGAGCGTACCATAATCTCCCGGACTCCATGACGCGGAAGTTTAACACAGGCTTGAGATAAGGCCTTCATGTATAACCCTCCTCGTTGTCTTTATCTGATTGAACGATTTTGAAGAAGAATCACGTGTCGCCTATTTCTTGCATGAACCGTTTCGTCCTCTCGTGGCTGGGGTTTTCAATCAAGTCTTCCGGCTTCCCGCTTTCCACGATCACACCATCGTCCATGAAGATCATTCGATTTGCCGCCCGCCTCGCAAACCCCATCTCGTGGGTGACGACCAACATAGTCATGCCTTCTTTGGCAAGCGCCGCCATCACTTCCAATATTCCCCCAGTGAGCTCCGGGTCAAGTGCTGAGGTTGGCTCGTCAAACATCATGACCTTGGGCTCCATGGCTAGTGCGCGTGCGATCGCTGCCCGCTGCTGTTGTCCCCCGGAGAGGTTTCCCGGATATACGTTGGCCTTCTCGGCAATACCTACTTTTTGGAGAAGGTCCGTTGCAATCTCCCGTGCCTTTTCGGCCTGGACACCCTTGGCCTTGATCAACGGCAGGGTGATGTTTCTCAGCACGGTGAGGTGTGGGAAAAGGTTGAATTGTTGAAAGACTATACCGATCCGACGACGGACGTCCAGCAGGTTTACCTTGTGATCGTGCACGGGCAGGCCATCGACCACAATGAAACCCTGCTGGATCTTCTCCAGTCCGTTTAGGCACCTCAACAAGGTGCTCTTCCCTGAGCCGCTGGGTCCAGCGAAAACTACGGTCTCGCCGACATCGACCTCGAAACTGATCCCTTTCAGAACGTGAAGTTGAGAGAAGTGTTTATGGATATCGCTAACCTCCACTATGGCCATCGATTCACTCCCTCCTTTCGTACTGGGCCACTGAGTACAACAAAGACCTTAATTATCGGAACCTCCTTGCGATTCGTTCCTCCAGGCCTATCGAGAGCCTTAGAACAGGGTAGCATAAGGCGAAGTAGAACACTGCCAGGATCGCATATGTCAACAAGGGTTGGCCATTGGTCTGCATTTGAATACGGCCGACTCGTGTCAGCTCCGTTAGTGCTATAATGGAAACCACGGAGGTATCCTTTATGTGCAAAACACTCTGACCTGCAAGAGGCGGCAATGACAGGCTGACAGCCTGGGGAATGATTATGTATTGCAGGCGTTGGCGTAGGCTTAAGGCAAGCGACTGCGCTGATTCGTGCTGCGTTTTCGGAATCGCAAGCAAGGATCCCCTCACGATCTCCGAGATATACGCACCGGTATGCAAAGTGAGGGCGAGCACGGCCGTTGCAAAAGCCGTAAGTCGTATGTCGAAGAAGGGCAGCACATGGAATAGGAAATACAAAACCATCAAGAACGGGAGGCCCCGCATTCCGTCAACATAAGCTTGAAAGAGGTTCCGAAGTATGGGAACCCGAAGGAACCGGGTGAGGCCTATAACGAATCCCACGAGCATGGCGGTGACGAATCCAAGCAGCGAGAGGTAGATGGTAACTGGTAACCCTTTCGTGAAGTACAGAAAGAAGAGGTTCCGTGTTATGACCAGTACATCTCCGCCAAACGGTTCCATAGTATCACCACTTCCGTAATCTTCTGTCCAGCAATGAAGAGCCATAGATGAGGGTGAGGATAAGAAATAGATATAACATCATTGTAGGCAGGAACGCCTCAAGAGGGCGGAATGTTACGGCCTGGAAGGTTGTGGCCGATTTTGTAAGGTCAAGGGTTCCCATTACCGACACGAGTGCGCTATCCTTGACCAGATAGGAAGCCTGCCCGACCAGTGGAGGGAAGATTTTTCGAAACGCTTGCGGGAGTATAACATATGTCATCTTCTGCCGATACGTCATCACCAATGAGTCCGCCGCCTCGTACTGGGTCTTATGGATGGATTCAATGCCGGCTCGGATAATCTCCGCCGCATAGGCACCCGAGTTTAATGTCAGTGCGAGCACTGCCACAACAAACGGCGGAAGTAGGATTTTAAATTCAGGGAGCCCATAGAACAAGAAATAGATCTGTACCAGCAACGGTGTTGCACGAATGAACGCAACATATCCTGCGGCAGACATAGAAAGAGGCTTGAACCGTGACAGCCGAGCAAGGGCCACAAACACTCCGAATGCTGTAGCAGAGAAGATTCCGATTAACGCGATGACAACGGTGTTTCTAAGCCCCAACAGGAGATAGGGGAGAAACTGCAGCACTATATTGAAACTAAAGTCATAGTCCATCAAATGCCCCTGCCGGGAAGATTATCCTGAAACATCCAGCCTATGGATGCAGGCCCCAGCTCGGTAACCATGGCTTGCCGATCCACTTCTCATAGATCTCGCCGTACTCTCCAGTGCGCATAATGGTAGCGAAGAACAGGTCCAGCCAGTTCTTGAGTCGATAGCTCTCGAAGTCGGGGCGTAGCGCATAAGCATAGACGTCCGGCTGCAGGTTCCCTTCGAGCACAGTCAGCTCCGGGTATTTCTTTGTCGCCATCACTACGATGAGTTCATCATTCAAGCCGCCGTCTTCACGGCCATCCTTGAGCGCCTTGAACATATCTCCGTCCAATTCATAGGTAACAAGCCTGGCCTGTGGAAGTTTCTTACGGGCAAGTATTGCACCGATGGAACCAGCAATAGCACCAACTTTCATGCCGGACTTGTTGAGGTCTCTCCATGTCTTAAGCCCCCTACTTTTATGGCTGATAGCGAAGGTTCCTGTCATCAGCCACGGATGGGTAAAGACCACCTTTGTGGCTCGCTCGAGGGTTGCCGACATCCGGGAGGATATAACATCAATTCGGCCTGTAAAAAGCGCGGGGATCTGTCCGGCCCACGCCATATCCTCAATTTTGACCTTGACCCCCATGTATTCGCCGAGCTTGTTTATGAGGTCGATCTCGAATCCGACGGGGTTCCCCTTGCTATCCGCGTAAGCAAACGGAGGAGCGCCGAGGGTAGTGCCACATATGATGTAGCCACGTTTTTTAATGGTATCGAGCAGGTCGGCTGCCGATGCAGGGCTCGCCATGCCCGCCACAAAGCCAGCAAGAAGAACGCCAATTAACCATTTCTTGGACCGCATGTCTTAGCTACCTCCTTTTTTCTCTTGATTCAGGCCAATCCTGACATGGCAGGATGCCATGTGATAAAAACTAGCTTTTTGAGGAGGCTATGATAGGAAAAGGAATGTTGTGTGTCAATTGCAAATCAGACCCATGATGCCGCAGCAGCGGGTCCCCTTCTACTTGTGGCCTTCATGCTCCTGCAGAAACCTCTCAAAAAACATCTCCATAAATGCATGGCGCTCCCTGGCCATGCGCCGTCCTTCCGCAGTGAGCATGCGGTCCTTGATCTTGGATAGCTTTAGCTTGAATTCTCGATATCCAGTATCCTCCTCTGTATATGGCTCTGTATCCTCTGGATTGATACAGGGATTGTGAAGTTTGGCCCCCACCTCGCCTGCAAACTGAAAGGTTCTGCCAATTCCAATGGCACCAATGGCATCTAGTTTGTCAGCGTCAAACAGGACCTTTGCCTCCAGGGTCTCCGGCTGGCAATCTCCCCGAAACCTGTGAGCTCTAATACAGTGAATGATATTAGCCTTCTGCTCATTAGAAATTGGGTATTTTCCTAACAAAGCACGTGCCATTTCCGCACCCTTTTCCTCATGGCAGATGGCCCCTCTTGATTCATCCTGGTAGGCACGACCCACGTCATGAAGATAGGCTGCAATCTTGAGGACACCCATATCCGCCCCTTCAACCTTCCCGATATGCATGCACAAATTGTAGACTCGCTGGGTATGATCCCAATTGTGACTGCCCTGGGCGTTGGAAAAACAGTTCCGGGCAAAGGCCTTTATGTCCTCGATAGGTGATTCCATAGGTGTCTTAATATCAAATTTACTTCTCCTTCGCTACCCAAAAAGGATTATTCCATTTACATTGCGTTTCAGAGGGTGATATGGTAATTGGCCACTAGGTAATGGAGAGATAAGCTCGTTTGGCAAGACAATGAAGAACGCCATGAAAAGACTCAATCCAGCCTACCTGAAGACGGCTGCAGAAAGGATCAACAGATGCCCCTATTTTACCCTGATTTCCATGGAGTTGAAAAACATGGACTGGGGTAAGTGCCGCCTGGAGGTAGTTGTCCAAGAAAAGCATCTTCAGCCATTCGGCTTCGTCCATGGGGGCGTTTACTCCTCCCTCGTGGATGCGGCTGCATTCTGGGCAGTTCACTCCCAGATCGATGAGCGTTTGGGAATGACCACTGTTGAGTTGAAGCTCAACTACCTGGCACCTGCCTCTAAAGGCCACCTGGTTGCCAAAGGCAAGAGCATCAAGGTTGGAAAGGTTCTCTGCCTAGGGGAGGCCTCAATTGAGGATGAAACAGGAAAGCTGCTCGCATACGGCACTTCAACCATGATGATTCTGGAGGATCTAAATATCAAGGGCAGCTGTGAATTCCCACCAAAGTTCTTGCATTAGGATGTTCCAGTGCTTTTCTTTAGACATCACTGTTATTCTTCCATCTCCTTATTGCTGGGCGACACTCTCTTTATGATTAATTCGTGGCATTCAAGAGTTGAGGCATTATGCCCTGTTTTATATCACGCACGAGAATTTCATCGCAGATATGTCGGCTGCACGTCATATTGCTCTTAATATCCTGTCCAAGTTTCAACATAAAGCTCTACTTTCCACTCCGCTCGTTACCCCTATAAGCTCAAAAGTCTTTTATTGCTTTTAATCAAGGGTTGTATCCCCTTGAGATAATTTATATTTCTGATTTTCTCTGTAAACTTATCGCAATCTATTCAATTTGGCATGTGTGTTGCTAAAAAGATCCTGCGCGGACCTGATAATTCGTGGAGAGGACTCACTATAAATTTACACCTAAGAACGTCTTAATCTATGGAGGGTGATACATGGGAACGGATAACATCGTGTTTTTAGAGGTAATAGAATGGTTTGATGAAACCGGTCAGGAACTGGTGCACAGGATCCCGGAAAAAGGCTCCGGTGAAATCAAATTCGGGGCTCAGCTCATTGTGCGAGAGAGCCAGGCGGGCGTATTATTTTACAAAGGCAAGGCCGGCGAGGCCTTCGGCCCTGGTCGCCATACCCTGACTACAGCCAATATCCCGGTTTTGACCAAAATTCTGGCCCTGCCTTGGGGCATGACCAGCCCGCTTCGCGCCGAGGTCTATCTCGCCAACATGAAGATCTTTCCCAACCTTAAATGGGGAACCAGGGAACCGGTGGCCTTCAAGGATTCGGAACTCGGGCTGGTCCGCCTACGGGCTCATGGCGTGTTCAATATCCAGGTGGTGCAGCCAGTACTATTTATCAACAGCCTTGTAGGTACAATGGGAAAATACACTACTGAGGAAATCGATGAATACCTTAAACGGGTGATTGTCTCGCGCTTTAACGACCATCTGGGCGAAAACCTGGGCAGCCTCTTTAATCTGCCAGGACGATATGACGAGCTCTCTGAAGGCCTGCGAGAACGCCTCCAAGATGACTACAGCCGCTTTGGCCTGAGCTTGAAACATCTCTACATCACCTCCATAACCCCGCCACCTGAGGTACAAAGGGCCATTGACGATAAGAGCCGTTTGAGCGTGATCCAGGATCTTGACAGACTGGTCAAAATGAAGGCGGCCATGGCCATGGAAAAGGCATCTGAGTCCACCGGCGATGCTGGGACAGGTTTGGGCATGGGTTTGGGCTTCATGATGCCGGCCATGTTTGCCGAGACCTTTAGGCCTCAGATCAAGGCCAAGGCTGGAACTAGCGCTGCACCTCAGGAGATCAGTTGCCCGGACTGCAAGAAGGCAATTCCGAAAGATGCCAGATTCTGTCCGCATTGCGGACATCAACAGCTGGTCTTCGATCAGTGCGTTAACTGCGGCAAGAATCTACCGCCCAATGCCAAGTTCTGCCCCAAGTGCGGGCACCGGGCTGATGAAAAACCGGTGCCAAAAACCTGTCCCCATTGCAAGGCCGAGAACCTGCCCGATTCTGCCTTTTGCAATCAATGCGGAGAAAGGTTAGGGTAACATGGGTTTTACCGTTGAGCAGGAGTGCCCACAGTGCGGTGCACCCATTGAGCTTGAGGAAACCGACCGTGTGATTCGCTGCCCCTATTGTAATGTGAAAAACTTCCTCTTTGCCCCGGATTATTTCCGGCTCCTCTTGCCACATAAGGCATCCGATAAAGACATACTTTATGCCCCTTATATGCGCTTTAAGGGTAGCGTATATTTCTGTAAGGGCACATCTATCGGCTACCGCATTGTGGACATCACACGTCAGGGCGCCGCCCTCAAGCAACTCCCCGTGTCCCTGGGGCTCAGGCCACAGGCCGTGAAGATGAAGTTCTTCAATCCAGGCGTTACTGGCTTGTTCCTTAAACGCTCTCTCAGGCTTACCGATGTGCTCGCCAAGATAGCACGGCATGCGACTTTAGCTGGGCCTGGTAAGCTCGTTCATCAGGCCTATATCGGGGAAGCCTTCAGCCTTATCTACCTGCCCCTATTCGTGCAGCACGGCAAGGTTTTTGATGCCCTGACAAACAGGCCCATCGCCAAGCTGCCCGAGGGCAAAGACATCTTTGCCCCAGCCATAGAAGATAATCCCAGGTGGCAGATTACCTTTATGGCCACCATATGCCCCCAGTGCGGCTGGGACTTGGATGGTGAAAGGGACAGCGTGGTCCTGACCTGCAGCAACTGCGGCACGGCCTGGGAGGCGTCGGAGGGCAAGTTTATCAGGGTAGGCTTCGAGGCCATCGCGGGCAGGGACGAAAGTCCCGTGTATCTTCCCTTTTGGAAAATAGCGGCATAGGACAAAGGATTGGAGATAAATTCCTACGCTGATTTCATCCGATTTACCAGGCAGCCCAAGGTCGTCCAAAGGCGCTGGGAGAAGCAGGATATGTCGTTTTGGATCCCGGCCTTTAAAATCCGACCGAAGCTATTTTTGCACCTGGCCAGGCAGATGACCATCCTTCAGAAAGACTTTGACATGGGCGAGGAGATCCCCAAAAAGAACCTATATCCGGTTACGCTGGCCAAGAGTGAGGCCCTCCAAAGTATGAAGATAACCCTGGCCAGCTCTGTTATGACCAAAAACAAGATCTTTCCACTGCTTCCTCGGGTCAACTTTACAATAAAGGAATCTGCGCTGGTATACCTTCCATTCAATGACAGGGGCCATGAGATGATCCAAGAGCACCTGCACGTTGCTATCAATAAGAAGATCCTTGAGTTCGGGCGTTCCCTCTAACCAAAAAATCCCTTGATCTCCCTATCACTTACCACTCACCTTACCCGCATGAACTAATGCACTCCGTGTCAGTACCGGACCGATCACCTCGAAGAGCACAGTTGATGCTATCACAACAGGGAAGATCATATCAGCGAGATCGGGGCGGCGATGTGTTGTAACGAGTGCCATACCCAATGCAACACCTGCCTGGGGCATCAATGCCATACCCATCCATCGGCGCATCAGCGGCTCGGCATGGCTTATGGCCCCTCCTGCCCAAGCCCCCAGAAGGCGCCCAATGATCCTCAGAATGATATAACCGGATCCAACAAGTCCGAGCTGGTAAAGCGCTCCAACATTGAGCGAAGCTCCAGCTAACAGGAAAAATAGGATCATAAAAGGCCATTCGATGCCTTGGATGGCATGGAAGGGACGCATATGGTGGCGGGCCAGATTTGCAACGACGGTTCCGAGAACCATCGAAGCCAATAAGAATGAAACCTCAAGCCAGATTGCAATCCCGCCACAGAGAAAGACCACGCCCAGCGCCTCAATGAGTGTGGGCTCTCCTGGTTTGATCCGACCAGTTAAAAAGGCCATTGGGATGCCCAGGCCGATACCGACAAGGAGGGCGCCGCCGAGCTCCCAAGCGCCAGTGAGTAATGGTGCTATGCTATTGGCTTGTCCGCCGAGGGCCTGGGTCGTTGTAAGTATGAGACTGAAGACGATCAGGCCCCATGCGTCATCAACGGCAACGATACCCAGCAGTGTGCGCGCGAATACACCATCTGCTTTAGTTTCGTGAACAACATCGGTCGTTGCAGCAGGATCAGTGGCGGCGGCGATCCCAGCGAGCAACAAGGCTATGTCTATTTGTACACCTATCAGGATTAGTCCGACAAGCACCACTAACGCCGTCCCGACTACCTCGCCGACGGATAACCAGAGCACGAACTTGCCGTGTTGACGGAGCGAAGAGAGGGTTAATTTCTCGCCCAGCAGGAATCCAATCATGACCAGTGCCATGTCCGCAATAACGGAAAACCATTTCCCCTCGCTCGGAGATAGGAAATCCAGGCCTGCCGGGCCGATTGCAAAGCCAAATATCAACAGCAAGGTTACACGTGGCAGCCGAGTGCGACGGCCGATCGTATCTGTCACAAGACCAATAAGGAGTAAGACTCCCAGTGTAATGAGCGTTTTGGCTGTGTCGTTCACCTGTCCTTACAAAGCTTTCTCTTTCTGTTTATCCTGGCTTGGCTTCAAAAGCGACGCCAGGGCAGCTTCTAGAGCATTAAAGACCTTTTCCTTACCTGAGTTTCGAATGATGTTTCACATGAGCGTCAAAGATAGGCGTTTCTTTTTTGGTCCTGAAGGAAGGGTATATGTTCTTGTTTCTGTTTCTGAAGCAGGCACCATATGGCCCGTGTTTATGGCAGAGAGGGTGATAAACCTAGTCTTCTATTCTCTCTAGTTTGAAGATTACAGGCCTAAGACCGTCAGTGCAGCATGAGATGGCGACTCCCTCTTCTTTCATCCAAGGGTAATAGCCTCCATACAGGATATGCACAAGGTCTCTCTGTATGTCAGCAAACGCCCAATTACAGAAAGCAGGCGGACAGTTATGAGTGTCAACCACGAATTCCTGCCCAACACTAAACCGGTCGCACTCCGGGGTAATCCTGGTCTCATCAAAAGAGGCTGGAGGATTCTCCCCATACAAATCCTTAATGTTCACCTTCTTGACCACCGTAATTTTTACCTTAGCCACTTAGGCCTCCTCGATCTATCATTACTCTTGCTGGCTCTCTTGCAGCTGGAAATATCGAGCAGCATCTATCACTGTATCAAGGTGTTGTCGGTGAACACGGAGAAGCTCTTTATCGGGCTTCGTCAAGGCGCTCACCTTGGTTATTTTTTGTTCTAGCTTACCCAGAGATTTTACAGCGTCCAGGCTGGCCAGTTGTATGCCCCTCAATTTTCCAGCAAGCATCTCTATCATCTCATTGAGCGCCTCTTCTTCCCGGCGCAGGTAATCCTTCGCTCTCAGTTTCACCCGGAAGCCCAGGTTCCCATTCTGCACCTGTTCAAAGGCCCAGCGAAACCGGTACAAAGGCCCAACAAACCGGTGGAAAACACGGAAGGAATGCATCCCAATTACGCACATAAGAGTTATGACTGTGGGCCAAACCCGTGCGTGCAGAGTGAGTATCTTATCAGCAGCAGCCGCTCGGATTTCCAAACTCAGGCTCTCATCTTGCAGCTGGATAATATCGGGCACAAAAAGGAAGACAAATAAAAAAATGATAACGATCATGCCGTAGACGAGGATCATGGCCAGAAATCTATATTGCAGTGATTTATCCACGATGGGAAAGCGCTGACGTCTGTTTCTTTTTATCATGACATCCCCTTTCTGTTGGTTCCGGACACATAAACGCAATCTCTTAGTCTCTTCCTTGGTGAAATCAAGGTACCGGGAACAGACGTGGAGACAGAGATACCGAGAACTTGGCTGCACCTGTCCGGGTTATCCACCATAAAAACTTAGACGAGGATTGTCAATTATAAAGAGGAAGGGGCTTCATGCTCGGCCTCCTCAAACCCGAGTGCGGATTTTCCCTACTGCAACTATTGACAATTAGGCCTTCTTCTAGTATGAATTTAGCATAATTAGGCTTCTTCGCATCAAATACCCTGGTATTTAGTATCACATGAGGTAGAGAAGGATTAAAAGAGGACAATTTTAACAGATGACGGCGACAGGGCTCATTTCTAAAGATCCTTGCTGCAAGTACTGAGTTTAGAGACTTGAGCCGGATCCCCCTGTGTTCGTTGACGACCATCTTTAGCTTCTTCTCATGACCCCTGAGGTCAGCCTTCGGAGCTTCCCGGAGCGTTTTGATATCTCCTATACGATCTGCTACAACCGCCGCCACCAAGGAAGAGGTCATGCTTGTCGATGTGGAGCTTTACCTTTTGGAACGTGGTCGATATCTGCATCTCCACCCTGCTAAATGAGAAGATGCCAGAAACCCGCAGGCTTGCGATTTAGCCTTTTCAATAGAGTGATTGTAAAGAGGCAGTAATTTAAGGTGGAGTCCTGATGAAGCCAGAAACAAGGCTCCTTTTGGGATTGACGGCTGCCGCACTCATCTCTCTCATCGCAGCGATCGTTTTTTTCCGACCGAACACGTTTTCGGTAGCAGCGCTTTTTGCTTGTGGGGCCGTCGCTGTCCTGGTGCTCTGGCGGGTGCTCAAGGGCCCGATCGCATCACGCCCGGATCCTTCCCCTTCAGTCCTGTCACCGTCCAGCAGATGGCCGCAGCGGACAGGGGACCCGGACAAGCTCGTGGATCGTCTCGTTTCGACGGTAGAGGAGTTCATCACAGATATTCGTAAGAGCGAGAGACCTCCAGACAGCGGCTGGGTGCGGCAAGAGCTGCATCAACGCCTGGGATGCGTGGTCGAGCAGACGACCGGGCTCTCAGCGAGTAGTCAGGCCTTGGAGGTAACCGTTATGCTCTCCGACCTTCGGGGCTTCAGTGTAGTGGCCGAGAGCTACTCAGCCCCCGAAGTGGTTGATATGCTGAACCGCTATTTCGCACACATGTGTGGAATCATTTACCGTCACGGGGGTACAGTGGATAAGTTCATGGGTGATTCCATCATGGCCCTTTTCGGGGCCCCAGTGAGCAGACCGAAGGATATCGAGCATGCCGTCTGTTGTGCTGTCCAGATGCAGATCGCCATGGACACCTTCAACAAGGAGAATGAAGGCCTCGGCATGCCCAACCTTTATATGGGAATTGGCATCAATACAGGACACGTGGTCGCTGGCAAGATCGGATCCGATCTACACAGCGAGTACACTGTTATCGGCGAGGAGGTAAACCTGGCTTCACGTATCGAGGCCTACACCCTGAGAGGTCAAATCCTTATCAGCGAGAAGACGTTCTCACGGGTAAAGGACCTCGTAAGAGTCGAAAATCCCATCTCCGTCTCTGTCAAAGGCAAGCTTGAACCCACTCCCCTGTATGAGCTAGTTGCCATCGGAGAACCGTACAACCTTAAAGTTCCCGAGCGAGAGGCCCGGCGAAGTCTGCGCGTGGAGGTCAACATTCCGTTTAAGTTCCAGATCTGTGAGGGCAAAGTTGTCCGCTCTGAGGCGTACGAGGGGCGCATCCTGAACATCAGTTCCGGTGGTATATTTGCCTGCACCCTTGCCGAGGTCCAGCCCTATTTCAGTATGAGATTTAGGCTCGAGCTCAACATCTTTGGCGTGAAGAGCGGTGACATCTATGGCAAGATTCTCAGGGTCAGAAGGGAGACCGAGCTCTACGAGATGAACATCGAGTTCACCTCCGTCAATCCCAAGGACAGAGACGCGATCAAGGAACTGGTCAACCAGATCGTCCAGAGTAGCTTGGTTCAGGGCCTGTAGGCTAAGGTAGGGAGATATCAGTGAATCGGACTGGAGAAGTAGCATCCAATTTGTCTCGTAGAGGTCAGGAAATCACTCTGAGAGAGGCATATCTACCTTCCTCCACTTGATTTGTGGCTGATTTTTGAATCTTATTGCGCCACCTTTTGATGGATCATAAAAAAAGGAGAATTTGTATTCTTGACCTTCCCTGTCCTCATAATGAATGGTGTACAAGATTTGTTTTCCTTTATGAATTTTTTCAATTTTTGAGATAAAGTTATCGCTTTTCTCTAAAAGGGCTTCATTTGCAAAGCTGATTGAGTCTTCGGCCAACTCAAGATAGCAATCCCTGTATTTTGGTGTGGCGGTCTTCCACACCCCTGCTAGATCACTTGGAACGGTTCTAGATTCCTTGGACTGACATCCGAAAAGAGAGGTGAAAAGGGCGAGTGCTAGAAGGATTCTTCTTGTTTTCATGATCTTGATCCTCATTATTACTGGCTTTGCCGGCAAGGCCCTGAGATTGCTATATGACCTTCAGAAATGCCTGCACCACATTCGCGTCGAACTGTATGCCGCTTTGTTGTTTAATAATTTCAATTGTGCGCTCGAGCTCGATTCCGTCGCGGTACGGACGATCTGAGACGAGGGCATCAAAGACATCTGCCACGGCTAAGATACGGGCGCCTAAACTTATGTCTTCTCCGGCGACACCGTCAGGGTACCCTTTGCCGTTGAACCACTCATGGTGCTGTAAAACCATGGGTATTACATGGGAATAGGCTGCTATGGGTTCCAGGATGCGCGCTCCCATGCGCGGGTGTTCCTGTATGATTCGGTACTCTTCGTCGGTCATCTTTCCTGGTTTGTCGAGAATACTGACAGGTGTACCAATTTTGCCTATGTCGTGAAGCAATGCCCCTCGGTGCAGATTTTCTAGCTCATCCTGAGTAAGTCCCAAGACCTGGCCGATCTTTAAGGCCGTTTCTGTCACCCTCTCAGAGTGGCCTGCAGTCCATGGAGATTTTGCATCGACAGTGCGAGCAAGGGCAGTCAAAGTGCCCCAATTAAGCAGGTCTAACTCTTCGATCAGCTGCGCGTTCGACAAGGCGACGGCCATCTGATCAGCCAGCTGACGAGCTTGGTGCAGGTCTTCTTGATTAGGTGCAGATGTATCAAGAGAACCTAGGGTGATGATTCCCGCCAGCTTTTGTTTGATGAAAAGTGGAAGGAGTACAAACGAACTTATTCCGCTCCTGGCAAAGGGGATAAGATAGCGTGGAAGATTCTCGTCTAGGTTTATTGATTGTATTTCTCGGTTATCAATGAGTTTTTCCAGTTCTTCCGGGGTGATTTCACTGTCCTCAGCTATTTTCACCTCATTCGATTTGCCGCCGCCGATGTATGTCCGCGCTGGATTCTTACCTTGAGAATCAAGCAGGGTAACGCCGACAAAGTCATACCTGAAAAAATCGCGCATACGAGTGACCACCGTGCCAACGATTTTCTCGGTGTCTAAGGCCGACAGGATAGCCCGATCGATCTCTGCCATCGTGGTGAGGGCGTTAAACTGTCTGCCCAGTTGTCTTGCCATGTCATTGAAGGATGCCCCCAGTTCCTCAAACTCGTCGCCACTTGTGACTGTCACCCTGCTGTCGAAGTCCCTCATGGCTATCCGCTGTGTCCCATCCTTGAGTTTTTCAAGGGGGCGCATAGTTCGTCGAATCTGGATGACGCTGAGGAGCAATACCACCCAAAAGGACAGGAGAATGACAAGAAGGAATATCTTCTTGAAATAGGCCATTGGGGCAAAAATCTCGTCCTTCGATGTACTGAGAACTAGGGTCCATTTCGGATAGAAAAAGTTGAATTTTAGGAAAATAGCCCAAAAACTTGCCAGATATTCTTTGTCTTTATATTGCCACACAAAACGGCCGGAGGAAGAATGGGCTATGTGGGATGCTGATCTTTTATAGAATGATGATGGGAGCGGAATCGTGGAGTAGATGACATTATTCGACCGATCCAAAACACCAAGTTCGGTCATGCTAGGCAGTGTGTTATATTCGCTCAAGCCCCACAGGTACAGGGAATTTATCTCCCCACAGAGGATCCCCCGCTTGGGGTCTTGTGGATCGACTGCCCTCATCATATATATGTGGGAGCGGTTATCTTCGCTGAACTGGGTTAATACGAGGGTCTTGCCAGATCTAAGGTGTTGTTTCTCTTCCTCAGATTGTTCTGTCGGGTTCCAGATATGACCAAGGAAAGGGATACATTCTTCAGAATCAGTGATAAGTGCCAGTGCCTTGAATCGCTCTTTTAAGCGCTCACTATATTCTTCGGCTGGCGCGTGCCTTGAAGATCCGCGGCTTGCATCGAAGCTGGAGGAGAAAGCCTTCAACTCGTTCTCAAGGAAGGACAGCCGCTCGAGAATGGACATACCCAGGGCCTTGCTGGATTGATGCAGTCGTTTTTGGCCCTGCTCATAAAGTTGGTCAGTCACCTGACTAAACGAGAAGTACGCCAGCGCTAAAATGGGTACGAGGGCACAAAAAACAAAGAGCGCAAAAATCCGACGCGCCACCTTACTTGTGAGGAATGTTGGATCTATTTTCATGACAGGTAAGTCACTTAATATTCTGAAGCCAGCCCTATGTAAGCCCCATCACTAGCGCGGACGACATCGTCATGGCTGACCTTTGCAGTAAGCGGTGGCTGACTCTCTCCGTCTTCGCCGATGCTGTAGAGGTCGTAGTCTGAATTCAATGGCACCACAAATCGGTCCTTCCGCATCTTCCCCTTCCCCTTGATATTGGCGAAGTTCAGGTACTGATAGGGCCTGCCCCAGGGGTCTGGAAGATTTCCGTGTCCTATATCATTGAGCGTATTGGGCAGATCGTCATTGTCCATTTCATATAACGTAATCTCTTTCTGCAGCATATAGATTTCCACTATGGCCTTGGTCATTCTCGCTTTTTTGATGTAACGATGATAAACCGGTACGGCAATGCCGCCAAGGGTACCGACTATAAACATCACGAGCATTAGCTCAACAAGGGTAAAGGCAACGCCGTGTTCTTTGAGGCAAAAACTTATTCCGCGGATATAGGTTGGATACCTTGATTTTTTTGGCATTCCATTTTTCAAGATCGATGGCACAAATAGTTACATCTGACCCCGATTAGCGTGCACACAATATAAGGCATTCTGCCAGAAAAGCAAAGCGATTTATTATACTTGGACGCAAACTATGTGCCAAAGCATGTGGCGGGGGTTTGATTTTGAGGGGGGATTCCCGTACTCTACCGCTTTGATTTAAGGTGGTTTTTAGTTCCCTTTCGGAGCACTTACCGTGCCGTACCCTGGAATTTTCCACTCACCAGGTGGTATTTTAGATCTGGGCATTCTAGATAGGGTGGCATCGGCAAATCATAGACAAACATGGTTTTGTCATCCAGCACCTTGATAACTACAGGTACCTGACGCCATGCAGAAAACAGGTATCCATAGAATTGGTCATCTGGCCCCAAGATCCTCCAGAGTCTGGGGTAGTACCTGGCCTTTTGGCTTTGGATTGAACTGATCAGCCTTGAAAAGGTTTCCTGATCTTGGACCTTGGTCCACCTGTCGCCCACCAAGGCCCTATTGTCATTCTTTGGATCAAACATGACTGCCGATGGATGTTTAATAGACAGCCCACCATAATAACCAGCATAATAAATGTTGTAATCATGCCAATTGTCTTCTAATTCCCGAATGGTAACCTTCTTCCCGGGTCCGGATTGTAGCCTTATCTTCCCGTAGCCTTTGAAACATGTACATCCAGATATGAGAAACGCCAATAAAGGGACTATAATTGCTGGATATATATATTTTTTCACGTCCGTGTTATCTCTCCCTTTTCCAGCAGATTAGATAAAATTATCTTGTCCTCATGCAGTCAGTATAAACATAATGAGTGTTTACACCTTTTACAACAACTCCCTTAATAAACTCCTACAAACCGGCTATCCCCGCGGACCCATGGCACCCACTTGTTCGATAAATATTACCGTGCTTTTACTGTCTTTTGTTGTATCTGAGTAAGTAGTTAAAATTACATGATAATCCCGTATATCGTGAGATGTATTTTCACTTGACACACAAGACCTTTTATCGTAGACTTCCGGCCGTTTAACCCTGTAACCAGACCCGGTACGGTTCAGCAACCTGTATCCGGGTAAACTGAAGAATGAAGACAAGGAGGTGATTCAATGGCCCTTTTACGCACGGTCTCCGAGGAGGAGGCAACTGGCAAGGTAAAAGAAATTTATGAAGACATTAAGGCAAAAAAAGGAATCGATTGTGTTCCCAAATTTTGGCAGGCGTTGGCCATTAATCCAGATCATCTGGAGGCAACATGGCAGAAGTTGAATGTAGTGATGAAACCCGGAAAACTCGATAGATTGACGAAGGAAATAATCGCCTTGGCAGTGTCCATCACCAACGGCTGTACTTACTGAATTCACTCCCATAGCGCCGCCGTGAAGCGGCTCGGGCTGGATAATGAGGCAATCTCAGAGATCGTTGCCGTGGTGGATGTGTTCAACGGCACAAACCGCCTTGCCGATGCCTATCAGATAGAACCTGATGTATCACCGGATCCGGATTAAGAAATGGCTTAGGTTGCTTGAAACTCACGTATGCAATACTAGCTCCAGAAAACGGTTGTCGTAGATGGGCAGGGACTTACATTTGGTGGGAGGGAGTATAGGGAAAGGATGGCTGTGTGTCAGGGACGAATAAGACGCCAGCCAAGATCAAAAGCGACAAATAAATCAATTGTTACATGACAAAGAAAGGGCGGGGCTATTTCAGGCCCGCCTTGTTTCTTCTAACCCAAGCTGGCCGTTCCCTCATTGTAATGTCTAGGCAAGCTGATGATTCACACTGGAAGCTGACGTTCAGAAAAAAGTTGCAAGGTTTGATCAAACAGGGCATGATGGTACAGTAAAAAAGGGAAAGGGGCCGGAAGGTTAATAATGGTTAAGAGAACTCATAAGATCAGCTTGATCCTCCTTATGTTGATATTTGCATTGCCCACCTTTTCAACTGCTGAGAATAAAGAGAAACAGCAGATACCGTCTGCAAATGTTGTTGTATCGAAGGTTACTACGGGCACGATCGCACCCGAGGGGGAATTTATCGGTACGGTTTACTACCCCGAGGTCTCAGATGTCTCTGCAGAGGTGAACGGGATGGTAGAGATCATACAATTTGAAGAGGGACAGCGAATAAAAACAGGGGAGGTGCTGGTCAAAGTCAATACGGATTTGCTCGAAATGAACCTTCAGGCAAGAGTCGCATCGTACGAACAGATCTTTTCGGACCTCGAAGGGGCGAGAAAAGATTTGGGAAGAATAGGGAACCTTTACAAAAAGAAGATGATCGCAGAAAAGGACTATGACGATCAGAGCTTCCAGGTGAAGGGCCTTGAAAAGAAGTTAGCCTCCCTTAAGGCAGAGGTTGAGCGCCTTGAGATAGAACTGAAGAAAACGGTCATCAAGGCACCTTTTAACGGCGTGATAATAAAAAAGCATGTTGCACGGGGGGAATGGCTCTCACCAGGGGAGACCGTGGCAACGATGGCGAGGGATGATGTTGTTGATATCATCGTGGAGGTTCCTGAGGAAATTACCAGGCATCTGAAACCAGGCTTGACTGTGAAGACAACGGCAGCCGGAAAGGAAAAGGATGGAATAATCGTTGCCGTCATACCAAAAGGTGACGTCTTGACAAGGACCTTCCCCGTTAAGATCAGGATTAGCAACCCCACTTCACTGCTGGAGGGAATGGAGGCAAGGGTGACATTGCCCATAGGTGAAAAAATAGATGCCCTCTTGGTGCCAAGAGACGCAGTCCTAGATATGTCTGGAGGAACAGTGGTTGTTGCTGTCGTTGACTCAAAAGCGGTGATTATACCCACTAAGGTTGTGGGATATCAGGGAATGAGGGCTGGTATAAATGCACAGAGCATTTCGGAGGGGATGATAGTTGTAATCAAGGGGAATGAGAGGCTCAGGGATGGGCAACCTGTTGCGATCATAAGGGAAGTTCAGTGACCAATGGATCCTGTTAAGTTTTCTATAAATGATCCTGTTAAAGTTATAGTCGGTGTTATTGTAATCCTTCTCTTCGGGTTTATCGGGCTCTATAGGATGCCCTACCAGTTAAGCCCAAGTCTGGAGATACCCCAGATTACCGTTACAACCGTCTGGACCGGTGCTACACCTTACGAGATTGAGCGAGAAATCATCGAAGAACAGGAAAAGGCATTCAAGGGTATCCCCAATCTTGTCGAGATGGAGAGCTCATCATGGAACAGTATAGGCTCAGTCACGCTCAAATTCAAGTTAGGCAGTGATATTGATGATGCCCTCCTGAGAGTTTCAAACAAACTGAACGAGGTCAAGTCGTACCCCCAAAACGTAGAAAAACCCGTGATCAATGCTACGGGCGCAGCTACATCTCCCGTGGTCTGGATGATCCTGAAAACGGCCGAGGATAATCCGGATTCCATCTATACGTACATAACTTACTTCGAAAATGAGATAAAGCAGTACCTTGAGAGGGTGGAGGGCGTTGCTGATCTCTTTATCGGCGGCGGCACAGAGAAGGAGATGCACGTCATTCTGGAGCCTAAGAGACTTGCTGCATATGGCCTGACAATCGAGGATGTGATAAACGTTCTGAGCGCAGAAAACGTGAATATATCGGCGGGAAATATGTACGTGGGGAGGAGAGACTTCAGGATCAGGACGGTGGCTGAGTTTCAGTCAGTCGAGGATCTCGAAAATGTGGTTGTCAAATCAACCGGTCAGAGGCGGATCTACCTCTCGGATATTGCTACTATAAGCTTTGGTTACGCAAAGCCAACAGCCGAGATCATCCACGACCGTAAAGAGGGGATCATAATAGGCGTCAAGCCGGAACCGGGTACAAATATACTTGAGTTGACTGATAGGCTTGAGCAGGCCGTTCAATGGCTCAACTCGGAAAACCTAAAACCGCAAAAAATCTACCTGCATTGGCTTTACGATCAGAGGCCCTATATCAGGGGTGCAATCAAGCTGGTTCAGCAGAATATCCTTATTGGTGGGACGCTCGCCATTCTGGTTCTTCTCATCTTTCTGAGGAGTTTTTCCTCCACTGTTGTTGTTGCCACGGCTATTCCTATTAGTGTTATCGGAAGCTTTATCTTCTTAAGTTCATTTGGAAGAACGCTCAATGTGATTTCCCTTGCAGGGATTGCATTCGCCGTAGGAATGCTCCTGGACAGCGCTATTGTGGTCCTGGAAAATATCGACCGCCACAGAAAGATGGGCAAATCCGCCTTCGAGGCCGCCTATGAAGGGACGAGGGAAGTGTGGGGAGCAATACTTGCCTCATCCCTTACTACAGTGGCAGTGTTCCTTCCTGTTGTCTTCATAGAGGAAGAGGCGGGTCAGTTATTCAGGGATATTGCCATAGCCGTGACCTGCGCCGTCATATTGAGCCTTTTCGTCTCCATATCGGTTATCCCAATGTTCTCAAATAAGCTGTTTGGCCTCCGAAAGAATCAAAACCCCTCTAAGCGAAGTCTGCTCGCTGCAATAGGGTCTTTCCTCGCCAATATGATCATGAGCATGGTTCGATTGGCTACAAAGAATTGGAAAACAAGGATCACAACTGTCACGGCATTGACCACCCTTTCCATATCGTTAGCCTTATTCCTAACACCCAAGATGGAATACCTTCCCCAGGGAAACAGAAACTTCGTGTTCAGCATCATGGTTCCCCCTCCCGGGCTTTCCTATGGGGAGAGAAGGGAAATCGGGGAGAGCATATTCCGTTCCCTTGATCCCTACATGAAGGGAGACCACAATGGGGTACCGGGCATCAAGGAGGCATTTTATGTCGGCTCAGATAGATTTATGTTTGCCGGTTCTAAGAGTGTACACGAGCAGCGTGCAGGGGAACTCGTCCCACTTCTCTCTGAGATAGTTAACAGTATCCCGGGAATATTCGGCGTGACGAGTCAACGTGGTATATTCCAGACGAGGCAAGGCGGTGGAAGGGCCATCGATGTGGATATCAGCGCACGGGATCTAGACACAATCGTTGGGGTCGCGGCCACTATGTTCGATATGGTGCAAAAAGAGATACCCGGAGTCCAGGTAAGGCCTGTCCCCTCCATCGAGCTTCTCTACCCCGAGATCAATATCATCCCTGAGAGGGACCGTCTCAGGGCGGCTGGAATGAGCGCCAGTGATCTGGGGGTCGGTCTGGATGTTCTTATGGATGGTAGGGAGATAGGTGAGTTCAAGCAGGAGGGTGAGAAGAAGATTGACCTTGTTCTGAAGGCATCGGATAAGGATTTTTCCACACCCGAAGAGCTCTATAAGGCCCTTGTTGCCACACCGAAGGGGAAGATTCTACCCATCTCCTCTCTTGCAAAGTTGGAAAGATCAACCGGTGTTACTGAAATAAGACACCTTGAAAGACAGAGGACAATTACTCTGCAGGTCACACCGCCCAAGACCATATCCCTTGAAGAAACAATGGACAGGATTCGCGACAAGCTCGTACCTCTTCTTAGAAACCAGGGACTGCTCCGTGATGTGACTATCAAATTGAGCGGTGAGGCCGATAAATTGACGCAAACCAGGGGGGCGCTGCAGTGGAATTTCGTCCTGGCTGCAGTCATCATCTATCTCTTGATGTCAGGACTGTTCGGTAATTTCATTTACCCCTTAGTGGTATTATTTACCCTTCCCCTTGCAGCAGCAGGAGGATTTATCGGCCTTAAACTTTTGAACATATTGCTCGATCCTCAGCCCCTCGATGTATTGACCATGCTGGGTTTTGTTATACTTATCGGAGTCGTTGTGAATAATGCAATATTAATTGTCTATCAGGCGCTCAACAATATCAGGTATCACGGCATGGATTACCGCGAGGCAGTCCTTGAATCAACCAGAGTAAGGCTTAGGCCGATATATATGAGCACCTTTACCAGCTTATTTGGTATGCTCCCCCTCGTCATTGCACCGGGACCTGGTTCAGAAATCTACAGAGGGCTCGGAAGTGTTATCCTTGGGGGGCTTGCTATATCCTCTATGTTCGTGATTTTTGTCATACCTTCACTCCTTATGTTCTTCATAAAAATGGAAAAGATAAGAGTAGAGAAACAATAGGTAGATACGCCGCACAAGATAACCGCTCTGGAGAAATAGGAACGGCACGGGAGATGGATGAGCTTGTAGGTAGCGGGTTTGAACGCGCGTGTGAGAAATGGCCTGAAAATCCAGCGCTTATTTATTTAGGTGAGCTCTTTTCTTACAATAGGCTTAGAGAGCTGATCGACAGATTCGGCACCGCCTTACACGATTTAGGAGTGAAGGACAACGATAGGATCATGCTTTACATTCCAAACTGCCCTCAGTTCCTCATTGCCTATCTCGCAGCTCAAAGGATCGGAGCCATACCAGTGCCTGTTTCCCCGATTTACACCACCTATGAGATCGAATACATGATCAATGACTCCGGTGCCGATACCATAGTCTGTCAAGACACAAATTTTGGTTATGTTAGGGAGGTCTTTCCAAGGACGGCCCTGAGGACGGTCATAGTCGTAAACCTAGTAGACACTCTGCCCTGGTGGAAGAGAGCCATTGGTATCCTCTTTGACAAGATTCCACACGGGAGGGTAAGCCAGGATGAAGGGATTTATTTCTTCAAGGACCTGATACGGGAATATCCACCAGAGCCGCCAAAGGTAGAGATAAATCCAAGAGAACATCTTGCTTACATCCTGTATACAGGCGGGACAACGGGCTTCCCTAAGGGGGTACCGAACACACACGCAGCTATGGTCTCCGCCATCGATGAGTACTGTAGGGCAACTGAAGGACATGTAAGGGAGGGCGAAGATAGGCTCATTATAGTGAATCCGCTTTTCCACGTGATGGCTCAGCAGGCAATTATGGCACTGGGATTAAACCGAGGAAATCTTACGGTACTGATGCCTGTCCCACAGATAGATGCGGTATTGGATGTGATACAGAGTTACAAGATAAGCTTATTTGTTGGCGTACCTGCGCTTTACCGCATGATCTTAGAAAATGATCGGTTGGGCTTGTATGATTTAAGCTCGTTGCGTTATTGTACCTGTGGTGGCGATGTGCTTCCACTGGAGGTTTTTAATCGCTGGAAAGAGCTGTGCGGAGTGCCTTTGCGCCAGGACTATGGATGCACAGAGGAGGGCCTAACTATACTTAGCCCATGGGACAGAGATCCTGTGCCTGGTGCATTAGGATTTCCGATCCCCTCTAAGCAACTTAAGATCGTACACCCTGACAGCCAGGAACCCGTACCGTTAAACACGCCAGGTGAGTTATTTGTCACCTCTGATTTTCAAATGAAGGGTTACTGGAATAAGCCTGAAGAAACCGCTGCCTCTTTTGTGGAAATCAATGGTAAGAGATGGTACAGGACGAAGGATTACGTCAGAATGGATGAGGAAGGGCAAATATACTATGTGGATAGAAGCGCAGACGTGATAAAATTCAAGGGCTACAGAATATCCGCATCAGAGATCGAAGCAGCATTGCAAGATCATCCAGCAGTAATCGGCGCATGCACCGTAGGGGTGGCTGACCCTGAAGTCGGTGAGCGCATTAAGGCTATAGTAGTGCTCAAAGAAGATGTTAGGGGCGTCGGTTCATCAGATTTGATGAAATGGTGCAGGGATAGACTTGCCCCTTATAAGGTTCCTCAATATATAGAATTCAGAGACATGCTCCCCAAGTCTAAGGTCGGTAAGCTTCTGAGACGTGAGATAAGGGAGGAGGAACGAAGACGGTTAGCTAAAGAGAGGCAAAGGCAAGCCTCTGGCTAAAGAATACGACACTGAATTGATGAAAAGATCTATATACCGAAATAGGCGGATTTGACATCTGGGTTGCTTATCAGTTCTTGGCTGGTTCCCTCCAGGACTAGGGATCCGTTCTCAAGTATATAACCGTAATCCACTACTGGAAAAAGCGGCCTGGCATATTGCTCAGTTACCAGTATAGAGATTCCTTTTCGATCCCTAATTTCCTCGATGGCCTTAACAAGGGCTAATTGTAAACCAGGGCTCAGGCCAAGTAAGGGTTCATCCAGCAGGAGTAACTTCGGCTGAGCCATCAAGGCCCTGCCAATGGCAAGCATCTGTTGCTCACCCCCGCTCAGGAAGCCCCCCGACCTTCTTTTTGCCTCTCTTGAATCCAGGGCTGGAAAGAGGCTGAAGATATAATCGAGCGTCTCTTTTGCCTGTACCCTTGTCGCTAAGTAGCCGCCTATTTTCAGATTCTCAAAGGTGCTGCTTTCAGGGAAGATACGACGTCTTTCCGGGCAGAGCACAATCCCTCTCTTGGCCCTTTCGCTCGGTTTAAGGTTCAGCACATCTTCCCCATTGAACCTTATTTCGCCAAGAAGCGTTATTCTTTCTCCTCCTCTCATGTCCTCTTTCTTTTTTATATCAAGCACTATTCCTGAGAGGGCATACATTAAGGTTGATTTACCTGCACTATTGGCCCCGAAAACCCCTACAATTTGGCCCTTGTCACAGTTCATACTGACATTATTTACCGCCAGCATGTTTTCGTAAAAAACCATCAGGTTTTTAACCTTTAACATGCCTATGTTGCCTCCCAGCCGAGATAGGCCTCCTTAACTTGCTCGTTTTCCATAACCTCCTCAGGAGGACCTTCAGCGACTTTTTCGCCGAAATTCATCGCAACTACCCTGTTGGCAACCCTGAAGAGTTCCCTCAACCGGTGCTCTATCATCATTAAGGTGATCCCCTCCATCTGCAGCCTTTCAATTATCGGAACCATACTAGCAATCTCACTTGGGCTCAATCCAGAGAAGATTTCATCACAGATAATTACCTCGGGCCTTAAGGCAAGGCACCGGCCAAGCTCAAGGCGCTTCAGATATCCTGTTGGCAAAGCTGAAGCGGGTTTATAAGGAACATAGGCATCTCGCTCAAACCCAACATCTTCCAAGATGTCAATAGCCACTGCATCCCTGTCGCCAAGTTTTCCTGTCTTTGTCCTTTTTACCCGAGGGGCATATAAGGGCACGATAAGATTTTTGTATGCTGGTAAGCTATAGTATGGTCTCGTTACCTGGAAGGTGCGCACAAGTCCGAGGTCAGCGATCCTGTGAGGAGCCAGGTTGGTGATATCTCTACCCTGAAAAAAGACCCTCCCGGTGTCTTTCCGCACAAAACCTGTAATAAGGTTGACTAGTGTGGTTTTCCCTGAGCCATTGGGTCCAATGATACCTACGATTTCACCATTATGCAGGTCAAGGCTTACATCATCTACCGCTCTAAGCCCTCCGAAGGACTTGCTGACATTTCTGACCTGGAGCAAAACTCCCTCGGCCATACCCTTATACCTCTACCCAGTGCTCAAATTGATGGTATTTTCTCTGCGCATATGTCATCAGCCCCTCGGGTTTAAACACAATAAACCCGGCGAGTAAGAGAGAATAAAGGACTATCCTGAGGGTTCCAAATGCGCGGAGCAATTCAGTTAGAGGGGTTAAAATAAAGGCCCCCAGCACGGGGCCAACAAGGGTACCCATTCCGCCTATTACACTAGCGGCGATAGGCAATATTGAGAAATCGAGGGCAAACAGTGAGATCCCTGCCCAACCATAAAGATGAACCAGATAAGCCCCAGCGAAGCATCCAATAGCTGCGGCAATAAATGTGCCGCAGGCTTTATATCTCGTTATACTTATCCCAGAGGCCTTAACGGCTTGGTCATTATCCTTTACACCGCGGAATACAAGCCCAAGATCTTCAGTTACCAGCCTTCTCAGCGCAAAGAGTGAGAAAAGGAGCACTGGAATGATAGAATATAAGGCAGACCATATGTTTGGCAGCGTATCAAGGCCAGGCATGCCTTCAGTACCCCCGAAAATATCCAATGCTTCAATGATCCTCGATACGGCCAAAGGATACATCAGGGTTATAATAGCGAAATAGATGCCCCGTAAAGGGAAACAAGGGGAAAGAAGCACTGTGCTGAGAGCTGCCCCACCAAGGGTGGCTGCGGGGATAGTAACCACTATTGGCAAGCCGAATACTGAGTTTAGAATTCCAGCTATATATCCGCCAATCCCGATGAAGAAGGCCCCGCCTAAGCATATAAGTCCAACATAGTTAGCCAGGAAGTCGAAGGCCAGGGCAAGCAATCCGAGAATGCCCGTAATACAGATAACCCTCTGCCAATATAGATTCGGCATAAACAAGGGCATGACGAGCAATCCCAGAATGAGCGTCAGCCTTGGCGCGAGAAGATAAGAGATTTCCTTCCATGAGGAAAGCGCATAGATTCCCTCTGTCCTCACCTTTAATCCTCGATCCAGCCTTTCCTTGCGCCTATCCCTATGCCTAGCCTCGGAGACCACTTATACTCTCTCCTCTAGTTCCTTTTGCCTCGCCAAGAGCCCTGAGGGCCTTGCTATAAGAATGATAATGATTGCCAATAAAGCCACTACCATCTGCCACTGCGCCCCAACAAGATAGACCGTAAGCATTTGGGCAAAGCCCAGTATGAAAGAGGCAAGCACGGCACCGCCCCAGCTGCCAAGCCCTCCGATGATGCATACTGCAATCGCATTGATGAGAATATTATAGCCTGTCTCTACTGTTATATTGCCCAAGGGCAGTATAGCTATGGCAGCTAATCCAGCTAAGGCTGATCCCAAGGCCAAGGCTATAAGCGCCGTGAAATCAGAGTCTATGCCAAGCATTAAAGCGGCGCGTTCATCCTGGGCTATGGCCCTCAAGGCTAGGCCAAGCTTTGTATGGTGTGTGAAGAGCCATAGAACTGCAATTAATACTACACCTATCCCTGTCATGATGAGTCGCTGAAAATCTACCGGTACATTAGCTATACTGACTGTGCCTTCAAGGAAGGCCGGGAGCGTGTAGGTCTTGCCACGGAAGCCAAAAAAACGCAGGCCTTCCATTATGGCCAGGCCAATAGCAAAGGAGGCGATAATCTCTGAGGCCTCCATTCCTCTTACGCGTATCAGGAGAAACCGATATAGAGCTGCTCCGATACCGGCAGTGATTATGAGGGAAAGGATAATGCTTGCTGGATAGTTGAGGCCCAGTTTGAGCAGGAAGGTCCAGGTTAGAAAACCGGCCAATATGTAGAGTGCCCCATGGGCAAAATTAGGTTGCCGGCTAATCCCATAAACCAGGGCAAATCCGATCGCTATTAAGGCGAAATAGATACTGTTTATTGTTCCATATATTAATACGCCCATCCCATGCAATATGGCTCTTATGTGTGATTCACTTCATCCATGGTGGAAGTTTAATGGCTGTCGTGGCTATCTTTGGCGGAAAAACGACTACGCGCTTCCCGTCCAACCACTGGGCCCAGGTAGTCAATGCACCCTTCATAGGATCATCGCTGTAAATGATCTGATGGCTTTGCCGATCAAACTTCGTTCTCCCCCAAACGCTTTCTAGATCTGTATTCTCCAATGCTGCTATCACCTTATGAGGCTCGATTGTGCCCGCTCGCCTGATAGCATCCGCTAATACATAGACGGCCTGATAAGAGACCGGGGAGACCCAGGTCACTCCGGGCTCTACCCCGTACTTTCCTTTGTAGGCTTTAATGAATTTTGTAGCGAGGGGTATTGCCTCACTTGAGACACAGCCAGCCCTCGGCCAGACATTTACCCAATATGCACACTTGCCCCCGGTTGCATCCCAAAAGCTTGAGTCTGCCATGGAAGCCCCGAAGCCAACAGGTAATGCCTCTATCTTCATATCGCACCACTGCTTGGTTAAAATAGAGATCTCAGGCATGTCAAACCAGTAGAATAAGGTCTGTGTGCCAACACCTTTTGCCTTAAGTAATCCCATGGAGAAATCCGTACTTCCGGTAGGATATTTCTCGAAGCCCACCACATTCCAGCCCTTATCCTCAAGCATCGATTTTATCTTACCACCGGCAGCGCGGGCATGGGCCACGTCCTGCACCATGATAAAAACCTTATTAAAGCCGTGCTTGGCCTTTATCGTTTCAAGGATGCCGACTGATTCCCTTATTTCAGTGACTACATTACCAGTCATCCTGAAACAGTATTTGTACTTATCGTAATTCTCCGCAACACGCTTGTGGTAGGCTGGAGTCAGAACACCTGCGGATATTATTGACACCTTTTTATATCGGGAGATTAGGTCCATGGCTGCTAGGGCTGCCTCAGACCGTATGGGACCACCAAGGATGAAATCGGCCCCCTTTCCTAAGATAAGCTTTTCCACTGCCAGAAGCGCCTCGCTTACCGGGACGCCTGGCTCGAGATCACGAGTATCCATGACCTCAAGCTTAAATGGACGGTTCTCACCAGCGACATTAACACCGCCAGCCGCATTGATTTCCTTAACAGCGAGTCTCAGAGCCCTTTCAGAATCCACACCATCAGGAAACCCCGTGGACAGAGGACATCCTATGACAATGGCCTTTGCTGCAAAGGCAGGATATGGTGGCAGTGTAACCAGAATTGCTAAGAGTATAACAAGGCAGGCAAAAAATCTTGTTTTCATTGCTCTTCCTCCTTTATGGTTTATCTGCCCTATTTGTTTTAGCCTTCCTCCCATCTCCCTTCTGCAAAAAGGGTTTGGCAATCGTCTTAAGCGCATTTACCATTATGAGAAGGAGTATCACCTATAACTCGGTGATTATTACATTGTCAAATTTATTATCTAAGCAATGGGGATAAAAAAGGCAGGGCTGTTTGCCAGCCTGCCTAGAGAATAGCTTGAGGATACCCTTAATCGGCGGACGATATGAAAAAGCTCCGTCACAGTTCAGCAATCATCTTATCGAACTCTCCCACTGTTACTGCAGGTGAAGTGGTAAAAGAGATGCCGGTCAATTTGCTGAGGGCAACAGAGGCCTTCATTGGCTGTTCTATCCCGGAAAAATTTGCAACAAAAAGCAAATCTTGTTCTCCCAGCACTGCATACATCGAGGTTACCTCTCCACCAAACTTCTTGATTAGATTGCCGGCCTTTTGTGTTCGTTCAGCAGAAATTTCCTTCAATGCCTCGGAAGAATATTTACCAAACATCAAAAACGTTCCCATATCAATCCCTCCTTTCTGTTTAAAAAATCCAGAAGAAACTCCAGGCTTAACACGCCCTGCAACGCAGGGTGCGTCAGCTGGTACCTAAGATAAATATACAGAAAAAATCTCTGGATTTACAATAAATGGAGAAATACAGAGGGCATCTAAGAAGCCCAACCGAAACCTGGCACCTTCACTTTTCTCCAGCCCTCCCGCGCTAAGTGATAGGAAGTCTTCTGAGTGAAAACCGCACAGGATAAAGCGCCAATAACTTGATAAGGGCCTTGAGGAGACTATTGGAACGATTCCACCTTGAAAAAGTCGCCGCTCTCTGGCAGGGCCAAATAAAATGCAGGAATGTAATCGATCTCAGCGAGGGCATTTTGCAGATTGCATTCCAGCACGTGCCCTCCTGCCTTTTTGTCTTGAGTAAGAAAGTGGAAGTGATACCCAGGTACATTTATTCCCTTCACATAGGATGGGCATCGGAAACCCACGAGCGTGCCCCGCACATCGCGAAATTCGAATATGCTCTGGTTCTTGAATATTTCACTAAGTGGGGGATAGGGCCTTTCTTGCGCGGGGACACTTCTTGCCTTAATATACTTGAAGACGCCCTCTATTTTGATTGCGTAGAAGATATTTTTCGTGGGCAGAAATTTGTCTAAGTGTTGTCTCAATTGCTCAAAGTCGCTGGCCCTGTTCAATGAAGCTGTTTTGTCAGGTTCAAAGAAGGTCACCAAGGCAAACGGGGTTTGCATCGAATCATCAACACGATAGGCAACTCCGTCCACTTTTACCTGGTAAAACTCACCATCCAGCCCGATCATCTCTCCGTCAACGGCATTGAAAGTCCCCAACCCAAAGTCTCCGTGCTGTTTCAGGTCTTTAACTGTGATTTCTCCTTCCTCCACACCTTTGTCCAAGGCGCTGTACATTGACGCCTGGAATAGGACGTTCTGCCCCCCTTGAGCATACGAGCCTCCTGAGATGGTCAGCAGGAACAATACTGCTATAAACAAGTAGCGAACGTTTTTCATCGTACCCCCTCCCGTTACACTCAACAGCCCAATAACTACACCCAGAACCTGGGCTAAGGTATTGTTAACCATGTACTGATGCCAAAATCAACCAAAAAATTCTCAATGTAATGGTAAAATAGGAAGAGTGAGGCTTGGGTGTCAAGGAAAAAGACGGCGCAGCATAGAGATGTTTTTTGGCCTGATTCCGCACCGGGCAGAATCAGGCCAATACAACAAATTCCTTAGGGTCTGCCCCCCCAGTCCTCGCATTACTATAGGTGAATTTTAATAGAAAGCAATGATTGGACCTTTTCGACAGTTTCAGCATAACGCTATACTTTTTGGAGCCAAGCTAAGGCCGCAATGTAACGGAATTCTGACTAGAAAGGCAGGACCACCTCCTGGCCCTGCCTTTCTCTGGCCACGTAGCTTAGCACCGCTATTAAGAGTCACACAAGCCTTCTCGAATTATTTCATCTCAAGGTAAGGTATAGCTCTCTGTTGAGTCGGCGTAACAGAAGGCCCCGGCAGCCATGGGCGTAACACGCTTTCCGGTGTATGAGCCGCTCCCTGTGATTCCTTCGTGCCGACCGGTCCCTTTGACGTAAGTATATGTGCCCTTAAGCAGGGAGACTTTCCCTCCTGAAAGGAAAAAAGGTCAATTCAGCATTGACTCCGATGAGATCACACATTCTGCTATCTCTTTGACCTTTCTTCTTTGCCTTCGACTTTCTTTCTGCAGTTGCCTTATGGTCTCTTTTTCGCTAATTGTGTGGCGATCCATAAGAACAGCCTTGGCCCTATCTATCAACTTCCTGGTTGCCATTTTCTGTGTTAAATCCAGAATCCTTTTCTCTTTACTGATATCCCTGAAGAGCGCCTGGATCACCTCTTTTCCAAGGATGTTGATTGAACTTGCGGTTATGAAAACAGGAACAACCCTTCTATCCTTTGTAACAACCTCTGCCTCCAGATCAAAAACCCGGCCTTTTTGCACATGCTTGCGGAATTTCTCCCCATGAAATTCCGCATGGTGTGCAGGATGAAGTTTGGATTGCTGCATGCCAATGATTTCTTCTCGAGGGCGACCGATCAGCTGTTCTGCCTGCCTGTTGGCATCTAAGATTTTATGGGTTTTCATATCAGCAAGAAAGATGGCGTCATTGGCGTTGTCAAAGAGAGTTCTGTATTTTTCCTCAGATTCTCGCAGTGCCTCCTCCACTCGCCTGCGCTTGGCTTCTGATGCCTCCAATTCAGCAACCCGTTGGCGGAGCTCTGTGAGTTGATTTATGAGTCGCTGTTTTGTTTTCTCTTCATCTCTCATTTTGTGTATCTGCAAAAATTAAACAGTAGTTTGGTACGGTAAAATCTCTAACTAAAAAAGATACTGAGAACCATGAGAAGGCATACATGTGCCTTCATTACGATATGTTTCAGTTAGTTTTTCTAATCCAAGGTTTCAGGAACTACAGTCTTTCTGAACTAAAGCATGTCGCAGTCTGCACTCCGGCTGTCTTGTAAGGTTTTCAAAGGGAGAATTGAACAGAAAAATCCAGGGATGAGTAATAAAACATTACTAGGTGCCACGCAGTGAGGCTATCATGTCAGCGGTTGACATCTGAGAAGGAACACCAAAAGATAATCTATGGGGACCCCTCCTTTTTCACACGGACCTCAAGAGATCTAAGCTGTGTTGAGACAAAGATCTGCGCTCCCAACAGAACAGATACGTTCTGTCAGGAGCAGGGTAGGCATAATTTAAGGTTTTTGCTCATGTGGCTCAGCCTAAAGTTTGAGTTAAATGGTGAAGAAAAATGATTTAAGTTCTCGATATCATAGTTGAAAAGGGCAATGGTGTCAATGAAAAACTGAACACAAGAAACTGAAGGGAACAGAAAATAGAGGAGCAGAAACGGGAAACGTTCTTGGAGATCCTTATTCCTTCTCCGCCTTTTTGATCTTGGCCCATGTATCACGCAACGTCACTGTCCGATTGAACACCAGCGCTTCATCAGAAGATTCAGCGGAATCTACGCAGAAATAGCCGAGCCTCTCGAACTGGTACCTGGTTCCTGGAGCTGCACCTTTTAGGCCTGGTTCAACACGGCAGGACTTCAGTGTCTCCAATGAGTTCGCATTCAAATACCTTTTGAAATCGCCACCTTCCTTTTCATCACTTGGGTTCTCCTTCAGGAACAGATGATCGTACAAGCGTACCTCGGCTTCAATGGAGTGGGAGGCTGAAACCCAGTGCAACGTTGCCTTGACCACTCGTCCGTCCGGAGCCCAACCACCTCGTGTCTCGGGATCATAGGTGCAGTGCAGCTCGACCACTTCGCCAGTTTGTTCATCCTTAACGACCCCCACGCATTTGATAAAATACGCGTACCGTAGCCGTACCTCACGACCAGGGGCTAAGCGGAAGAACTTTTTCGGTGGGTCCTCAAGAAAATCCTCTTGTTCGATGTACAGCACGCGCGAAAAAGGAACCTTCCGTGTCCCCATACTGGGATCCTCCGGATTGTTCACAGCATCTAACTCTTCCACCTGGTCTTCCGGATAGTTGTCAATGACCACCCGGAGCGGACGCAGAACACCCATAACGCGTGGGGCTCGTTTATTCAGATCCTCTCGGACGCTGTGTTCAAGCAGTGCTATATCGACAATACTATCCCTCTTGGCCACCCCTATGCGCTCACAAAAGTTTCGGATTGACTCCGGGGTGTAGCCGCGTCTCCGCAAACCCGATATTGTAGGCATCCGTGGATCATCCCATCCGCTGACATACCCCTCTTCTACCAATTCCAGAAGCATTCGCTTACTCATCACGGTGTAGCTGAGGTTGAGGCGGGCAAACTCGATTTGCTGTGGATGATAGAGTTTCAACTCGTCAAGGAACCAGTCGTACAGCGGTCGATGATCTTCAAATTCCAGGGTACAAATAGAATGGGTGATTTCTTCAATGGAATCCGAAATGCAGTGAGTAAAGTCGTACATGGGATAGATGCACCACTTGTTGCCCGTTCTGTGATGTTCGGCCCGCAGAATTCGGTAGATCACTGGGTCTCGCATATTCAGGTTTGGAGATCCCATATCAATTTTTGCTCGAAGCACGTGGGAGCCGCCCTCGAATTCTCCTAGCCGCATGCGCTCGAACAAGTCCAGGTTCTCTCCGACTGAACGGGTCCGATAGGGGCTGTCCTTGCCCGGCTCAGTCAAGGTGCCGCGGTGGTCTCTGATTTCCTCTGCGCTCAAATCACACACGTAGGCCTTCCCATCTTTGATTAACTGCACGGCGTAGTCATATAGTTGCTCAAAATAGTCTGATGCGTAGAACAGCCGATCTCCCCAATCAAATCCTAACCATCGAACGTCTTCCATGATGGATTCCACATATTCAACCTCCTCTTTGCTGGGGTTGGTATCATCGAATCGCAGATTGCAAAGACCGCCTTTTTCGGCGGCGAGACCAAAATTGAGGCAGATGGACTTGGCGTGTCCGATATGCAGGTAGCCGTTCGGCTCCGGTGGAAACCGGGTATGAACCCGGCCACTGTATTTGTTCGTCTTCAGGTCTTCGGCGATAATATTTCGAATAAAGTTGGGTGGGGGGGCGAAATCGGTTGTGGTCATATTCCCGGCTCCCTTGTCGTCTTTCTTTCTGCTCCTGTACAGTTGAGTTCAGGGGTCTTCACCGCTTTTTCTACTCGATTTTGTGTATAATGGCAATTCATTCATTCATATTATCGAACTGACATTTTACAACACATTTTAGCACTCTGTTAAGTGTTTATGCTCAAAACGGCACCAGGGAAAGGGAGGAAAAGGAAAGGGGTAGCCCTTATGAGATAGATTGACCTGGGGTAAGATCCTAAGTGGGTATATCCACAATTCCGCTGACCAAAAAACGGTGTCCTGCTAACTGGACGGGACCGTTTTTGGCCCAATCCTCAGTACGATCATAATGTTTTCGTCAAGCCACTCTATTTGCTCAGGATCGGCAAAATGATGGATAATTTTTTTCTCAAATTCCTTCAGGCAATCTTCTAATTCGTGATCATCGTAAAGATAAAAGGTCGAGTAATGCTTTTTTCTAACCCTATCCAAAAGCTGATCCAAGGTGGCTTTTCTCCTGAACTGGAAGTTTTTGATGGATTCTACAGTTGAGCAGGTTGTTGTATCTATGGTTTCAGTAATCTCATTCAATTCATAGAGACGTTCCTCTTTTTCTAAAAAGAGAGGAAAGTGTCTCCCCCAGATATTTCTCTCATTCTGACTTTGAAGGCGAGTATAAATAAAGATAAAGCCGTCTTCTTTTGTAATGGTCGCTGCCCCTTCAACGAAGCTGGGAAGATCAAAATGGTGAATCGCGTTAAAGGTAAAGACACAGTCCATCAGGTTGTCTTTCAAGGGCAGGTCATTGGCATTTGCTTTCACAGGGGTAAACCTCTGTATGCCGTTGGCTTTCAGATAGTCTGAGGCCTGTTTCAGCATTGATTCATTGATATCAATGTAGGTCAAATGGAGGTTTTTTAAATGTTTAAAAAGCAATAAAATATACCTTCCGGCACCACACCCGATATCAACCGCTCGTATTCTCCTTAAGTCCTTTAATTTTTCTCTGATAACCAGGATTGGTTGTAAATCTGTTGTTCTTATATGTCTGTATGAGGGAGCGATCTTGGAAAAATGATTGTGGATATTTCTCTGATGGGTCGCCATTTATTAATAAATCTCCTGGCTGATCACTGATCCGTTAACCACCGCAACGTTACCTTCAGAAGTCTGCTTTTCTACTGCCAATGCTGGCAAAGCAATCTATGTTAGACTCATGGCCGTCACTAACACCCAAAAATATCTACTATGTTCTGAAAACCGTAAGTAGTTTAGGTACATAACACCTTTTGCCTGAATGGGGCAAGTGTTATTTCTGTAACGGAGGGTGCCACGTCACAGTGAAATGTAGCTCATTGATGCATCGGCCGCACAGGAACGAATAACCCCTTGACCTCATTAAGAAGATGCAAGGGGCTATCTTGCCTTGAATAGTCCCAACAGGAATCGAACCCGTGTCTTCGGCGTGAGGGGCCAGTAATGCTATTTTCGAGATGACTCACATATCTAATACTGTCAATAATCTTAGAATATTAAGCCAAATGGCCGGGGTATATTTTTGACAATTTTGCACACCTTTGAAAGTAATTATACCCCGAAAAATACGTCAAAGAAAGGCAACTAATGGAGCTAGGGGAATATACATAGTAACATGAGATTACAGCATAGGAGGGATGAACCAGGGTGTCCTGTTGAGTCAGGTAGGAAGTCTAACCGAAAAATGGCAACTAAAGAGACAGGGATTCTGGAAATATTCTATTTTTTTATATCCTCTTTCTTGTTTTTCTCAGCCTCTCTTAAACTTTCCAAAAATTTGATATTTCTCTCATTCACAGATCGTAGGATTCCAATAGTTTTCTCAAGTGCAGCTATTGAGGATCCGGTAATCCTTCTACCTTTATTAATTAGATTTAAAGCGGTCCTATTATTTATAAGATAACAAGCGAGACTTATCTCTTTAAGCTGGGCATTCATTGTTTTTTTTGACCCTTCTAACCTTTCAATATCCTTTACCTCCAAATTTTTTGACAGCAACTTACTTTCATAATAACATACTTGCTGCACAATCCGTATATTACAGATTATTTCTCCTAGAAAATACTTCTGTGTTTCTTCACAAGCTTTCAATGTCGCAGTTAAATCCTGTTCCACAATGAATAGATTAACCATGTTATTAGTAAACTCTGATGCTATCGCATGTATTTCTTTCTCCGCCCTGAGCTGATTCAACTTGGAATAACTATCGTATTTTTCAGCTATCTCAACCTCTGATAGTGAAATCGCCGCTTGTGGCATAGATATTGTTAATAGGAGCGTTAGAATTACTATCGCCTTTTTCATTCTATCTATCTCCTAAAAATACAAAAAGCCCACCTCTCTAAATTAGAAATGGGGTCTGACCTTTGACTCATAGCACCCTCGGTTAGGGGTTAGTATCTTGAGAAAGAGCTTAGAATAAAATCCTTTTTTAGTCAAGAATCTAGAAGGGTTATACCTTGTAAGGATTGGAGAAGCAAAAGGGTGGTCCCAAGATCGACTTGCCTATGCTGCCGCTCGCTCTGGGACTCCAACCGTTCTGGAGAGACAAGATTTTGAGTTTTCTAGCAAATTTGAATCCTGCTTTTTTCAATATGGGAATGGAAGCAAGGTGTTTAGTGAAGGGGGATAGGAAGCCTAACCGAAAAGTGGCAATTTCAATTCTTTTCAATCTGTTTGAAATAGGTCGAATACAAGCTCGGTGATCTGATCCTGAGCATTTACTTATTATCGACTGAAACATACAATACTCGTGATGGAGTCCAGCCTATCTAGTCCATCTTGGACTAAACAGAGCGACAGATAATATAGAGCCATGCGGTTTTAACAACAAGGGCCCCTAAATTTTGGCATTCTTGCAAATGAGCTAACAAATCACTACAGTGAGCATAGAAACCTCCACCGCTAAGGATTGATCAGCATGCAGAACAGTAAGGTTTTGGGATATCTTGAGGATCTTGCCTTCAGATTGGGCATTGAGATTGTCTATGAAAAACTGGGAGAGGCTGATTTTTCCATTGAGGGAGGTCTCTGTAAGGTCAAGGGGGTCTATAAGATCTTTATGGATCCTTCTACGCCGCTGGAAGTCCAGATAGAAATCCTAGCCCGGGCATTGTCTTCCTTTAAAATAGAGGACGTCTATCTGCTCCCCTTTATTAGAGAAATCCTGGAAAAGGCCCATAAGTCCTCTCAGTGAGGCTGGTTATTGCTATTTTCATTGTGGTGACCCCGAAATGGATTTGCCTGGGTCAGGTGTGGGAATTCAGATCAGGAGTGGCTCAGCCTTTTTTGTGTTAGAATTCCCATACATGGTGGCTTGCAATATAGCTCCTGAATTTAAGGTTGCTGCTGTGATTGTGGAACAAGCAAACGCTCAAAGACCTCATGTATACGGTATGTAATCTAGACCTTTTATGACTAATCGATATAGTGCAAGCGGGGTGGATGGAGCTAGCTTCTCACCCAGTTTTCTCTTCTCAATCTTGTTCAGAGATTCCAGGTCACTTCTTCAGGTTTAGTTCCTGCCTAGAAGAACTCCTTAACTTCAAAGGCAGTTTTCTCCACTCTCAATTCAAGCGCTTTCAGCTTCAGCCCGAAAACACGTATTTCATCACCGTATGTAATACTGATAGTTACATTATTGTGTTCATCTTTTTCTACGGTGAAGTCTTCCCCTGCAAAATCACGGCCCTCTTCCTTCATTTTTGTGTCTAAAAACTTTCTTGTGGCCTCAAGACTGTTTTTGGTCCCGTATACAGCAGCAACTTCCATTGCCTGTCCAAGCCAGTAGTTATTCCAGTATGGCTTAATCGAGCTGACAGCACACCATATGAAAACAGCACACACAACAAGCATGAAAATACCCTTGATCTTCATCTTACCCTCCGGTTACAGGCATGTTTGTGAACTGAGGTGCTTTATTAATGATTTCTTGATACCATGGTAACCCCCATACCCTAATAGTGCTCAAGACGCAAAACCCCACCTCTCTCTGTGAGAAATGGGGTCTGACCTTTAACTTATAGCATCCTCGATTAAGGATTGTTATCTTGCGAGTAAGACTATGATAAATTTCTTTTTTATTGTCAAGAAGTTATCCGGGTTAAAGCTCGTGATGGGAAGAAGAGCAAAGGGGAATAACTCCAAAATCGAGTTGCCTATGCTGCCTGCCGCGATGGGACTCCAAACATTCTGGAGAGACAAAATTTTGAATTTTCTAGCAAATTTGAATCCCGCTCTTCCCAACCTGGGAATGGAAGCAAGGTGTCTTGTCGGAGTGGGAAGCCTAACCGAAAGTTTGCTATATCATGTGCCTCACCCTTACTATGGCCTCTTTTACTATGTGGTCTTCATACCTATAGCATGGAATAAAGCCGGCAGCTCCAGCTGAAGATACAAGCAGAACGATTTCCCACAGATGAAACCTATTCAGTAGCAACCAAGCGACCAAAAGAACTCCTGCCATTATCAAGATGATGAATGGGGAAATTAAGTCCCAGAAATAGTAGGCAAATCTATAATGTTTATCTTTGGCTACTTTCAATTCTAGCTTCTCAGGCTTAGAGAAAAGGAAAGGATAGAAAATTAGGTCACGCAAGTAGTGGGCAAATTTGGCTTTTCTCAGTTCAGACTCAGCCTTACATGAGGAAAAAAAGTAACGAACAATTAAACCAAAATATATAACAATGGCAAGTATCAACCAACTCCATTCATCGTATAGAACCAAATAAGCCCCCCAGATCACGTCTGCTAGCATCAATAAGAAGACTATGATCGAAAAGATACGGTAAGGGCTATCACTTTCTACGGAAATCTCTAAAATTGATGTGGGCTTGGGTGGATTCTTCTTTTTGACTCCATTTCTGATTGCTTCTATCCTCATTCTATATTCACACAGGCACTTTTGAGAATCCGTTAAATGATGCACGGCAAGAAGACTAACAAATAGTACCAATACTACCAACACAAGCTTTGGGCACCAGCCCGAGAAAAACCCGTCTTCTGCTACGATGTAAAACCCAATAATAGCTGCGAAGGTCAACAAAGAATAATATATGATTTTCCATTGGCGATCCTTTGCATACCTAATATCTTCTATGGTGACTTGATACAACAATCTAAGGTCTGCATTCCAGCTCATGCCTTCCCCGATTAAGGGTTAATATCTCCACGACAAACCTATGATAAAATCCTTTTTTAGTCAAGAATCGAGAAGGGTTACACCTTGTAAGGATTGGAATAGCAAAAGGAGTAGTCCAAAATTGACAAGCCTATATTGCGACTTGAAATAAAAAAGGAATTTCTCTATAATTACGGCTGGTTATAAGTTGGGAGTATTAGAGTTAAGAATTAGTAACGATTTTGTTATTCTTATAATACAGGTAAGGCGGGGTAGATAAAATCATGACAAGCCAAACACTTCAAACAATATGCCAAGTTATTTTAGCGATAGGTATCTTCCTGACAGCAATCGGAGGCTTGGGTGCATATATATTCGGCCAAAGAGCCCAACGTGAGAAAGCTGCCAAACAAGCCTATGTCGGTCGCCTTGAGACGGAACAAAAAGTAATACTCTCTGCAGATCAGCAGCTTTATCCAAAGCTAGAATTTGGCGATTCCGGATCTATTCTTGTCTACACTGGCCCACGGGGGGCTCCTCTCTTCAAAATCGCCGAAGACAACGACATCACTATCGAAGTCGAAGGCGGCCAAGTAAAAGTCTCAACCAAAATTAGAGATCGAAATGGTCAAGTAATCGCCGAGATCATGAAAAATGAATGGAAAGTAAATCCAAACAACTCTTGGGATCGGAACTATTCCAAGAATGCCCTCGAAGTTCGAGATCCTACCGATGATGTAGTTCTCCAGGTGAGGCTGGTTGAGGATCGAGTTCAGTTTCAAGCAAAATTATATGATGCCACCGGCAGAGGAATTGGCTTTGGAAAAGCTCTAGGCGCTAAAGGATTGGGTGGTATTATAGAAATGACGGGCCCTAACCACCCGGAACTGACTTTAAAAATAAACCCGATTTTCAAATATCCAAGTGATCTTCACCTCGGTGAGTTCGCTCAGGAGCGTACCTAACAGCTCGTCTCGCTCTTTTGCCAGCCGGTTAGAGTTGGCGCTTATACTATCGGGTGAATTCCGCCGTTACCCGACCTCTGATCGCTGCAATCCATACTGTTTAGGAATCAAGGCCTCGGTATCTACAACCGATAGATATATTTCTAATATCTCGAAAGACGCTCAGAGGGCTAGAGAACAGATTGATTTTGATATCGAAGTACCCCAGAGCGATGCTCCAAAAGAAGAAAAGCACTAGCGCATTACGCGTAAGTGCTTGATTTTACATGGTAGTCCCAACGGGAATCGAACCCGTGTCTCCGGCGTGAGAGGCCGATATCCTAGACCGCTAGACGATGGGACCAAAAATGATTCAACCGTGCTTAGTGGGGCACGGTTGAAAGGCTGGCTGGGGGACGAGGATTTGAACCTCGGTTTGCAGGGCCAGAACCTGCCGTCCTGCCACTGAACGATCCCCCATTTCCACTTGATATAGTTTTCTCGATCCTCCCTGTAATGTCAAGTAAAATATCGCGGCTTACATGTTAACCGCCCGCTTTGCTCGAGACACAGAGTTCACAGAGGGTCCTTTCTTAGCCTTTAGCCCACTCACAAATAACCAACAACCAGATCCCCGACCTCCTTGGTGCCATAGCCCATCTTTCCTGCTTCTAGGCTCTTTAGGTCATCTTTTACCACCTTTTTTATGGCATCAAGGAGATGCCTGGCTGCCTGTTTCTCTCCTAAATAGTCTACCATCATCTGGGCAGCGGATATGGCCGCCAAAGGGTTGATCTTATTGAGGCCGGCGTATTTTGGGGCAGAGCCTCCTATGGGCTCAAACATGGCTGTCCCATGAGGGTTGATATTCCCACCTGCAGCAATACCGAGACCCCCCTGGATCATAGCGCCAAGGTCTGTAATGATATCCCCAAACATATTGTTGGTTACAATGACATCAAACTGTTCTGGGTTTTTAACCATCCACATGCAAATTGCGTCTACGTGTTGATAATTAATAGCAACATCTGGATACTCCTTATGGACTTCATGAAAGACCCTGTTCCAGAGATCAAATTCATAGGCCAGGACATTGGTTTTACCGCACAACGTCAGATGTTTATCCTTGTTTCTGTTCCGGCAGTACTCGAAGGCATACCGGATGCAGCGCTCCACACCTTTTCTTGTGCTCACGGATTCCTGGATAGCTACCTCCTCAAGACTACCCTTCTTAAGGAAACCACCGCCACCTGCATAGAGCCCTTCAGTGTTTTCCCGCACAACAACAAAATCAATGTCCTCGGGTTCCTTGTCTTTAAGGGGTGTATATACTCCTGGAAAAAGCTCAACAGGCCTGAGATTGATGTATAGATCCAGCTCGAAGCGAATCCTTAACAGGATCTCCCGTTCCAAGATGCCTGGCCCTACATCGGGGTGACCTATGGCCCCCAGATAAAGGGCATCCATCTCTTTCAGCTCTGATAGGATCGGATCAGAAAGGAGCTCCCCTGTTTTCAAATATCTTTCGCCACCAAGTTCATAGGAGGTAATACGAAACCTCGGGCCCCCTTTACGGGAGGTAGCTTCTAATGCCCTTATTCCTTCACCTATTACTTCCGGGCCTGTTCCATCTCCCGGGATAACAGCAATGTTGTATTCTCTTGACAAGTGTTTATACCTTTTTTCTTCTCTCGGGTCTGAGGGAGCGGACAGTCGCGCCTGCCCTCCACATTTCAGACAGCCTTATTTCACCCAACTCTTTCTGGAGCGTCTCTCGGTAATCTGGGGCCATGTTGGCCTCGAGTACGATCCGTGTCTCTTCGCCTGATAGCACGCTCTTGTAGAGCTCTTCAAATAACGGGGTAACTGCATCCCTGAACTTGTGTCTCCAGTCAAGGGCTCCTCTCTGTGCGGTAGTGCTGCAATTTGCGTACATCCAATCCATACCATTTTCAGCCACCAGGCGAATGAGGCTCTGAGTCAGTTCCTCTACTGTTTCGTTAAAGGCCTCGCTGGGGCTATGACCATGCTTGCGGAGTATGGCATACTGGGCCTCCATGACACCTGCCAGGCAACCCATAAGGACCCCTCTCTCGCCGGTCAAATCGCTATACACCTCTTTTTCAAACGTAGTCGGGAAGAGGTACCCAGAGCCAATAGCAATCCCCAGGGCCAGTGTCCTCTCTTTTGCCCTTCCGGTGAAATCCTGAAAGATCGCATAGCTTGCGTTTATCCCCTTTCCTTCAAGGAAATTAGATCTTACCGTAGTGCCGGAGCCTTTGGGTGCTACCAGGATCACGTCCACGTTATCCGGGGGGATAACTTTTGTCTGATCCTTATAAACAATGGAAAAACCGTGAGAAAAGTAGAGCGCGTCCCCCTCTTTTAGATGCCCCTTGAGCTTTGGCCATACAGCCACCTGTCCTGCATCGGAAATGAGCATCTGAATAATCGTTCCTTGTTCTGCAGCATCCTCCAGTGAAAAGAGGGTTTCCCCTGGTTTAAAGCCATCATTGATCGCCTTGTCCCAAAATATCTTCTCTTCTTTCCTTTGGCCGACGATAACCTTTATACCGTTATCTCTCATATTCAGGGACTGCGCTGGACCTTGAACGCCATATCCAAGAACTACCACTGTTTCATTCGCCAAGATTTCCCTTGCCTTTTCGAGTGGAAATTCTTCCGAAGTGACCACATCCTCTATAACTCCTCCAAAATCAATCCTCGCCATGATTAGCCTCCTTTCAAAGTTTTATTCGCACTTGTTATTTCTTTTCCCGCGCCATGGCAATCGAGCCAGTCCTGGCAATCTCCTTGATCCCTACCATTTTGAGAAGCTCTAAAAGGGCCCCCAATTTCTCCGCTGTGCCTGTTACCTCAATCGTGTAATGGGTGGGACTGACATCTACTACCTTGCACCTGAAGATATCTACAAGCCTCAAGATTTCGGCCCTGTTCCCCGGCTCGGCTTTTACCTTCACGAGGGCCATCTCACGTTCTACAAAATCCGTCTTGGTCAGATCCTGAACCTTGATGATATTCACCAATTTGTTGAGCTGCTTATTGATTTGCTCCATAATTGATTCGTCACCTCTGGTGGTTATGGTGATCCTGGTAACAAGGCGATCCATCGTCGGAGCCGCGCAAATGCTCTCTATATTGAAACCCCGACCGCTAAACAGGCCGGCAATGCGAGAAAGTACACCAGGTATATTTTCAACCATCAAAGAAATAGTGTGTTTTTCCTGTGTCATTGTCTTTTCACTCCTCAATTTACGAGCAGCATATCCGTGATTGGTGCCCCTGCCGGTACCATCGGATATACGTCCTCTTCCCGTTCTACCAAGAAGTCCATAACAACGAGGTTTGGCGTGCCCAAGCCTTCCTTAAGCACAGGCTCAACCTCTTCTGGCCTTGTAGCCCTCATGCCAACTCCGCCATAGGACTCGGCCAATTTCACAAAATCGGGTGCCTGCTCAATGTCAGTAGATGCATACCTCCTGTCATAGAACAGCTCCTGCCATTGTCGAACCATACCGAGATATCGGTTGTTTAAAATAACTATCTTAACTGGCAGCTTATACTGCATGGCGGTGGCCAGTTCCTGGATGTTCATTTGGATGCTGCCGTCCCCGGCTATGTCTACTACCACTTTGTCAGGACAGGCGACCTGCGCACCGATTGCTGCCGGAAAACCAAAACCCATACAACCCAATCCGCCCGAGGTGATGAAACAGTTTGGTTGATCAAAATGATAATATTGGGCTGCCCACATCTGATTCTGTCCGACCTCAGTGGTGATAATGGCCTTCCCCTCTGTGAGTTCATAGAGTTTCTGGACGACATACTGGGGTTTTATGGTATCTTTTTGATCATAGGACAGGCGAATGGTGTTCTTCCATTCTTCTATCTGGTCAAGCCAGGCCTTGCTGCTTTTGCTGTCTATGGTGAATGCCTCCTTATCAAGGAGCCTATTAAGCTCAGCAAGTGACAGCTTGCAATCCCCAACTATGGGAACTGTTACCGGGATATTCTTGCGTATAGAGGTCGGATCAATATCAATATGAATAATCTTGGCATGGGGGGCAAAGGTACCAACCTTGCCGGTTACCCTGTCATCGAAACGAACGCCAATCCCGATTAAGAGATCACACGATTGAACGGACATATTTGCCCGGTATGTACCGTGCATCCCGAGCATCCCAAGCCACAGCTCGTCGCTTGCAGGAAAGGCACCCAGGCCCATGAGAGAGGCCGTAACAGGGGCCTTTAACCTTCTGGCAAACGTGGCGAGTTCCCTGGATGCACCTGATAAAATTACGCCCCCGCCGGCAAATATAGCTGGTTTCTTGGCCTCTTTAATAAGCGTCAAAGCCCACTTTAGCTGCTTCATATTTGGCTTATATCTGGGATTATAAGAGTTCAAAGACGGCCTTGGTAAGGGCTTATAGTCTGTTGTAGTCTGGCTGATGTCTTTGGGGATATCCACAAGCACTGGACCAGGGCGCCCGGATCGGGCAATGTAAAACGCCTCCTTCACAGTCCTGGCCAGATCATCTATGCTTCTCACGAGATAGTTATGCTTGGTGCATGGCCGGGTGATCCCGACAATATCGACCTCTTGGAAGGCATCGTTCCCTATAAGGTGAGTGGGTACCTGGGCAGTAAAGACAACCAGTGGGATGGAATCCATATACGCGGATGCAATACCTGATACGGTATTGGTGGCACCTGGGCCAGAGGTTACCAGGCATACCCCGACATCCTTTTTTGCACGTGCATAACCATCTGCAGCGTGCACGGCCCCCTGCTCATGCCTGACCATAATATGCCTGATATCGCTTCTGGCCAGCGTATCGTAGAGCTCAATAGCAGCACCGCCGGTTATACCAAATACGGTATCGACTCCTTCCTCTTTCAAGATCTCCATTACGATTTGAGCCCCGGTTATTTTCACGTTTACTACCTCCTCTCTTCAGGTTGTTATATTTCATGTTAAATTCTTGCTATACCGCTTGTTCAGCCAATCCCTTCTTCTTGACATATTCCACCAGGCCCCCTGCCTCCACTATTTCTCTCATAAAATCAGGGATCGGTCTGGCAAAAAACTCCTCCCCTGTATCCAAATTCACTATTTCACCGGTTGCCAGGTTAACAGATACCCGATTGCCTTCCTCAACAGAGGCAGATGCCTCTTTGCATTCCAGTATCGGAAGACCTATATTGAAGGCGTTTCGGTAAAATATCCTGGCAAAACTTTTTGCAATAATCCCACTAATCCCTGCTGATTTTATGGCCAAAGGTGCATGTTCCCTTGAGGAACCACAACCAAAATTTTCCCCTGCTACAATAACATCTCCAGGGTCAATCGTATTGATAAAATCAGGCCTCAGGTCAGCAAAGCAATTTCTGGCAAGCTCGTCTTTATCTGACACATTGAGAAACCTTGCCGGGATAATGAGATCCGTGTCCACATTATCTCCAAATTTCCATACCTTCCCCTGAAGTTTCATTTAAAGCTCCTCCGGTCCGCCAATACGCCCCAAAACAGCCGAGGCAGCTGCTATCGCTGGATTTGCAAGATACACCTCGCTCTTTGGATGTCCCATTCGACCGATAAAGTTTCTATTAGTTGTAGAGAGGGCCTTTTCTCCCTCGGCTAGAACGCCCAGGTGACCACCCAGACAAGGCCCACAGCAGGGGGGCCCAATAACCGCGCCTGCCTCAATCAAGGCCTGGATAATCCCCTCTCCAATAGCCTCTCTATGTACTAACTGAGAACCAGGTATGACTATAAGCCTGGTTCCCCTGGCTACTGTCCTGGCCTTCAAAATCGTGGCGGCTTCCCGCAGGTCATCCAGTCGGCCGTTGGTACATGATCCAATGAAGACCTGATCTATTGTTATATTCCCGACCTGCGATAAGGGCCGGACATTGGCCGGAGAATGAGGAAAGGCTATCTGAGGTTCAATCTTATCTACCTCTATCCTGATTACCTTTTCATAGTCCGCATCAGGATCACTAGTGCAGACAAAGGGGCTTCTGCTTGATCTTTGAGCAACATAGGTCATGGTAGTTTCATCTGGCACTATAATGCCGTTTTTTGCACCTGCTTCAACAGCCATATTGGCCATGGTAAGCCTTTGATCCATGGAAAGTCCTCTGATAACGGTTCCCGAAAATTCCAAAGACCGGTAGTTGGCACCGTCAACTCCCACCATGCCCAAGGTATAGAGTATCAGATCTTTCCCCTCTACCCAGGGAAGCAAATTACCCTCGTAGTCGAGTTTGATTGTTGGTGGTACCCTGAGCCAGGTTTTACCTGTGGCCATGATTACACCAAGATCGGTGCTCCCGACACCAGAGGAAAAGGCGCCCAATGCTCCGTAGGTGCAGGTGTGGCTGTCTGCACCAATAACCAGATCCCCTGGTATAACCAACCCTTTTTCAGGCAGTATGACATGTTCTATACCCGATTGCCCAACCTCGTAGTAGTGTATGATTTGATGTTGAGCCGAAAATTCTCGCATTACCTTGGCCTGCTCGGCAGAGTCAATGTCCTTGTTGGGAACGAAATGGTCGGGAATAAGTGCAATTTTGTGGGGATCAAATACCTTGCGAGCTTCTATCTCTTTAAAAACCTTTATGGCCAAAGGTGCTGTGATATCATTGGCAAGGGCCATGTCTACCTTGACCTCTATGAGATCACCAGGTGAGACACGCTCAAGATTCGCATGTCGTGCCAATATCTTTTCAGTTATGGTCATGGGCATCTTTCATATTCTCCTCTAACTCACTTCCTAATTTTGACGCGATCGCCTTCGTTTGAGATGTTCCAATCGGTTCAATCCATTGATATATGCCTTGGCACTTGCTATTATGATATCTGGATCAGCCCCTTTACCGATGGTCTGCACTCCTTCTTCCTCCAAGCGCACTGTTACCCCACCCTGGGCATCTGTTCCGCCTGTAAGGGAATCAATAGAGAAGCGAAGCAGTCTGGATTTTGTTCCGGTCAACCGTGCAATGGTATTGTAGGTAGCATCAATGGGCCCCACACCAAATTCTGCCTTCTGTTCCACCTTTTTCCCTTTAATCTCCAATTGTACCGTAGCTGCAGGAACCGTTGTTGTCCCACTAATCACATTGAGATACTTGAGCTTGTAGATATCCGGAACCCTCAGCAGCTCTTCGGCCACAAGGACCTCTAGATCCTCATCTGCTATCTCCTTCTTTTTGTCTGCAAGGGCCTTGAACTTCTTAAAAAGCTGGTCAATTTCGCTCTCAGACAAATTATAACCAAGCTCGCTGAGACGATCCCTAAATGCATGTCGGCCAGAATGTTTTCCCATAACCAATCGACTGGTCTCAAGGCCAATGGTAGCAGGTTCCATGATCTCATATGTTGTCTTATGCTTTAATACCCCGTCTTGATGAATACCGGCCTCATGGGCAAATGCATTTGCTCCAACAATGGCCTTATTAGGCTGCACAGAAATCCCGGTAATCATGACCAGTAAATGGCTTGAGGGATAGATCTCTTTTGTGTTTATGGTAGTGAAATAGGGGAGATAATTCCTCCTCGTGTGGAGGGTCATGACGATCTCCTCAAGAGAGGTATTACCTGCCCGTTCCCCGATGCCGTTTACGGTGACCTCAACCTGGCGTGCTCCAGCATTAATGCCAGCTAGGCTATTGGCTGTGGCAAGGCCCAGATCATTATGACAGTGAAGGCTAAGAATTGCCTTACCAATGTTTGATGTGTGTGCTTTTACATAGGCAACAAGCTCTGCAAACTCACCTGGAATAGCATAACCCACTGTGTCCGGGAGATTCACTGTTGTGGCCCCGGCTGAGATAGCTGCCTCAAACACCCTGGAGAGAAAGTCGCGGTCAGTTCGGGAGCCGTCTTCTGCTGAAAATTCTACGTTGTCCGTGAATTGTTTGGAATATTTGACGGCCTCAACTGTTTTGTCAATAACCTGATTTCTATCCATTCGTAATTTGTACTTGAGGTGGATATCCGAGGTGGCAATGAAGACGTGGATGCGTGGGGTTGCTGCCTCCTTTATTGCACCCCAAGCGGCGTCAATATCATGCTTAGAGGTTCGGGCAAGGGCGGCTACCTCAATACCCCTGATCTTTTTAGCGATCATCTGAACCGCCTCGAAATCTCCTTCCGAAGCAGAAGGAAACCCTGCTTCGAGGACGTCTACCCTCAGTTTCTCCAGCTGTGAGGCGAGATACATCTTCTCATCAGTGTTCATGCTGTACCCCGGAGACTGCTCCCCGTCTCTTAGGGTAGTATCAAAGATAATAATCTTATCTGTCATGGAAAAACTCCTTTCATTTCATGCTTGTATCTTTATTATTGAGTTTGAATCTCGGCAGCAGGAAACTAGGTAAGTGCCCGCCGCAGGGCCTTCTTTGCAGAACTCCCTGCGGCTTTTCTCACCTCTTCTAAATCGATTTGAAACATCGTCTCTTCTTCTCCGACCTTGTCTTGGGGCAAAGCCCCTCAACCAAAAAACCCGTTATCAGGCGGGCCTGATAACGGGTTTTGCAAGTCCTTTCGAAAATATTATGCCATCATCAGGCCCGGTAGTTTTAAAACTACCAAGAGTATAAGGAGTAGGGAGGGTATAGCTATCCCTACTCCGCTGATAATGACGATAATATTTCTGTAGCTAAAGCGCATTCCTCGTGTTCACTCACCTTTTTAGCTTACCTAGGGTCTTTAAAATATTAGAGTCCATATGTCAAGCTTTTTTTAGCATTTTCTGTTTTTTCTTGACAATAAGGGAAAATTAGTTTAAAAAACCATTGTTAATGCAGAATGAAGAAGAAACCATGAAGAGAATATCAGTGAGCAATCGATCCGGGTGGGGCTTTTATTTCTATTTTGACAGGGGAGGTCTGCCCATGGCTTGATAGCTTCTCATCTTGTATGTTTTGAGCCGTAGGCAGATCGAGTGCCCACGGCTTTTTTATTTTCATGCCCCGTGTTTGCTTTTAGGTACTGAAACGAATGAACATCATGCTTATCGGATATCGCTGTAGCGGTAAAACAGCTGTTGGCAAGATCCTGGCCCGGAGATTGGGAAGAGATTTTTTGGACACCGATAGATTACTTGAGGAGGAAACCGGGAGTTCAATCGAGAGCTTGATTCTTTCAAAAGGGTGGGGTCATTTCAGAGAGATGGAAAAGCTGGTAATAGGAAAGGCCACCAAGAATGACAACCTGGTAATTGCCTCAGGGGGCGGTGTTGTTATGGATCAGGAGAACGTGAATATCTTAAAGAGAAATGGCTGGATAGTCTGGCTCAAGGCAAATGCCGGTATTATCAAAGATAGGATGAGGAAAGAGCAGAAATCAGGCATAATCAGGCCGTCCCTGACCGGTTCTGATCCCCTTGAGGAAGTTGAAGACGTCTTGAATCTTAGGACGGCCTTTTATGAAAAGGCAGGGGACCTCGGGGTAGATACCTCAACCCATTCCCCACAGGAGGTGGCAGATTTAATCTTGAAAAGCCTACCTCTAAAACTAAACAGAAAGGATGAATAGATATGGCCGGAAACTCGTTTGGAGAGCTATTTAGAGTAACCACGTTTGGTGAATCCCATGGAGAGGCGGTGGGTGTGGTTATTGATGGCTGTCCTTCCAAAATTAGTCTGTCCCCGGAAGACTTTATGAAGGAGATGGCGCGACGGAGGCCTGGAAGACGCTCCTTGGTCACCCCCCGCAGCGAGGAGGACCAGGTGGAGATCCTATCCGGTGTGTTTGAGGGCCTGACTACCGGAGCTCCCATTACCCTTTTCATCAGAAACCGAGATGTGGACAGCAGCCCATACGAGATCCTGCGGAAGCTCTTCCGGCCAGGACATGCCGATTATACCTACTTTAGAAAATACGGCCACTTCGATTTCAGGGGCGGGGGAAGATCATCTGCCAGGGAGACGGCAACCAGGGTTGCCGCTGGAGTAGTGGCCGCGAAGATATTGGAAGCTATAGGGGTAAAGGTGGTGGCCTTTACCCTTGAGCTGGGCGGTATTCGGGCCACGGAGGTCAACCTGGACTCTGTTGAGGAAAGCCCCCTTTATTGCCCTGACCCGATTGCATCGGAACGAATGGAGCAGGCCATGTCCAGGGTCAGAAAAGAGGGCGATTCCCTAGGAGGTATAGTGGAGGTCCGTGTCACCGGATGCCCTACAGGATTTGGTGAACCGGTCTTTGACAAGCTGGATGCAGATCTGGCCAAGGCGGTGATGTCGGTTGGGGCGGTGAAAGGCGTAGAGATCGGTGCCGGGTTTGAGGCTGCAAGGCTTAGGGGTTCTGAAAACAACGACCCCATTACACCGGATGGTTTCAAGACAAATCGTGCCGGAGGAATCCTGGGAGGTATATCCAATGGAGATGAGATCATCCTGCGGGCAGCCGTAAAGCCTGTCCCTTCAATCGGTCTCGAGCAGAATACCGTTAATAGGGAGGGACATCCTGCCAGACTGAAGCTCACCGGTAGGTTTGACACCTCAGCTGTCCCCCGCATTGTCCCGGTGCTTGAGGCCATGGTCAGGATCGTCCTGGCTGATCACTATCTGAGATCAAGGACCATGAGGTAGGTTATTCAGGAAAAATGGAAAATCTTAAACTTACGTCATTAAAGGGTGGGGATAATAGACGGACAGTCATTACCGTAGACAATGTGAAGATCGGTGAGGATTTTGTGGTGATTGCCGGTCCCTGCAGCGTGGAGAGTGAGGAGCAAACAATAGAAACCGCCCGAAAGGTAAAGGAGGCAGGCGCCCATATGCTCAGAGGCGGTGCCTTCAAACCGAGAAGTTCACCATATGCCTTCCAGGGGCTTGGTCTCAAGGGACTGAAAATACTTGAAAAGGCAAAGAGAGAGACCGGGCTTCCGGTGGTGACTGAGGTTACAGATCCTCGAGATGTGTCATGGGTATGCGAATATGCTGACGTTATACAAATCGGTACCAGAAACATGCAAAACTTCTCTCTCCTTAGAGAGGTTGGAAAGGTTGACAAGCCTGTGCTTCTGAAACGAGGTATGTATTCAACCCTTGAGGAATGGCTCAATTGTGCGGAATATGTGCTCACAGGCGGAAACCTCAACGTGATTCTCTGTGAGAGAGGAATAAGGACATTTGAGACCTACACCAGGAACACCTTGGATCTAAGCATTGTACCCTCAGTTAAAGAGCTCTCTCACCTTCCCATCATTGTTGATCCCTCTCATGGAACTGGAAGGTTAAGCATCATTGAACCTATGAGCCTTGCTGCTATGGCGGCCGGTGCAGATGGCATCATAATTGAAGTACACTGCAATCCACGTGAGGCCTTAAGCGATAAGCATCAGGCCATGCCGCCGGATATGTTTGCAGGCCTGATGAGGAAGTTACAGGTGCTCCGTTCCTATATGAAGGAAATAAATCAGTCTAAGAAAGTCAAGACCTCGGAGTAGATAGCGTGAAGGTCCTCGAGATTCACGGCAGTACAGGCGATTCAACCATACTGGTCGGAGGGAGCCTCCGAGATCTTGGTAAGTATATCTCTGTGGAAGAGGTGGTGATTATCACAGATATCAATGTCAGACGCTATTACCTGAAAGATTTCCCGCCCTATGAGGTCATAGAGATCGGCGCCGGTGAAGAGATAAAAAACCTGGATACTGTCCAGGCCATATACGGAAGGCTTGTAGAGCTTGAGGCTGGCCGTTCATCCTTTATTGTCGGGATCGGCGGAGGTATCGTCTGCGATATTACCGGTTTTGTTGCATCAACCTACCTGCGCGGAGTGAGGTTTGGGTTTGTTTCCTCAACGCTGCTATCACAGGTTGATGCCAGTGTCGGAGGGAAGAACAGTGTGAATTTCCGCGGGTATAAAAATATAGTCGGGGTTTTCAATCAGCCCGAATTTGTTATCTGTGACATGAATCTCCTGAGGACCCTGCCGGAAAGAGAAATCGCATGCGGTTTCGCGGAGGTTGTAAAGCATGCGGCTATAGGGGATCGCGATCTGTTTTCCTATCTTGAACAACATTATGAAAAAGCGCTTGAGCTTGATCTCGAGGTGATAGAGAGGCTTGTATATGATTCGCTGGTCATAAAGTCGTCAATTGTAAACAGGGACGAAAAGGAAAAGGGGGAGCGCAGGAAGCTCAATTTTGGCCATACATTCGGACATGCGATTGAAAAGACCACAGGTATCCCTCATGGAGAGGCTGTCAGTGCAGGAATGGTGGTTGCCTCAGCGCTTTCTGCAAAAAGAGGGTACCTATCGGTGGAAGGTACGAAGAGAATCGAGGAACTTCTCAAGAAGCTGAAACTCCCGACCAGACTTCAACTTGATGGGGGAAAGGTGGTGGATGCCTTGAGAAAGGATAAAAAGAGGGCAGGGGACAGCATACATTTTGTGCTTCTTCACGGCATAGGCAGTGCAGTGATAGAAGAGATATCAATTGAGGAACTGGAGGCTGTGGTACATGATTTGTGCTAGCATTGCCCAGCGTACATTTGAGCAAGGGGGTGACATATGAACCTGAAAAAGATCAGAGAAAACGTTGAGCTCCTTGATTTCAAGATCCTGAAACTTCTCAACGACAGAATGGAACTGGCCCTTATGGCCAAAAGGTTTAAATCCCAGATCGAAGACAAAGAAAGAGAGAAGGAGCTCCTTGAAAAGATCAGAAGGAACTCGACACGGCTGATCAATGGCGAGTTTATAGAGAGAATCTATATTGAGATCATTGAGCAGAGCAAGAACCTTCAGCGGAAGGATTACAACCTTATTGCATTCCAGGGTGAACACGGTGCATATGGCGAGGTTGCATCAAGGGAGTGGAACAGTGATCTCATTCCTATACCATGTAGCGAATCCGCAGAGGTACTTGAAGGGGTTGAAACCGGACTCTATGGCTACGGGGTTTTGCCTGTGGAAAACACACTTGGCGGTGTTGTCGGTCAGGTGAATGAACTCCTTATCAATACCGACCTCAATGTGGTGGGAGCAGTAGAGCTTCCCATACATCTGTGTCTTCTTACACTGCCAGGAACTGACCACAGGGAGATCCGTGCCGTATACTCTGACTCTCAGGCCCTGGCACAATGCCGTCACTTTCTTGCAAGGAATAAACTTGAGCCTGTTCAGTACTACGATGCTGCAGGTGCGGCGAAAATGCTGGCAGAAAAAGCACCAAAAGCGTCTGCTGCAATTGCGAGCGAGCTTTCTGCAGAGCTTTACAACCTTGAGGTTATAAAAGAGGACATAGAGGATCTTGATAGAAACATGACAAGGTTCCTGGTGCTCTCTAAGGAAGGGAACACGGAAGAGGGCGATAAATGTTCCATAATCTTCTCCACAGAGCATAAGGCGGGCACCCTTTTCAGGGTACTCGAGGTGTTTGCAAGGCAAGATATTAATCTGACAAGGATAGAGTCGATTTCACATGAGCCGGGGAACTATGCCTTCTTCATGGATTTTATGGGGTCAGAAAGAGATGACAAGGTTGTAAGGGCCCTTGAAGAAGTTGAAAAGATTACCAGCAGCCTGAGGTTGATGGGCTGTTACAAGGAGAAGAAGGTGGTATGAGGGAATGCCAAGGGGGTGAAAGCAGGTTTCGCCATGAGGGGAAGGGCTGGGCTGGATATAAGAAGCAAAAAATCTATCTTAGGAGGGGAAAAAATGATCGGTAAAGAAATCAGGTTGGAGAGAATCATCGATCGCCATACAGGGAAGACTGTCATAGTTCCCATGGATCACGGGGTCAGTATAGGTCCTATCCTGGGCATAACCAACATGAAGGACGCCATGTCTCAGATGGCTGACGGAGGTGCCAACGCCGTGGTGGTGCATAAGGGGGTCGTTGCCCGGGGGCACCGAAAAAGCGGACCGGATATGGGCTTGATCGTCCATTTATCGGGTAGCACATCCCTTTCGCCAGAGCCAAATGCCAAGACCCTTGTCTGCACCGTGGAAGAGGCGATCAAACTTGGTGCTGATGGCGTCTCAGTGCATGTCAATATCGGCGACGGGCATGAGAAGGAAATGCTCACTGATTTGGGAAATGTGGCACATACAGCGTCAGAATGGGGTATGCCCCTTCTGGCCATGGTATATCCCAGGGGCGAAAAGATCAAAGATGAATACGACGTTGGGGCAGTTAAACATGCCGCCAGGCTGGGGGCAGAGCTGGGGGCAGATGTAGTCAAGGTCTCGTATACTGGAAGTCCGGAGTCATTTAGAGAGGTGGTGGAAGGATCTCACGTCCCGGTTGTGATTGCGGGTGGCCCAAAGATGGGATCGGATCGGGCAACCCTGGAAATGGTCAAAGGGGCCATGGAGGCTGGCGCTGCAGGTGTCTCCATCGGACGCAATGTGTTTCAGCATCCGAACCCCACGAAGATGGTGACTGCCCTGTGTATGGTCGTTCACAAAAATGCAACGGTCGCAGGGGCACTGAACTTTCTCAATAGCAATGAGGGGGGAGCACGTGAGACGTGGCGATAAAAGGCAGGGGGACACCCAAGCCCTTGAAGGTTATACAGAAGAGATCCATCGGATAGATAAGCAGATCCTCTCGCTTCTGTCCAGAAGACAGGAGCTCGCCGCCTCGATCGGAGAGCTCAAGAGGGTGCTCGGAATTGATATATTTAATCCTGCTAGGGAAAAGGAGCTGCTAAGACGCCTGGTATCGAGTAGGCAGAAAAACGTAACCCCCGAGTCTGTCAGGCATATATTTTCCGAGATCATCTCTGCGGAACGCTCAGTCCAGCAACCTCTTACCGTAGCATTCCTAGGCCCTGAAGCCACGTTTTCGCACCAGGCGGCTATATCTCTCTTTGGACGTTCCGCCTCGTTCCTCACCGCTGAGACAATTGAGAAGGTCTTTGACCTGGTGGAAAAAGGGATTTGCCAACGGGGGGTTGTACCCATTGAGAACTCCTATGAAGGCTCAGTAGGGAGTACCATGGATCTTCTTTATCAATATGAAGTGAAGATAAGCGCTGAGCTATATCTACGAATAAGACATCATCTCTTGAGCAGGGAAGATACTATCAGTAAGATAAAGTGCCTCTATTCCCATCCCATGGCCACAGCCCAGTGCCATTCATGGATCAAGGGCAATCTGCAGAACGTTAATGTCAGGGAAACGGAGAGCACGTCCCTTGCGAGTAAGCTTGCTGCTGATGAGCCATATGCGGCAGCCGTTGGTAGCCGGCTGTCTGCCCATCACTACGGCCTGAAGATCCTGAAAGAGGATATCGAAGATAACCCACAAAATATTACCCGGTTCCTGGCAATCGGAAAAAGCGCTGCCAGACCTACAGGAAAGGACAAGACATCAATCCTACTCTCTCTCAGGCATGAACCTGGAGCTCTCCATAACGTGCTGGGGCCGTTTGCACGAAGGAATATCAATATGACCCGGATAGAATCAAGGCCCATGAAGACAAGAAATTGGGAGTACCTCTTTTTTGTGGATTTTGAAGGGCATGAGGAGCATAGCAATGTGCGTGAAGCGGTCACGGAAATGGAGGGACGCTGTGCCTTTATAAAACGGCTCGGCTCCTTTCCCGCAGGAGGTGAGTTATGGGATTAACCCGGCCTACAGTTGGGATTGTCGGTGGCACGGGCAGGATGGGTTCATGGCTTGCAGAGCTTTTTGAGGGGTATGGGCTGAGGGTGTTATGTGCCGGTCGTAAAACAGAACTTACTCCCTCCGCTATGGTCCGAAAGAGCGATGTGGTAGTCATTTCGGTGCCTATTGCCCGTACGGTACAGATCATACGGGAGTTAGGCCCTGTGGTTCGGGAAGACGGGCTCCTCATGGATCTCACATCCATAAAAAAGGAGCCCATGGAGGCAATGCTCAAATATTCCCGGGCAGAGGTGGTGGGTGCCCACCCACTGTTTGGCCCTGAAGGGGGGCACGTAGCCGGGCAGAGGATGGCTATCTGTCCGGGCAGGGGGGAGAGAGGACTGAAATGGCTTACTGGGATTCTGGAGCAGGTAGGGATAAAGGTTGTGGTCATGGAACCAGAAGAACACGATCGTATGATGGGGCTCATCCAGGGGGTCAGTCACTTTTCCACATTGGCCTTGGGCATTTGTATCAGCCAGTCAGGATTCAGTTATGATGATGTTTCGAATTGCTCTACCCAGAACTTCAGGCGCAGACTTGATCGGATGAGGGCTATTGTAGAGCAACCGTCAGAGCTGTTTGAGTCAATCCTCATGGATAACCCTGGGGCAGGAGAATTCATTGAGCAGTACCAGGATGCCGTGGAGAGGATGAGGGAGATTACCTGTGAGGGAGATACAGCGGCCTTGAGGGGACTTTTCAGGTCTCTCAAGGCCTTTTTTACGGTTAACCAGAAAGGTAAGGTTATTTCATCATGAGAGAGGTATGGGTTAAGGCCGATCCATGGAAAAAGGAACTGGTAACAACGGCCCTGGAATCCGGGGCAGATGCCGTGTTGGTCTCTGGAGATAAGGTCGCCAAGGTCAGGGAGCTGGGATTGATAAGAACCGTGTCCGATGAAGGAGACCTGAAATGGGGCGAGGATGTAGTCTGTGTGGATATCCAATCGGCTGAGGATGAGGAAGAGATCGTCAAACTGAGCCGCCACAAGAAGGTGGTGGTAAAGACCACGGACTGGAGTATCATTCCCCTTGAGAATCTAGTTGCCAGGACCGGTAATATCTTCGTGGAGGTCGATGACCTGGAGGGTGCCAGAACTGCTGCGGGTATTCTGGAAAAGGGAGTGGATGGCATTATAATCAACCACAGGAATCCGGTCAGGGTCAGAGAGATAATTAATGAGATCAAACCAGAGAAGCAGGTACTTAAGCTAGAAAAACTCATGGTCAATGCCCTTAAGCCTTTGGGGATGGGGGATCGGGTCTGCGTTGACACCTGCACTATGATGGGGGTCGGAGAAGGGATCCTTGTGGGCAATAGTAGTCAGGGCCTTTTTCTGATCCATGCCGAGAGCATTGAAAACCCATACGTGGCGCCCAGGCCTTTCCGGGTCAATGCCGGTCCAGTCCATGCCTATGTCCTTGTCCCTGGAGGTAAGACCAGGTATCTTTCAGAACTCGAGGCAGGGGATGAGGTCATCAGGGTAAACTCAACGGGCCATGTTACGTCACTAGTGGTGGGGAGGGTGAAGATTGAACGCAGGCCGCTCCTTCTCATTGAGGCAATAGGTCCGAATGGCCCTGTTACAACGATCCTTCAAAATGCTGAGACCATCCGTCTGGTGAGCTCTCATGGTGAGGCGGTTTCGGTGGTTAAACTCAGGCCCGGTGACGAGGTGCTTGGATTCACGGAGGAAGCAGGACGACATTTTGGCCACAAGGTCAAGGAGACCATTACTGAGAGGTGAAGTTATGTTCTGCATACCCATAGTATCCCGTGATAATGCCGAGGCGCTAAGGAAGATGGTCGTGGCTGAACCACTTGCCGACATGCTGGAAATACGGCTGGATGTTATGGAGATGTTCGATGTGGGCGAGATCATTAAGGCCGCATCAAAGCCGATACTTGTTACCTACCGTTCGAAGAGGGAAGGTGGAAACGGTGGTGCAGACCCGGAGACCCATGCGAATTATATATTGACTGCGATTCAAAAAGGGGCGGACCTTGTGGATGTGGAATTGAGTCTGCCTCGAAGATGGCGGAAAAAGATCTTTGATGCCCGGGGAGGTTCTGAAATTATCACCTCCGTTCACAGAAATGATGCCACCCCTTCACGGCAGGATCTGAAAAGGATCTTCAGGGACTGTGCTGGCGCTCCTAGTGATATTGTCAAGATCGTCACCAGGGCCGAAACATGGGAAGATAATCTTCGGGTGCTCGAATTGATACCAGTCGCCTATGACCGGGGGATCAAGATCATCGCCTTCTGCATGGGCCCCGTGGGCAGGATCAGCCGAATCGTTTCCCATCTGATGGGCACGTATCTGACATTTGCCTCACTTGAAGGTGGGGAAGAATCTGCCGAGGGACAGATTCCTATCAAGCAGATGAAGGAGATAGTTGATATCCTGAAGGCATGATGATTGATCAACGTACAGATCTTTACGGGGTGGTGGGCTTCCCATTGGGTCATACACTGAGCCCGATCATGCATAATACCGCTTTTGAAGTGGCTGGGGTTAACGGAATCTATCTGGCCTTTGAAACCGGGGACATAGAAGGGTGTGTCAAGGGGATGAGGTCCTTAGGCATAAAGGGGATGAGTGTTACCTTACCGTTCAAATCAGAGGTATTACCCTACCTAGATGATGTGGATGAAATGGCAAGGAAGATTGGGGCAGTCAATACCATTGTTAACAATAATGGCAGACTGATCGGCTATAACACCGATGCCTTGGGAGCCCTTAGGGCACTTCAGGATGTGGTCGATCTTACTGGGATGGGCTGCCTCCTTTTCGGGGCCGGCGGTGCAGCTCGTGCCATAGGCTTTATGTTAAAGGAAGAGGGAGTCAACCTGACCATTGCCAACCGCTCCCCTGATCGTGGGATAGAACTGGCAAGATCTCTCCAATCCCCCTTTGTTCTCCTAAAAGATGTAAGGAAGATCCATGAGGATATCTTGATCCAGACAACGCCAGTGGGAATGTATCCCCACACTGACCAGTGTCCTATACCTGAGCATCTCCTGAGGGATAATATTGTGGTGATGGATGCCATCTATAATCCCATCGAGACCAGGATGCTCAAATTAGCCAAGGAGCACGGATGCAAGACAATTAGCGGAATGAGCATGTTTGTCCATCAAGGGGCAGAACAGTTCAGGTTGTGGACCGGGCTTGAGCCACCCCTTAAAGAGATGATCAGCGCAGTAAGAGAGGCCTTGGGGGGTTAGATGAAGTGAAAGACATCAAGCCAGTCACCAATATCAATTTGACCATAAGGATACCAGGCTCCAAGAGCATCTCCCATAGGTCAGCTATAGCTGCGGGCTTGGCTATGGGAGAGAGCAAACTAACGGGATTTTTAGCCTGCGAGGATACCCTGTATACTATCAGTGTGCTTAAGGAGCTTGGCGTGGAGATATCAACTGAAGGGGAGACCCTAGAAGTCAAGGGGATGGGTGGAAGGTTTACCCCTATGCAAGGTAGAAGGGAGTTCTATTTAGGGAACTCCGGGACTTCCATGCGTCTCCTTCTCTCAACAGTCTCGCTTGCCAAGGGAGAATTTCTCCTTACCGGAAACCCCCAAATACTCAAAAGGCCCGTTGAGGAGCTGGTTGACGCCCTGAACCAGCTCGGAGTGGAGGCCTTCTGTCTTGAGCAAAATGGGTGTCCCCCGGTTCTCGTCCGGTCCAGGGGCATCAAGGGTGGAAAGGTGACTATCTCCGGGCAAAAGAGCAGCCAGTACCTCTCCTCCCTCCTTCTATCTGGGCCTTATGCTGAAAAGGGGATAGAGATCGAGGTAACAGGAGGATTAGTTTCAGGACCCTATGTGGATATTACCATAGAGGTGATGAGGGAATTTGGAGTTTCTGTTTTTCGGGATGGCTACCGCTATTTCAGGGTTCCGGCCAGGGGGAGGTATGTGCCCCGTCAGTTTGCAATAGAAGGTGATGTATCAGCTGCATCTTACTTTTGGGCTGCCGCAGCGGTTGCCGGCGGGATAATTACAACGGAAAATATCAGGCCCCATACAACCGGTCAAGGGGATATAGGCTTCCTCGAGATCCTTCAGCAGATGGGCTGCCGCGTCGAAAGGGAAATGGACCGGGTTACTGTTTATGGGGGACCGCTTTCCGGGATCGATGCAGATATGGAGGCCATGCCTGACCAGGTGCCCACCCTGGCATCTATTGCCCTTTTTGCGGATGGTAAGACATCAATCAGGAATGTCCCTCATCTGCGCTTTAAGGAGAGCGACAGGCTAAAAGCCATTGCCCTTGAGTGGAGCAAGCTTGGCGGCCAAGTGGAGGAACTGACTGATGGGCTTGTTATATGTGGAGGAGGGAGGCTCCATGGGGGGCCTGTGGAATCCCATGATGATCATCGCCTGGCCATGAGCCTGGCAGTGGTGGGATTGAAGGTGCCAGGTGTTAAAATAAGGAATGAAAGTTGTGTGAATAAATCACTTCCCCAGTTCTGGAAATTATGGGATAGTTTGTAGCTGGGCGTCCCTTTTCTCCAAGGCGTAAGACTACATCCTTTAAGTCTTTATTTCCCATGGCACTGCGATGATCGATGGCCCTGCCTTCTGCTGTTGCCAAATAGAGGTTAAGCTTTTCCCAAGGATTGGGAACGCCTTAAGCATGAAAAAGATCGGCACGGACGATCAAGGGCTAAAAGGAGGAGCAGATAGCGCTTCAACCACTTGGTGATGAGAAATTTGTCTCTAACACGCCGATGACCATTTTCCCCAAGTCTTCTTGCCAGCCTTGGTTGACTGAGAAGCCTTCTGATCTGCAGGCTCGCTTCTTCCACCGAATGAACCAACATGCCAGTGAAACCATGGATGATCTGCATAGGGATCCCACCTGCTGCTCCCCCTATCACAGGGCGATATTTCCAAAGAGCCTCAGAGACGGTCAATGCAAATCCTTCCCGTATAGATTTTTGTAAAATGATATCCGAGGCACGTTGAAAGGCGTTTATCTCCGTGGGAATGGAATGAGTTAGAAAGACTATGTGAATATCTGGGTCGGCCCCTGCTTCCTCTTTCACTTTTGTCAGGATAGCCTCCGCCTCAGGATCATCAGCAACCTTGTCTCCCACAAGGAGCAGACGGCAGGGCACATGTTTTCGTGCTCTTTTAAAGGCCTTAATCACTCCCACTGGATCTTTCCAGGGATCGTAGCGTGAAACCTGGGTGATAATAGGTTTGTCCCTGGGTATCTTATATTTCTCCAAAGTGCTGTCGATGTAAGCAGGCTCAAGCTGCCTATTTTTGCCAGCCAATGGGTCAATTGCGGGATAAAACTGATACTGGGGAACAGACACCTTAGGGGGGAAGGGCGGCGAGGAAAAGATAGCCCCGTCATATTGCTCTATATATCGCCTTAGAAATCCCCAAACCTGCTGGTTAGGATCGGTCATGTCAATATGGCAGCGCCATATCCATTTGCCTTTTCGAGGGGCTGACCATTGGATCAAAGCAGCAGGCTGAGGGTCATGGATGACAACCAAATCCTCACAAAAATCAATCTGGCGGCTATTCATTTCGTTATAGGCAAGGTAGATATTGAAGGCCTCTTGCGGTAAAAGCGCTTTGTTCCCCTGTAAGGCGTTGTGGAAGGCCTTGGTGATACGGAAGAAATCAGAATCGCCCTTAATGACTTCCCACCTGGTTTGTACACCCAATTCGTTAAGAAGCGGCACAACCCGGTGGAGCATCTCAGCTACCCCGCCCCCTGCGGCGGTGGAGTTGACCATCTTGATGGACCGATTTCCTACATGGGATGCCAAGGTGTAAAGCTCCTCAACAACATCCTGGCCCACCACTGATTCATAATCAGACAATTTGGGGCTACTCATTTCTCCCTTAACGTTTGAAACCCTCTCAACCAATTCTTCTCCCGGGCACAGATCTCATCTTTATATAGTTGGCTGATGCCGGGCAGAAAGATGCACACAAATCAGAGAGGCTTTTTTAAGTGCCACCTCAGACTCCCTTTTTCAAAGTATGACCCTTGGAGGCCCTTGGCCATCACATGGCCTGTCATATTGGTGTTGAAGTTGGGTGGCACTTAATAACATTTTAGGCTTAATGGTGTGCCAAAGTCATGCCATAGGCTTAGGTAAGAATATCGTTTAGATTTTAAATAGTTAAGCGTGACATCAACTTAGACCAGTATCAAAAATGGTAACAAAATACCCATCTATGGGAAATTAGATTCCACTTCTTTAGTAAAGCTTTACATGCTTGGAGGGAGGGGGAGAAAGGGGAAATCCCTTAGGAACAGATGGAAAAAAGCCCTGCTGGGGAGATATCCTAACAGGGCTTGAGGACGAGGGAATGAAGGAAAGAAGGGAAAACTTCATTCCGTTAGGTAGGTGTATCCGCAACTATTATGCCATATTCAAACTGAAAGAGAGGGTCAATATGGATTTGAGAACCTCAGGGAAGATGACTTTATAGAAGGTTTGTATGATCGGATCTCAAACCTTGCAACCACACATATTTCAAGCAATGTTGCCCAGGAAGAAAACCAAAAGATGCTTATTTGCGATTGAACTATTTCTCATGAAGAATATCTATCCAGCGAATGGCTTCTGAATCACCCGCCTTGCCCAAATAAGCCTGAACCGTCTTCAAGTTTCGATGGCAAAGCAGCACCTTAGATATGATTTCAAGGGGCACGCCATTGCGACCGGCGTTCTCTCTACGCAGCGGGTAAGGATTTTCAAAACAATTCAAGTTCATTGACCGAATCTCCATATCTATCTTCGTATGCTGATTGACAAGACCTTAAGAGATCTTAAGGGGGATTCGCCATTAAGGCCTCTGCAATAGATTTGACAAATGATCTTATCTGGATAAAACAATCCTTCTTGTTTCCGTACTGGGCAAGAAAATCTACCAATGCACTACCAACAATCACCCCATCGCAAAGAGGCCCTATCGCCTTCACCTGGGATGGCGATGAGATCCCGAAGCCCACGGCAATAGGTTTATTAGTGATACTCCGCAGCATCTTTAGATAATCCGTCAACCCCTCTTGAATCCCCTTTCTTTTCCCAGTTATACCGGTAAGGGACACAGCATACAGAAAGCCGCTGGTTTTGCTGGCGACAAATCTTGCCCTGGACGGGGGAGTATTTGGTGCTACAAGAAAGATGACATCCAGATTATTCGCTCTGGCCAACTCCGTCCATTCACCAGACTCTTCCGGGGGGAGGTCCGGTATGATAAACCCGTCCACCCCTACCAGAGCAGCTCGGTGGGCCGTCTTTTCCAGTCCAAGCCGAAAAACGGGATTGTAATAGGTCATGAGTAGCAGGGGGATCTCGGTCTCTTGACGGACATCCTCCACCAATTCGAAGACCTTGCCAAGGTCAACGCCCTGTCTCAAGGCCCTGAGAGATGCGGCCTGAATAATAGGCCCGTCGGCTAAGGGATCGGAGAAAGGGACACCCAGCTCAATAATATGGGCTCCGGATTCCTCGAGTGCAAGAACTAAGTCCTTGGTGGTGTCCAGATCTGGATCACCAGCGGTAATAAAGGGAATGAGGGCCTTTTTCCTCTCCCTTTTCAACCTCTTGAAAAGCAAATCTATTCTGTTCACCCTGTTAGGAATGCTCATTCCTCTTCTCCCTTTCGGCCACGATGGCCACATCCTTATCCCCTCTGCCTGAGAGATTGATGACAATGATTTGATCAGAGGCCATCTTTGGTGCCATCTTCGATGCATAAGCCACGGCATGTGCGCTCTCGAGAGCTGGGATAATCCCCTCTGTCTGTGAGAGAATTCTGAACCCCTCCAGCGCCTCGTCATCAGTTACAGATACATAAGAGGCCCGACCGCTGTCCATAAAGAAAGCGTGTTCCGGCCCCACACCGGGATAGTCCAGTCCGGGAGCCACAGAATGGGCCTCCATGATCTGACCTTCCTCTGTCTGCAGGAGATAGCTCAACGCCCCATGAAGGATACCAGGACTGCCAACCGAAAGGGTTGCCGAATGTTTACCTGTATTCAGACCAAGACCGGCTGCCTCTACCCCTATCAATCTTACCTGATCACCGCAAAAGGGATAGAATATGCCCAGTGCATTGCTCCCCCCACCGACACAGGCAACAATGATATCGGGTAGCCTTCGTTCAGCCCTCTTGATCTGCTGTCGCGCCTCCCGGCCTATGACCGATTGGAATTCCCTTACCATCATAGGATAGGGGTGGGGTCCGACAACTGAACCTATCACATAAAAGGTGTCTCTAACATGGGCTACCCAGTCGCGGATAGCCTCATTTATGGCATCCTTTAGGGTACAACTCCCCTGTTTGACGGGTATCACTTCTGCTCCCAGGAGCCTCATGCGATAGACATTCATGGCCTGCCGGCGGATATCCTCCTCGCCCATATATATGTAGCACTTAAGGCTGAAAAGGGCAGCAGCAGTCGCAGTGGCCACGCCGTGCTGCCCTGCCCCGGTCTCTGCAATAATACGTCTTTTCTCCATCCTCTTGGCAAGGAGAACCTGGGCAAGGGTATTGTTTATCTTGTGGGCACCTGTGTGAGCGAGATCTTCCCTTTTCAGATATATCCGTGCACCGCCGAGACTTTTGCTGAGGTTCTGTGCTAGGTAAAGTGGAGTGGGCCGTCCCGCATAGAGCCTCAAATAATAGGCCAACTCTGCCCTGAAATCTTTATCATGCGTTGCCCTCCGGAAGGCCTTTTCCAGCTCTTTAAGAGGTGTCATAAGGGTCTCAGGTACAAATTTACCGCCATAGGCTCCAAAGTAGCCTTTCTTATTGGGCATTCCCATTGCTGTTAGCTCTCCATTTTCCTTATTATTTCCATCAACTCACCCATCAGGTCAGGGCTCTTTTTCCCTGGGGATTCTTCGATGCCGCTGTTTACATCCACCCCGAAGGGTTTTACCAGCGAGATCGCTTCAGAAATAGTGTCTGGATTGAGCCCTCCTGATAAAATAGTAGGTATTCCGAATTCTTTAGCCTTTATGGCCAGATCCCAATCAAAGGTTCTCCCAGTGCCCCCCCTTTTCCCTTGCATGTAGGTATCCAGTAGTATAGCCTTGACCCGTCCGCGATAGGGCTTGATTGCTGAGAGACTTGATTTGTCCTTCAGTCGAAGGGCCTTGATTGCACAAGGCATCAATTCCCGACAAAGATCCGGGGATTCATCTCCATGGAGTTGAACAAGATCAAGCCTGCAAAGGTGTATGGTACGCCGTATTTTAACTGGATCTTCGTCAACAAAGACCCCGACGGTCTGCACAAAGGGCGGAATGGCATAGATAATATCGCGTGCCTTTTCAGGGGTAATCTGTCTGGGGCTCGATGCAAAGATGAAGCCGAGGGCATCAGCCCCGAGTTCAATGGCCATAGACGCATCCTGATAATTTGTTATGCCACAGACTTTGACTCTTACCATCTCTTATCCTAAACCTCACCGAATATTTTACCCGCATGAACAAGCTCTCTGGTCTTCCTTGCTACATCACCACTCTTCATAATTGAGGTTCCTACCAGAACGGCCTGGACGCCACTTCTCTTCAATAACTGGATATCCCTCCGGTTGTCGATGCCACTTTCGCTGACGGCGATAGCTCTATCTGGTACCAGAGGGGCTAGCTCGATGGTGGTACGCGGATCGACTTTAAGGGTCTCTAGATTCCGGTTGTTGATACCTATAATATCAGCCCCACAATCGATGGCCTTTTCAAGATCATGCCTGTCATGGACCTCTGTCAGTGGAGCCAGCGCCAATGCATGGCAGACGAGGAGTAATTCCTTTAATTGTTGTCGCGGCAGAATACGGGCGATTAAGAGGACGGCGTCTGCGCCATACAAAAACGATTCCTCTACTTGGATCTCATCTATGATAAAGTCCTTGCGCAATATTGGTAGATGGACCGATTTCTTCAGTCTGGGCAAATTTTCCAGGTCCCCACCAAAGAACCTTTTATCAGTCACAAGGGAGATAGCCGAGGCACCGGCCTCTTCATACGTTCTACCGACAGTGAGAGGATCAACTCCCTCTCGGATAATCCCGGCAGAGGGGGAGGCAAACTTGATCTCTGCAATCAGATTGATCTGGCCCGGAGTTGAGATAGCCCCCTTGAAGTCACGGATGGGAAAAGGTGGCTTTCTTTCCCGGTCAACTGATCTCCACGTATCTCTCAGTAAGGTAACCTCTTTTTGTTTCTCACTAAATATTTCAGCTAATAGATTGGGCATATGCCTATTTCCCTAGCTACATCTCCGGGTAAAATCGATCAGGGAATCGAGTTTCTCCTCGGCCCTTCCTGAATCGATCGATTCTTTCGCCCTCTCGATACCTGCTTTAAGATCGCCATCGAGACCTCCTGCTACAAAGGCCGCAGCAGCGTTTAATAGGACTATATCCCGCTTTGGACCCCTCTGGCCTTCCATAATCTCCAGGATGATGCCGGCATTCTCACGCACATCCCCGCCTTTTATGGCCTTGGGGGCTGCTCTTTTGAAGCCATACTCCTCTGGGGTCATAGTGAATGTGTTAACCTCACGATTCTTTAGGTGAGAAGCCTTGGTGGGGCCGCAGATGCTTATCTCATCGAATGTCCCCTCTCCACAGACTACAAATGCCTCTCTGGTCCCTAGGTTCTTAAGCACATGGGCCATCTTTTCGGTAAGATCGGGATCATAGACACCAAGGACCTGAGCAGTGGCCCCAGCTGGATTGGTCAGGGGACCAAGAAGGTTAAAGATGGTTCTAAGCCCTATCTCTCGCCTCGGGCCTGCTGCATGTTTCATTGCCCCATGAAAGAGCGGGGCATAGAGAAAGCCTATCCCTACTTCCCGAATGCATCTCATAACATCAGATTGGGAGATGTCCAGTTTCATGCCCAACGCCTCGAGCACATCCGCGCTCCCGCACTGACTGGAGACTGCCCTGTTACCATGTTTGGCTACCTTAGCCCCTCCTCCGGCAACTACAAAGGCGGTAGCGGTAGAGACATTGAACGTGTTTGTACTGTCTCCCCCTGTACCACATGTGTCAAGGATAATTTCGTCTTCTCCATGATTCCCGAGGTTCACCTTCTTTGCCTTGGCCCTCATCACCTTCGCTGCACCGGTAATCTCATCCACTATCTCCCCCTTCATTCTCAGGGCCGTGATAAAAGATGCGATCTGTGACGGAGTGGCTCTCCCCTCCATGATCTCTTCCATGGCCTCCATCATCTCCCCTTCGGTCAGATCATCTCCCTTGACCACGGTAGCGATAGCCTCTTTGATCATTTTGCCCTCCTTGTCTAATAAAATTCCAGATAATATCAAATCCTTCCCCTGTTAAGATGGATTCAGGGTGAAATTGAACGCCTTCTATTCTATGTTGCCGGTGCCTTATTCCCATAATCTCACCTTCATCGGTCCATGCGCTTATCTCCAGACACTCCGGCAGTGAGTCCATGTCAATAATCAGTGAATGATAACGGGTGGCCTTAAATGGATTTGGGATCTCATCGTAAATGGTTTGGCCATCGTGACAGATCTGAGAGATCTTGCCATGCATGATCCTGCCAGCCCGAATCACCTTGCCGCCAAAGGCGGCGGCGATACATTGATGTCCCAGGCAAACACCAAGCACGGGGATTTTGGGTCCAAAATGACGGATGGCCTCCACTGAGATACCGGCCTGGTCCGGTGCACCAGGACCGGGTGAAATGACAAGTGCCGAAGGCCTCAGAGTTTCCATACCAGGCAGATCTATTTGATCGTTTCGCCAGACATGGACCTTTTGCCCGATAACCTGTAGCACCTGGGCCAGATTGTAGGTGAAAGAGTCATAGTTATCGATCATCAGAATCATTTTTCCTTAGCCCTCTCAATGGCCTTGAACATAGCAGCGGCCTTTTTTAAGGTCTCCTGGTATTCTCCCTCTGGAGAGGAGTCGTACACAATACCAGCACCCACCTGAACAGATAGTCTGTTTTTTATGATGCTGATAGTGCGGATGGTGATGCAGAAATCCATGTTGCCGCTAAAACCGAAATATCCCACCGCCCCAGCATAGGATCCCCTCGGGGATGGTTCGAGCTCGCAGATAAGCTCCATGGCCCTGACCTTGGGTGCGCCGGTAACGGTGCCGGCCGGAAAGGTCGCCATAAAAAGGTCAAACCCGTCCATCTCGGTTCGTAAGGTTCCTTCCACTCTGGATACTATATGCATTACGTGGGAATACCTTTCCACCTGCATAAGCTGGAGGACATTGACAGAGCCTGGCAGAGCCGCCTTTCCCACATCATTCCTGCCCAGATCAACCAACATAATATGCTCTGCCCGTTCCTTAGGATCGGCTATGAGATCTTTCTCCAATGCCTCATCTTCCTCGGGGGTTTTACCCCTTGGCCTCGTCCCTGCGATTGGCCGAAGCTCTATCTTCCCATCTGTCAAACGGACAAGGATTTCAGGAGAAGACCCAATTAACCTTATCTGTCCAAAATTGAGATAAAACATATAGGGAGATGGGTTAATGCTCCTCAAATTTCGGTAGAGGATAAATTCATCACCTGCCACATCCCCTGAAAATCTCTGCGACAGAACCACCTGAATAACGTCACCTGCAACTATATAATCTCTGGCCTTTCTGACCGCCTCCTCAAAGTCTTCGCTTTTGAAATTGGACTCAAGATCTGAGATGGAGAACTGATTTCCACCTGAAACAGAAGACAGGGGGCGTTGTAGCTCATCAATCGTCTCATCAACCTCCTGACAGGCAAGCTCATAGGCCTTTTTCAAATCCTCATTTGCCCGCAGACAGGCAAAGGCAACTACCTTGATCTGGTGGGTTAGATGGTCGAAGATGATCAGGCGCTTGGAGGCCGTGAAGAGGCATTCAGGTAGATCTGGGTCCTCAGGAGAAAGCCCTGGAAGACGTTCCCATTTCCTGACCAGATCATAATTAAAATACCCAACTAGCCCTCCCTGAAAGGGAGATAGATCTCTTACCAGCACTGGTACGAACTGCTGGCTGAGCTCCCTCAAGACATTCAAGGGATCGGTGACATCCTCCAATATCCTCTTTTCTCTCCCCTCCTGAATTTCTATCTGCCGATCACGGGATAGGATAATAATGTATGGCTTATAACCTATGAAGCTGTAACGTCCCCATCTCTTTCCTCTATCAGCGCTTTCAAGGAGATAGGAGAAGGACTTATCTCTTATCTTCAGATAGGCGGTAACAGGGGTCTCTGTGTCACCCAGGAATTCCCTATAAATAGGTATCAGGTTTCCCTCCTGTGCCATTAGCCTGAATTTATCAAACGAAGGTTTTACCATGCGCTTTTGACCCCAAGTAAAAAAGCCGTGGGAACTATTGGCCCACGGCTTTTTCTTTAACGATACAGACAAAAAACCGTGGACCTTTTAGGAAGGAAGCCCACGGTGTTTTTCTGGCATTAAACTGGTCTCAGCAGACTCACCTCCTAATCAGGGGTGAGCCACCACCAGTTTCTAGGATGTATATCACGCTGATTTTGCTTTTTTACCTCCATGATTTTGTCAGTTAACAAATTTCGGAACGTTATGTCAAGAGAAATTTCCTAATTTAGTTATTTTTTCTGTTCTTTCTGCATCCCAATTTATCAGAAACGAGATGAGGACGGGTAGTTATTTAGACCGCAATTTATCAATTCCAGCCTAGAGTGCTAGGCTTCGAATACGGTTAAAAATCTGCATCGAGGAGCATAACTTTTGTCAAAAAAAAATAACTCTGACCCGTTTTCCAACAGTTTAATGTATAGATCAAATGGGCAAAAAACTGATGAGAATAACCCACGAAAATCAGCCTTTAGGCTCTCCTGATAATGAAGATAGTAGGAAAAAGACAGGAATAGGGAGAAATTTGAGGAATAAACTAACCAATAAGAAAATTGTCCTTTATTTATTATATACAAAAGGCACATAAAGTATATATATTTTATTTATTTTAAAAAAATAGTTGACAAAGATGATTACATAGCTATAATTGATTGTAATTTGTATTGTTACAAAGAAAGAGAAGGACTCTATAGTCTTCTAATTCAGGAATATGTGGTTGCGGAATGAAGTTTCCCTCCTTTCCTTCATTCCCTCCTCCAGCCCTGTTAGGAGAAATCCCTAACAGGGCTTTTTATTATCTGTGCCTAGAAGATTTCAGCTTTCTTCCATCCTGTCCACTAAAGGCATGGAAAGATTTAGGAAAAAAGTGGGATCTGCACCCTAAAGAATAACAGATTCCAAACTCTCGATAGTTATCTTTTCTAACCCAAGCCTTCAGGAGGAGATCATGAAGGCGGGTCCTCTGAAGATGCCTATGCAAAGCCTCCAAGGAGACTGCAAAAATTGAGGCTAATGTACCGAACCCCTGGTTTTGTGATGGAAGATAGAAGATTGAGAAGATACGAGAGAGGACATGAGGGACGTGTTTATTTGAATCGCAATTCCTTAATTTTGTGTCCCGGTTGAAACTGTGCAATTCAGTTAGCATTCAGCATTCGGCAAATCCGTCAACCGCTTCTAGGGTTTAAGAATAGTTTTGGTATACTGAAAAATTTGAGTCTCTCATTTTTCCAGAAGTACAGGAGAAGTTTACATTTCTGCCTCTTTTTCAAAGGTACGATATGTTGTGCCTTTATGTTGTTATTGGGTTGGCCTGGAAATCTTTTGTTGAAAAACACCATGAGCTCTTCTGGAATATAAATAAGGGTCTCTCGTGAAAAAAGGGGCTCGGATTGTTTAGGGAGCCATGCTTTCCATGGTCTTTCCTTCATGAGGCTATATTTTTGTGCCAAAAAAAGCGTTGGATATTGAATGTCGCCAGCACAGCAGCATGTTGATGAGATCCTGACTGATTTTTCCATCGGAGAGGAGCACTTTGAGGAGCTTATGTTGGAAGATTACTGCCAGGTCCTTTGGTTTAAAGGAAGGGGCGATTCTGCACATTCCGTTGTCATAGAACAGCCGTCAGGAACCAGTATATGACAGTGAGGATTAAGCCCCAAGAAATCCCCAAAGTTTGTATGGCAATAACGGCCCCAGGCAGTGAATACACCTCTGGCACAATCTCTTGAAAAAATCGCTTCAATGATGCCCAGGCACATCTCCTTAACTCAGATAGCAGTTTGCGGTCATAAAGAAAATATCTTCGGAGGATTTTTGGTATGCTGAAGAGAAAATGGCGATGAGGCACTGATAAGACTGATATTTATTAAATCAAGAACTGCAAAGTAATATTTACTGTTGAAAACGAGGCAAGGGCAGATCTGAGCCCTTGTCACGGAACTAATGCCTCCTGCCTGACTATTATATATACAAAAAGATTTAGCTATATTAGGATAAACAAACACAGAGATAAAAAAGCTTCTACAGGATAGGTGTAAGCCAGAAAAGCGAGCCTAACCTTTTAGGTGGATCAATGTAGGGTGAAAGTAAGAGAGTAGGTATAGTGGTTAAAGAGATTTTGATAGATAGAGCCCTAAATGAAAAGTTGCAAGAGAACCATTCAGATTTCACGGTTGAGCTTATCGGCTTCGATTTTGGCCCCAATAAAATCCATATACAAGCAACGATTGCCAAAGAGCTCCTCGCGATAGATGAAGAAGAGGCGACAAAAGCCTTTGAGGGGCTGTGCCGATCTTTCAGTGAAGTCTGTTTCGAGCATCATATCAAATTCGATCCCGTTGATCTTTTCATACTCGTGGATGATGAATTGGGAAGAGGGACAAGCACGAAATTTCGACATGTAGATGATGGCAGTCTTTTTGCGAAAATCTTCATTCCTGCTAAGGATTTTAAAGTACATGAGTATTGGAAGTATACTTTTTTACATGAATTAGGTCATTCATGGTTTTCTATTGAGTTTTCCCGCAAGGACATGGAATTTGGTTATGAAGATCTATTTATAGATTTAGTTGTAATCTGTACTTTTAGAAAGATTCTCCCCCCACATAAGCGGGTATACCGGGAAGTAAGAAAACATAGAACATATTTTCTGACCCAACAAAGCAAAAGATTTTTAGGAAAAGAGCTATATAAGCAGATATTAAAGGACCCAGAGGCATACTTAAGAGATTTGCGGCAAAAAATATAGTCGGCAAAAACGTATTAGAGGCATAAAGAAAGTTCGATATGAAAGAAAGGCCTTTAAGACGTTATGGAATGGCGTTTAATAAGGGAGGTTGATGACGTATCACATGAACTTCATAACCTTGCAAGTAAACTCAGAGGCGTCGCAGGAAATACCATGGGAGACTATGCCTTATTGGTGATGGGGCTAACGGCGTTTACAATGGCTTAACTGTGCTCCCAAATGAAGGCAGTCAGAAAGCCAGCGATAAAACCGATAGTAAGTCCTGTTAAAAAAACTATCATTCTTTTTTCATCCTCTTTTTATATCTTGGTTGGTCTTTATATACTGCAAAAAGCATGCAGAATTAACCAGTTATAGACAACTACTTTAATTTCAAGTAGTTAAGTTGATCCCACCGAGAGTCAATCCAGAAAATCTGCAAAAAACTACATAATTATGAGAAGTTTATTTCCACTTTTTGTCTTGGCTTTACACACTTTCAGTGGAGAAAAGAGGAGAGGAGGAAAATAGAACTGACGTGCGTTGGCAAAAGAGGGAGCTCGGTAAAGGGGATATTGACATAGGCTGATACTCACGAGCGGTGTATGCACAATATCCTCAAGATGTTATGGTCTTTGATAGCAACTTCATTTTCAGGTATTCTCGCCACTGTACGTAACAAATGATAAAAATCTAAAGATTACGTATAGCAGTTGAAAGCTCGGTATTGTTTTGAAACCTGTCCGCTAAAAAATCTGCATAGAAGGTTTGTATGATCGGATCTCAAGCATTGCATCCACAAGGGATTTGCGCTTACAGTCGATGATGGTTTGTGGTTCAAACATTGTATAAGGATGGACATTAACCCAAACTCTGTATTTCAGATGGATTAAATAGTTTGGACTCAATTCTGATCACGCTATATTTCAATGGCAAATAAATAGCTTCAGCGAAACAGAGTGCCTTCCAATAGTAACCTTCACTTACTCCCAATCATTCCCTTACACCTCAATCGCATCCGTGAAGATCCTGCACTAGCAAAAGGTTTGAGCAATCAACATTATTAGAATTGTCATAATTTTGGTAAGTTAAGCCTGCTATGAGACCCCTAGGGCAAAACTTATATATTATGCCTTTACACATTATTTGATCGTTTTCAGAAGTCTTTTGGCCCAGTCTCTGAAATAGTTCTCATCGGATTGAGAGGCTTTTTCCAACAGAGTCTTTGCCTCCTCGATATTTTCCTTTCCTTTTAGATTCAGGAGTAACTCGGCCAGATATACCTTCCCTTCGTCTTTTTCAGCAAAATACCTGGTTGACTGGTATTCCCTGTAATATTGAAGGGCCTTTTTCTTATCCTTATATGGCCAAGGGACGACAGCCCAGAACCGGCCGAGTGCCAATATAGGCCCAGCTTCATTGTACATCTTATCAAGCTCGTATGCCTTTTCGAAACTGCTTTGGGTTTTGTTTTTGAGCCCTTCCGCGAGTGCCTTGAGTATACTGACGCCGTCCGAGTAAATACCCACATTCAACCCGTAATAATAGTAACCATGGGGCTTGTTGGGCCCAAGTTCCATGGCCTTTTTTGCGTACTTCATGCCTTCTTTGCCATACCTGGCACAGATCTCCTTCCATCCCTCAACGCTCTGTTTCTTTGCCTCTTCCCCATATTCCCTGTATGCCCTCGCACACTTCCAATTGGCACCGTAATCGTTGGGGTTTGCCTTCAGGGCCTCGAGGTATAAGTCAATGGACCGGTTATAGTTCTCCATCCCACCCTGCTCATAAAGCGCGTCGGCCTCAGATAGATAATCTCCGGCCATCAGGCCCAAAGGCAAGACCAAGATAATGAGGAAAATTATATTATACCATGAGCACCTTTTCATGCTTACACCTCCAATGTATGGTTTCAATTTGACTGCCTTAAAATATCCCCTTAAGATTCATGTAAGTAAAGATAAACGACATTTTCGGAGAAAGGAGTGAGTCTCTTGTGGGTAATGTAAGGGAGCAATCGGCTATGATAAGATTTTTTATTGGCTTTGCCTTTTCTATGAATGGGTTAGGGAGATGATTTTGACTGTAGAACAATCAAGGCATCTACTGCTATCGGGCGGCTGCCGGATATGATAACGGGGTTGATATCTATCTCCTTGATCCTCTCATCTGTTATGCCGATCCTCCCAACAGTGATCAACATCTCAGATAAGAGATCCCTGTCCACAGGCTCCATACCCCTGATACCATTGAGTATCTTATGGGCCTTGATCTCCTCCATCATCTCAAGGGCATCCCTCTGCTCCAGAGGTGCAAGGCGAAAAGATACATCCCTTAAAATCTCGGTGAATATACCCCCGAGACCGAACATGACACATGGCCCAAACTCAGGATCCCTGGTCAACCCTATAGCCAATTCCCTCTTTCCCTTGATCATCTCCTGGACAAGCACAGCCCCTTTGACGCCATTCATACCAGCCATGATATGACTGAAGGCATCTAATGCCTCCCCGTCATTCCTGATATCCGTCCGGACGAGTCCCCTTTCTGTCTTGTGGCTTATCCCTGGTGAACATCCTTTCATCACCACGGGATATCTGATCTCATGGGCTGCAGGGATAACCTCATTGATGGTCTCAACCATTAGCTCCCGAGTAACCGGGATCTGGTATGAGGCCAGAACAATCTTGGATTCATACTCCGAAAGTGTCTCCCTTCCCTCTTTGAGGGCCTTATTGAGGATCTCCATGCTTCCTTTTCTATAGACTCTTCACCCCATGGCGACCTAAAGTCTATATTTTATCATCCCTTTTTTGTCTCGAGCACCTTTTCCTTCAAAACGGGTACAATCTTGAATAGGTCACCAACAATGCCATAATCGGCTGCCCTGAAGATGGGGGCCTTCGGATCTTTATTGATAGCAATGACCGTACCTGCCCCTGTGATACCTTGCAGATGCTGGAATGCCCCGCTTATCCCGACCGCTACGTAGACCTTGGGGTTGACTGATTTGCCAGAGCTTCCAACCTGCAGATACTTGGGTAGCCAGTTCTTATCAACGATAGGTCTCGAACAGGAAAGAAGTCCATTGAGGGCCTCAGCTAATTCTCTAACAAGGGAGATATTTTCCTCCTCTCCAATACCCCTTCCAACAGAGACAAGCAGCTCTGCCTGGGCTATATCCACATCGCCGGCAGCGGTTTCTACAAACTCGATAAAATCTTTTTTCTGGGGTATCTCTTTTAGGGAAAACTCTCTCTGGACTATTTGAGCTTGCCGGTCACCGATTCTATCCTTTGGGAATACCCCTGATCGTATGGTCAGAAGGCATCCAGCAGATGATGAAAAGGAGACGTTAGAAAAGATCTTTCCACTAAACATCTGTCTCTGGACAGTAAGTTTGCCATCCCTAAAGGTGATGTCGATGCAATCAGTAGCCAGGGGGAATCCAGTCCTGACAGCCAAACAGGGTGCCAGCTCCATCCCCCATGCTGTGTTACCAATAAGGATAAGGCTTGGCTTGGACTCCTCAATCAATCCGGCTATAATCTCTTTATATATATCCGCATTGAAATTCTTGAGCTGCTCGTCATCAGAGATGATTATTTTATCAGCCCTGTCTGATATGGTTTCAGCAATAGAACTCACTTCATGGCCGAGAAGGATAGCGGTAACGTTATATGAGCGCTTTTGAGCGAGCTCGCCGGCCTTCCACAGCATCTCAAGGGTTATATCTCTTATCTCACCAAGTCTATGTTCAACAATAACGAATACCTCGCTCATCTATCCCATCACCCCCTTCTTTGTTAGAATTTCAACGAAATCAGAGGCGATCTTGTCTGGGTCTCCGGTTAGTATCTGAGCACCTTCAGTTTCTGGAGGCAGATAAACCTCCTCGATTATGGTCCTGGGAGATAGCTCTTCATCGGATATGCCCAGTTCGGAAAGATCCATGACCTTGAGCTCTTTTTTGGCCGCCTTTCTAATACCCAAGATGGACACATATCGCGGCTCGTTGATCCCTGTTTGGATAGCTAAGAGGGCAGGGAGTGCAATGAGCGAAACCTCACCAAGGCCACCTTCAAGCTCGGATGTGGTCCGGGCCTTTCCATTCTCAATCTCAATAGCGGTAACCATATTTGCGTGGTTAATGCCTAACTCCTCTGCCATCATCATCCCAACCATTCCGCAGTAATCATCGTCGGCAAGGACACCGGTAAATACAAGATCAAATGGTAAATCCTTTACCACTCGGGAAAGGATCTTTGAGATCCCAAAGCTATCAAACCTGCTCACATCACCTGCCTCAATCCTGATAGCCCTGTCGGCGCCCATGGCCAAACATCGTCTTAAGACCTCCTCATCCTCCTCGCTACCCACGGTAATGGCAGTAACCGTCCCACCATACTTCTCCTTAAGGAGAAGGGCCTCTTCGATGGCATAGTTATCCCAGTCATTTAGAACAAATGCGAGCTGGTCTTTTTTGATCCCCTTCTTGTGTTCATCAACTGCAAGATCTACCTCCTCTGTAAGGGGCACCCTTTTAACACAAACTACAATATCCATTTCCTATTCCTCCTGTTTCAAAAATCCCTATAGGGTACTGATAAAAAGCTCCATCAGGTCAATTACCTCCATTTCCCCTTCAAGCCCGCTTGTCTTTATTGCATCGTCGAAATTGAGAAGGCAAAAGGGGCAGGCAGTAACAATAACAGTTGCTCCTGCTTCATGAGCCATTGCTAGTCTTTTTTCACCCATTCTCATCTCTTCCGTCTCTATGTCATACCAGAGATTGATATCACCGCCGCCGCAGCAAAAGCTTCGATCCCTGGCGCGTTCCATTTCAACTATCTGGATACCGGGGATTGATGCCAGGATCTTCCTTGGAGCCTCATAGATACTGTTATGCCTTCCCAGATAACAGGGGTCATGGTAAGTATATATGCTTCCAGTGTCAAGGGGCTTAACTGGTTTTAGTCGCCCGCTTTCGATCAGAGGGAGAAAAAACTCGGTATAATGTCTTACAAACAGATTGCCGGGATAATCGTTTTTCAGGGTATTAAAGGCGTGGGGGTCAGTTGTCACAATCTGTTGGAAGGAACACGTTTTGAGTGTTTCTATATTCCTTTCCACTAAGAATTGAAAGAGGCCCTCCTCACCGAGTCTTCTCACCTGATGGGCTGAATCCGATTCCCTGGGGCCAAGAATACCAAAGGTTATGCCAGCCTTATCGAGGCCCCTGACAATAGCCATGGCTATCCGTTGAATCTGGGGATCAAAGGAGGCATAGCTGTCAACAAAGTAAAGTACATCCACCTTGTCTCCCTCTTCAAGTATCTTGACAGAAACCTCATCTAACTCTTTGACCCAATCTGCTCTTTTAGTTGGTGGTTTGCCAAAGGGGTTACCTGTCTTCTCGAAGCGGATTAAGGTATCCTGGAAATCCTTGGGGATCATGGCTGACTCAACCATATGTCTCCTCAAATCTATAATTTTATCAATGTATTCAATGAAGACAGGGCATTCCTCCTCACAGGCACCACAGGTAGTACATGACCAGATCTCATCGGGTTCGAGAACAGGTCCTATCAAGGAACTTTTTTGATCTTGTGAAGTACTTTTCCTTGTAAGACTAAGGATGGGATGATTTTGATAGGCGTTATCCCTGATCTTTATGGTAAGCTCCATGGGTGATAGTGGTCGTCCAACCGTATTTGCTGGACAGTTATCAGAACACCTGCCGCATTCTGTACAGGTATAAAAGTCAAGTATGTGTTTCCAAGTAAAGTCCTCGATCTTGTCAACCCCCAAAGAGTCCAATTCCTCAATGTTTTCCACATCCCATCTGGGAGGTTTTATAGAACCCTTTTTAAGCTTCCTCAAAAACACGTTGGGAATGGCCGTAATAATATGGAAGTGTTTTGCAAGGGGGAGATAATTGAGGAAAAACATGATGGTCAGGATATGAAGCCAATAACTCCACTGATAAACAGTCCTTAAGGTATCCTGAGCGAGGCCGTTGAAGAGATAGGAGGCGGTGTGTGCCGCAGGCAGCCAGTAGGCCCTTTCCTCTCCGAGGGTGATCCCGCTTCCATCCAACGCAATATCGGTTACCATCAGAAAACTGATCAGGCCGAGCACAAGATAGGCATGAGATTTATGGGCCTTTCCATGCTTGAATTCATATCTGGCAGGTCTCCCTATAGCCCGCCGGAGTATAGCTGCTATACAGGCAAAGAGCACGATAATCTCAAATATATCCTTGAAAAGATGGTAAAACTCTCCCAGTGATCCCCCCAGAAATGGTAGGAAGAATTCAGCCTTCAAGCCAAGCCCATAAAGGGTTATAGTCCTTAAGGCAAGAACAACAAAACCCCAAAAGATCATGATATGTAATATGCCGATCCAGAGATAGCGCGGCTGTCGTTTTTGGAAGATACCGTAGATAATGAGATCAGAGAATCTCCGCCACAGAGAGTCGAATCGAAGATCCGGTTTTGCAGATCTTAGCAATAGATACCTTCTGTACATAATATAGAAAAAGATGGCAAGGCCGCCTATGAGAATAGACAAGGTAATAAAGAGGCCAGGAATACCGAGATAGTGCTCGAGAGCAGGCTGAATTTTGTAATGCATCCTTTCCTCCGTAAAAAAGACAAGCAGGGCAAAAATTTGCCAAAGGGATAACACAAGCTTCCATGGAGGGTCAAGACCTTTTAGCCTTCTTTCGAAAGGAATTCTTTGCCAAGGAAAATTTTGCCAATGGCCATATTGCAGGGCGGGAAAAACATCTTTTTTGTTTTACCAATTCTCCCAATTAAGTTATAAGTAAAAAAGATGACCGGAAATGCCCCGTTTCTATAAAGGAGGCCGAGGGAAAGAAGTTACTAGAATGAAAGGGCTCAATGACGATATATATCGCAGGGAATTATCTGCCCTTCTAAAATCCAGTGCCCTTATAAATTCTTCACTTGAAATCTCTGATGTACTTGATTTTGCGATGAAGGCAGCCGAGGAATTTATGGAGGCTGAGGCAAGTTCAGTCTATGAGCTTGATACAGAAAGGGGGGAGATCTTTGTGAGGCTAGCCAGGGGGGAGAAGGGTGGATTTATCCAGACCAAGAGATTAAAGCTCGGTGAAGGAATTGCCGGCTGGGTTATACAGAGCGGAAAGCCAATGATTGTGGAAGATGTGCAAAAGGAAAGTAGATTTAGCGATCGGTTTGACAGGGAGACAGGTTTTAGGACACGGTCACTCATCTGTGTTCCCCTAACCATAAGGGGAAAGACGATAGGTGGGCTTGAGGTCCTCAACACAAAGAAGGGGGGCCCGTTTACAGACGAAGACCTTGAACTCTTAACAGCCCTTGCTCAGCAGATTGCTGTTGCCCTTGACAATGCACGGCTTTACCAGAGGTTAGAGGAAAACTTTAAATTAACCGCTGAGGAACTTAAGATGACTCAGCACAGATTGATCAGGTCGGAGCGCTTAGCAGCCATGGCGAATCTTGTCCAGGAAGTGGCCCATGAGGTAAGGAATCCTATTATGTCAATAGGTGGCTTCGCAGCAAGGATGAAAGCCGGCTTAGAGAAGAATCATAAATTCCACAAGTACCTTGATATCATTCTTAAAGAGAGCTTCAGGCTCGAAAGACTGGTTCGAGATGTGAAAGAGCTTGTAGAAATGCACACCGCCTGTCTCCAGCCAGCCAACATGAACAGTCTCTTGTCCAAGGTTATAGAGGATTTTTCTCCTATTATATCTCAGAAGTCCATCCAGCTGGAGGCAGATATTCAAGGGAGTTTGCCTACAATCATTTTGGATAGGGCACAGATATTGAGGGCATTGAAGAATATTATGCAAAATAGTATAGAAGCAATGCCTCAGGGTGGTACTATTAAACTTAGGGCACGACCGCTAGATTCTCGTATCCAGATTGTAGTCGAAGATTCCGGCATAGGTATAGATGAGGATAAAATTGGCTTCATCCGGGATCCCTTTGTCACCTCCAAGACAACAGGGGCAGGTTTGGGGTTGACTATGGTTTATCAGATTGTAATGAATCACCAGGGTGAAATTGACATTAAAAGCAGGGGCAGCAAGGGAACTACTGTTACCCTTGATTTACCTTTGAATTTTCAATCTGAGATGGAGGGATAACAAATGAAAGGAAATAGGGGCCTCCTGCTCTTGGTTATAGCCCTTATTGCAGGTGGTTTGTTGGTACTCTACTTCAGTGGAAAGGAAGGTGAAAAACAACCGGTATTTCAGGAAGAGGAAAAGAGGGAGGCAGAGGATACATCTGTTAGCTCGCCAGATATGCAGGCGCCGCAGGAAAGGCTCGAGGATGTCTTAGGAGAAAAGGCCGTTGAAGGCCAGGCAATGAAGGTTGAAGATGAATGCCAGAAGATGAAACGAGAACTTATGGAGTTTTTTGCATATCTTGATAAAGAGCCATATGTCAGGGAATTGGAGATAGGGGAAGATACATTCACCCGTTTTAAAAAAATCATTCATGTCTTATCCCTCCACCCCCCCCTTCCGGCAGGAGAAGGCATTAATTATGATAGGATTATCGAGAATATCTACCATTTCTATAGGGTGTTAACTTTAAAGGATCTAAGGCTTATAAAACTCATTGCAAGGAATGAAGCAGATAGCATGGAGATTACTCTTGCTTTGTTTTACAGATGGCTTATGTCAGGTGATCAATGCAATCGAGACAACGGACTGCCACCCTCTTGGGATACCATATATAGATATGCCGGTTTTTTGGTAAATTCTATTGGAGGGAGGTCCTATCTGTTTAGGAGAGACACAAGGTTGCGACTACTTCTCAGTTATTACTGTCTCCTGATTATCCATGAGGCCGACAAAAGAAAGATGAACAGTTTCGGGATTGATATTACTCCATTCCTGGAGCCGTTAGCTGAAGAGATTGAGCATTATCAATTGCTTTATTTCCGAAAGGAATATGCAGGTAAATTGATCGATATTAAGAGCTATTACCTTAGAAAGAGGAAGGCATCGTAAAGTTTTTTCAACCCTTATCAAGATATGAAAGGGTTGATTCCCAGAATTTTATATCGCTCTTCAGCCTCCGGTAAAATTTGGTATTGGTAATGGCTATACCGCCGATTTCTGCTAAGGCCAGAATAAACTCTGCCTCTTCCTTGTCATATTCCCTTTCTTTTGCTGAATAGAGCCTTATCTCTCCAATAACATATTCTTTAACAAAGATGGGAACGGATAATATGGAAGCGATACCCTCTTTTATCGCCTCATCTCGATATTGTAGATTTTCAGTGGCAGCAACATCCTTTATAAAGACTGTCGTTCCTCTTAATACATCTGGCATACTCTTAACGGCCACGATAGGCCCTTTTTGAAGGTATTCATTACTCAATCCTCTTGATGCCACCATCTCTAACTTTCCAGTGGTCTCATTTAAAAGATATATGCAACATCCCTTTATGTGCATAATCTGGATAACCTTCTCTGCCATAGAATCTAAGACCTCACGTGAGTTCAGATCGTAGAGCAGATCTCGGGAGACCTCATGTAAAATCTTAAAAAATTCAGTGGATCTTTTAGTGTCTATGGTGCCCCTGGATACAGCCTTGATCCCGTATCTCTCAATTTCCCCCTGATGAGCCGATACTATGCCTCCCTTTTCAAAAAGCCTCGTCAGCTTTTCCTTCTCTTTCTCATACATCCTGGCATTTATTATAGCCAGTCCAGCCATTTCACCCAGGGCAGATACAAATTCGATCTCTTCTCCAGAAAAGGATCTGGGTGCGGAGGTATAGAGTCTCAGCATTCCAATAACCTTATTGTGAATCTGAACGGGTATGCTTAGGATTGAGGCGATCCCCTCCTCGGCCTTTTCTTTCGGATACTGAATCCTTGGATCGCTTTGGGCGTCAACGATCAGGACCGGTCTTCCTTCCAATACCTCCGGTACACTCTTGTCTGCATTAAGCGGCCCTTTACTCAGATACTTTGTGCTCAACAAATGGGATGCAACTAACTCTAAATCTTTCGTCTTTTCATTCAAGAGCCTTAGGCTGGCGGCCTTTAATTTCATTGCCGGAACGATCCTTTTTACCATAAGATTTAGTACCTGTTTTGAATCAAGCACGGATAGGATAGCCCTGGATACCTCATGGAAGATTCTAAAATATGCAATTTCCTTTGTTGCCATTTGCCATCTTTCCTCAAGATAAAATTCTAATTATTATAAATATATCGTAATTATAAATATATCGTAATAACCCTGATGCGTCAAGGGGGTGATGGATTTTAATCTTGGACAGTCCTAGGGATTATCAGGGTGCTGGACAAGCAAGACGTAATGAGTGCGCAATTAAAGGAATCAAGGTGCAAGGATTTTGGTTGACATACTTTTCTCTAGTAGATTATTAGATCGCATTGAGAATACACTATTGGTGGCGGCTACCTACAATCAAAAAACAAGCAGGGGACCCGCTCTGCAGTTCGACCATGACTGAAGGGCTTGAGGCAATGCCTTATGGAGGACGCGGAGCTTCTTGTTCTAGCGGGCGGAGAGGAAAATCTAAGAATATTTTGAAAGAAGGAGGGAGAATACGATGAAACGATTAATCTTTACCATACTCTGTCTGATGTTTTCCCCAGGCTTGCTCTTGAATGGGGCTGTGCAGGCGAAGACTCTCAAATTGAAGTTGGCTACGGTGACTCCTCCTCATCATGCTTACAATGAAGGTGCGAGGGAATTTGCCAAGCGCATCAAAGAGGCTACTGGAGGAGCCATTGATATCCGCGTCTACCCGGGAGGTCAGCTCGGCAAGGGGGAAAGGGAGCTTTTGGAAGGAATGCAAATCGGGACAATCGATCTAGCTGTGACCGCAACAGGGCCTGTATCAGGGTTTAGCCAAAGCATGATGGTTCTGGACTTACCTTTTCTGTTTCGAGACTACTATCACGTCGACGCAGTGCTTGATGGTCTTATTGGTCGAAGACTTCTGGATGATTTGGAAAAGGCCGGGCTCCAGGGCCTTTCATTCTTTGAGAACGGATTTCGGAATTTCACTAATTCGGTCCGTCCCTTGCTAAGCCCCAGTGACTTTAAAGGCCTGAAATTCCGGACGATGGAGAATCCTGTTCATCTTGCTTCGGTCCGCTCGCTTGGTGCCCAGGCAGTCCCCATGAGTTGGGGCGAAGTCTACACATCCCTTCAGACAGGGGTCATTGACGGCCAGGAAAATCCCGTGGCTATTATTCACGTCAATAAACTGAACGAGGTGCAGAGATATTTGAGCCTGACGGGACACTTTTACTCACCCGCGCCGCTGAGCATGGCTCTACAGCGGTTTAAATCCCTCAAATCCGAATGGCAGAAACTTCTTATCAAAACAGCGGTGGAGGTGGCCGCCTATGAACGGAAGATCATTCGGGATAACGAGCAGAAGCAGATTCGTGATTTGAAGGCCTGGGGAATGGATGTGAGGGGCGTTAATAAGAGGATCTTCGTCAAGGCTATGGAACCGGTGTACGTAAAGTTCATCAAACAGTATCCAGATTGGGAACCAATTATCGAAAGGATCAGGGAAACGAGGTGAGTTGATCAGGAGGGGGCTAAGGGACGTGATGGAGCGAATAAGCAATATGATTAATCGGTTTACGGAGGTTGCGGTCTTTATCATTATCTCGGTGATGGCCTTAGACGTGTTCATCGAGGTTATATTTCGTTATGTCCTGCTGTTTCCGCTTTTTTGGACAGAGGAGTTTGCGAGGTATTGCCTTGTGTGGTCATCTTTGCTAGCTGCTGGCATAGCCTTAAAGAGAGGGCAGCACATCGCCGTCACTTTCGTCGCTGACAGGTTTCCGAAACGTATTCGCATGATGGCAGCCTTCGTGGGAGACATTTTGGTTGCCACGATGCTCGCGATAATCCTGTGGGGAGGAATCTTTCTGGTGATACTGACCCGCCATCAGCTCAGTCCCGCTATGCGGCTTCCCATGTCGCTCCCGTACATTGCTATTCCAACGGGTTCGGCCATCATGTTATTCCATGTGCTCACATCTATCTACCATCGGTCTAAAGAGATGATCGGTCGGACTCTAGGCTAAGAAGCGGTAAGCAGGAGATTATGCCCTATGTTGATCGTTATTTTACTGATCTCTTTCTCTGTTTTCCTCCTTATCGGTGTCCCCATTGCCTTTGTCTTGGGGCTCACCCCCCTTGTAGCGCTCCTGTACGAGGGGGAAACCCCACTCATGCTTGCAGCCCAGCGCATCTTCACTGGTATGGATAACCCTGTGCTCATGGCAATCCCCTTTTTTATCCTTGCCGGGAACATCATGAGCGCAGGGGGCCTAACCCAGAGGCTGGTGACCTTCAGTAAGGTCCTGATGGGACCAGTCAGGGGAGGGCTGGCGCACATCAATGTGGTTATTAGCATGATTTTTGCTGGTATTACAGGGGCTGCTGTTGCCGATACCAGTGCTATTGGATCGATCCTCATTCCGGCCATGGAGAGGGATGGCTATGACGTGGAGTTCTCCTCCGCTGTGACAGCCACTTCTTCCACCATCGGACCCATCATTCCCCCCTCCATACCTTTTATCATTTACGGCGTCTTGGGAGAGGTTTCCATCGCCTCCCTTTTCCTTGCCGGGATTGTTCCAGGTGTGTTGCTGGGACTTTTTCAGATGGGGGTGGTTGCCTATTACGCGCGCAAGAGGAACTACCCTAAAGAGTCTTTACCTACCTTCAGAGAGGCCTTAAAGGCCATTTTCGATGCGGCGCTTGTTCTGATGATGCCCATCATCATCCTGGGGGGAATTCTATCGGGGGTTTTCACACCCACCGAAAGCGCTTGCATTGCGGCGTTTTATGCCTTCAGCATTAGCTTCTTTGTGTACCGAGACATCAGCCTCAGAGATCTACCGAGAATTATTGTCAATACCGGCGCAACCAGCGCTCTGGTTATGCTTGTGATTGGAACGGCAAGCATCTTCTCATGGCTCCTTGCTAGCGAAGAGATCCCTCAGTACGCAGGCGCGGCTATACTCAAGGTAACCCAGAATCGCATTCTCATTCTCCTCCTCGTGAATATGATCTTGCTCATAGTGGGCGCATTTATGGAGACTACAGCTTCCCTGATCATCCTAACACCGGTTTTGCTTCCATTGATGATCCAGATCGGGGTAGATCCCCTCCATTTTGGTGTCATCCTTGTACTCAACCTGGTGATAGGACTCACCACTCCCCCTGTTGGGGTATGTCTGTTCATCGCTTGTGCCATCGGGAAGATAAGCCTCGAAAGGATATCCCGGGCCATCCTTCCCTTTCTTTTGGCCTCCATCATGGTCCTCATTATCACTACCTACTGGGAATCACTCATCATGTATGTCCCGAAACTTTTCGGCTATGTGCCACTGGTCCATTAGGCCTGCAAACAGAAGGGGTATTTGCATATGTATGAAAGAGGCAATCGTCGCTGCAGGAGGTGATGGAAAGCAAGCGAAAAAGGAAAAACCATGGTAGTCTGATACCTTGCATTCTGGAATCCGACAGATTATAAAAGAGGCAGTATAGTTTTTTCTGACCTCATATGGGATTATTTTTGTTAAGAAAGATGGATATGGCTATGAAGGAGTTTAGACTGAAATATGGCAAAAAAGAGGTGACCTTTAAAATACCGGAAGATCAATTGCTATATGAGATTACGGGCAGGGATGTTAACCCTGTGCCTGATCTGAAAAGTGCATATCGATACGCCTTAGAGCATCCAATCGATTCACCACCATTGCGGGAAGTCGTCAAACCCGGTGAAAAGGTGGCCATTACCGTCAGTGATATTACGCGGGCATGGCAAAAGACTGATCAAACGTTGCCGATCCTGATGGAAACGTTGAATGAGGCTGGTGTAGCGGATGAAAACATAACGATCATCATTGCTGTGGGAGGGCACAGGCAAAACACCGAGGAAGAATGTATCGGATTGTGCGGAGAGGAGGTCTGTCGCAGGGCTAAGGTCGTCAATCATAATGCCTGGCATGCGGATAATATGGTCTATCTGGGCAAGACGGCTGGAGGCACAGAGGTCTCGGTCAATAAGATCATACAGGAGGTAGACAAACTGATTTTGACAGGGGGTGTGGTATATCACTACATGGTCGGTTATGGTGGCGGAAGAAAGAGTATCTTACCGGGTATAGCTTCAATAGGAACCATACAGCAGCACCATATGTTTGCCATGGGGCCTGAACTCGGTACAGGCATTAACCCTCATACAGCTCCTAAGATCACCAGGGGCAACGAAGCCCATGAAGAGATGATGGAAATAGCAGCCCTGGTTAAGCCAGATTTCATTGTCAACATCGTACCCAATCTTGGAGACGAAATTGCCGGCATATTTGCCGGAAATTGGGTTTCCGCCTGGTTGGAGGCCACAAGGTTAGTGGATGAGATGTGCGGCGTTGAAATTGAGGAGGAGGCCGATATTGTCATCGCGACTGCTGGTGGGTATCCTAAGGATATCAACCTCTATCAGAGCGCAAAAACCATGGATAATGCCCGGTACGCCATGAAAAAGGGAGGCGCGGCGATAATTCTTTCCGAGTGTCCGGATATCTCAGAACCTGAAGACTTCTTCGCATGGTTTGATTATCCATCTACTTTGGAAATGGAAAGGGCCCTACGGGAAAATTTTACCATTGCGGGCTGGACCGCCCTTAAGGAGTTAGAGTGCCATGATAAAGGCCACTATATCCTTTTTACGAGGAAGGAAAATGCCGATATAGCCAGACGAGCAAGGTTGCACCCCGTCAGTAATATGAGAGAGGCATTGGAGATTGCCTATAAAAAATGTGGAACTCGTCATCCAAAGATTTCTGTGATGCCTCAAGCGGCAAATACATTGCCGATACTAAAGGATAAGCAATAGTGGATTTTTGCATATATTTAGGAGACATGCAAATAGGAGCAAGAGATGCCCGACAGCCGAGAAGAGAGAGGACCTCTGCGTAGTTCCATCGTGACCAAGGGGCTCGACCGAGCCACCCATCGCTCGCTCTTTTATTCCATGGGTTGGAATCCGAGGCACCTGAATAAGCCGTTGGTGGCTGTTGTGAACTCCTTTAACGAATTGATGCCGGGCCACATTCATCTTAATCAGCTGGCCTTGGCCATCAAGCTTGGCATCGCTGAGGCGGGCGGAACGCCGCTCGAGTTTCCGTCAATCGCCGTGTGTGATGGCGTCGCTACCGGCCACAAGGGTATGAGGATGCCCATGCCTAGTCGGGAAATGATCGCCGATTCCATTGAGCTTATGATCACTGCCCACGCCTTTGATGCTATGGTATTGCTGTCCAACTGCGACAAGGTAACGCCGGGGATGCTCATGGCGGCGGGCAGGCTGAACCTCCCCGCCGTTCTTGTTACCGGTGGTCCTATGGACACTGGGTGCTTCAGGGGCAGGAGGGTCTGCTACACGGACCTGATCGAGGCCGAGGGCTCAGTGGAGAGGGGCGAAATGAGCGTCGAAGACTTGGCCGAACTTGAGCAGGTGGCTAACATAGGGCCGGGCGCATGTGCGCTCATGGGTACCGCCAACTGCATGAATATGCTCACCGAGGCCTTAGGCATGACTATGACTGATGGAGCCCTGACCCCGGCAACATTTGGTTCAAGGGTGGCCTTGGCCCGTGAGGCTGGGCATCTGATCATGTACCTACATAACAACAAGATCTTACCCCGAGACATAATGACCATGGAGGCGTTTGAAAATGCCATTGCTGTGGACATGGCAATTGGTGGCTCTACGAACACCTGTCTTCACCTGCCAGCTATCGCCCGAGAAGTGGGAATAGCGCTGACCATGGATACGTTCGCCGATATCGCAGAGAAGACGCCTCATCTAACCTTGCTCAAACCGGCTGGCAAGTACTTCCCCCGGGACATGTATGAGGCGGGCGGTATCCCTGCGCTGATGAATGAACTCAATAAGCATGGGAGGATTCATCCAAATTGCCTCACGGTCAGTGGAAAAGCGATCGGAGAAAGCATTGCGGGCCGCAAAATTATCGATGAGGATGTGATCCACCGGGTGGAAAGGCCTATCGGACCCAAAGGTGGAGTGTCCATTCTCTACGGAAACCTCGCCCCGGATGGTTGTGTGGTCAAGAGCGCCGCTGTTGTTCCTGAGATGATGGTTCACGCCGGTCCTGCAAGGGTCTTTGACAAGGAGGAATCAGCGCTTGAGGCTATTTTCGGTAGTAAAATCGAGCCCGGAGATGTCGTGGTGATCCGCTATGAAGGCCCCAAAGGGGGACCAGGTATGAGGGAACAGCTTCTGCCCACCTCGGCTATCATTGGCATGGGATTAGGCCGTTCAGTGGCCCTGATTACTGACGGTCGATTTTCGGGTGCCACACAGGGAGCCTGCATTGGCCACGTGACACCCGAGGCTTACCTCGGCGGGCCGATAGCCCTTGTGGAAGAGGGAGATATGATTGAGATCGACATCCCCAATGGAAGGATCGATCTGAAGGTGCCGAAAGAGGTCCTCGAGCAGCGTAAGAAAGAATGGGGGGTTCCGGCCCATACCCGGTTAGAAAAAGGAACCATATTGGAGCGGTACCGGCGCACTGTAGGGCCAGCTATCAAGGGTGCCGTGTTCGAATAGGTTTTTGTGCTCAAGCCTCCTGGGGAGGCTTGTCAGGAGAAAACATTTAGCGTGTAAGGAGGAAACATGGAAAAGGTAACCATTCATACCTTATTAGAAAAAAAGAGGAAGAAGCAAAAGATAACCTGGCTCACTGCCTATGACTATCCAATGGCCCAGATGGAGCAGAAGGCAGGCATCGATATTATCCTCGTGGGCGATTCCATTGGGATGACTACCTACGGTTGGGAATCGACGCTTCCCGTGACCATGGATCTCTTAATCCCTCATACCAAGGCTGTGCGGAAGGGGGCCCCCAATGCCTTTTTGATCGGCGACATGCCTTATATGAGCTACCAGGTGAGTATGGAGGAGGCCGTACGGAATGCAGGTCGTTTTATGGCGGAGTGTGCCTGTGACGCTGTCAAGCTCGAAGGCGGACGGGAGGTCATTGATACGGTCAAGGCACTCGTCAAGGCCACTATTCCCACCGTGGGGCACTTAGGGCTCACACCTCAATCCATTGCCATGCTTGGGGGTTTTAAAGCCCAGGGCCGCGATGTAGATACCGCCCTTCGGATTATTGAGGACGCAAAGGCCATTGAAGAGGCCGGCGCTTGCATGATCCTCCTGGAGGCCGTTCCTCCGGAGGTTGGAAAGATCGTCACAGAGAGGGCGAGGATACCCATTTTAGGCATCGGTGGTGGACCCCATGTTGACGGTCAGTGTTTGATCGTCCACGACATGCTGGGAATGTTTGAGGCCTTTACTCCTAAATTCGTAAAGAGATACGCAAATATCAGCCAGCAGATCGTTGAGGCCCTGAAGGTCTTCATAGAGGATGTGAATGAAGGCGGGTTTCCTGGGCCCGAGCAATGTTACAAGATGCCGAAGGAGGAGGCTGAGAAACTTGAAGAGATGTTCAAGAAGAGGTGATGGCAAAAGAAAGAGTCGAGCATGAACGAGCCGGCAGATCCATCGGGGTCTCCCAGTGAGCCAACAAGGACAATCTGAAAAGAGACAGGATGAAGGCCGCCGCCAAGAGGCTGTGTGGAATAAATGATTAGGCGTGCTCAGATAGAGCGGAAAGATATCCAGAGAGGTAGAAATGATTAAGAAAATGTTTATAGCCATATTTGTATTATCGGTCGCAGTATCAGGAGTCCTGCCACGGACAGGCCTTTCAGGTGAAGAACCTTCGGCTATAAGAAGGGTTGAGGATTTCTCCTCCTTTGAGCCCGGCACATTTCCTGAAGGCTGGAAATCCCGGGGTGGTGAGGGTAGCATGGTCTATAAGGTTAGATCAAACAAAGAAACCTATCTTGAGGCAAATGCGATAAATTCCGCTGTCACCATAGCAAAGAAGTTTGAGTACGATCCCAAGGAGTACCCTTTCCTAGAATGGCAGTGGCGGGTGCTTGAACTTCCTCGGGGCGGTGATGAAAGGTACAAGAAGACCGGGGACAGTGCCGCGGCAATCTATGTGATCTTTGAGGGCCGTCTCAGACCGGATAACATAAAGTATGTCTGGAGCGCATCTCTGCCTTTAGGGACGACAACTGAAAGCCCTTATAGCAGTAAGACCAAGATCGTGGTGCTGAGAAACCAGTCTTCAGCTCTGGGTGAGTGGGTATCTGAGAAAGTCAATGTTTATGAGGACTACAAGAGGCTCTTTGGCGGCGAGCCAAAGCCCGTGCAGGCCATTGGGCTTATGTCTGATTCAGACAGTACCGGGTCCAGGGCAGTTGCACATTACAAAGGCATAATGGTTAGCAAGCAAAACTAAGGACTGGAGGCAGGAGGAGAGGCAGTTGACCCTAATTAGAGGTAAGAATCCTGGTGATCTGCCCGTTGCCCAGTACTGGATCAAGGGGTGGCCTGTTCGGACAGCGGAACCGCCTCCTGATCTGGATCCGGGCTCCTGGGCCTTAAAGATCACGGGTATGGTGCAAAGAAGCTTGACCCTGACTGTACAGGAGGTTCGGGGACTTGGTGCAGTGGAGATTGTCAGGGACTTTCACTGTGTAGAGTCATGGAGTGTTCCTCATAATAAGTGGAAGGGGATCCCTGTTCACCGGATCTTGGAATTGGCCAGTCCCTTGTTGGATGCCTGCTATGCCCTAGTGCAAAGCCCAGGAGCCTACGGGACCAACCTGCTGCTTGAAGCCCTGCTACGCCCGGATACCCTTCTTGTATGGGAGCGAAATGGTGAGCCGCTGAGTTTGGATCATGGCTACCCTCTCAGGCTTATCGTGCCGGATCTGTATGCATATAAGAGTGTTAAGTGGGTCTCGGAGATCAAGCTCTTGAATGAGGATCTCCCTGGGTTCTGGGAAAAGAGAGGTTATCATAGGGGTGGCGATGTCTGGTTAGGTGAGCGCTTTGAGGGGTATCACAGTAAGATAAGGAGAAGCAATGGAAAAGCAGTACTGGAGAGGTAAGGCGAAGCAGATAATCGAGATCCTGACAAAGCACTACCCTGGTGCCAGGACTGCCCTGAGGTTTAGCAACCCATTGGAGCTTTTGGTGGCCACGGTCCTTTCAGCCCAGTGCACTGATGAAAGGGTCAACAAGGTAGCCGGGGATCTATTCAAGAAATACAGGTCTGCAAAAGACTATGCTCAGGTAGATCTGGCCGAACTGGAGGAGGATATCAGACCCACGGGATTTTTCCGAAACAAGGCCAAGTCCATCAAGGCCTTCTGTACTGTCCTGGCAGAGAGATTCAACGGGGATGTACCCAACAACCTTGAGGAACTTGTATCTCTGCCTGGAATTGGCAGGAAGACTGCCAACCTCGTACTTTCAGAGGCCTTTGGTGTTCCAGGGATAGTGGTAGACACTCACGTTCTCAGGTTGACTAAAATGATAGGGCTGAGCAAGAACACAGATCCCACCAAGGTAGAATTCGACCTCATGGAGATTGTTCCAAAGGAAAAATGGGGCCTCTTTTCAAACCTCCTTATCCTCCATGGCAGGGCCGTCTGTATTGCCAGAAGACCGAGGCATCAAGAGTGTGGAATCGTTGATCTGTGTGAAGAGGGAGTCCGTTGGAAAAAAGAGAATCGCTCTTAACCTGGAGTCAGATTGCCAGATATGATCCAGTTTAACACCTTGCTCATCGCATTTCTTGCAGTCTTCATTGTTCGATCCCTGTTTCAGCTTACCTTAAGTCTCATTAATATCTCCCATTTACGCCAGCATGGAAGCGATGTCCCCCGGGTTTTCCAGGGCAGGGTAGATAGGGAGAAATTTTCCAGAATAGCAGCCTATACGCTGGATTCTACCAGATTTGGCATTGGTGCAAGATTTTTTGACCAGGCCTTATTACTTGTCATTTTATTGACCGGTGTTTTGCCATGGTTGGTTAATGTGATCAACACATGGCACATAGGCTTTATAGGCAGTGGACTGATCTTCTTTGCCGTTCTAGCAATGATTGGCAATCTGCTTGATATTCCGTTTAGCCTTTACAGTACCTTTGTAATCGAAGAGAGGTATGGTTTCAATATCAGAACGATTACCTTATGGTTTTCAGATTGGATTAAGGATATGGCCATATCATGCCTTCTGGGGGGTGTGGTTGCGTTTCTTCTGTTGGCACTGGTAAACTACTTTGAAAATACCTGGTGGTTATTTGCATGGATCGTTGTCTCGGTCTTTGAGTTGTTAATCATGTGGTTGTATCCGGTAGTGATTGCCCCCCTGTTTAACAAATTCGAACCAATTACCAATAAAGAACTGGAAGCCAAGGTAGGCACCCTCCTGGAAAAGGCAGGTCTGGCGATAAAGGGGGTCTTTCAGATGGATGCTGGTAAGAGGAGTAAACACACCAACGCCTATTTCACAGGAATCGGCAGGACCAAAAGGATCGTTCTCTTTGATACCTTGCTTGCATCTCATCCTGATGAGGAAATCCTATCAGTCCTCGCCCATGAAGCGGGTCATTGGATGAAAAAACATACTATCAAACAACTAGTCCTGTTGGAGATGCTCTCCCTGATCGGGCTGTTTCTCTTATCAAAGTTGGTTAACTGGCACCTCATCTATCAGACATTCGGTTTTCAGGAAACCATTGAATATGTTGGCCTGTTTCTCGTGCCGGTAATTTTGAGTCCTCTTGGCTATTTTATGAGGCCTGTAGGATCGGCTATCTCAAGGCGGTATGAAAGAGAGGCCGATGATGCTGCTGTGAGGTTGATGGGAACAGCCGGACCGATGAAAGGGGCCCTTATAAGGCTTAACGCTGACAACCTGGCAAATTTAGTACCCCATCCAGTCTTTTCCTGGTTCAACTATTCACACCCACCACCGGTTGAAAGAATAGAACGCCTTGAAAATCTGAGTCGCTAAACTGGTGCTCTGTGTCGACGAGAGAGCCTGAGCAGTGAATGTTAAGGTGGCCATCGATTATCCCGCGCATTCACTTTTTTTCAGAGAGAACAGAGGGTTTCCTTGTTCATGGCACGGTCACGGGCTGTAGCTTTTTTGAGGCTTTATGTAGCCCCTGGAAGGATATCGGGACTGTTATAAATGTGGACTTTTTATTGGGTGACGCGCTGTTGTTGCGGAAAAATACTTCCAGGTGAAAGGTATCTGGTTCAAAAAGAACAATGTGCTGGGTGCTAGAGTTATATATATCCCCAATGGTCGATCCTGGATAAGCATCGTGTTGACTTTTATCATAATATGTTGCTATCTCTTTCAGTTCATTAAGGGTGACTTTGTCCGCTTCACCCTTCTCACTATTTCTCAATTTATTCGCAAGTTGCCTTCTTAAATTGGTCCACCTTGAATCAACTCCGCCTCCACGGTAGTTTTCCTTAAGAAAAAAGGTGTTCACTGCAGCAAGAGCATTATCAGACTCCCATTCTACGCCTTCGCCAAGCTGAGATTCTGCGCCTCTTAACGCGCGTATCCCGCCATCAATAAGGTTGTTTTCCAGTACCTTGCTTGTCATTAAGTCAGCGAGAAAGATCTGGTGGCTGAAGCTGTATTTTTTATCGCTCAGATATTTTGCGGCTTCTTCCAAGGTGCTGTAATTCTCTAAGGCATAGCGTATATCTATAGTAACGGAATGGTAAGCCTTAAATTCAAAATCAGCTGGTGGAGAGGATCCCCCAGCCAGAATCGCAGCGAATACTCCATTGTCATTGAATGCGGTTCCCGCCATTACACTTAAGAGACGGCCGATAATAACAATTGATTTGTCTCTATTCTTAATAGTGATAACTGCATTATCCGTCCTTGGATACCAGTCGACCAGCCTTGCTATCATATTTTTTCCGGTAACCGAAGCTGGCCCAAATACTGAGATAGCAGAACATGCTCCGGTCATCATTATATCTATGTACAAGTTGAGGTAGCACAATTCATCAATGGAGAGCTTTCCGTCACCTTGAATATTATTGGTTCCGCCTGAGAACTTTGAGGCCATTCCCTTTATTTCATCCTGATATTCCTAGGGGACTTGCGGTTTCAGATTTTGAAGTTTTTCTAAGCGATTGTGGTAAGTTACTCTGTCCATACTGGTTGCGAGCCACCCATCGTAATCGGCCTCAAGGGTGGGAAATAGGGGGAGGAGTTTTTCGATATATAGTGACCACATTTCTTTATGGGTGGAATCATTAAATTCCATTATCACTTGGGTAAAGGTACCGTTCCAATTGATACGTACAGTCCCAGGTATTCTGCCTTTCGGCTGAGCTTGTACGCCAAAGCTAGTAGCACACAATATTGCCGCAGCAGTGACTAGCAGAAGAAATGCTCTTAGTATGTTTTTTCCACTTTCACGCATATTGAAACCCCAGGAAATGAAAGATAGGCGGATTAAAGCAAGTAAGACCATAGCCATCTTGCGAGGCAAATGTGGGACGTTGTTGACTATATTGAATTATTTCCATGGATTCTCTTTAGAATCTTAGATATTGCGGAGGTGGAGACTCCTAATTGGCGAGCTGCCTCTGCAAGGGGTAAGCCGTAATCCTCAACCAGTTGACAGGCCAGTTTCGACCTGATTTTGGAAATGGGACCTCTACGACTCCCCCCTTTCAATTCCTCAATATTTATTCTTTCTTTCTTACACACATCCTTTATCCGTGCATCTGCTTTATATCTCCGCGTTGTTCCCAAAAATTGATTCGACATTCTCTCATCCGACTCACGGATCATTCGCTCCACAAATTCTCCGCTCCCTAAAATCCTATTGTCGTAAAGCACCTTGTCACCACGTTTGCGTAACGATAACACCTCAGACCAGCCCCCAAGGGATCGAATCAGCCCCCCTCCCACCAAATCAGGACGGCTCCCTTCAGATATGCCCTCCTTGACATAGTTCCTGTAAGCCGCTTTTGCTTCCCCCTGTTTTTCACCGAACCAGGATAATACATGGTCACGGTCCTGCCACTCATAGTTCACCTTTCCCATTATCACAGAATGACCGCACCACCGATATCTGTCCAGTTCACGCAGGTCTTTGACGAGTTTCGCCCTCAAAGGATTCAGGTGTATATAGCGAATAAGTTCCCGGAAATAGGTGTCCTCATCGACTACAATGGACTTGTATCTGTTCTGAAATAGGTGCCCGTGCCGCTTATGACGGCGGTTATAGCTTACGGCGTATCCAGTGAGAAACCTGCGCATATATTTTGAAAGACCTTGGGAGCCGCTACGAAGAGATATATGTGCATGATTCGTAAGTAAGGACCAGGCATATACAATGGCCCCAGTATCAGTAGCCACTTCTCCCATCCGGGACACGAAATTTTCCCTATCCTTATTGTCGTCAATTATCTCCCGCCTCTCAATCCCCCGTATAATAACATGATGTAAGGTCCCGGGAGAATCCAGTCTTGCTTGTCTCGGCATAATCTTATTAGAGTGGTTTCCTTTGAATCTCTATGCTTTATATAGTAGTTATTCAATATTGTCAACAACGTCCCTACAATCCGTTAGATAATTTAAATATCTTTGTCAACGACAGCGCCAATATCGAAATCGAAGACAACGAAAGTGAGTTGTTGAGATGACACTCTTCCATCGAGTTCGTGATGTGATGAGGAAGAAGCATTATTCGATTCGCACTGAGCAAGCATATATGACTAAGACAGTATATCCTGTTCCACGGGAAACGGCACCTAACAGATATTGGCAAGACAATGGGAGGCCCCTTCTAACAGCTTAACGTGATTTCTGTAACTGATCAGCTGTGGCGCGCATTCCCAAATTCGCGCATGAAGGAGAGTTCGTCTGGCGACATGGGTCCTTCCTCAATAGTCTTCACCAGTTCCTTGACATGTTCGAGCCTGCTCGGTCCGGAAAGGCAGAGGTCCACGCTAGGATGGCTTAACACGAATCTGTAGCACTGTCTTGCAGTTGGAACTGGTCTGCTTTTCGGCCATCTCTTAGGCCGCTTGAGCATAGCGCCATGTTTCAGAGCATTAAATGCCACGATCCCTTGCGGGTCTTTCTCATCCAAGTGGCTGAAGATTTCGTTCTCTGTGCCCCTGTGGCTGGCGTTGTAACGCACCATGATTACATCAAAGAGAGGCCACCTCTGCGCCACGCGGAGAATGATGGAGCGTTTGTGTCCAGAAAATCCGACGTATCTGACTAGCCCCTTCTCCTTAATCCGCACAAGCTCACCAACGGCCCTTTCCTGGGATTCCCGCATGACCCAACCGAGTAGGAACAGATCAATGCAGCCGATCCGGAGGCGGCGAAGGTGTTTTTCCGCAGCCCGTTCAATGCTGCCTGGGAACAGCCAAGAATAAGGTGCGGTGGCAATGACGATTTCGTCTCTGTGCCCCGGAAGGAGCCTTTTCAAGCACCTCTCCATAGATCTGTATGTTGGCACCCAGGGAGCCCAGAAAAAGCAATTAATTCCATGTTCAAAGGCCCACTCTATCGAGCTGTCGTTGATTCCGTAGCCACCTCCGATGCCCAAAGGGCTCACAACAAGGTCAGTTCTCCCTAAGGTTCTTCGTTCAAATCTCATTGCTTAGCTCCAATCCTTAAACTGGCTTCTTGTAAGAGATCATTAAGTTATTTAATATCCCACGGAGACACCTCCGTATCTAATAGATAGCAACAGCAAACCAAAAAAGGAGGTATGTCCCGTCAGATTGAAAGATTATGCCCAAAATGCCAAGAAACGTAAAGAATATGTTCAACAGCCTTGTCTTCTGGTAGTTGCGGTGGATGTGAGCAAGGCCAACCATGATGCCTGTATCGGGACTGAAAATGGAATTGTCTGTCGGAAGCTAGTTGGACAGGGACGTCTTCTGAGAAGCTTGGGCAAATTTATCAAGGCTATCAGTGCCTGCTGCATCAATAAAGTTGCCCATTTATTGGATGAGATATTGAATTATTTAAGGACGTCCCCATCACAGGGCTCAATTAAACAGGAACTTTACCAAGCCTTCAATTGGGTGGCGATTCTTTTCCCTGATGAATTTGATGACATGAATTGCAGTCGCTTGGGATCTCAGACTTCTCATGACATGAAACACAAGTATCATGGGCCCTGGTTGAATATTCACTATCATCACTGAAATCGTAATCAAAGGGCGGATGACATTCCGAACACAGGAGCCTGTCGTGCTTTCCATGGTCAAAGAGCACTGACCCCCGGGGGTTAGTAAAGGTTATTGGTGGAGGCCCTTTCATGAGTTCAGGTCTTAAGGCCTGAGAAAAACAGAGTGCTACAAAGCCCAATGAGATCACAAAAGAAAGTGCAATTAAGGAAAGGAATATTCCCCTTCCGTAGAACGCTTTGTTATTCTTTCCTATCATCCACTCAACTTAATGCTGTAAGCAGGGTCACTCCACTACGGCCGGCCTTTGTTTCCAAAAGTGAGTGGCCTGCTCAAAGGCATGGGCCAGCTGCAGCACACCGAGGTCGTCCTGATGTCGTCCCACGATCTGGACCCCCACAGGTAGGCCTTCTGGAGTAAACCCGCAGGGCACTGAGATGGCAGGGAGACCAGTTACGGTGATGTAATAGCAGGATTTCATCCAATCAATATAGGCATCCATCTTCACCCCGTTGATCTCGGTGAGCCAACGCTCGTTCACGTCGAAAGGCGGCACCTGGCTTACGGGGAGGATGAGAAACTCGTAGGTCTCCATGAACTTTCGCACGCGGTGGTAAAGCTCCGTTCGCCTGCGCTCAGCCGCCCCGATCTGCGGGCCGGTGAGCTTCATGCCTTCCTGGATGTTCCAGATCACCGTGTCTTTCAGCTTATCCCGATGGGTCTGAAGCAGCTCGCCAAAGGCTAGCTCAAAGCGCCATGCCCGCCACACCTTGAAGATCTCATCAGCGCCGGTCAAATCCGGCTCGCAGTCCTCAACCAGGCAGCCCAAGGACCCGAATGCATGCCGCTGCCCCTCGATCACTGCTGTCACGCGTGGGTCAACCGGCAGCCCTCCCAGATCGCGACTCCATGCCACCCGTACCCCTTTGAAATCCCGTTCCAAGGGACGGGCAAACAGGCTCCCTGGCTCGGTGATGGCGATTGGTGAGCGTGGATCAGGCCCGGAGATCACGCTCAACATGAGAGCAGTGTCCTCCACTGTTCGGGCCATGGGGCCCTCAACCGTCAAGGGGAACCACCCCACCAGGTCAGGCCATGTAGGCACCCTGCCAGGGGAAGGTCGGAATCCCACCACGTTGCAGAAGCTGGCCGGGTTGCGCAGGGAACCTCCCATGTCGCTGCCATCTGCAATGGATATCATTCCGCAGGCGAGGGCGACTGCGGCCCCGCCGCTGCTGCCACCGCAGGTCTTGGAGAGGTCGTAAGGGTTGAGGGTTTCGCCGAACACCTCGTTATAGGTCTGAGAGCCGGCGCCAAACTCCGGCGTATTTGTCTTGCCTATAGTGATGGCGCCAGCTTTCTTCAATCGTTCCACAATGAGCGCGTCTTCGTCAGGAATAAAGTCCTTGAACACAAGCGAGCCTGAGGTGGTACGGATTCCCCGTGTCAGCACCAGATCCTTGTGCGCCACTGGGAGGCCGTGCAGCGGCCCAACCTCTCTGCCTTGAGCGAGGCCCTCATCTGTGGCGATCGCCTGATGGATGGCCTTCTCGGGCAGGAGGGTGACGATGGCATTCACCTTCGGGTTGACCTGCTCGATCTGGGCCAGATGGGCCTCCATCACCTCCCTGGCGGAAAGCTCCTTTGCCCTGATGCGACGGACAAGCTCTGTAGCAGTCAGAAAGCATATCTCTGGGTTGGACATGGCATTTTCCTCTCAATCGCTGTTGGGGAAGGGGGCAGCGGCCGGAACATTCACCCTGGCCATGTCATCGATCAGGAAATCCATCCCGAGCCGTCGGAGGCTCTCCTTACTGGGCACTGTCGTGCGGGTATCCCATCCAGCCGCCTCAAGGAGTTCCCTGTTCAAGGTCTTGTAATCTACGGTCACACCTCTGACATTGCCCTCGCTGAGGGGCGGCGTACCGACTAACCTGCCCGGCACGTTGCGGGTCAGGGGATTGAGCCCTTCTCGCAGGTTGAAGGCATGCCGCATCGTGAAGATCCGCGTGCCCGTCTTTTGCATCCCGTCCATCTCATAATCCCAGCCAGTGACCGCCGCAAGCTGCTCGGGTATGGCCTGTATGGGGTAGTTTAGATAGCCGAACATGCACAGGCCAGCGGCATTGCACACTTCCACGAGGCTCAGCAGTTTCCAGTGGGTCTCAGCCTTTTCAGTGTACACATACTTGTCCCCTTGGGTAATCTCCAGTCCAGGCGGAATGAGCAACTCCCCGCCCTGGGTGTGACGGGCCGGAGTAGCTGCCAGTAAGTATGCGGGAGCAAGGCCGGGGGTAAACTTTGGATCGTGGGCCGGGACCTCCTCTCCCTCAATGTGGACGGCATACTCTGTACCGATCCTCCCTAGCTTTTCCCAGGCAACCCTGATGCCGTCGGCCAGCACGTCGCCGAAGCCCTCCCGTCTTCCGATCTTCTCGGTCATCGCCACAATGGTCTCAGCATTCCCCCACGTCATCTCCAGCCCATCGGTGTCCTTCTTGGTGAGGAGGCCACTCTCGTAGCACTCGATAATGTAGCCGATGGTCGCCCCTACGGTAATGGTATCCAGGCCCAGGTTGTTGCAGATCTCATTGATCTTGACGATAGAGGCCAGGTCGTCATTGAGGAGATTCGTTCCGAACATGCAAAGGGTTTCATATTCCGGTTTGTGACCGACCTCGTTGCTGAGCTCCAGGGCAAACCTTCCGCTTTTCTGCACTACTTTTCCTCCACAGGCAATGGGGCACCCCCAGCAGGCATATGGCTTGTAGCCTTCAAGAGTTACCACTGCCTTATCGCTGATCTTCCTGGCGCGCTCAGAGGGAAAATCCACCGTGCCAGCCCCGCCCCAGTTCTTGACGGGCGAGTCTCCACTCAGGGCACTGTCATGGGTAATGCCGCATGTGCCATAGTTGTGAAGCGTTTCAAAAAAGGGGGCTGGTTGCTTGAGGATCTTCTTTCTGAGCTCTGTGATCTTCTCTTTATCGTGCAGGGGAACCTTCATCCTGCCCCTGACCACCACAGCCTTGAGCCTTTTGGAGCCCATCACGGCCCCCAAGCCAGAGCGGCCGGCAGCACGCTCTTTGTCGTTCATAATACAGGCGGTCAAGGACAACATCTCCCCCGCAGGGCCGATGGAGCATATCTGAATGTCCTTGCCATGGCGCTCCTTGAGGACATCCTCCAAGGTGGTCACACCGAGGCCCCAGAGGTCGCTGGCATCCAGTAGCTGAGCCTTACCCTCGTTAATGAAGAGGTATAGGGGTTTCGGAGCAGCGCCACCCAAAAACACCCCATCATAGCCAGCAAACTTGAGATGGGGCCCAAAATATCCCCCGCAGTTTGCATCGCCCCAACCCCCAGCCGTCTTGGGGGACTTGGCTACAGCCACGAAGCGGGACCCGATGACAGCGGGCGTACCTGTCAGGGGACCGGTCAGCAGGCCAAGAATGTTGTCTGGCCCGAGGGGATTAGCGCCGGCGGGTATGCGGTCATAAAGGAGCCTCGCCGCCATACCGTAGCCGCCAATGTAGTCGCGACAGAGCTCCTGACCAAGCTGCTCTTCTTGGGTCTTGCCAGTAGTAAGGTTAACATTCAGGATTTTACCCATGTAGCCGCCAGACATTTCGTCCTCCTTAGCTCTTGTTTCATGAACTTGTTCCTTCCCTAGGCTTATCACCTACAATTGTCTCCTCTGACTGCTTTATGATAGACTATCCTCCAGCGATTATCGGTATGACATATACTTCATCGCCATCGCTTAGTTCAGTGTCCATGCCTTTGCGATAGCGTGTATGCTCGCTGTTAACAAATACAGCAAGAGAGCTGCGCAGCCGCCCCTTGCTATCGCACCAGCGTTCATAAACTTCAGGGTATTTATCCTTTACAGACTGCAGCGCCTGGGCTACGTTCACTGGCATGTCTTCAGGAAAATGAAGCCACAGCTTTCTGTGGCCACAAGCCAATCTTAGACGCAAAGCCTTCTCCCTCGTTCTCGTTTTCTGCTGGGCCGACAGGCTTCCGCGCACAGGTCAGTTAGGCCTTCCATATCATTCCGGACGATCAATTGTCGGTGCGTTGGGCATTGCAGCAACCCCTTGCTGAGCAACAAGAAAGCACTATATGGTAAACGAGCTTGTGGGTCAATGGGAATAATCCATATCGGACGCACTTTAAGCCTGCCGGAACTTGAGAAACCGGGTGCTATGGCTAAAAACGGCGATTACCGCGACCGGAACGAAGTACTTAAGCACCCACAGCCAGATCCCGTAAAGACGGCGGGTAGCAGTGCCCTGGAGCATTTGCCCACGTGCTAGCTTGTTGCCGAGGCTCCACCAGAACAGGAAGGCCGACGAGCAGTATAAAGCCCAGGTAAATCAGGACGAACAGGCCGCCGCCGTTTTCTCCGGCGATATACGGAAACCTCCAGATGTTGCCTAGCCCTACAGCAGCCCCAGTAGATGCGAGGATAAAACCCCATCTAGTTCTCCAGACACCTCGGCTGTTTTGGCTCAACTTCATCTCAGATTCCCCGGGCATTAACTGCGCTTAAGAACTCACTCACTCCGAAGCCCTCCTCCATGCGTCTATAGTAACCTATTGTCACAGCTGCATATCTCTCATAGAGTCGCTGCCGGACTGCTACGAGTCTTGGGTAGGAACGTGCCAATGCCTGTCGGTTGGTCTCGCCTGGGTCTCTGCGAAACACATCTCCCCACACCATAGGGTGCGGATTGGATATGTATGCTTGTAATAACTGCCCCTGGAGTTCAGGTGGTGTTAACAGGTAAGCGATGGTTGTGTATCGTCCAAGCTTTCGCAGCATCGATTCCCCGGCGTAAATGACACTTCCGCTCGTATCAACAACTATGTTCTCTTCAGGATGCTTTTCACGACTCTCAAGGTATCCGAGGATCTGGGTAAGCACTTCCAATTCACAGGCCATGTATTTTGATTCACGTTCCTTATAATGGGGGTCGTAAGGGAATCCCATCCATTGGCTCACTTGCGGTGGTTCCATCTGGCCTCTTCAGCTCGGGGGCAAGTTTTGCTGCAATGAGATCATCACAGCAGAAACGCCTGAAACCGTGTTCAGCAAGCCTCATAGACCAGTAGGATTTTCCTGATCCTGCCATACCAATTAGTGAAACGCGCATAGCCTGAGCCGATTTACCTTCGAAGCGATTACCTCGCCAGGTCCACAATGGCCTGATCCAGCGATTTCCTTCCTTTTGGGCAGTGCTGGGAATGCGTTGCCGATTTTCCACTCATACCCATTATGGATGGGCTGTGCAACAAAAAACCCTATCCTTTTGAGGCCTTCAAACGAAACCGCTCGGGCCTGATCTCGCTTATTTTTCGTTAACGTTTATCCGCAGGGTTTCACAGTGAAATTTCCCGGCCTTTAACTTGCGCACCTCAGGATAATATAGTAAGGGCCCAATTCCAAAAAAGAAGCAACATTATCAACGACATCATCCTGAATATGAATATGTTGCCCCACGAACCCCTTAGCCCCCATGACCCCCCGGAGGGGATCAGAATGGGTGTCCAGGAGATGACCCGATACGGTATGTGAGAGGAGGAGATGGTCCGTATCGGAGAACTCATCTAGAAGTGTATCATCGACAATAGATCGGTGAAAGAGGAGATTAACCGGTTCAGGTCAGCGTACCAGGAGGTCAAGTACAGCTTCGATGAGCTCGTACGGAAGAAACCTGAGCTGGTGGAGATCATGGCCACATAAGCCATTGCTGGCTTGCTGGCCCTTGAATTTAGCCTTTTGTCTCGATCAACTCGATGGTTATGTTATCTGGCCCCTTGAAGAAGGCGACCCTCCATTGTTCAAAGTCCTTGGGTGGAGCCATGAAGGAAAGACCCTTTGCCTTCAATTCCTCATAGGCAGCATCAACGTCGTCCACCTCGAGGCCCAGGTGGTCGTATCCGTAACGGACCTGGGAAGAATCCCCGCGGACCGTTTCGCCTTCCCGCGCTACCCGTAGATTAATGAGTGTCCCATTCAGATCAAGTGAGGCGCCATCTGCAGTCCCGAACTTTCGTCGAGCAACTAGCTTCGCGCCCAGGGTCTCGGACAAAAAATCGATCATCTGATCCAGATTGCTGCAAACTAAGTGGACATGATGGACTCGGTACTTCATGGTATTCCTCCTTTCATATACCCTAATATCTGTTGTTCATCCCAATCGTTCCTTCCACTGCCGAATATCAACCAGTCAGATCAACCAACCAGCCACATTATACACCTAGTAGCCCTCTGGACACAAGGGCTAAAAGGTTGCCGCGACGGAGTTCCATTTGACACACCAGCGATGTTCTCCTATATTGTTTTTAATAGAAAGGCATCGTTTGATGGTGCTTGATCTTCCCAAGAAGGAGTAGAATATGGATTCTCAAGGAGAGAGACCTGTCAGGAGAGGCAGAACTAAATCTAGGAGGGTTAAGAAAGTGAGGGCTCAGGTTGAGACGGTTGCCCAGGCCTACCTCGAGTTACTCTCATTACGGGGGATAGAATATTTCTTCGCCAATGCGGGTACTGACTTTGCCAGCATTGTGGACGCATTTGCTCTCCGCCTGGAGCAAGGAAAGGAGTTTCCGCGACCCGTTATGGTCCCACACGAAATTCCCCTGGTAAGTATGGCACATGGGTACTACCTCGCTACAGGGAGACCACAGGTGGCCATGGTCCATGTTGGGATTGGCACTGCCAATGGTTTAGGTGCCTTGATACACGCCTATCGGGCCAGAGTTCCCATCCTGCTCAGCGCAGGCCGCACCCCTATCACCGAGGATGGAGACCCCGCCTCCCGAGACGTCTTCATCCACTGGGGACAGGAATGTTTCGACCAGGCAGGGATGTTGCGAGAATATGTCAAGTGGGACTACGAATTGAGGACCTCCTCTCAGCTTGAGGCTGTCGTGGACAGGGCGCTGGCTATGGCCATGACGGAGCCCCGGGGCCCTGTGTACCTGATGCTACCGCGGGAGGTGCTGGCAAGCCCTTTGGGGGAAGTGGAATTTTATGCCCAGCCTCGCTATGATCTGCCAACCTTTCACCCTGATTTGGCGAAAATCCAGGAGGTTGCAGATCTTCTGATCAGGGCCCAATTCCCCTTGATCATTACCTCTTCGGCAGGACGCTCACCTGCGGCCGTCCGGGCCCTGATGGATCTGGCCGAGGATATGGGCATTGGCGTCATTTCATTTAATCCGGAGTATATGAACTTTCCGACTGGCCACTCCTGCCACCTGGGGTTTCTTCCAGACACCCACGTTACAAAGGCCGATGTGATTCTTGTGGTGGATTGTGACGTGCCCTGGTATCCGAGTAGGGTGAAACCCAAAGACTCCGCAATTGTTATCCAGGTGGGCATTGATCCCCTCTACAGCCGCTATCCGGTCCGCGGCTTTCCCTCAGATCTCACCCTGCAGGGGGAGCCGGCGTTTGTGCTTTCTGAGATCACCAGGGCCACTGCACATCACCAGGGTAGAGACGAGGGCCGTGTTGCGGCAAGGAAGAGGGCCCTGCACGAGATACATGACGATGCAGTAAGGGGCTGGCAGGAAGGGGCGCGCAACGCCGCCTATGATAAGCCCATTGATTTTCAGTGGGTAAGCTATAACGTGAATCGGATCCTGACGGATGACACGGTGGTAGTCAATGAATGGGACAATGGCATGCACCCGCATACAAACCAGCTGCCCGGGAGTTACTTTTGTACCCCGCATGCGGGCTATCTCGGCTGGGGATTTGGAGCTGCCCTGGGGGCCAAACTAGCCTGTCCCGATAGAACGGTTGTTGCCACTGTGGGAGATGGCTGCTACCTATTTTCCGTGCCGAGCGCCTGTCATTTTACATCAAAGGCCTATCAGCTTCCGATTCTCATTATTATCTACAACAACGAGTGCTATGAGGCAGTGAAGGGGGCCACGCGTGCCCTTCACCCTGAGGGCTGGGCGGTCAGGACTGGCCGGTACCCTCTCAGCGAGCTGCAACCAACAGCTGATTACGAAAAGATCTGCGAGGCCTTTGGGGGATATGGCGAGAGGGTTGAAACCCCTGAGCAGGTGGAGCCCGCTCTGAAGCGAGCACTTTATGCTGTCAGGCAGGAAAAGCGCCAGGCGCTTCTTAACGTGATATGCAAGCACCCATAATGCTCGCCGTGGCCAACTGCATGGTATCACCTAAGGCTGGTGTCAGAAGAACAGCTGCAATGTTCACGCGTGTGGTTACTATCAATACCCCATTTTTCAGTCCACCACAGTCCACTCCGCGCCAGATTGACCCTTCTTGGCGTTGTGTCAACCCTAGGCCCGGAGTCCGCCCCCGTGATAAAAAGCTTGATGTTTTAGTGAACACATGCGATTTATCACTCTTAGGGATTTGTATTCAAAAACCATAGGAAACACTTGCCGAGAATAAGAATACAGGCTCTGAAGATGGAATGGGTCAAGGTTTTTGCACCTGCAACCATAGGTAACATCGGGCCCGGTTTTGATGTCCTTGGGCTGGCTGTCCAGAAACTGGGGGATGTAATCGAGGCGAGGAGGATACAGTCGGGAGTCAAGATTTCCTCGATTGTTCCTACCGGCTCGGATGTTAATCTCAGCACGGATCCGGAGAAGAACACTGCAGGTATTGCCGCCCGTGAAACACTGAAGATTCTGGAGGTCAGGGGTGGCGTCGAATTGAGGCTCGAGAAAGGCATCCCTTTGGGCTCCGGTCTCGGGAGCAGTGCCGCATCTGCTGCTGCAGCCGCTTTGGCTGTAAATTGTCTCTATGGAAATGAACTGACCAAAGAAGAGCTCATACTTCCTTCAACCAGGGCTGAAGAGGTGGTTTCCGGGGGTTTTTTCGCTGACAACACGGCTCCTGCGCTTCTTGGCGGGGCAACCCTTACGAGGTCCTGTCTTCCATTGGATGTGACAAGAATCGGCTCCATCAAGAGACTGAAGATTATTCTTGTTACCCCTGACACGGTTATTCTGACCAAAGAGGCGAGAAAGATTCTGCCTGACAAAATCCCTATGAAGGACTTCGTCTTCAACATGGCCAACGCTGCTTTGATAACAGCCGCCTTTGCCAAGAATGATTACGCCCTGTTTGCAAGGAGCTTGAATGATGTAGTGATTGAACCGGTACGAGCGAAGTTGATCAAGGGCTTTGACCAGGTCAAGGAGAACGCCCTGAAGGCCGGCGCTGACGGTATGACCATCTCCGGTTCTGGCCCCACGGTGTTTGCGATTACGGACAGGCTGAGTAAGGCGAGGTTGATAGAGGACGCCATGGTCAGAACCTTCAGGCAGTTTGGCACGAAGACCTTTCACATGATTACAGCAGTTGACCCCGAAGGTGCGAGAGTGATAAATTAGAAGTGGAACTTTGTGCTATCTGGTTTCATTTCTTAGCAGCTTTACCGCTACCTCGCTCAAGTGAGATCTTGCCCGTTCTGATCGATTCGATAATCTTATAGTGCCTAAAGAGGTTGAAGGCGTTATCAATGGCGCTGGTATCGCCGGTCACCTCGAGAATCCAGGTACGGTTTGAGGAGTCTACAATTCTCGCCTGGACCGCTGTGATGATTTGCAGGATCTCCCCTCGCTGTTTTTCAGTCATCTGGATCTTGAGCAGAGCGTGTTCCCTTTCGACTGATTCTTCCTGGCTTATACCCCAGGCCTTAATGACATGAACGAGTTTCTGAAGCTGTTTCCGTACCTGCTCAAGGATCTTTTCATCCCCTTCAACCACGATGGTAAATCTACTTTTCCCAGGTGTCTCGGTATGACCGACGCTCAGGCTTTCAATGTTAAATCCCCTCCTTGAGAAAAGAGACGAGATCCTCGTCAGAACGCCCGGGGTATCATCGCACAGGATAGAAATTGTATGGCGCATCTGAGTTCCTCCTATTCTCTGTATTCGAGCAAACTAGATCCTGTAACCATGGGGTAAACGTTCGAGGTGTCTTCGAGCACAAAATCAATAACACATGGCTTTCCGCAGGAGAGCCCCTTTTCGATTGCGCCTTTGATCTGTTTTTCCTCTGTAACTCGAATCCCGACAGCTCCCATACTCTCTGCGAGCTTTGCATAATCTACATTTTTGTCAAAATTGCACGCCTCATATCTCTTCCCATAGAAGACATCCTGCAGTTGGTGAATCATGCCCAGACAGTAATCATTCATAATGAGCACACAAATGGGTATATTGTATTGGACCGCAGTGGCTATTTGATTGCAGGTCATCATAAAAGACCCATCACCTGCAATATCGATGACAGTCCTGTCGGGTCGAGCGACCTTGACTCCAATAGCCGCGGGCACACCAAAGCCCATGGTACCCAATCCCCCGGAGGTGATAAAGGACCGTGGGGATTCAACTGAAATATAGTGGGCAGCAAACATCTGATGTTTTCCCACATCTGTTACCAAAACGGCATCTCTTACAATTTCCTGGAGGATGCGTAAAATATTCGGTGTTGAAACGCCTACCATCTTTGCAGGAAGGGGGTGGGCCTTTGAAATTTCTTTAAGATGAGAAACCCAGTCTCTATGTTTCATTTCAGGCAAGAGCTCTCCAAGATGGCATAGTATATTCTTTGCGTCACCGACTATCGGAAGGTAGGAAGGCACATTCTTGCTTATCTCCGCTGGGTCGATATCGATGTGGATGAGCTTTGCCTGTTTTGCAAACATAGCGAGTGGCCCGGTTGTCCTGTCCCCAAACCGGACTCCGACAGCTACAATCACATCCGCTTCGCTTACAGCAGTGTTGGCCACCACCCTTCCATGGTAACCGAGCATGCCAAAGTAAAGCTCATGTGAGTTGGGGAAGGTAGATTTGCCGGTGAGGGTGTTGACAACTGGAATGTCGGCCTTCTCTGCCAGATTTTGTAAATCTTCGCTGGAGTCGGAGTGAAAGACACCTCCCCCAGTTATTAAAAGTAGTTTCTGTGCGGATTTGACGAGTTGTGCCGCCTTAGTTATCTGCCTTGGATGACCTTCTATGGTGGGATTGTAACCCTCAAGAGGCGCTCTCTTCACGCGATCGGGAGAAAAATCTTCAAGTTGAACGTCCCTCGGAATATCGATGAGCACAGGTCCCTTCCTGCCCGTTGATGCGAGAAAAAATGCCTGTTCAATGATATGGGGAAGATCTGCTGCCTCTTTGACCAGGTAATTGTGTTTTGTTATGGGTATGGTTATTCCAGTGATATCAACCTCCTGAAATGCATCGTTTCCGATCATGGACCTGGGTACCTGCCCTGTTATTGCAACGACTGCTGAGGAGTCCATATACGCAGTAGCAAGCCCGGTAACCAGATTAGTTGCCCCCGGCCCACTCGTTGCTAAACATACACCAACCTTTCCGCTTGCACGCGCGTAACCATCGGCCATGTGCGCTGCTCCCTGTTCATGCCTGGTGAGAATATGCTTGATCTTGGATTTTGGTAACTCATCGTAGATGGGAAGGGCTGCTCCCCCCGGAAGTCCGAAGATCACCTCAACCCCTTGAGATTCAAGTGATTTGACCATTGCCTTCGCACCAGTCAGCCTACTTTCCGTCATAATACCTCCAAGTAGAAAATAAAAAAACCTGCAACCAGGAGTCCGGCAGCAGGTTTGTATCCTCCATCAAAGGGATATCTACCCACCGCCCCTCGAGGTTACAGCTACTACAAGTACTACATTGAGATAGAAGAGATCCATCGTTTCCACGCTATTCCTTCTGATAAAAGCCCTCCCCTCTGCATCCGGAATGGCTTGTTCTTGCCGTCAACCTGTTTCTCCCGCTTCGTAGCACAGAAACTGAACTTTGTAAATATTTTTTTGATTAGCGTACAAATTATTGTCGCAGCAGTGTCTTGGTTTGGGAAGGTCAAAGTCTCTCCGCTCCGCAGCCTGCCATTCTGTCAGAACAAGACCTTGATCCTGATGGATGATCCCTAAACAGAATAAAAATAGCCCTCCCCACAAGATGGGGAGGGCAGGAAAATTCACCCTACACACTGGTTAAGGAAGGACGGCGAGCAGGCGAATCTGTCCGCCGCTAGCATCATCAACCCTGAGAGGGCAAATAACCAATGTGGCACCTTTGGCTGGAAGCTTGTCCAGGTTTTGTATCTGCTCCAGGATGAGCATGCCTGAGCCTAGGAGGACCTGGTGGGCGGGCCATCTGTTTGCCGAGAAATCCAGTCCAATGTCGGGGCAGAATACGTCTGTGCCGACTCCATTGATATCTCGTTTCTTGACCAGGAACTCGCAGGCCTCTTTGGACATTCCAGGGAAATGCATCTTGCCTTCCGCATCTTTATTGACGTATTTCTCTGGAGTAGACCATCGATCGCCCCATCCACTGTTCATCAGTACATAGACCCCTTTGGGGATCCTTCCATATTTTTTCTCCCATGCCTTGATATCAGCCACAGTCATGCGGTAATCGTTGTTCTTCTTTGCCTTTTCCTTTATATCGATCACCACTGCTGGGACAAAGAACAGCCGTGACAGTGCTACATCTTCGAGCACTCCGAAGTCCTTACCTTCCACCCGATGAGAAGCAGCGTCTATATGGGTGCCATAGTGTTCGACAACTTTGAGGACGCCGACGCGAAAACCTCCCTCATAATTTGCTACAATCTTATGCTCAAAGAATTTTTCCCTCGGCTCCCAGAAGCCAGGGATCTTGTCATTGAGCTTGTTGGTTAAGTCCACGACCTTTTCTATCGGTGGTTTCTCCCATGCATAGGTGAAAGTACCGAAAACTAGAACAATTGCTACTGCAACTCCAAGAGAGAAAATACCTCTTTTAGACATCTCGTTCCTCCTTTCTAATTGGACCAAGCTGATCCTTCTGATAGGCTGAAGGTTAAAACTTACTTTCACCTCCTTTCCCTTCAGATCTACCTTTTAATATATGGTTAAAAGTTGACTCCCGGTGTGAACGTATAGGAAAATTGCGGTTGTGTGTCAAGTTTAAATTACACCTATGATGTCGACGGTGAAAAGGGAAGACCTTCCCTTTTCCGCCAAGCTTTCAACTGATTCTATGAGGGTTCTATATTCGGCAGCTTTGGGGACCCTGGTTTCCCTTTGAATTCAAGCGTCCGGATGGGGAAGGGGATCTCGATGCCCTCCTGTTTATAGCGCTTATGGAGCCTCTTGACGAATTCGTGAGTCACCAGGTACTTATCCACGTACTCCTTCACCCGCAGGATCACGGTGAAGTTGATGCTGAAGTCATCAAAGGTGTGGAATCGAACGAAAGGCTCGAATTCCTTCACCGCTCCTGGCGTATCCCGTAACACCTCCCTTGCCACCTCAACCGTTACCCTCTCCACATGGTCCAGATCGCTGTCATAGCTGACACCCACCTGAACCAGGGCAGCCATCTCTTTCTGGGGGCGGTAATAGTTGATGATCTGGCTATTCACCACCCTGGAGTTGGGGATGATGATGGTATTGTTGGGAAGCATTCGGATACGCGTATTCCGCCACCCTATCTGGCTGACGTACCCCTCATCACCTGATTCCAGCTTGATATAGTTTCCCACTGAGATGGGCCTGGTGCCAAAGATATGAAGGCCTGCAAAGAAATTGGAAAGGGTATCCTGGAGCGCCAGAGCTATTACCAATCCTCCAATGCCCATGGAGGCCAGAAAAGGGGTGATGGTTATGTTCAATCGATCAAGGATGATCAGGACAACCAGGCCCAAAATAGCGATCCGGATGAGAGACTTCAGGGCTCCGGCGGATGTGGCGATGAAATGTACCTTCTTGCTATACCGGCTGAGGCCCTCGATAAAGATCTTGTCAAGGAAGAGGTATCCTGCGAGCATAAAAAGGATAATCAACAGAGCGGTGCCGTATGTGGCCACTTTGGGTGAAAGAGGAACAGCATCGAAAAAGGCCTTTAGGCCTATGGCCACAAGGAAAAGGATCAATGGGAATTCCAAGGCGTTCACTAGGAGATCATCCAAAGCTATCTTGGACTTCTGGGCCTTTGCCCTAAGGTACCTCATGGCGATGGGAATAAAGGAGAAAACTAGCCCAAGCCAGATGATCAAGGCTCCAGATGGAATACCCCATGTTTTGAGCAGCTCCATAGCCTTTCCCTCCTATCACTCTATTTTTGGTTTGAAAGCTGGAGGTTCTGCGAAAGGAGTCTATAGAACAAAATGTCTTATGTCAATGCCTGCCCTCGGCCTTTCGTATGGAGTTAAGCCGGGTGCTGAGTAAGTCATTCCTACTGCGATTAGGTCTCCTCGACAAATAGCAACCAGACGCTTAACGGGCGAGGAATTCAATATGTGTTTGGGTGGAGATAGGGAAGTCAAAGGAAAAAAGACAGAAGATAAGAGACAAGATCAAAGAAACTCTTTTGCAAAGATTCAAAGGCAAACCGTCAGTGGAGAGATGGCCTTTTACATAACTTTAGCCTTCCCCCTTATCCTTTTCTCGAAAACGGAGTTCCTATTATATCTCTTCAACGGCACACTTACTCAGCCAGGATGGTATCAAGCCGTTCAAGATCATTGATGAGACGCCAGTGGCCAGCTCCTGCCTCAACTCGCGCCTGCCACGCTTCAACCCTTTTGTAGTATTCGCGGGGGTCAATATTGTCGCTCCTTAGCTTGGTGACATTGAGGGCGACCACCCTGCACCCAGATAGCTCGATCGGAAAGTCGCGGACGTGACCTTTGGCCAACTCCTCCTTCAGGTCAGAGAATATGAGAATGAATTTTTTCCCGGATCCGGTTTCATTTAAATATTCCACTGCCTGCAGTACCCCCCCGGTAATATCCGTAAATGCGCTGCCCTTTACCGTGGCAAAGAATCCGTCGATTTTTTGTTTAAAGAGACGTTTTTGTTGATTGGTTAGCGAGGGACGCCTGTCAAACGTCATCTTGGCAATGATATCTTTCTCGCTGAAACTCGCACTGTCGATCCTTGCCATGGCCAGGGAGTCTCCGGGTTGTAGCGTGCCCAGGAGATAATTGATTATGGCCTGGGCTTTTTTCACTTCCAGCCTGTAAGTACCCGAGCTATCCAGGAGCATGTACACCCCCTGTGAATGAGTGGTGGTATCAGGGCATCCACTAAGGAGTAGTGAAATGGATAGCAGGGAAAAGGCCAGCAACTTCTTCATCACGACACCTCCTCCTTAACAATACTATCTTTAGCATCAGTTTGTCTCTCCTTACTCCTGATTAGATTTTCTAACCACAGCGGAGGAAAGATTAAGAGATCGTAGATATTCACCAAAAATTCTCCTGTGTAATAGGCAGCATCCCCCAGCAAACGGAGGACAAAGGTAATCAACCGCAGAAGTGCGGCCATTGCAACACCCACCACAGTACGCGAGGAATGCACAAAAGACTCCAATGGTATGGCCACAAATGTCAGCGCAAAAGGCAGAATGAAGCCCATTACCATCTGTCCCACCGTGGGAATCCACCTCATTGCCGGTTGTGTTGTTTCCACGCTGGCAAGGGCTTGTCTCAAAACCTGCATATCTGCAGCAATGCGGTCTCTCATAAAGGCCAGCGCCGATTCAACGCCTGCTAAGATCACCAGGATGGTAAAGGTGACCCAGATCATGCGGGTGCGCATCTTGTCATCCATCTGTCCGATGATGGGAAACAGATGGGTGATGCGCAGTGATTCCATCAGGTAGAGGCCCATGGCAAGCTCGACCAGGATAATCACCAACGCGGCAATGTTAGAGGTCTTGAAATTGCCGATATAGCTGCCGCCTCCGACCATCTCCGACATAGGGAGGGCTATAAGATTGAAGTTGATCACCGCACCCCCTATGGCAATGAGCAACACGAATGCGGAGATGAAAAACTGGGTCATAGAGGAGGCGGTTAACATATGTGCAGCTTTGTCCGTTTTGTTTCGGATCTCTTCATATTCGGCCATTCGGCTGTCAACAACTCTGGTCCGTTCGTGTAAGCCGATGATTGTTTTGTCGACCTGGTCTAGGGTTTGTGAAAGCTTGCGCCAATAAGGCATCATTTTCTCCAGGAGGGAGTGACGTTTAGCAACAGCCTTGCGGTGTTCCTCCATGCTGCTTTTGTACTGGGAGACGCCGGTCTTATGAATTTCGCCTAAAATATTCGCCACCCAGCCATCGCCTTTTGAGGGAAGCTTTGCCAGAGTCTCCACTGCCTTTACCCAATCGGGTGGGGGAACTGGTAATTCGGTGCTTTCCCGGTAATCCTCATCGATGTGCGTAATCTGATCTGCTAGTTTGCGCTGCAGGGCTGGGTATCCGCTCATGTCACGCCTTACCACCGCATCGACCCGGTGAAATTCGCGTTCAATCAGTCGTTCCGCTGCTTTTGCCCCTACAGTAAGTAGGACTTCGTTGTTGCGCTCAACCACCTTTTTTTCTGCAATCAGCACTGATCGAGCCATTAAACGGAAACCGTTATGGATAACCCGGCTCAACGAATAGATGGCTTTGTGCGCAGGCCTTCGGGCGAGGTAGAGCAGAAAGACCGCTACCAGAAGCGCTATGATTAAAGATAAGACTGGGGAGTTAGGCCAAATGTTGAGTATTTGTGCCAAGGACATAGAAGCCTCCTCTTGGTTAGATGTTTTTCTTTACGTACTGAATGGTTCACGCGTTATCTGTGGCTACACGAATGAGGCCACTGATGAGGGTATAGTCACCTATGAAAAAATAGCCCCATACCAAACCAAAGTGCCGCGACTTCATTGTTTTTAATAGCAAGATGCGTACCAATATTTCCAAGCAGAATTTCTCGATTCAAGGGTAAAACCGAAAATTACCATGCCACGATCCTAGGCATTCTCGAAGCACACAAAGACTCAGGGCTCCACTAGAACAATTGGTCCAAATTTACAGGGATTTTTGCATAAGACCGTCTTGCTGTCCCTCGGGAAGCAACTTGTTCATAATCCGTAATAGAATGTGGACCGGATTTCTTCTTGGAAATCGACAACTGTAGGGCATCATAAATATCACTCCTGCATCATGACAAGTACTGTCGGATATTAAACACATATCTAATCCATCCAGATCAAAAAGATGTGGGCAGGGTATCGCTTGTAATCAGTAGTTTCTAATGCGGACTATTAAAGATGCGGTCAGGCTTAACTAAATAAGTTTTTCTTTTTGCTATTCTGAGCAAGGGCTTCATCAGCTTTGTTAATAAATTGCTGGGAAGGTTTTGGGTTGATTACAAAAGGGGCTTGACTCCACTATAGTGAGTTGAATACTCTAAGAATAAACACTTTTCATGTCCACACCTCCTCTATCACTCTGCTGTGCACATCAGAGTTGAGGCGTTACGCGAGAAGATGACACAGATGATATTGGTGGCACTAATACCACCACTCAATATGGAGTCGATATGTAATGCAGCATATTTTGTTTTTCATAAAGTTGGAGACGTAAGAGCTGGACCAGGTATGAAGTATCGAATTATCGGCCAGGTTTGAAATGAGGCGGCGGTGCAGATACCTGCCTCCTTTGATGGCTATGACGCATTGATGCGAAAATCGAATATGATGAAAAGGCAAGAAGGGAATTTGAGAATGGTTTTCTAACAGCTATACGGGGATAGGCTCGCGGAGAAACCGAGCTAGACTCTTTTTCGGACTATATTTGTAGTCCTGCCAAGGATATCTCATTAGATAGTCTGTAATTGACCCTAAATCTTCATATGCTATTCACATAATAATTGGCTGATTGGCCTGAAAGGAGATCGTCGTGCAGTATAGAAAGCTGGGGAGGACGGGACTGAAGGTTTCTGAAATCTGCCTTGGTACTATGACCTACGGGGACCAGGTGGGCGAGACAGAAGCTATAAACATAATGAAGAAGGCCCTGGATGCTGGCATCAATTTCTTTGATACTGCAGATGTATATGCTGAAGGGAGGTCTGAGGAAATCGTAGGGAAGGCTCTAAAAGAGGTGCGTGACTCCGTGGTACTGGCAACCAAGGTGGCAAATAGGACGGGGCCGAGCCCCAATGATGTCGGGCTGTCGCGCAAGCATATTTTGAAAGGCATAGAGGACAGCCTGCGCCGGCTGGAAACGGACTACCTTGACCTCTATTATGTTCATCTGCCGGATTACAATACCCCCATAGAGGAGACATTACGCGCCCTTGAGGACTTGGTTCACCAGGGCAAGGTGCGCTACATAGCGTGTTCTAACTTCCGTGCATGGCAACTCTGTAAGGCGCTGTGGGTAAGTGACCTTCACGATTTGGTGCGATTTGATTGTATTCAGCCGCCATACAACTTAATTACACGGGATATCGAGTATGAATTACTTCCCCTCTGTGCCAGTGAAGGGATAGGGGTATGTGTTTATAACCCTCTGGCGGGTGGGTTGCTTACAGGTAAACACGATCTGGACAGGCCGCCAGCAGTAGGTACCAGATTCAGTCTTGAAAGCATTGGGCGCATGTACTACGAACGCTACTGGACAGACGACAACTTCAAGGCCGTAGCCCGCCTTAAAGATATCGCCCAAGAGCATGGCCGGAGTTTGCCCCAGTTTGCCCTGGCTTGGATACTGAGTAGCAAAACAATCACGTCGGCTATCTGCGGTAGCACCTCATTGAGACAGTTGGAGCAGAACGTTGGAGCTACTGAAATAGAGTTATCAGAGGAAGAGCTTTCTGCCTGCGACAGCGTATGGGAGCAGCTCAGGCCGCTCAGATTCTTCTACGGAAGATAGCTACTGTTTGCCCTCAACTTGGACCTACATTCTGACGATCGGCCTTTGTGGATGCAGCCCTCCGGTCGCAGGGTGCCGTTTTCCAGGCCGGCGATGGTAGCAGAAGACGTTAGCAAAGACAGGTAGAGGCCTTAGATTCGCTTTTTCCCTCCCATTGGCATTCTCTATAGACAGGACAGTTTAAGCATCGCGGCTGCCTCGCTCCACAAATCTCCCTGCCGAATTCGATGAGGGACAGATGGGCCTTTTGCCTCTTTTCTCGAGGGATGAGGGCTTCAAGGGCCAATCTGATTTCCTCATAGCCGGCACTGCCCTTGACTATCTTCCATCGCTTGGCGATGCGGGTGATGTGGGTATCCACGGGAAAACTTCCCCTTCCGCACACCACCGATAAGAAGACATCAGCGGTCTTAAAACCCACCCCAGGGATCTTCAACAACCTCTCCCGGGCCTTGGTGCGCGGCAAACGGGAGATGCTATTCAGATCCCCCCCATATTCTTTGAGGATAATCCGGGCGATGTCTCTGATCCTGGGTGCTTTCGTATTGTAGAGACCTGATGGCTTAATACACTCCTTGATCTCCTCTACCTTTGCCTCAGCCAAAACCTCCGGGATGATCTTAAATCTCTTCCTCAGGTTTTCAAACCCCTTTATCGTCGCCTCTCTGGAGGTATTTTGGGAAAGGATGGTGGAAACCAGTCTTTCGAAGGGCGTTAACTCCCTATACCAGCTCCTTCCGGGAAAGGCCTTGATGATCCTATCGGTCCTGTCGGAAATCGAATTCATGGCGAGGATACCTTTTTGGAAATATTATGGGCGATCCGGGACCGAGCTGCTTGAAAAACCCCAGTCGAGACGTGCCCATCTCCCTCGATTCTCTTAGTGTATGGAAACGATGGCCAAAAAGTCAATGTGGCTATGGCTGGAGTATGCAAAATTTCCTTTCTTCCCCTTTTCCTTCCACCGGAATGGAGGGGCGCGAACGCCGCGGAAAATCCGTTTCGTTGACATTTCTCCAAGAGATAAATAAAATGCCAGACGAGTTTCCTATGGAAATTAATGGAAAAAGTCTGGGCCGTCTAATATACCCTCTATAAAAGGAGGCGAAAATGGCAGAAGAAAGAGAGAGATGGACTTCTAGGACCAGTTTTGTCATGGCTTCTATTGGGGCTGCTATTGGACTCGGCAATGTTTGGAGGTTCCCATACATAGCTTACGCCAACGGGGGAGGGGCATTCCTGGTGCCATTCTTCTTTGCCCTTTTCACTGCGGGTATTCCCCTTATGATTCTTGAATATGCCTTGGGAAGGAAAATGCAGGCAGGGGCTCCAACTGCGTTCGCTAAGATAGGGAAAAATCTTGAATGGATTGGCTGGCTAGCCCTATTTGCCGTGATGCTGATTTTCGCTTACTATCCCGTGATTATGTCCTGGTGCTGGAACTATATGCTCTATTCCATAAGACTCGACTGGGGAGCAGATGCAAATAGTTTCTTCTACAAGGACTTCCTCCAGTTGACTGATGGACCCGGAGACCTTGGGGGTATTCGATGGCCAATTCTTGTCGGACTGGCCATAAGCTGGCTCGCGATCTTTCTAATCCTCTATAAAGGCGTTAGGATCGTCGGAAAGATTGTCATTTACACAGTGACAATCCCCTGGATAATTCTTGTTATCATGCTTATAAGGGGAATCACCCTGCCTGGAGCACTCGAGGGTGTCAACTATTACCTCACACCGGACTTCAAGGCCCTTCTCAGGCCTGGGGTATGGCTCGCTGCTTATGGACAGGTTTTCTTCAGTTTATCTCTGGGAATGGGCACGCTGATAGTTTATTCAAGTTATCTTTCGCCAAGATCTGATATAGCCAATAACGCTTTCATCACATCTCTTGGGGATGCCGGCACCAGTTTTTTTGCTGGTTTTGGCGTATTCTCCGTTCTTGGCTACCTAGCTCAGGCAATGAATGTAGGTGTACCTGAAGTTACAACCTCGGGCGTGTCTCTTGCCTTTGTAACCTATCCCACCGCTATAAAGCTGCTGCCTTTCTGGGCGTCCTTATTTGGTTTCCTGTTCTTCCTTTTGCTTCTGACCCTCGGGATAGACTCCTTCTTCTCCCAGGTAGAGCCTTTTGTTGCTGGATTTACGGATAAGTGGAGGTTCAAGAAGGAGACCGTTTTGATCTTCGTGACCGTGTTTGGTTTTTTGGCGGGCGTAGTATTTACAACCAGGGGTGGTTTTTACTGGCTTGATATCATTGATTACTATACCTGTTCTTTCGGGCTCACCCTTGTAGCCATCCTCGAGTCCATAACGGTTGGATACGTTTACAAAACGTGGAGGCTGAGGGAGTATATAAACGATGTTTCCGAGTTCAGAGTGGGGAGATGGTGGGACATCACCATAATGGTGATTTTACCCTTGATACTGGGGGTTGCCTTTATCTTGGAACTTGTGAGGCTTGTAAGACACGGTTATGGCAACTACCCCACATGGGCGAGTCTTCTGGGAGCACTGGTTCTTGTCCTCTTGATAATTCTTTCTCTTATTCTTATGAAGATCAAGGGGAGGGAAGCGAATTGAGTTTCTGTGCAATTCTTATGCTTATTTTCTGGTGTGCCGTCCCCTATGTCGGACTCTGTTGCTGTCTCTAATTAATAAGAACCTGCTTCTTATTTTATTCTGCCTTTCGGTTTTGCCTTTAGTAAGGTTGACCCAGCAGATAAGATTGTCATAAGGAATCCTACTTTGTCGTTTAGGTCGAATGTTTGCATGCTGAAGTTAACCTCAATATTGTTGGGAGTCCGATAACATGAGCTACCAACTTATTAAAGCGAATCTAAACCTGTACGCTGTGCTGAAGAATCTCGAAGACATCGCGAAGTATGATGAGGAAATAGCATCATTGGTAAAGGATTGGGATGTGTCTGTGCAGTTCAGCGTTTTGAACGGCCCAAAAGCCTTTATCGAATTTAGGAATGGGGTTTGCACCGTTGGCAGGGGAAAATACCCCAACCCCTCTGTGATACTGTTTTTCATTTCGCCTGCGCATCTCAACAGGATGATGGATGGAAAGGGGAATCCCATTCCATTAAAGGGTCTTACAAAGCTTGGCTTCCTTAAGAGAGATTTCATAAAAGTCACTGAAAAGCTCGAGTATTATCTCAAACCCACGGATGTGTTGCTTAAAGATGAGGCGTATCTGGCATTAAATACCCGCTTAACCCTGAATACCGCCGCCTTCGCGGTTAGTGAGCTTGGGCCTCTTGATCCAGTCGGGAAGCTCGTTACATCGAATATCGGAAACGGTAGTGTTAACCTGAAGGTACTGCCTGACGGCCCTGGCGTATATATCAGTTTTCGAGATGGTTATATTGAACCGGGTAAAGGTGAAGCTGATAAGCCAATGGCAATTATGTCTATGAAAAATGTCAAAGTAGCCAATGATTTCTTAAACGGCAAGACAGATGCCTTCACTGCAGTTGTATCTGGAGACGTAATGATAAGAGGGCAGATCCCAATGCTGGAATCCTTGAGCTTGATTCTCGAGAGAATTCCGCATTATTTGTCATAACAAGACTTCACAACTTCAAAGGTCTGTCAATGCCGGGAGCAGTTGAGATGAAAACCTATCTATTCAATAACTCACAGAGTTTGTTTACGAGAGCGGCAAAGGTAATTCCCTGCGGTATCTACGGACATTTAAGTCCGGCGCCACTTGTCCCTCCGACAGCTTATCCGTTTTACGCGGTGCGGGCTAAAGGTTCAAGATTCTGGGACGTTGATGGAAATGAGTTTATTGATTATATGTGTGCCTACGGGCCCATGATCGTTGGATATAATCATGAAGAAGTTGATGCCGCGGCTATGAAACAGTATGAAGCGGCGAACTGTGTTACCGCTCCGACACCAGTTATGGTTGAACTGGCTGAATATCTTGTGGATCTAATTCCAATCGCAGACTGGGCCTTTTTTGCAAAAAACGGCGGTGATGTTACAAGCTATGCGCTCATGGTGGCAAGGGCGGCAACAGGCCGTAAGAAAATCCTTATGGTCAGCGGCGGCTACCATGGAGTTGCGCCCTGGGCACAAGTTCCGGGTCATCACGGGGTTATGGATGATGACTACAAGAATTGCATAAGGGTAAAATGGAATGACTATGCGGCATTTGAGCGCGCTGTAAACGAAAATCCCGGAGAGATCGCTGGATTTATCGCAACGCCTTATCATCACCCGACCTTTGCTGATAACGAATTGCCTGCTAAAGGCTACTGGCAAAAGATCGAGGCGGTTTGTAGGAAAGAGGGGATTGTGTTAATAGTGGATGATGTGCGCTGCGGGTTCAGGCTTGACATGAGGGGATCAAATGAACACTTCGGTTTTAAGGCGGATCTCATCTGCTTTTGTAAAGCAATCGGGAATGGCTATCCGATTTCGGCGCTTGTGGGAACCGATTCTCTAAAAAGCGTTGTATCAAGGGTTTTTTATACTGGAAGCTACTGGTTTTCCGCTGCTCCGATGGCTGCTGCAATTACCACACTCAAGGAATTGAAAAGAATCAACGGTCCCAAGCTCATGCGGGAAACTGGTAAGAAATTATTGGGTGGCCTGGTCGAAATAGCGAAAGGATACGGATATGATTTAAAGGTAACGGGTCATCCTTCAATGCCATATCTGAGGATAACTAATGATGAAAGCCTGATGCTTCATCAGGATTGGTGCGGAGAATGCACGAAACGGGGTGCATATTTTGTCTCGCATCACAACTGGTTTATTTCAACAGCCCATACCGATGAAGATATCCAGAAAACCTGGGATATTGCAGATGACGCGTTTAAGGCGGTTAAGAATAGCTGTGGTGTCTAGACGGTTTTTTACTGGTTGCTTACGCGCGGCGGAAAGCTCATTCTGAATAGGTACGCAACAGAGCACCTATGGAAGCACACCGCGCACGGCTTTCAAGATATCTTCTACGTCGGGCAGGGCCTCATTTTCCAATGAACGATTGTAAGGAATGGGCACGTCGATTCCTGCCGCACGTCGGGGTGGAGCCTTGAGGGCCCCTAAGGCAACACTCGTCACGCGGGTCACCACCTCAGCACCAAAGCCGCTGGTCATCGCCCCCGGCTCAGTAACCACAAGTCTGCCAGTTTTGACAACAGAGCGCACGATTGTCGCCCAGTCGCAGGGCACGAGAGTGCGCAGGTCCACTACTTCCACGCCGATCCCTTCTCCGGCCATCTTTTGGGAGGCCTCTAGTGCGGGCCCTACCATGGCTCCTAGTGCGACCAGCGTCACATCTTCGCCTGGGCGCTTAACTTCGGCGACACCAATGGGCACAAGGTACTCTTCCTCGGGCACAGGTCCAATAGCGGTATAAAGCAGCTTGTTCTCGAAAAACAGCACCGGGTTATTGGAGCGGATGGCCGCCTTAAGCAAACCCTTTGAGTCATAAGGTGTTCCAGGGGCAATAATGATGAGGCCGGGGATGTTGGTCAGCCAACCTTCCAAGCTCTGCGAGTGCTGGGCAGCCATGCCGATCCCGCCACCACCTGGTGTGCGCACTACTAAGGGCAATGCGTATTGTCCACCGCTCATGTAGCGAAGCTTGGCCGCTTGGTTGACGATCGGATCCATGCAAGTGGTCAAAAAGTCGGAAAAGAGGATCTCGGCCACTGGCCGACACCCGGCCATGGCCGCCCCGACTGCCGCACCGACGATGGCGTACTCACTGATCGGGGTATCCATGATGCGATGCAGGCCAAATTTTTCTGCGATGCCCGCCGTGACACTAAAGTAACCGCCAGTGGAAACGTCCTCGCCCAGCAGGAAGACCCGTTTGTCGCGGGCCATCTCCTCGGCAAGCGCCTCAAAGATGGCCTTGGAATAACTGATCTCACGAGTCGATGAAAGCTGCAACACGGGTTGGTACAGGGCAGCTGGGTCCGGCGCATAAACGTTCTCCGTGAGGGCCTCTGCAGGTGGGTCGGGGCTGTTTTGGGCAAAGGTAAGCGCCTCGTTCACTTTCTCCTTTGCCTGGCGCGTTATCTCCTCGGCGTCGCTAAAGGTTGAGGCGCCGCTGTCTAGCAGCTGGCGTTCTAGTAGGCCGATAGGGCACCTTTGCTTCCACGCATCGATCTCCGCTTGGTCGCGATAGCCGACGTTCTCACCCTCCATGTGACCGCGCCAGCGATAGGTAAGACATTCCAACAGTGTAGGACCGTCTCCGCGACGTGCGCGCTCCACTGCCTTCCGAGTCGCTTGGTAGACAGCCCAGGCGTCGTTGCCGTCCACCGTCACGCCGGGGATGCCGTAAGAGGCAGCGCGCTCCGAGAGGTGCTGGACGATGGTGTGTCGGCTTATTGGTGTGAACTCGCCGTAGAGGTTGTTCTCAATCACAAAGACGGCTGGCAACTTGAACACGGCGGCAAAGTTCAGCGCCTCGTGGAACATTCCCTGGTTCGTCGCGCCGTCACCTGAGAAGGCCACGGCCACCTGTTTGCTATCCTGCTGCCAGGCAGAAAGGGCTGCGCCAGTAGCGATGAGAAACGGTGCCCCGACGATGCCGTTGGCACCCAGCGCACCCACTGCAGCCTCGGTGACATGCATGGAGCCCCCTTTCCCTTTGCACAGTCCGGTTTGCTTGCCAAACAACTCAGCCATCATTCCGTTCACGTCGGCGCCTTTGGCCAGCATGTGACCGTGACCCCGGTGCGAAGATGCAATGTAGTCGTCAGCCTGAAGGGCAAAGCAGACGCCTACCGCCGTCGCCTCCTGTCCGGTGGAAAGGTGAATAGCTTCCGTGGGAACGTCTCCCCGGGCAAAGCCTTCCGCCAGCGTTTCCTCGAAGGTGCGTATGAGCCGCATCCGGCGAAGCATTTCCACTTTCAACGCGGTCTCGTCAGTCGGCAGGTCTTGTGCACGCACCTCAACGCGCCAGAACTCGTCTGGTAGGTCTTCGACTAGGGGAATAAAATGACGGTTCAATGCCTCATAGTCCAGAGATATCGGTCCAGCGATCCTTGCCCGCCGCCAGAGACCAAATAGGCGTGCCAGCCAGCCTTCTTTCCCCTTCCTTCTCCTCCGCTTTTCCTCCTTCTCCAATGGCAGCATCTCCTCATAACCCAGATCGCGGAGTACCTGGTGGTAGATCTCAAACATGGGCTTGACAGCTGGCAGGAGTGCCAGCGCCTTGGGCACGGATCCGCGGGAGATGACTTTACGCGTGGCAATGGCCCTCGCTATGTTGAGACGTCCGAGCCAGAACTGGTGAGCAGTGTCGCCTGATTGAATCATCTCCACATCGGGGCTCAGGTCAGATTCACCAAACGTATAGGTAACCGGCGTGCGGCGCAGATCAATAGTCGCCGAACCCTCGGGGTCTGTGAAGCGGAAACGGACAATCAAATTGCCTTTCAGCAAGCGCTCGGCAATCGTGGGATCGGCAGCTGCCCGACCGAACAAGGCCTCGAGGACTTGATACAGATGGTCAGAGTTATGGAAGACTGGCATGAGTGACCTCCTTTTCTGAAACAAAAACTTACAATTCTCGATTTCTAAATCGAAAGATAGAAGGGCTTAGACCCCTATAAGGTTAAAATATCCCTGTCACGAGTAAATCAGGCACATTTTGAGGTGTTTGTCCATAAGGATAACATGTAAATGGAGGTTAATTGATTGAGACAAAAGTCTTTGATTAATGAAACGATGAAAAATTGCTCAAGTCAAGAGAATTCACCATTCCGATTGACCCATAATCGTCGGGGTTGGATGGCACCATTGGTCTGAGCTGCGGCCTCAAGTTCCAGTTCTTATGTTTCCGGGAAACGGATTTACCAGGCGGAAATCGGGGACGAACGGTCGCGTGTCCATGGCAGCTTCCTCGGGGAACTGGACGAAGAGGTTCCTGAAGCCCAATTCTTGGGCGTGTTGGAAGACCTCTTGAAATTCGTTCCGCGTCACCTGGCGGTTCAGAGGAGAACCCAGGGGGAACTGCCTGACAGGCACGTACTGGCTCATCAGGCTGATGGGTAGGTTCCCTCCAAACTCCACAAAGAGCATACTCAGTACCTGCAAGGAATTCTGGACGTGATCCGGCAGGATGAGATGCCGTACCAGGACTCCTTGCCTGGAGGGTGAAGAGAGGTCCTCTGTACTTATCGCGGCGATCTCATCGTCATCGTTTCTGACAAAAGTGTCGAGAAAACCCTTCTGCCGCACCATCTCGCAGAGGGCCTCCAGGGCCACAGTGGCATAGTCGGCAGCCTGTGACAGGCTACGGGCCAGGGCTGGATCTGCGTATTTGAAGTCAGGAAGGTATATGTCTGCGACGGACTCGATCAGCCTCAAGGACTCGAGCCGCTGATAGCCGGACAGGTTGTAGACCGTGGGTATTGGGATACCGCGCTCTCTCAGGAGCCTGACCAGAGCCACGGTGTGTGGAAGGAAGTGGTCAGGGGTCACAAGGTTCACATTATGAATTCCCTCATGCTCGTGGAGTACTGCGAGGCGATCCGTGACCTCCTGCAGGGTCCATTGCCGGCCCAGGCCTTCTTGGGAGATTTGATAATTCTGACAGAAGAGGCACCGCAGCGAACAGCCACTGAAAAACACGGTTCCGGAGCCATTTTTGCCGCTGATAGGCGGCTCTTCACCTAGGTGGGCCTCAATCGTAGCGATGTGCAGGCGGGCTCCCTCTCCGCAGAAGCCCAACTGATTCTCTGTCCTGTCCACACCGCAACGGCGCGGACAGAGCTCGCAGGCCCTGTAGTAAGAGAGGAGAGATTCTTCTAAGGAGTCCAAGAATCGCATGGTGACTAAGCTCCGTCGGTACTGCATCCATCGTGAATAATAATCATTTTATCAAATACAGATTTGGTGTCAAAGCAAACTTGCAGGAAGACTTATGAGTTTGCAAAGGGCACTGGCTCTAGAAGAAATCATGACTGAACAATAAAACATCTCCTTGCATTGCCCTATACCCGGTAGATTAAGGTATCAAGTGAATAGGAATGTTTTAGAACAAAATACGTAAGAATGGTTTTCTGACCAGGAGGGTCGAGCTGTGCACCAAAGTTTGCAAAAGAGAAGAATTTGTCACAATAGAGATCTGCCCACGCGATTCCTCTCTACGTAAAAAAGCACTTCGGCTTCGATGGCTACGGCTGCGGGCTTTGCCAGACGGGGGTCCCGTGCGAGTCAAAGATACCTTCTGAGCGAGATCCGTAAACAGGTAATCCTGATGCCGGTGTATTCTTCTTAAACCTGCGGAGTAATCCAACCGTTAGAAAAGATGTATAAAGACGTGCTCAGAACGAAGGACCGGGACACGGACCAGGTCCCGGCAAGTATCCGTAGTTCTTGACGCAGCTTGATCTCAAGAGTCGTATCATCGATCCACTCCCGGGAGACTGCCAGACAGGGACCCAACTCGTTCTTGTCCAGAGCAAACTCGAAGAGGTAGTGGGTGACATTGTGACCCAGCACGTTGATGTCAGGACGCTAGTTCTCCACCACGCGGATTTGACCACGTGGCTTTGCTATCGCAACCACTATTTGAAGATGAATTAGATAGGCTGGGCTCCATCACCATCATTGCATACTTCGATCGCTAATCGATAAGATGAGGTGATGGAGAAGCAGTTTGATTCAGTTAGAAGCATTCGATTTGCATGGGTGCTGCGATGCGGTATAACGGTGGCAAATGTCGAGTTGCCAAAAGACTTGAATGCTGAATATATCATTCTGATATCAGAAGAGATCGGGAATTACAGATAGTGGCAAGGTATCAAAACCCCGTCTAGGCGACTGAGGCCTTATTTGATATGTTCACTCATTTGGTGTTGACTGGAGTTATTCAATGTAGTCAACTACGTCCCCTAAATTTACTATATCACTTGCCTTTTGTAAGCCTGCCTGATACATAGACCTTGGGATGAAATGGGCTTATGTGCCAAAAGGGACCGCAGAATGGGGCTGGAGAGATGAATCAAGGTATCATATGGGACCTGGACG
>Ga0209979_1000078_pt1 | contig 170040 bp, 107 predicted proteins | sample AnhtaG_FD_183114 | JGI IMG/M metagenome (GOLD analysis project Ga0209979, IMG submission 183114) | Deep subsurface microbial communities from Anholt, Denmark to uncover new lineages of life (NeLLi) - Anholt_01485 metaG (SPAdes) (version 2) | ecosystem: Environmental > Aquatic > Marine >...
GTTTCCCCGAAAATTCCTGAATTTGTGCTTTCAATTTGTTCGCCACTTGGCTACGATTCATCTCAGACCTCCCGACGGTTATGACTTTCTTCTACTGCGTGACCTTAACCTCAGGAGGTCTTCTTTTCCATCATAAAGTTTCCCCATTTTTCGGCCAAAAAAAGGACCTTCACACTTCCCAATTTCGATTTCTACCCTGCTACCAGACGGTTACATCACCACCCCGCCCGTTTTTGGGGAAACTCCTGGCAGTTCCTGACTTGTCGTTACTCGCCTTTCTCAAGCGAGGCCGGAATGCTCGGCTATCTCCTCTCCGGTAACCCCGCCCAAGCGCTAACAAACATTGGGTCCAGGGGCCAGTGGACACTGAAGGACCACCCGGGGTTTCCAACCAGGGATCACAAAACTTCGGATCATGTTCGCTCTGTGCCTGCCGGGAAGCCTTACCCGGTGAACTTTCGCTGTCACCACCTCATTCTTCCGCTCTCCTAATGCGAGGGGCCTCGGTAGGCATTGGGTCTGATTACGCGCGGAGCAGGGCCTTCTGGTCCTCGGCCTCTTGCGACTCGCCCGCCCGGCCGAGCCGCTGACAGTCCGCGCGCAGGCCCCTCTATAAAGGGCGGTTGTTGGCGGCAGGATGGGGGATAACCGGTATTGGTGGGAGATGAGGGGGAGAAATTTCGGATTGGCGATTTCGGATTTGGGGGTTAGGAGGGAGGAGGGTTCTCGCAAAGACGCCAAGACGCAAAAGTCGGATTGCGGACGACCCGATTTCGGATTTCGCATTTCAGATTGCGGATTTGGGTTTTGGACATGATCACAGGATGCAGGGATTTCGGATTGGCGATTGCAGATTTCGGATTTGGGAGTCGAGGTTCGGGCGAAGGTGACTCCCGGACAGCCTGTATGTTCCTTTGTGCAGTCCGAAATGGCTGGAACGGTCCTGTCACAAGGCGCGCTTAGTGCTCCGAAACGACAGTTCGATGACGTATTCGATTATGGCTGAAGCCCTTGGTCGAGAAGCCCGGCTGAAGCCGGCTCAGGGGAGAATACGGGCGCGCTTTGTGACCACCGACTGAAGCCGGTGTCTAAAGGTGATGCCAGCTAAAGCCCGGCAATTAGGGAGTTCTCGTGCGCCGATTGCCAAAGGCCCTGTGCCGGAACGACCAAGAAAAGCCGCCTCCCAACTTTTGCTCCAGTACGCGAGTAGCGTGCGAGCTTTTGTTGGAGAAAGGCGGCCGTAATTCGTCATCGTATTTCGGAAGGCGTGTACTTAGCCAGCGATTGAAACGGGACTTGCCCGCTCGCCAGACCCGCTTGCTCTTTGACAAAAGCTCTTCCTACATCCACCGAACGTAATCCTCGATGGCCAGTGCGGCGTGGTCACATGGGCGCAGGAGTTTGATTCTTTTCTTCGCTGTCAGCCCCTCGGCGAACAGCCTCACAGCGGTGTCAAAAAATGCTTTCGCGAGCCCTGGGAAGGAGGCGGGAGTGGGATTGCCCAAAAGGCTGTCATATTCTCTGAGGCGCAGGAGCGTTGCGTACGTCGGAAATCACTCGAAGATGCATTTCATGTACGATTGGGAGAGCTTCCCGAACCTGTTGTGGTAGTCAATGGCCATAATATCTTTCCTTCAGGCTGGGAATGGGGGCGACGTGCCCCGAATCGCGCCAGGTACCTTCTCGTTAAGACTGCTCGTCCATCACGCCGGGGCGCATAGAATCACAGTCAACAAGGTGAGGTGTCAGCTTTGACCGTGAGGCAAGGTGACTCTGCTGCAAAACCGATCTGACCCCAGTGCTGTCATTTGCCGCGGGAGCGGATGAACTTAGCCAGGTCGAAGTTCAGCATGAACTTTTTCTCTTTACCTACGGGGCTAATCGAAAAGCTCAGTCCTGTTACCCCGGGCACGGGTATATTCTTACCCTGGATGAATTCGAGGGCTTCCTGCCTTGCCTTATCGTGTGAAAGGATGCCGGCCAACGCGCTCCCGCTAATAAGGACAGCCGTGCTGATAGTGGCGACCTTTCCTCCTGTCGAAAGGCTCTTCCAATCATGACGCAGCTTGTCGGTCGCCTTGCCCTTGATGTTGTCAACGGCCCGTTTAATCGCCGGCACTCCCATGAAAGCAGACATAAGGTCGCCAGCCTTCCCAGGGCGGGGCTTGGCCGGGCCTTTGCCACGCGGTACCAGCGGCGCCGGAGGTTTTGCGGCTCCGGTGATGGGGCTGCCCAGGTCAATGCCCCGAAGCAGGTTGAAGTCGGGCTTCAGGAACGACCCACGCAAGCGCATAATATCCAACTCGAACTTGATCGCGCGCATTTTTGCCTCGATCTCGGGATCGAGCTTCAGTGCACCTGGCCCGCCGGTCAACAGCGACTTGGATGGTTGTTTCGGTTCGGTCATCTTCCTCACTCCTTTCCATGGTGCCTACGGGTTTGCTTTTCACAACTGCACTCTAATTATTTCTGACATAGCCAACCGCCCCGTCGTTATATGCGAGGGAACCGGGAGTGATCCTCCAGCCCGGGTTCGTCTGTCCACAGGCAGGCGCCAGTCTGGAATGGCTCATAGCACAACTCCTTCTCGTTGATACCACGAAAGGCTCTCAGTCGTCGCTGAGAACCAAACGTTCTCGTCACCCAGCCTCATATCATATATTCGCCCGGAGCCCAACTGTTGTTTCGGAGTCTCGGTATTGGAGCGCCGGCAAAGCACCCTCGGCCGCGGAGAGTCCCTCACCCAAAGTCTCGTACACGATCGCAGGCAAGCCGCTTCCCGGAGCGAGGTTTGCATGGCGCAACAGAGGCAGGTCGGCTCGGCTCACAAGCAAATCGCAAGGCCGATTATCACACCCGGCTCCGCCCGAGCGTTTGGCCGAGTTGGCGGTGACGGTGTTATTCAGAATAGTGCCGCTGATGGATGGCCGGGCGACCGCCTGACTGCTTGACCACGTTGCATATGATAAGGTTATTGTGGATTGTGGCTGGAAAAGACATTGACACCGGCCTTCAAGGATGAGGCGTTTGCCCCAGACAAAAATCTTGAGGGCAAAAATTTCTTGACAGCGTTGGGGCAGAGTGCGATATGATAAAAACACTGTTTTTTTATACGCATACAAGGGCGCGCGGTGTTGTTGTGGAGTCGGACTTGAAACACACGGACCGAACGCTATAGACGAAATACGGGTGCAGGACCCGAGGTCACGGGGAAGGTCGGCCAAAACGGCATGTATAGGCGATGCGTAGAAAGCAAAAAGGGTGGTTCATTAGCTCATGAGCACGATTGACATCGAAGGTCTACTTGGTGAGGTTAGCACTGAGCCCCCATGCGGTCTGGACCTCAGATACGACCCGGCTTATCTCGAGTTGGAGGAGATGTTGCAGGCAAGACCAGAGGAGGAGAAAGGTGAGCCGAACTGGGGAAAGGCGCGTGAGCGTTGCGTTGAGCTATTGGGGCAGACCAAGGACTTGCGGGTTGCATTATATCTCGCCCTTGCGCTTCTCAAGAGTGAGGGCATCGCCGGCATGAGGGACGGGTTGGGGGTGCTCCGCGGATTGCTGGAGCGCTTCTGGGATGATGTGCATCCTCAGCTTGATCCCGACGACAATAACGACCCACTTGAGCGGCTGAATATTATTGGGTCATTATCTCTGCCTCCGGGGAGCTTTCAGGACCCAATGATGTTCAACCAACGGCTGCGTGAGGTGCCACTCTGCAACTCTCGGCGGCTGGGACACTTTAGCCTTCGGGACATCCTGATAGCAAAGGGAGAACTCACTCTGCCCGATGATGCCGAGGCCCCTAAACCAGAGATGTCTGTAATTGACGCTGCGTTTGAAGATACCAGCACAGAGGAGTTGAAGGGACTGGCCGAAGCCGCGGAGGAAGCGATTGAGCACGTCAGGGGAATCGAAGCCGGGTTGGGGGCCCATGTGGAGGCGGGCAGGGTTCCTGATCTGGATGATTATCAACAGGTTTTGACAGATATTCAGAAGTGTATGCAAGGCTATCTGGCCAAACGGGGCTTGGCCCCATCTGAGGGGGCCGGCGCTGGTGAGGGAAAGGAAACTGGAGGGCAAAAGCCACCGCTGGGGGAGATCAGATCTCCCCGGGATGTCCTCTCGGCGCTTGAGAAGGTCTGTCAGTATTACGAACGGCATGAGCCTTCGAGTCCCGTGCCCCTTTTGGTGAGGCGTGCACAGCGATTGGTTTCGAAGAACTTTCTGGAGATCGTCCGCGATCTTTCTCCAGAGGCAACGAGACAAATCGAGAGCATCGGTGGGATTAAAGGTGGCTCGTCCACGGAGTAGGTCTCGAGAGATTCCTGCCCAGGAAGGAAGAGGCATGTGACGAATAGGTCCAATCCATGGATTCGGGACAAGTAGGGAGAAAGGAGCAGCCATGGCAAAGAAAAGCAGTCAGAAATTCATTGGTCGTAACCGACCGCCGCGAGTGCAAATCGAGTATGATCTCGAGTTGTACGGCGCAGAGAAGAAGATCAATCTGCCCTTCGTGATGGGGGTGATGGCGGATTTGTCCGGCAAGCCGGAGGAAGCGCTGCCTGGGGTTGGAGATCGCAAGTACCTCGAGGTTGACGTGGACAATTTCGACGATCGCCTCAAGTCAATGAAGCCGCGTGTTGCGTTTAGAGTCCCCAACACGCTCACTGGAGAGGGCGAGCTAAGCGTGGATATCACGTTTGAGAGCATGGATGATTTCTCGCCAGCGGCAGTTGCCCGCAAGGTTGATGCGTTGAACAAGCTGCTGGCTGCGAGAACGCAGTTGTCGAACCTCCTTACCTACATGGACGGAAAGAGTGGAGCAGAGGAGCTGATTGCAAAGCTGCTGAACGATCCGGCACTGCTTCAGGCGTTGAGCTCGGCGCCGAAGCCGGAGGCAGAAGGAGAGGCGACTGAGGCGCCAGAAGGAGAAGCGGAAACCACCAAGGCGGAGGAATAGTCCAATGGCTAAGGCAAACGAGAAGCAGGAGAGTCAGGCCCCAGAGGCGGCTCCAGAAGTCGTCGAAGTGGGAGAGTTCGATGCTCTTCTCCAGAAGGAGTTCAAGCCTAAGACCGATCGGGCGGAGGAAGCGATTAAGCGCGCGGTCGGAACCCTGGCAGAGCAGGCGCTCGCTGAGACCGCTTTGGTCTCGGAGGATGCGGTAAGAACGATCGAAGCGATCGTTGGCGAGATTGACAGGAAGCTGTCGGAGCAGATGAATCTGATTATTCACCATGAAGAGTTTAAGGCGCTGGAGGGAACTTGGCGTGGGTTCCATCACCTGGTGAACAACACGGAGACGGACGAGACATTAAAGATCCGTGCGATGAACATCAGCAAGAAGGATCTGGCGAAGACTCTCAAGAAGTATAAGGGTACGGCATGGGACCAAAGCCCGCTGTTCAAGCAGCTCTACGAAGAGGAATTCGGCATGCCGGGCGGCGAGCCGTACGGCTGCATCATCGGTGACTATTATTTCGACCACAGTCCGCCGGATGTGGAAATGCTTGGGGGATTGGCACAAATCTCAGCGGCGGCTTTTGCACCGTTCTTCGCCGCGGCCGCACCGACTCTGATGAACATGGAGAGTTGGCAGGAGCTTTCGGATCCACGTGACCTGACCAAGATTTTTCAAACGGCGGAATACGCGCCATGGAGGTCGCTAAGAGAATCAGACGACTCGAGATGCATTGGCTTGACCATGCCACGGTTTCTCTCCCGGTTGCCCTACGGAGCAAAGACGAACCCCCTGGAGGAGTTCGACTTTGAGGAGGACGCCGAGGGAGGGGATCACTCCAAGTATACGTGGTCGAACGCGGCCTATGCAATGGGGGTCAACATTGGCCAGGCCTTCAAGCTCTTTGGCTGGTGTTCGCGCATTCGAGGCGTCGAAAGCGGGGGCATGGTGGAGGAGCTTCCATGCCATACCTTCCCGACGGACGATGGGGGGGTAGACATGAAGTGTCCCACCGAGATCGCCGTCACTGACCGGCGCGAGCAAGAGTTGGCCAAGAACGGCATGATTCCCTTATCCCATTGGAAGAACACCGATTATGCGGTTTTCGTTGGCGCTCAATCTTTGAACAAGCCTCAGGAGTACGACGATCCCGACGCCACGGCGAACGCGAACCTGAATTCGAGGTTGCCCTATATGTTTGCGTTGTGTCGTTTCGCTCACTACCTGAAGTCTATCGTTCGGGATAAAATTGGCTCCTTCAAGGAACGGTCAGATATGGAGCGCTGGCTCAACAAGTGGATCAAGCTCTATGTTGAACCGGATCCATCGAACGCGACGGAAGAGGCAAAGGCCAGACGGCCTCTGGCAGCGGCAGAGGTCGTGGTGGAAGAGGTGGAGGGAAACCCGGGATACTACTCGTCGAAGTTCTACCTGCGTCCCCACTATCAGCTCGAGGGATTGACCGTTTCGTTGCGTCTGGTCACCAAGTTACCCTCGGTCAAGGGAGGGTAGCATAGAGTCTTGAGGTTTCGCGGGGCGAACGCAGCTTGAGTGCATAAACTCGGTGGTTCGAGGCTCGCAGGATAGTTAATCACTGTTCGACAAGAAAACCAGAATAAGAGGAGGACTGGAAATGGGTTACGACATGTTCTTGAAGGTCGAGGGCGTGGACGGAGATAGCACCGACGCGGCGCACGGCAAGTGGATTGAGGTCGTGTCTTATAGTCACGGGATTTCGCAGGCGCCTGGCGGATCACTGAGTGGCCAAGGCGCGCTGACGGGAGGCAAGGCGGACCATCAGGACTTCTGCATTACCAAACGGTTGGACAGCGCTTCCCCGATCCTGGCTCTCAAATGCTGCTCCGGTGTAGCGATCCCGGAGGTTACGTTTGAACTGTGCCGGGCAACGGGCGAGAAGACGACGTTCATGAAGTATGTGTTCAAGAATTGTATCGTGGCCTTGGTTGCTCCGGGCGGCTCTGCAAGTAGTGAGGATCCGCTCCCGTCGGAGGAGGTAACGTTCCGGTACGGCGAGATCAGCTGGTCGTATACCCCGACATCCGCGACCGGAGAAACGGGTGCGGCTGTGGAAGCGATATGGAGCACCATGGAAGACAAGGCGATGTGAGCGAGCGGCCACAGAGCCATTACTCGGTGCTGCCTGTACTGTCTATGTGTGCGGCGCCACGCGAATAACCGGCATGGGGCGAGAGGGTGTTCAATGCAAGCAGAAGAGCTATTGGGCCAGGGACGGCCCGCAGAAGCACTGGAGCAGCTCCAGGGGGAGGTGCGTAAGCATCCGGCCAATCCCAAGCTGAGGGTTTTTCTCTTCCAGTTGCTATGCGTGTTCGGGCGGTGGGAAAGGGCAATGACGCAGTTGAACGTTGCCGCCGAGCTCGACGCCAACAACCTGCTCATGGCCAACGTGTGCCGTCCGGCACTTAACGCTGAGGCGCTTCGGGCTGAGATTTGGGGGGGGAGGCGTTCCCCAGTCATTTTTGGAGAGCCTAAGGAATGGGTGGGCTGGATCCTGCAGGCCAATCAGATGGCAGTAGAAGGCCACTACAAAGAAGCACAGGAACTTCGGGAGCGCGCGTTTGAGCGCGCTCCCGCCATTCCGGGGACGATCAACGGACAGGAATTTGAGTGGATTGCCGACAGTGACTCGCGTTTGGGTCCGATCCTGGAGGCGATTGTCAACGGGCGATATTACTGGGTGCCCTTTGCCAACGTCCAGGAGATCCAGATCGAGCCGCCCACGGACTTACGGGATGTGATCTGGGCGCCCGCCGAGTTCACGTGGACAAACGGTGGCACATCGGCTGGGCTAATACCGACACGCTATCCAGGGTCAGAAGCCAGCGAGGATAGTGCCATTGTAATGTGCCGCAAGACGGAGTGGATCGAGCGAGAAGGCCGCCTGTATGAAGGATTGGGCCAGAGGCTCCTCGTCACCGATGAAGCTGAATACGCCCTGCTTGACATCCGTGAAGTCAAGCTTAACCATGGCGAAGTAGAGCAGCCGACCGAGGAGGGGAAGGATGGCTGAACTGACGCCGGCGGAACGTTTGCAGCCGTGCCTGCTCGATCGCCTTATGGACGACGAGCCTGAGTCAAAGGAGGAAAGCCGGGAACAACGTGTCGTATCCCTGCGGCGATATCGTCAGGGAGTTCTGCGTGATCTTTACTGGCTTCTTAATACCAGTTGTCACCCGCCAGGCGACGCTTTGGACGAGTTTCCGGAAGTGTCTCGCTCGGTGCTGAACTATGGTATCCCAGACCTCTGCGGTGTTACCAGTTCGCACATCAAGCCCTCTGAGATAGAACAGCACTTATTACATGCCGTGCAGTGCTTCGAACCGCGCATTTCGCGAGAGGCCCTGTCCATCCGAGTGGTGCGCGATCCGCACTCGACGGACCAGAACGCCGTCTCATTCGAGATCGAAGGGGAGCTTTGGGCGCAGCCAGTCCCTGACCAGATCTACGTTAAGACTAAGTTCGACCTGGAAACGGGTGAGTGCGAAGTCAAGGATCATCCTCATGGATAGGCGGCTGCTACATTACTACAGCCGCGAACTTCAGCACCTTCGGGAGATGGGAGGCGAGTTCGCACGGGAGTTTCCCAAGATCGCTGGGCGGCTGGGGCTGGACGAATTTACATGTGTCGATCCATATGTTGAGCGGTTGCTGGAGGGATTCGCTTTCCTTGCCGCGCGCGTGCAGCTAAAACTCGACGCCGAATTCCCCCGGTTCACACAATCCTTACTCGAAACGGTGTACCCCCAATACCTGGCTCCGACCCCCTCCGTGGGCATTGCCCAGTTCGAGCCAGACCTGACCAGTGGCACTCTGGCGGAGGGTTTTCCTATCCCGCGTGATACTGTGCTTCGCAGCATTATTGGCGAAGGTGATCGAACGGCGTGTGAGTATCGGACTGCGCATGATGTGATGCTCTGGCCGATTCGAGTGGCGGAGGCACAATACCACACGCTGGACCTGGCTGCTCTGGAGATTTCTGAGGAATATAGGGCCAAGGCGGGGATTCGCATCCGAATGCAGTGTACCGCGGGTCTCATCTTCAGCGAGCTCAAGCTTGACAGCCTGACGTTCTACCTGCGCGGAACGGATGAGACCCCCATGCGCGTCTATGAGCAATTCTTCGCCAACAGTGTAGCTGTGGTGATTCAGCCGACAAAGAGGCCCGTTAAATGGAGGGAGGTCCTTGGAGCGTCCAGCATCCGGCGGGTCGGTTTTGACGACAACCAAGCGTTGCTTCCATACGGCCCCAGGTGCTTTCAGGGATACCGGCTTCTGAAGGAGTACTTTGCGTTCCCACAGCGATATATGTTCGTTGAATTGGCGGGGCTGGGGGGCGCAGTACAGCGCTGCGAGGACAACGAATTGGATATTATCATCCTAATGGGGGAGCCGGACCTCAAACTTGAAGGCATGGTTGACGCCACGACTTTTTCGCTGTTCTGTTCACCGGCGGTCAACTTGTTTCCCAAGCGGGCGGACCGCATTCATCTGTCGGACCGCTTCAACGAGTTCCATGTCGTTCCCGACCGCACACGTCCGCTCGACTTCGAGGTTTACGAGGTCCTTCGTGTAGTCGGTCACGGGGCGAGGGCCGGTGAGGAGCAGGAGTTCCTTCCTTTCTATTCCGCAAGCGACTTTGACGCTGACGGTGGGAGCACAGGGGCATATCATGCCGTCAACAGAGTGCCAAGAACTGCCTCCGCCCGTGAGAAGCGGTTGGGTCGGCGATCGAGCTATGCGGGTAGTGAAGTCTATGTCTCGCTTGTTGATTGTAAGGAAGCGCCCTATCGTTCTGACTTGCGGCAACTCGAAGTAATCACCCGATGCACAAACCGTGATCTGCCGCTGCAAATGCCGGTGGGCGTTGGCCCAACGGACTTCACAATGGACATTGACGCTCCGGTCGAGGCCACGCGCTGCGTGAGCGGCCCGACGCCGCCGAGACCGTCACCTGCGGAAGGCGAGATCGCGTGGCGAGCGATTAGCCATCTTTCACTGAATTATCTCTCGCTTGCAGATGTGAATGAGGAAGAGGGTGCCTCAGCGCTTCGGGAGCTCCTAAAGCTATACGGCGATGATAGCGATCCTCAGATCCGCAAGCAGATGGATGGTGTCAAGCGGATAAGGGCCAGGCCGATTGTTCGTCGGATTGGCAGGCCGGGCCCGATCGCGTTCGCGCGCGGTCTGGAGATGACACTGACGCTCGATGAGGCTGCGTTCGAAGGAACAGGAGTGTTCTTGATTGGGGCGGTTCTTGACCAGTTCTTCGCGAAGTATGTCTCGCTCAATTCCTTCACGGAAACAGTTGTTAAGACCCTGCAGCGTGGGGAGGTTATGAGATGGCCAGCAAGGATTGGTCAAAGGCAGACTCTCTGACGCGCCAGTTAATGAACGCGCCGTACAGCTTTGACTTCTTTCAGGCCGTCAGGCGGATTGAATGCATACGTCCGGACCTGCCACGGGTTGGACATTCACAACGTCCCAGGGAGGATCCGATTCGATTTTGCCAGGAAGCGTCGCTGGCCTTCGCTCCGTCAACGATCGCTGGTTACAGGCCGGGTCCCGGGGGACGACCTCCGCGTTTTTTTGTGTACTTCCTTGGCTTGCTTGGTCCCAATGGGCCGATGCCACTGCACATCACCGAGTGCGTCCGCGAGCGCATACGACACCACCGGGATGAAACACTGGCACGGTTTCTTGATATTTTTCATCACCGGATGATCTCGCTGTTTTATCGGGCCTGGGCCTGCAATCAGCAAACGGTCAGCTCTCAGCGAGATGGTGATGACCGCTTCGCCGTTTACATCGGGAGTCTGTTCGGAATCGGGATGGATTCTTTTCGCGATCGTGATGCGGTGTCTGACATTGCCAAGCTGCACTACTCAGGCCGGTTGGCATGCGGCACTTGTCATGCACAGGGTCTGCGTGCCATCTTGAGCAATTACTTTGGCATTGCTGCTGAAATAGATGAGTTCATCGGCGAATGGATAGATCTGCCGGAGGATTGTTGTTGTCGTCTGGGCGCTTCGCCCGAAAGCGGGTTGGTAGGCTCCACAGCGATCGTGGGGTCTCGGGTTTGGCAGTGTCAGCACAAGTTCAGGGTCAAGCTTGGGCCAATGGGTCTGTCTGACTACCAGCGCATGCTGCCGGGGCATGATAGCCTGGAACGGCTGATTGCGTGGATACGTAATTATGTTGGGGATGAACTGTCGTGGGACCTCCAGCTCATTTTGAAGGCCGAGGAGGTCCCTCAACTCCAGTTGGGTCGGATTGCGCAGCTTGGGTGGACAACCTGGCTAAGCAGCAAGCCTTTCGAAGAAGATGTGGATGATCTTGTGCTCAGGCCCTTCGCTGCCTGACACGCGCTGAAAAGAGCGGGAGTTCTAAAATGGCTGAGATTAGTCGTGTATCTCTGTTCGAGAAGCTTAATAGTGTCGGCTTTAAGTCCATGGACAGCGCCACGTTTTTCTGTAAGATGCGAGGTAACCCGTACGTGGAGCTGGTCCATTGGTTGCACCAGATCCTGCAGTTGCAGGATTCAGACCTACACCGGGTCGTGCGCCATTTCGGCCTCGACGCCTCAAGGTTGGCCGCTGATATGACAGCTTCACTGGATCGGCTGCCACGGGGTTCCACATCCATCTCCGATTTGTCGCCTCATCTCGAAGACTCCGTGGAGCGGGCCTGGGTGTACGGGACGCTGATGTTTGGAGAATCACAGATCCGTACGGGTCACATCATGGTCGGTATCCTCAAGACACCGACTCTTAGAAACGTTTTTCTGGGCATCTCGAAAGAATTCGGCAAGGTCAAACTGGAGGAGCTGACCGATCAGTTTTCGAAGATTGTGGGCAATTCCGTGGAAGAGACTTTGCGCCCCACGGACGGATCTGCCTTCGGCGCTGGCCCCCAGGCAGCCGAGGCAGCAAGCCCGATGGCCCCGGCAGCAATGGGCAAGCAGGAAGCCCTGGCAAGGTTCTCGATCGACCTGACGGAGAGAGCGCGGAAGGGGGAGATTGATCCCATAGTTGCCCGCGATGAAGAGATTCGGCAGATCGTGGACGTCCTAATGCGCCGGCGCCAGAACAACCCTATCCTAACCGGGGAAGCCGGAGTTGGAAAGACCGCCGTCGTCGAAGGGTTCGCTCAGCGGATTGCTGGGGGGGATGTGCCACCGGCCTTAAAAGAAGTGACTCTGCGCACACTTGACCTGGGGCTGCTTCAGGCAGGCGCGAGCATGAAGGGCGAATTCGAGAACCGCCTTCGCCAGGTCATCGAGGAGGTGCAGTCTTCTCCCAAGCCCATTATTCTTTTCATAGATGAGGCTCACACCCTGGTGGGGGCGGGAGGGGCCCCGGGGCAAGGGGACGCAGCCAATCTCCTCAAGCCGGCACTGGCCCGTGGAACCTTGCGGACTATTGCGGCCACCACGTGGGCGGAGTACAAGAAGTACTTCGAGAAAGATGCAGCTCTGAGCCGGCGCTTCCAAGTCATCAAGGTTGAGGAGCCAACGGAGGAGAAGGCGCTGCTCATGATCCGGGGATTGGCCTCGACACTTGAAAAGCACCACCGCGTGCAGATTCTGGACGAGGCTTTGGAGGCAGCGGTTCGGCTCTCGCATCGCTATATCCCAGCGCGACAGTTGCCAGATAAGGCTGTGAGCTTGCTAGACACGTCCTGCGCGAGGGTGGCGGTCAGCCAGCATGGAGTTCCTGCCGAAGTGGAAGATTCGCGTCGCCGGATCGAGGCTCTGGAAACCGAATTGGAGATCATTGACCGCGAGGCTGCTGTGGGTCTGGACCATCCGGCTCGCCGGGACCAAATCGTGGGCGAACTCGAAGCACAGCACAAACGTCTGGGCGAGCTGGAGGGGCGTTGGTCTCAGGAGAAAGAATTGGTGAACCGGATTCTCGACATCCGGGCGAAGCTCCGCCGTGAGTTAGGCGCGCCGATCGAGGACGCCACAAATGGCTCTGACGGCGCAAGCGAAGCTGTCCCAGTTACTCAGGACTTGGAAGCCGAACAGAAAGAGGCAGCCGAGCTCAAGCCCGCTGGTGAGCAACCGGCAGAGCAATTGCAGAAGGAAAGGGTTGCCTTGCTTGACGAATTGAGGACGCTTCAGAGTCAGCTTGTCGAGCTTCAGGGTGAAAGCGCTTTGATCTTTCCCTCCGTGGAGGCGCAGACCGTTGCCTCACTTGTGGCGGACTGGACAGGTGTCCCCGTCGGTCGGATGGTGAAAAACGAGATCGAAGCGGTGTTGAATCTCGCGGACAGGCTGGAGAAGCGGATCATTGGCCAGCGCTACGCTCTGGAGGCGATGGCCAAGCGAATTCAGACTTCTCGGGCGGGCCTGGAAAACCCCAATCGGCCGATCGGCGTGTTCTTGTTCGTGGGGCCAAGTGGCGTGGGAAAGACGGAAAGCGCCCTGGCCCTGGCCGAGGCGCTTTACGGCGGTGAGGATAACGTGATCACAATCAACATGAGCGAGTTCCAGGAGGCCCACACCGTCTCGACGCTCAAGGGTGCTCCTCCGGGATATGTCGGATACGGCGAGGGTGGTGTGCTCACCGAGGCAGTCCGGCGACGCCCGTACAGCATCATCCTGCTTGACGAGGTGGAGAAGGCGCACCCGGATGTCCACGAGGTTTTCTTGCAGGTCTTCGACAAAGGCCGGATGGAAGATGGCGAAGGAAGAGTGATTGATTTCAAGAACACCATCATCATGCTAACCAGCAATGTCGGCAGCGACCTGATCATGAATATGTGCAAGGATCCGGAACTGTTGCCCGACCCGGAAGGCATCGGGCAGGCGCTGCGTGAGCCGTTACTCAAGGTTTTCCCGGCAGCGCTCCTTGGCCGACTTGTTGTCGTACCTTTTTATCCAATCAGCGACGAGGTGCTGCAGAAAATCGCCCGCCTGCAATTGGGCAGGATTGAAGGGCGAATGGCGGAAAGGCACAACGTCCGGTTCAGTTGTGATGATTCGGTTGTTGACCTGGTTGCCAGTCGGTGTACCGCAGCCGAAACCGGCGCGCGGATGGTTGAGGCTATTCTTACGCATGCTCTACTTCCGGAGATCAGCAGGGAGATACTTACCCGGCTGATGGAGGGGCAAACAATAGAGAAAGTGCACGTTGGCATCAGGGACGGCGAGTTCGAGTACGCATTTGAGTGAGCCTTGAGGTCGGTGCCGGCACAAAACTTGGGCCGGAGAAGTGGAAAGCTGCGGTGGAGTATCTGAGCGGGTGTCGGCGAGTTGGGGGAGCGCTGTGGCCCCTGAATGGTCAGGTTTCGCTGTTTCACTTAAGTGGACCCGAGGGCGTGCGGTGCAAGGTGTATGGCATGCTCAGGTGTGTGCTTTTGGTTAGGTCGCCAGCGCGCCCGGCACGACCCGTGTCTGGGTTGCTGGTACATCGGCTCGGTTTGCACGAGATGGTGCCCGGGCATATTTTTCGTTTTTGCGCAGCCAACAAGCAGGAGTGATGACAAATGGCAAGGATTCAAACCTACCGGGAAGTCGCTGTGGGTACGCCCCTGGGCGAAGATGTCCTTTTGCTGGTGAGCTTTTCAGGGACGGAACAGCTCGGGCGGGCATTCCAGTACGAGCTGGAGCTTCTGAGTGAAAATCACGCGGTCAAGTTCGAGGACATTGTCGGGCAGAATGTGACGGTGCGTCTCACCCTGCCCGACAACGAGACGAGGTATTTCAACGGCTACGTGAGCTGTTTTGGCCAGACCGGCTGGTTGGGCCGTCTGAGTCGGTATCGGGCTACCGTGGTCCCTTGGCTCTGGTTCCTGACCCGCACAAGCGACTGTCGCATCTTCCAGAAGAAGACGGTTCCGGAGATCATAGAGGAGGTCTTCGGCGATCACGGTGAGATCGCTGACTTTGAGAACCGCCTCAGCAAGAAGGAGTATCGTGAGTGGGAGTACTGTGTCCAGTATCGCGAGACCGACTTCAACTTCGTCAGCCGTCTGATGGAGCAAGAAGGAATCTACTATTACTTCAAGCACAAAAACGGCGAGCACAAACTCATTCTTGCGGACGCGAAGAGTTCGCATGACCCATTCCCGGGATATGAGGAGATTTCTTATCGGTCCCCTGACCACGCTTTCGCCGAGGGTGAAAACGTCACGGACTGGACCATCGAGCAACGTGTGCAACCTGGAGCCTGCGCGCTCAATGACTTCGACTTCAAGGCCACAAAGAAGGGGCTGCGAACGGCGTCCCAGATCGCTCGCGATCACGCCGCATCCGACTACGAGATCTACGACTATCCGGGCGAGTACGTTGAGTTCAGCGACGGTGAGGCCTACGCGAGAGCCCGCATCGAGGAACTGCAGGCTCATCACGAGGTGACTCAGGGCCAGTCCGACGCACGGGGCATTTGCACCGGCTACACCTTCTCGCTCACCGATCATCCCCGTGAGGACCAATGCCGCGAATACCTGATCACCTCGGCCAGCTATCACCTTGAGTCAGATGAGTTCGACTCCTCCGGTCAGCCAATGGGCAGGGGGCCTGTTTACTCCTGCAGCTTTACGGCGATTGATGCGAAGCAGCCGTTTCGGTCGGCCCGCGTAACTCCCAAACCCGTCATTCAAGGCCCCCAGACGGCGATGGTGACCGGGCCTGGGGGGGAGGAGATCTACCCGGACGAGTACGGCCGGGTGAAGGTCCAGTTCCACTGGGACCGCTACGGTAAGGCTGACCAAAACAGCTCCTGCTGGATTCGGGTTTCGCAGATCTGGGCCGGCAAGAGTTGGGGAGCGATGAGTATCCCTCGGATCGGACAGGAAGTTATTGTCGAGTTCCTTGAGGGTGACCCTGACCATCCAATCATAACAGGGCGGGTCTACAACGGCCAGTCCATGCCGCCCTACGGGCTGCCCGGAAAGAAAGTGGTCAGCGGCATGAAGTCCAACAGTACCCCGGGCGGCGGTGGCTACAATGAGATGTCAATGGACGACACCAAAGGCACAGAGAAGATCACGATCCACGGGCAGTATGACATGAATACCACGGTCGAGAACGATCAGAACAACACCGTCCACAACAACCGGACAACAACGGTTGACGTGGACGACACTGAGACCATCGGCAGCAACCAGAGCGTGTCGGTGGGCGCGGATCAGTCTATCACCGTGGGGGCGAATCAGTCTCTGTCGGTGGGATCGAATCAGGATCAGACTATCGGCGCCGACCGGTCGGTGACGGTTGGCGGGTCCGAGACCACCAACATCGGCGTAAATCGAACGTTGAATGTGGGCGCATCAGATAGCGTCAGTGTCGGCGCCAGTCGCTCATTGACCGTGGGAGCCGGGCAGACGATTGCGGTGGGTGCGAATCTGGATGTTTCGGCGGCTGCCAATACATCCATGGTGAGTGGCGCCAACACGGATATCAGCGCGGGAGCGTCCATTAAAATAACTGGCGGATCGTCGGTGACGATCTCGGCCGGCGGCAGCGGCATCACCATTGACGCCGGCGGCATCACCATTAGTACTGGTGGGATCATCACTGAACAGGCGTCCTTGATCAAACACAACACCTAAGAGAACGGTGGAAATCATGAATACGCTATGCGAAATGACAGAGGATACGCACACGCAAACCCTGGAACTCGTGGCCAACCAGAAGCTTGTTGTCCAGCGTAACGCCCAGAGCAGCCTGCTTCGAATCATCGGCCGCGACGGCAAACTCTCCCTTGCTATCCATATAACGGAAGACGGCCCCGTCGTCCGTCTGGAAAGCTCCGCGATCGAAATCGAGGCGGAGGGGCAGTTGTCGCTCAATGCAGAACGCGTAGCCATCCACGGGCGTAAGAGTCTGTCGTTGACCTCGGATGGAAACGTGAGTATTGACACCCCCGCGGATATTCACAGCGACGCCCGTTCCCATAAGATCACAGCGCGCCTGGGAAACGTGGACATCAAGGCGAATGACGACGTTACTATGGATGGGGAACGGATTCGAATGAACTGCTGAGGAGGTTCGACATGTACTTGGCGGCTGCGCGGGACACAGCGAGCATTTTTGTTCTGGACGACCTTCTGAGCCGTCTGCGGGAGGAGTACCTGGAAAAGGCCCTGGCCGGCTCCCCTCCCGGTGACGACTTCTGGCCCCCCCGCGAACAGGCGGCTGTGGAAGAGATTAAACGGCGTTTCTACAACCAAGAAGTTCGCGAAGTAGTGAAGCCGGCGGAGGCCGGCGAAATGGATGACCAGAAGGATTTTGAAAGCCGTGGGCAGAAGCTGACCGAACACGCCATCTGGATGACCCACGCGCTGCTGAAACAGATTCCCTACGTGGGGCAGGAGGAGTACCAGGAGGCCTGATGGATTTCACGAACCACACACCATTCCCCGCTAAGTTTCTCACCGGTTCCACCGGAGAACGGGAAATTGTGGGTATTGTTGCCTGCAAAGTGACCTATCGGCTCGAAGAGGAGCGTCTGATACCTGTTACGGGGGATGATGCGTGGCCCGTTTTCGACAAGCCGTATGAGTTCGAGAAGGTCTCTCTGGGTCCGGACGTCGACTTTCGGAAAAGGGGTATTGATATTCTTGTTTTCGGCAAGGCCATTGCGCCGCAAGAGAAGCCTGTGCCGTGGATGCGCGTCGCCGTGGAATGCGGACAGGTCCGCCACGAGGTGGCCGTGTTCGGTAACCGGGTGTGGCGGAAAGCGAGGTCCAGATTTGTCCCTTCCGAGCCGGAACCGTTCCTGGAAATGCCGCTTACGAATGACCGTGCTTTCGGGGGTAAAGCGAAGATGTACGGTGCGGAAGTGGCACACTCGGTCAACCCCGACGGTCGCGGTTACTTGTTCGAGAAAAAGGAGGTCGAGGGGACTTCCCTGCCGAACCTGGAGGACCCTGATGCCTTGATAAAGACCTGGCAGGACCAGCCGCGCCCGGCGTGTTTTTTCAAGCCGATGGGGGTCCTGGAGCCCAAAGATGTTCCGGAGGAGCCTCCGGAGAGGCTGCCCTTCCGAATCATGCCGTCCCTGTTCAACCAGGCAGTTCCGGAGCTTGTTGCCCAACCTGAGGATCTGGGCGATTCGTTGCGGCTGTTCGGATTCGCGCCGGCCGGCGACATAGTTTTTCCGATGCCCAGCGTGAACGGTCCCACCGTCCATGCACAGGTGGGAGACCTTCACGGCCGTTTCCCGGCAACGCTTTCGACACTCCTTGTTCTGGCGCGAGAGAGGGTGCTCGTTGCCTCCTACGTTTCCCTGTTTCGCTATCTCATGCGGCCGATGGAGAAACGGCAGGCGGAGTTGAGATGGCCCAAAGATGCGCAAGCTGAGAAGGTTGTTGCGCGGGGGAGCAGCCATGGCCGACAGTAGTAGCCGCATACCCAAACCCATCCCCTTCGACGAGCTGCCGAAGATGGAGGTGCCGCCACACCTGAAACCGATGGCGCCTTCCCGGATTTGCGTCGTGCTTGCCGCAGCTTCCGGCGAGGAAGAGGTCTCCGTTATCTATAAACAGACGTACACTTTCCAGCACGGGAGTCCTTGCCGGCTTGCCGACGAGCAATTGCCCCTGGAGCAAGTAAACGTCTTGCATGACGAAATCTCCCCAGGGGTTGCCCCTTCCTACAGAATCCTGTATGAGATAGTTGGTTACAAGACGGGAACAGATGTGGTCGTCCAGGGCAGCGCCCACCCGGCCCGACCCATCTTGCAAATGCGGGTCGGAGTGGAGATTGCCGGCAAATACGCGCACAAGGCGGAGGTGTTCGGACCGCGGTTCTGCGACTACGTCAACGGGAAGGTTGTGTTCACGCCCCCCGAGCCGTTTGAGGAAATGCCCCTGCGCTATGAAAATGCCTATGGGGGACGGGACCGGCCATTCGAAACGGAGCTGCTGAAGAAAGTGGAAGAGACAACTCCGGCCGAAGACCTGCGCCGGGTCAAAGCGGTGGCGGGAGAGATTCTTCAGGAGGGACACCCCTTGATGTATCCACGCAATCGCTTCGGTAAAGGGTACGTGCTGGAAGACCGCAAAGATTTGATCGAGGGGCGTGAACTGCCAAATATTGAGTGGCCGAATGATCGGCTAACCCCGGGTCGGTTGGTGGTCGGCAACCCCCTTGACTGGAACAAGCAGCCGCTGCCGATAGGGTTCGGATACTTGGATCCCTCGTCCTTTCCCAGATGCTCGATGTTTGGCCTGCCGCCAGCCACTACGACCAAGCAAGAGCCTGTCGTAGAGGTTGCCCGGGGCCTGATTCCGGCTGACTTTTGCAGAGGTAACATTTTCACCTGTAAACCCGAGGATCTGCCGAGATTGATCCATCCGTCGGCCGGGCGTTGTGCCTCGCTGGGACTGTGGCTGCCGTTTCTTAACAGCGATGAAACCGTTGTGCTGGAAGGCATGGATCCCGCACACCCGCGTTTCGTTATGGAGTTGCCTGGGGAGCGCCCTGAGTTCAGTGTTCCGGGATTGGCACCGCATCCCGTAGAGATCCGGGGAGAGCTGTATCTGGTCTGCATCGATCTCTTTTCCCGGTTGCTGACTCTCGTCTGGGCAGGACGCACGAGGCCCTCAGTTTCTCCCACGCTCGAACACCTTCAACAAATAGAATCCGAAATAGAAGTCAGAATGAAGAGGAATTAGCAGATGAGTCCCGCACGTATCTCGAAGTACCCGCCCATTGGGGGACTGTCATTGGATAGCCACCAAGTGGAAGCCCCGTTCTCGCCCCCCGTGCCGCCAGCCCCACCGCCTGCGAAGATTCCCTCTTACGTCTGGGCCGTCGTCGTGGGCGTTCCTGTTTGTGGGTTCTTCCCAACTGGGAAATGGTCGTGGTACAAGGTGACCACCGAGGGCCTGGGCAATATTCTTGTCGGACACGACTGGGGCATGTTTCAGTCCCACATACCGGTACCCGTGATCGCGACTCCCTCGATTGCCAAGCACACTATAGGCTCATCCACCAAGTACTGGCTACCGTCGACTCCCAACAAAGATCCTCAGTGTGGATCGGTGCCGGGAGGTGACGGATCGGTGGCGGTATCTACACCCGCTTGGTGTATGACCACGCTGAATTGTCAGGACATCGCCGGCTGGCCCTTTGTGCTACCCACGAGTACCTGTTTCCAGATGCCCAGTACCCGAGAGGTCGGGTTCACGTGGGGCGATCTGATCAGCGGCGTGATCGGTATGGTAGGCGACTGTGTGGGCAAACTTGCCGGCAAGGCACTTGGCGACAAATTTGGATCGGCCGGAGGAGATACGTGGAAGGATGCCTTGTCTTCAGCTCTGCGTGGCGCCTTGGTGGGTGCGGGCGCAGACTTGTTATCGAACTTGGTGCCTGACGAGCCGAAGTGGGCGAAGGATGCGTTCAAGGTTGTGGTATCCGGAGCAGCGTTTGGGGGTCTCGACCGGGGCCTTGGTGATACGCTCGGTGCGGCTGCGGGCCCGGCGATATCGGGCGCTGCAGGCGGGCTGGGCGGCGAGGCTCAAGAGAGCATGGATGGAAACCGTCCACCTGACAGGTGAAATGAGCGGTTGGTCTGAAGAGGATCGTCATGGTGGTACGCCGTTATTTTAGTCGTGCTGTAGTGTCTGCGTGGGAGCGGGGCAGATGACGAAGCAGGCCAGGTTGCTGATGAAGTCACGAACTGGATAAGGGCCGCGGCAGCGCTGGAGATGGTGCTTTTGCAGCCCGGTCAACCGTTGTTCGAAGTCAGAGCGAGAGGCGACCGTCAACAGCAAGCGGTTGGGCTCTGACCGCGCAGGGACAACATGATATACACTTGGGGAGGCGCACGACGAGAGTGCCGGTGATCCTAACTAATATTGGGATTTTGCTGGTGTTGGCGGCAATCTTCACGGTCGTCAGCTTGGTGCACCAGTTCTTTTAGCTGAGAGGATCGCAAAGCAGGGGCAAGGTTCGGGACGACTACCCCTGGTCTCCTGATTTCAACCTGAGCCGAGGTGTCGGGAGCGAGGTCATTCCGAACCGGATCTGGAATCGCGCTGGGAGGCCTGCCTTGGCGGCAAGTTCGGGGGCAGTTGGCGGGGGAGGCTTGTCAACCTCGGGGTGTTTCCTCAAAAGCATGGATGAACCCGTGGATACGTGCGATTCCTGGAGGGAGGATGGTGCTTTCCTTGTTGGCGTGCCAACGCCACCTGCATAGAACCTGTCTGGGAACCTGCTGGGCGGTGTAAATTGCGCTTGACGGCAGACTGTTAGTCGGTGGTATACTGCCTCAGATATTCTTCGATAGTACTTCGATTTGCGCGGCTGGGGGAGTCATTTAAAAAATCATAGAATTCACTGATCGTTGTCAGGGCGGATTGCCGGTGTCATCTTCTGGAACAAAGAGTGGCCCTGGGGAATTGCCGGAGGGCTATGTAGTTATCCCCATTGCCGAGGATCAGAAGTCGGCGGTGCTAAAGATTTGCGTTCTGGCAAAGCTGAAGCCGGACCCTGTGGGCGGTCACCTTGTGGTGCTTCGCGATACGATTGATGCGCAAGTCTTGTTGGGATGTATTGTGGACGGCGGCGGAGGGGTTCACCAGTGGATTGAGGTTTGGATTCAGAGCCTTGACGGTCTGGCTGACGCCTTGGCCGCCTGCCGCGAGGCGCTGACCAACGCGGTGCTGGATGACCGATGGACTCAATACTTCCGATCGCTGGAATCGCTTGAGCAGGCGGGAATCGTGGAAACGGGTTGGGAGACCGTCCACCCACCTCCCACATACCTCGATTTGGCCAAGCTTGAGCCGGTTCATCCGGTTGACGCCGAATCAGAGGTCCAGTGGCAACTTTGCCAGGAAGACGGTGTACTTGCCAAAAAGAACCTGCCGAAGTACAGCGTCTCGTTACATCGCTACCTCTATGTGCCAAAGTCACGCAAGAACCCCTTGTTCATTCCGGTGACTCCAAACGCTCCGACCAGTGCCAGTACCAAGCCAGTGGAGGAGATCACGGGCGGCAAGAGCGATCTAATCCCGCTGAACCCCGGTGGGGGGCTAATGCTGGTGCGGCCGCACAGTCCCATAGGGTTGGAGGCTTTTGTTGATCTGCTAAGCGGTGGCTCATGGGAAGGGGTATTGCACGGCCGGTCAGTACTTGACCTGGGAAGTGCAACTGAAGCATTGAGAGGAGATGATTCTGCCCGGGCCACAGATGGGCGCCTTTTTATGGGAGCGCATGGCAGATGGGGCCGCTTACTGGAGACGTTCCATTTGAAGCTTCGTTTGCTGGCCGACGCGGTTGCTTCTGTCCGTTCAACGGTTTTACACCACCAACGACCTCTTCTTAACCTGACTGCGGATAGGTTTCAAGTAAGGCTGGGGGAGCCGGGCCAGGCTCTGCCGTTTCTATGGACGGCAAGAGCCGTGCTCGTTGATCCCGGAGACGCGATCGCACTGCCGATCGAGGGCAGCGATGCGGTGTACTACCTGCGGGCCAGAGGGACAGGCACATCCATTTATCAACCTCAGTCGGCCGGCGAGTCAGTGCGTGGACGCGGGTCTGTCCGTATCAGGAAGGTCCTGCAAGACGCTGGCGGACCAACCATCGTCGAGGGCACGTTCCAAACGCAGGAGCGTGTCAGGACAGCACAAAACGACCTGATCTGGCTACGGCTCAGTACAGGTGATGGGCGAGTGGATCTATACGCACACCTGGACTTGAAGGCTGCTTTGGCTTCCGGGGAATGGCGGTTCCGCACGTTAGGGCAAAACCTGAGCGAAGAAGCGGCAACCGCGTTGCGCGCTGCGGAGGGCATACCGATTCCAGACGCTGCCTTTGAGGTCATTCCTTTGCTAAGCTCTCCTTGCGATCTATACGCTCTTGGCGTGCTCGCGGTAAGAACGCTTCTGGTTGATAAGCAAGCAACCCTGCCTGTCTCGGTAGACGAGATGCTGAGTCTGGCTCGAGAGGTGGCGAACGAGTATGATGATGCAGTCAGTTTGGGTTCGCGTATCAAGGCGATTTTCAATCGTGATCCACGATGGGTCCAGTCGCTTGGACCGCAGCGGCTGACCTATGAGGAGGTCACGCCGGGAGACGCCTTTGATCTCATACCATCGGAGGTATGGTGGTCTACCTTGGCCACGGTCCTGCGGATGTTCCCCGGCACGGGGCCCGATAGTACTTGCCAGGACTACGGCGACGCACAATCAGGAGGGATTCATAAGGTCTTCGATCGCACGATTACAGACCTCGACGAGTTGCTGGTTCGCACGCGGAGCCTTATCGTCATAGACTGGAGATTCAACCGGGAAATCCACGCAGTCATCCGCAGTCATCTGACAGGCTTTATTCGTTCCTCAAGCCTGAATGAGCAGGAGGATGAGTCATAAGAACTCCGCTAAAATGGAAAGATTAGACGAACACAGGCGGCAGAGGAGAGGGAGCGGCAATTCACTGACTGATTCGGAGCAGCGATTTCTTGCCTCCAAGGATGAATGACTGTGGCGAGTGGCAAGGTAACCAGTTCTCACGATAGGACTCCACAGGATGGATGTCGGCAACGAGATTGATGATGTTGGTGACCCGGCCCTGACAGACCGTCCGGGGAAAAGCTGGGCAGTGGGTCCGGGACTGGCCCCACGGCTGGCGGCAAAGAAGAGTCTCGCAAAAGCGCTCGGAAGACTGATCCGATCTCGGAGGTTTGTTCCGAAGGAGCAGCGTGTAAATCTTGATCTTGCCGTCACCGCCAGGAGGCCATATAATACACAATCATGGACATCCGTGGAAGCCCGACAGTTGCTTGGGGGGGATTCACTGCTATGCCTGAAATGACGAACGACAAGCTCAGACGTGTTACAGCGACCGCAAACCGCCTTCGTCTCGTTCAAATTGACTTTGCCGACGAGAATGCCGAGATGAGAAGAAAGTTCCTTTCTGAGGAGATTGGGCGGGCTCTGTCGGGGATTGTCCCTGGCCAACGGCGGGCGTTTCTCGAGGAACTGATGACCAGGTTTCCCACGTGGGACCCGAACGTCGAATTGATGTCACCCGATGAGGAAACGGCGGTTTTGTCACCCACCGACGAGCAGGAGTTGCAGGATCCGAGCTTCCTGGTCACCCGGTTAACCGATCTGGTCCCGACGCTTTCCCAGGAAGACAAGCAAGCCCTCATCGAGGGGCTGCGCGAAGCAGGTCTGGCACCAGAGGTCGGGCAGGATTGGCCCGAGGAGGCAGCCAAGGCGTTGAGATCAGAACTACAGTTAAGCGATAAGGAGTCAATTGATACGACGCGGCTCTTGAAATTGGCCGTGCTGATCACACAATTTGTGCGGAGCTTAGATCAACTTGCGTGGGAGACCTGGAGGAGAATGGCCCCGCGTTCAACCATACGTCGCCCTTCCCGTCTGCGGGGCACAATGCGGGGATTTGTCGGGGGCGAGGCTGAGGTAAGCCACGATCAGCTCAGCCAGGACCTCGACAAGCTGCGCCGACTGCTGGCATCTCTCATCTCCGCGGTTGGGCAAGCGGGCCGCCAGATCACGGCAGGCTATCTTAAGAGGCTGTCACCTTCGGAGATCGAGTTACTTGTCAAGACGGAAACTGGAGGATTGTGGAAAAGCCTGATCCAGAAAAGCCCGGAGGCGAAATGCTGGGAGAAGTATGTTGAGCTTACCGGCCAGGTAACAGAGGCGTTGATCGAGAAAGAGATCGTGGAGGCCATTGTCAATAGCGCTGAACAACTCATGAAAAGAAGCGCCCCCTGAGAACCATTGGAGGCTACTTCATGTCGACGAGTGGACAAGTCCATTGGGAAGAGGGTCTTTTCCTTCAGCCTCATCATCTTCAATCAATGCAGCGGGACATCTTTGAGGAGCTTGCCGCTGAGCGTCACCTGGTATGGGCCTATCCATATGGCCTGGTCGAGGCCAAGCTATCCAGGGATGCGCTGGAAAATATGCTGGTCCAGTTCGATAAACTCCGGGTCATTATGCCAAGTGGGTTGGAGGTCAATGTTCCCGAGAATGCGGACCTTCCCGTACTGAACATCAAGGAGGCTTTTGAGGCGAGCAGTGGGTTTTTTGCCATCTATCTCGGGGTGCCGCTGTGGCAGGCCAGCCGAGGGAACACGATCGCGCGCGGCAGCGGCGAGGATTGGCGGGTAAAGCGTATCTATGGGATTGCCGAAGTCGAAAGGCCGGATGAGAACACGGGTGAAAATCCTCAGCCCATCCTGGTTCGCCGCATCAATGCGAGACTCCTGCTGGACAGCGATGATCACTCTGACATGGAAGTCCTGCCGGTGCTGAGAATTGGCCGGGGAACGGGCGAGGAGGCCGACATGCCAAGGCAAGACCCTGCCTTCATTCCCGCTTGCCTCGTTCTGGGAGGGTCGACTCTTTTGCGAGATCTTGTCAGAGATCTGGCCCAGCAAGTCGAGGCCACGCGCCAGGAGTTGGTAATCCAGCTCACACGCGGCGGCTTCAGTATAGAGAAATTGAGGGGTATTCAGTTCGAGCAAGTGCTCCGTCTGAGGACACTCAACCGTTTTAGTGGTCGCCTGCCTCATCTGGTGCAAGCTCCGGGGGTCACACCCTTTGGGATGTATTTGGAGCTGAGAGAACTGTTGGGCGAGCTTGCCGCACTCTTCCCGGAGCGCGATCAGTTCGAGGTAGCCAAGTATGATCACGACAACCCTGCCGTCGCATTTAACGAACTCTCGATCAAGATTCGTTCCCTGTTGCGGGGCGCTGTGGCTCCTTCTTTCATCCGTGTAGAATTCGCGCCGGAGGAGCAGGTCCTCGTGGCAATCCTTGAGGAAGATCATTTTACTCGGCCCAACGAGTATTTTCTTGGCATTGGGACCAAGGAAGACCCGACCACGGTGGCAAGATTGGTGGTAGACCCGGACAAGTTCAAGCTCATGGCCAGGAGCTTGGTGAGTCGGGCCATCTGGGGTATACGGCTTGAAGAAGAACGGCACCCCCCACTCGCTCTTCCGTCCGAGGTGGCCCTTCATTACTTCCGCTTACTTCGCGCTGAGAGTGCGCGCATGTGGGAGCGAGTGAGGGAAGAAAAGGCGATGGCGACCCGTTGGCCGGGAATGGAGTCGTCGGACTTCAAGGTCACGTTGTACATGACAGTTCCAGAAGAGGAGAAGTGATCCATGACGCTTCTTGAGCTTTGCGAACCGCTTTTTCTCTATGTGTGTCGCCTGAACCGGTCGGCCAGGAAAGGCGGTAGCCATGAGTACAGTCAGGTCCGCAGTGAGATCAAGGCATTCCTGGAAGACATGAAGTCCAAGGCGGCTGCGGACGTCAATCTCCTTACGCAGTATGAAAAGATCGAGGAGGTTTTTACCTTCTTCGTGGACTCCATGATTGCGGAGAGCAATCTTCCTTTTGCTCGTGAATGGCACGAGAATAGGCTGGCCTACGAAAGAAGAGAGTTGGCGGGAGACGAGAAGTTCTTCGATCTGCTGGAGGAGACGCTGAATGATTCGAGCAAAGCGGCAACCGAGCGGCTCGCAGTCTTTTACAAATGCATGGGCCTGGGGTTTAAAGGGTTCTACGCCGGTCAACCGGAATATCTCCGTAGGAAGATGCTGGACTGCAAGGCGCGCATACGGGACATGATGGACGTTGATGAGTTCTCGCGCATCTGTCCTGAGGCCTACGAAAACGTCGATACCAGGGACTTAGTCGAGCCGCCCGGCAAGAAGCTGCTGGGAATCGCTATCGCTCTTGTTGGCTTGATTATTGTGCTGTATGTGGCGACTTCCTTCCGGTTTGGCTCGGTCTCGGACAAGTTGGTGGACGCGCTTGAAAAGATTAACCCTTCTAAGTGAAAGGACGGTGCCAACTCCAACGCAGGGAGATAGCACCGACAGGAGCTGTCTGATATGAGATCGCCATTGTCGGCCTTTATGAATTTGCCTCCGCCTTTCAGAATCCTCTTGTTCGTTCTCGGTGGTGGAAGCCTATACGCAATATCTACGCGCCTGCCCCGGGCGTATCGCCTGCCCCTGCTCATTGGCTTCGCCCTCCTTGCCCTGATTCTTCTGACGTATGTGCTCGTGCTCAAGAAGCTGAAGAAGCGTAAGGCTAAGCCCCTCGAGCGCGGTATCGCGGACAACGCGGCAGCTACGCCCCAGGCTGTCACGGATGCCTCTCGCCGGGCGGCCCTGGAAGACCTTCGGAAGAGTTTTCAGAAAGGCATTGAGACCTTCCGCGCCGCGGGCAAAAACCTCTATAGCCTGCCCTGGTACCTGATTGTGGGCGAGCCAGGGTCCGGCAAGACCGAGGCTATCCGCCACTCAAGCATTGGCTTCCCCCCCGGATTGCACGAGCCACTTCAGGGGGCCGGCGGCACCATCAACATGAACTGGTGGTTCACCAACCACGCTGTCGTCCTGGATACGGCCGGCCGCTTGATGTTCGAAGAAATCGAGCATGGTGCTCCGAGTGAATGGGGCGAATTTCTCCAGTTGCTGAACTCTCGCCGGGTCAACTGCCCGATCAATGGGATGCTGCTGGTCATTCCCACCGATAGCCTCATCATGGACACCGCGGATGATATCCAGCGCAAAGGTCAAAAGATTGCTCAGCAACTCGATCATATCCAGCGCACACTCGGCGTACGATTCCCTGTGTACGTGGTGATCACTAAATGCGATCTGATCAATGGGTTCCGTGAGTTCTTCGATAACATAGACGACCCGGAGCTCCAGCATCAGGTCCTGGGATGGTCGAACCCGGCGCCGCTCGACGAGCAGTTTCACCCGGAAGTTGTGGACCAGCACCTACAGTCAGTCATGGAGCGGCTGGAGCGGCGTAGGTTGGGGCTGTTGGTGGACCCCGTGCACACTGAGGATCCCGACGCCCGCAGGATTGATGAGGTTGACGCGCTCTACGCGTTTCAAGCAAGCCTTGCAAGGATTATTCCTCGCCTTCGGCGCTACCTGGAGATGGTGTTCGTGGCCGGCGAGTGGTCACCCAAACCACTCTTTCTGCGCGGGATTTATTTCACCTCTTCCATGCGGGAAGGATCGGCACTGGATGAGGAGTTGGCTGAAGTGCTTGGCGTTCCGGTGGCCTCGCTGCCGGAGGGGCGAGTGTGGGAGCGTGAGAGGTCCTATTTCCTCCGCGATCTGTTCACGGAGAAGGTTTTCCGCGAGAAAGGCCTCGTTACGCGAGCCGCCCACGTGAAGCGGCAGCACTATCAACGGAGGGTAACGGTGTTGGGCGCGGCCTTTGCGAGCGTGATCTTGTTCTTCTTTTGCGCGCTGGTCTGGGCGGGGAAGCTGAAGAGGGACATCGCTGTTCATCAAAATCATTGGGATGCTGCCATGATTGACTGGAAAAAGGGGAATAAGAAGCCCTACTGGCGCCCTATCGTAAGCAGCGTGGACAGCGGCTACTCATATAACAGGAGAATCTCTGAAAGAATAGGCAAGACGCTTCCTCAATTCCACGAACGAACCAGGAATTTGCTGGTATACGGAAGACCTGAGCCGAAAGGAAAACCGAAGCAGGGGCCACCCCGATATCCTAAGTCCTCGATATTCGGCTGGCTTGTGGGCCGGAGGAGTCCCCGCTGGAAAATCGTGGCCGTGGAAGAGAAGCTTTTTCGGCGAAGCGTGCTTCTTCCACTTGTGGATACGGCCAGGAAAAAGATGCAGGAAGAGGCCGGCAGGTGGTCCGACGAGGCCACCAACGCCCTGGCCCAATTGATTCGTGTCCAGGCGCTGTGGCAGGCACGCGAAGCCGGAGAGAAGTCGCTGGAGAATCTCCCCAATCTTGATCATCTGTTTTACTACGTGCTCCAACAAAGCAGGGAAATGCCCACATCACAAGACAGGAAATACCTGAAAAGGTGCTTACGCTGGATCTACTCGGAGAAGGGGGGCGAAAGGGAATGGCCTGCGAGGTTGCTTCCGCGCGACGGGGGATACGCCGAGGGGAATCCGATCCACCGTGGTGTCGAGACCTTCATCGAATACTGGAAGTCTAAGGTTCTCGAAAGCGGCGATGGGCTTGTTAAGAAACTTGTTGTGCTCTCCGAGGCATTGGAGGAATACAAGAGGGTCGAGGGGAATTTCCTCGCTGGCAAAGCCACCCCCGAAGGTCTCACAGGGGCCAAGCAGGGGCTGGATGGTGCAATTCGTGATCTCGGCTCGAACGTAGAGAATATCCTCAAACAGGCTGAAGGCGCTCTGGATGCGGCGAAGACAAACGCCAGAGACCTCGCATTGTACAACACGCTTCTAACAGAGGCAAGTACAACCAGTGAGGGGATTGTTGGCAGGGTCTACGACCGGCTTGAGACAGCTTCGACGGAGCTGGAACAGCAGCTCCACGACGTAGAAGCGAGAATCAAAGGTTCCACATCCACAGCTTCTGGCCTTGGTTTGTTGCGTCCAGTCGGCAGCGATCGGCTGTACAAGTACCGTTATGATATATGCGTGCTCGAATCAGCCACTGACATTGCCGACCAGGTCGAGAAGATTGCAGAGGGCGAGGAGCCGCTCACGTACCCTGACATCCCGCCAACGGCCATGCGAGGTAAGGGGGCGTTTGAGAAGAAGTACCATCACAAAGCCGCGACGGACTACTTTGCCGGCTGGGCCGCTTTCAATTCAGAATGGGGCAGCGTTGCTCAAGCGGACAGGGAAAATCTGTCGGCCCGCTACAACAAGTTGAAAGGAGCGCTCGGGGCCTATGTTGGGCAATACGTTACCTATTGGAAGCCGCCAGCCCCGGGCTCAACGATTGTGGGGGATCAATGGAAAGGGGATTTCGGCATCAAGGCGGGAAAGAGTTGGCAGAAGTTTCAGGGTGGTATCGTGGCTCTTTCCCGGTACAAGGAGCTGCTCGGAGAGCTGCAGAAGCTGTACGGGGAACCGGATAAGGCTTTCAACGAAAACATGAAAAAGTACGTGGAGCTTTTCAGCAAAGAGAATCTCGCCATGTTTGAGCAGGCTTCGGGGCGATTGGGGATAGCTCTGAAGAACCTCGAATTTGACCGGGCTGAGACTGAAAGTGAAAGATACCCGGATACCTACAAGATACTGAAGACCTGGCTGGATCTACCGGGTGAGGCACTCGCCGCTCGACAGAAGCTGACGAACGTGGCGGACGGGAAGACCCTCCGAACGCTCTACTTCCCGTTCGAGCCTACGCCGACCCGGCCTCAGGATCTCGACAAATGGTACTGGGCGGAGCTGGCTTACAACGCTTTGGTTGCGCTCGCTCAGGACCCCTCGCTTAAGGAGGGCGTAAAAGGTGCTCTCACTAATCTTGAGCAGAATTACAGCGAGTTTCCTTTGGTCAAGGTGGACCCACAGGCTTCCGAAGTGAAGCAGTTGACACGCGAGCAGGTGATTGCCGCGCGCAAGCTCATCGAAGAGGAGCTGCCCCAACGTGGCCGAGAAACAGAGGCTAAAGTTCCAAAAATTGATTCTGACAGAATTGATACGAGACTGGTCAGCTTATGGCAGCCCAAAATGGAGCCCCAGGACTCCAAATGGGTCCAAGCCCTCCGTGATGTTTTAAGCCATCTCCCAGAGAAAACGGAGACGTGCTCCGTCTCGATTGAAGGTCAGCAATTCGATTGGCGATTCAGGCACTGGAAGGTCGAGGGGCACCTCGGGACGAATGAGTGGCCGCAGGACGGCGGGTTCAAACTGCCCTATCCCAATACCCGCCCCGTGGTGTTCCACTTTTACCTTTCCCCAAGAGACGCTCGACAAGGGGAGCCTTATTATAGCTGGTCTGTCCGTGGCGAATGGGGGTGTCTGCTGATGCTGCATAAGCGCAATTGGTCTTTTGTCCGACATCCATGGGACGATGGGCGTAGGAAAAGCGTCTCCGTATCCTTTGACAAAGTGGAAGTCGATGGCAAGACGGCGAAAATCGAGCTGAAGATTCCATACGAAGACGGAGAATCAGTGAAAGCAACCATCGAGCTAAGGTTTGATAGCGAACCACCGAGCGAATTGGCTTTGCGGCGTTCGAAGGTCACGGAGTGATATGAGGGACATGGGATTGTGAGACTGTTTGGCCGAAAAACGAGTGATGAGGCAGCGAATCGGGTGTTCCTCGGCGCCTTCGGCAAACATCCCGGCTGGGACGACCATATCGAAGACCTTGGACTTGAGACAGAGCAGCTCATACGCATTAAGCGCCTTCTCTACGTCGAGGGCATCAGCGGAAATGTTGACTCAGGGGCCTGGGACAAGCTGTCCGAAGTGCAGCGGCTCGAAGGATTCAACCATCTGTTCCTTTGGCGGATGGCGAGCGATGTCGTCGTTGGGCGGATGTGGTCATCAATGGACGGCAAGGGCCGGACGCACTACCCCATGGTGGTCTGTGCGCAGTGCTCCGGATTGCCGCTACGTTGGGTCTTGAAACAGGTACTTCCTTGCTTAGAAGGGATCAAGTCGCGCTGTGTCAACACGACTTCAGCGGTCGCCGTGAGGTCAATCATTGGCGATGCCAGGCGCGGGCTTCGCCAGATTGGTCAACACATCGAGGCTTCGACCGAGGACCTTGGGGTCTCCGGGGGGACGCTCGCGGTGCTGGCTGATCATCCCGAAATGGGAAAGGATCACGTGGGTTTGCTTCGAATCCTGTACAAGATCGAACTGGGAATGTCAGCGGACAGTGCCAGTGGCGGCGATCCAGCCGCTCGAGTCGTACCGGGGAGCCTTCATATCCGGGTTCCCGCCTCCGCAGATTCCTCGGGGGATACTATCCTGCTCTGGCTCAGCTTTCTGTTCGGGGAGCTTGATAGATCGAACTCCATGATTCTGCTCCTCCCGCTGGATGGATCGTGGGTAGACATTGTCGCGGGAGAGCCGACGATCAAGGAATTGTTCTGCATTCGCGCTTCCCTGGAGGCCATCCCGCGGACCAGTGAGATCCCCTATACGTTGGACCCGGACTTCATGGACCGTGTGGAGCAGCGGATCGCCGCTTCCCAAGCTCAAGGCAAAGAAACCTCTTCGGCGACCTCAGATTCGCCTGTCCGACGAACGTGGTAAGAACGTCTCAGAAGATGTTCAAAAGGATGTCGGACATCAGGACAACCGGCGCCAAACACAGCCCGGAGAGGATAATCGGCAAAGGAAGGCGGGATTCCTAAGAGGAGATAGAAGGCTGTCCTAATCCCTAAACAGGTTCGCCACACTTAGAAGGGAGGCTCCCGATGAGAACGACGCGGTACAAGTTTTGTGCTCTTACGGTCTCGTTGGTTCTTCTGACAACGCTGGGATGCAAAGGGCTTCTGCGCCGACCGGCCCGACCGGCCGGTCCAGTCCGTCTGCCCCGCCAGATCGTTGAGGTCTCGGTCGACAGGGATCTCGTTGCCAGACGCACCGTGTCGGTTGACATAATCGGAGTCACAGAGGTTGAGAGCTATCAGTGGAAACGCAAACCAATCGACCACTACTGGACACCAAGAGATCCGCTACGTGCAAAAGCGGAAGCGGAAGGGATAATCCGTGAAATGGAGTTTAAGGCGGACTCTGATCTAACAGAGGTGCATGACAGGGATGACCTCCCTTGGGACAAGTGGGAAGAAAAGCGAGTCACGTTTCTAATTGTGATAGCGGATATTCCCGGCGTGGAGGACGATAATTACAGGAGACTTGTTCTCGATAGGAAAGAGATCGGCGGCAAGACGATCCGAATCCAAGTGACGAAAGATGGGCTTGAGCAAGTAAAGTGAGCTCGCTTGCACACCGGGTCAGGAAGCTCGGAGCACAAGGCTAACTTCGGGCGGCGGCGGATCGTCTTGCGGCGTGCCTGCCAGTTTGGAGCGATGGTGTGGACCACACGGGCAGATATGTTTGATTCGGACACAACGCTCTCTGCTAAAACCTTCGGGTTTTCCATCGAAATTGGTTGAAGGGAACAAGGGCGAAAGGAGGCCAAGGAGTTCGTTACGGTGCCCGAATTCAACATGAACCTTGTGCCGGGGGGGTAGAGATACGTGAGAGCGGAGGCGCGAAGGACCCGCTCTTCTTCCTTAATCCTTACAAGGACTGTGGCTGTGCCGTGCGAGTGTTGGTCGCCTGGTCAGGTCAACCTGGACGGTCGGCCACTCGAGGCGATCTTGCCCCCCTCATCGCAGGTCTGGGACAGCAAAAGCCCCATCTTCACGTTAGCGAGGCAGCGTGAGTTGCTCCATCGTCCTTACCGCTGGAAGTGCTGGCTGCACGAGTGAAAGTTGGGCTGTCTGTCTCGTTGGCGGATTGAGGGTTTTGAGAAATCGCATTACTCGTACAAGCTCTAACGGCTATGGGTGAGTGAGGAGATAGAGCGGCATTTACTTGTTTCCGCCGGATTGCGATGCTGATCTCCGAGGATGAAATAAGTGTGGTGGGTGGCAAAGCATGACCGATTCTCATGATAGGACTCCAGCATGAATTCCGGTGACGAGGTTGACAAAGTTGATGTTCCCCTCACGAACGGTCCTTCCGGGGAAGGGGTGAGGAAGGGATCGAGGCCTAACTCCTCCGATGCTGCGGGCGGAGGAGAATCTTTGGCAGACACTCGGAAGACTGAAGCGACCTCACAGGTTCCTCCCAAGGAGACTCCGGGAGAGACCGTCGGAGGCCGCTACGAGATTCTTGAGCTCATTGGCGAGGGGGGCATGGGTATCCTGTACCGGGCGACAGACCCTAAACTTCGCCGCGAGGTTGCCGTCAAGAGGCTGCGTGCTACGGAGGACTCAGCAAAGAAGGGAATCGCGAGGTTCCTTCAGGAGGCCCGGGCGATCGCGGCCCTGAATCATCGCAACATTGTGACGATCCACGATCTCGGCGAGGACGACAAAGGGCCGTTTATTGTGATGGAGTATCTGCGGGGAGAAGACCTCCGACGCAGAATCGAGCGGGAGGGGAAGATAGAGTTGGAGGGAGCCCTTTCGATTGTAAGGGGCGTAGGACAGGGGCTGGCCTACGCGCACAACAGGGGGATCATTCACAGAGACGTGAAGCCCGCAAACATCATCCTCACCAAAGATGGGACCCCGAAGCTCCTCGATTTCGGGCTCGCCCTTGTGCCTGGTGAATCCGGGCTATCGAGGACAGGCGAGACCTCAGGAACATGGGCTTACATGTCGCCCGAGCAGATGAGAGACGCCAAGCACGTTGACCAGCGAAGTGACATTTACGGCCTGGCTAAAACGCTCTACTACATGGTGACGGGCAAGACCCCTGATTCGATTGATTTGGATATTGTGCCGTCCGAGATGCGCCCGGCCCTTGAGAAAGCCTTGAAGCCGGCGCGTGAAGATAGGCCTTTCTCCGTCAAGCAGTTCTTGAATGAGCTGGGCCAGCCAGCCGCCGTGGTTGGCACGCCCCTGGCCCCTGGCACTGTCCTGCCTGGCACTTGCCTCAACTGCGGCGCCGCCAACGCCCAGGGAATGAGGTTCTGTCACTCGTGCGGCGCAGGCCTCTTTGAGAAGTGCCCCCGATGCAACGTGGAAGGACCGCTGGGAGTCAAGCACTGCGGCTCTTGTGGTGTACACATTTCAGGCTACAAGGAGGCTAAAAGGGCACTATCCAGTGCGCAGAAGCATCTCAAGAAGTTCGAGTACGACAACGCAGAGAAGGAGGCCAGGCGGGGTCTCCGTTGGGGTGCCTTAAGAGATGAGTTGAAGGGGGTTCTCGAGGAGGCGACGACAAGCAAAAAGAGACTCGGCGAGCTTCGTGCCCGGGTTGCGGAACTGGTTGAAAAGGAGCGATACGAAGATGCCGTGGCACTGCTCCGCAGCGCCCTGGAACTCGATCCTTCGCAGGAAGACCTGAAAGCGCTGGTGAAGGAACTGCCTGGCAGAATCCGAGAACGTGAGGTCCGCCGAGCTTTGGTCGAGGCCGGCAAGGCGTTAGAAGAGAAGCGATTCTCAGTTGCGCTGGAGCGCTGTGAGTGGGTGCTGGGGGAGCAGGCTGATAATGAAGAGGCCCCAGAGTTAAAGGCCCAAGCAGAGAGGCTCCAGGAAGATCACCGTGGGCGGGTGGCGCAAGCGAGAAAGTCCCTGAAGGCTTCTCGGTTCAACGAGGCGTTGGAGCAACTGAGGAGTCTTGAAGAGGACTATCCCTGGGACGATGAGATCAAGAAGCTGTTGCAGGAGGCGGCGACACGGAAGAAGAAAAAGCTCGATGAGCTTCGCACCCAGGCGATGGAGCTCATCGAGAAGGAGCAATACGAGGATGCCGAGGCACCGCTCCGCAGCGCCCTGGAACTCGATCCTTCGCAGGAAGACCTGAAAGCGCTCCTGGAGGAACTGCCTGGCAGAATCCGAGAACGTGAGGTCCGCCGAGCTTTGGCCAAGGCCGGCAGGGCGTTAGCGGAGAAACGATTCCCAGTCGCGTTGGAACGCTGTGAGTGGGTACTGGAGCAGGAGGTTGACAACGAGGAGGCGGCAAAGTTAAGGACGCAAGCAGAAAGCCTCCAGGAAGATCACCATGGGCGGATGGGGCAAGCGAGGAGGTCTTTGGAGGCTTCTCGGTTCAACGAGGCCTTGGAACAACTGAGGAGTCTTGAAGAGGACTATCCCTGGGACGATGAGATCAACAAGCTGTTGCAGGAGGCAGGGACCCGGAAAAAGAAGAAGCTCGACGACCTTCGCGCCCAAGCGATGGAATTCATTGAAAAGGAGCGATACGAGGATGCCGAGGCACCGCTCCGCAGCGCGCTGGAACTCGATCCTTCGCAGGAAGACCTGAAAGCGCTCCTGGAGGAACTGCCTGCCAGAATCCGAGAACGTGGGGTCCGCCGAGCTTTGGCCGAGGCCGGCAGGGCGTTAGAGGAGAAACGATTCCCAGTCGCGTTGGAACGCTGTGAGTGGGTATTGGAGCAGGAGGTTGACAACGAGGAGGCGGGGGTACTGAGGCTCCACGCAGAAAAGCTTCGGAAGGATCACCAGTTGCGACTGGCGCGAGCAAGGAAGCTCTTGGAAGCCTCTCAACTCAACAACGCTCTGGAACAGTTGGCCGAGCTCGGAAACGACTATCCCTGGGACGATGAGATCAAGAAGCTCCACGAGGCGGCGACCCCGAAAAAGAAAAAGCTCGATGAGCTTCGCGCCCAAGCGGTCGCACTTATTGGCAAGGAGCGGTATGAGGAAGCTGAGGGACCGCTACGTAGCGCGCTCGATGTCGATCGCTCGCAGGAGGATCTGAAATCGCTCCTCAAGGACCTGCCCAATAGAATCCGAGAGCGTGAGATCCGCGGAGCTTTGGTTGAAGCTCGCAAGGCAATAAAGGAGAAACGATTCCCAGATGCGCTGGAGCGCTGTGACTGGGTGCTGAAACAGCAGGCTGACAACAAGGAGGCCGCGGATTTGAGGGGCCAGGCAGAAAAGCTCCAGCAAGATCACCAGTCGCGGCTCGCACGAGCCAGAGAGTCCCTGGATGTGTTGGACGCCTCTGAATTCAACAAGGCCTTGGAGCAGTTGAAGGACCTCGAAAAGGACTATCCGTGGGACAAGGACACCAAGAAGCTTCAGGGGGAGGCCACAACGCGCAGAGAAAAGATGCTCGAGGCGCTTCGTGACGAGGCGGGGCAACTCATCGAGGAGCAGCGGTACGAGGACGCTGAGGAACCGCTTCGTGGGGCTTTGACACTCGATCCATCCCAGAAGGACTTAGAAGCTCTCCGCAAGGCGCTGCCCAACAGAATCCAAAAGCGCGAGATCCGCCAGGCTATGGATGAGGCGCGGAACGCTCTGCGGGAGAAGCGATTCTCAGTTGCGCTTGAGCACTGCGACTGGGTGTTGCGTGAGCAGCCTGGCAACAAGGAGGCCGCGGATCTAAAAGCCCAGGCGGAGAAACTCCAAAGGGCTGCGAAAGCGGTGGCCATCTTTGGCAACTACGAGGCCGTGGCTCAGCATGCCCGGACAGTAGGCGCAACCGTCTGGAGTGCACGGCCGGTGGGCGCCAGCTCGCCTCCAACGTTCGCCGTAAAATCTTTCGACCCTTCAGGCTCAGGGTGGGAGGAGGAACGGGTTACGATGGAGCGCGAATCCTTCCTCGATGGTATTCGTACGCAGCTAAAGGTTGCTGCCGGGGACGGGCAACATTGGGCTCCTATTCTTGAGTCTGGAACGGAGGAGGACAAGCCCTTCTTCGTCACCAAGTACTATCGCCGCTCTGTTCAATGGCTGATAGACCGTCCGTTCAAGCTGAGCAGTCGGACCCTTCGCGCGATCGTGTCGTCCGTGGTCGAGGGTCTAAGAGAGCTCAAGTGGATCTGCGGCCGCCCCCACGGCAACCTTAAGCCTTCCAACGTCCTCATTGAGGGGGAGGGCAGTATTAAACAAGGGAAAGTGGTCTTGACCGACCCGTTGCCCAGCAGTCGCCTCGATGCTAAGGCGAGAGGAGCCTCTGACCTGCAGGCTATTGGAACATTGATTTACCAACTTGTGCTTCGCCGGCCGTTCCGACTCATGGGCGGCTGGCCCGTGCCCCCCTCTGAGGCATGGTTCCGCCTGGGCAAGAGCGGAGAAACCTGGCGGAAATTATGTGACCGACTACTCGATCCCGACCCCGCTCGATCCCGATGTTCCCTCGAGACCGTTGCCGAAACGCTAAGGGTGCTGGATAAGCCGCGTAGGGTGCGTACGTATGCCGTCGTAGGTGCTTCGGCTGCTGCTGTTGTCTTGGCATTAGCGCTATTGTGGCTCAGAATCCTTCAGTTACCGAAGATTGAACTTTTGGGTGACAATCCTATGGTGGTGGAGGCGGGGACTGGTTTTAATGACCCAGGCTGGACGGCTACGGACAGGCAGGATGGAGACCTCACGGAGAAGGTGAAGGTGAGGGGCTCGGTGGATATCAGGAAGCCACGCGTATACCCCTTGGTCTACAGGGTCAAGGATTCCAGCGGGCATGAGGCGAAGGTGACCAGGACGGTCAAGGTAGTGGATACCACTGCTCCAGTGATCAGCTTGAAAGGGGACAGTGTGGTGATCCTGGGGGTAGACAACGCGTACGAGGAGCCGGGCTATGGGGCTGATGACAACTACGATGGAGACCTGACGGGAAAGGTGAAGGTCAAAGGTTCTGTGAATGAGACCAAGCCGGGGGAATACAAGCTGGCTTACAGTGTAACCGACTCCAGCGGGAATGAGGGGAAGGTGACCAGGACGGTCAGGGTAGTCGACATCACTGCACCTGTGATCACCCTGTCAGGCGCCGATGTTATGACAGTGGAGGTGGGGAGTGCATTTAAGGACCCAGGCTGGACGGCGACAGACAGGCAAGACGGAGACCTCACGAGGAAGGTGAAGGTGGAAGGTTCTGTGGATCACACCAAGCTGGGCGAATACAGGTTGAGTTACACTGTGACCGACTCCAGCGAGAATGAGGGGAAGGTGACCAGGACGGTCAAGGTAGTGGATACCACTGCTCCAGTGATCAGCTTGAAAGGGGACAGTGTGGTGATCCTGGGGGCAGGCAACGCGTACGAGGAGCCGGGCTATGGGGCTGATGACAACTACGATGGAGACCTGACGGCAAAGGTGGCGGTCGAAGGTTCTGTGGATCACATCAAGCTGGGCGAATACCCCTTGGTCTACAAGGTCACTGATTCCAGCGGGAATGAGGGGAAGGTGACCAGGACGGTCAGGGTAGTCGACATCACTGCACCTGTGATCACCCTGTCAGGCGCCGATGTTATGACAGTGGAGGTGGGGAGTGCATTTAAGGACCCAGGCTGGACGGCGACAGACAGGCAAGACGGAGACCTCACGAGGAAGGTGAAGGTGGAAGGTTCTGTGGATCACACCAAGCTGGGCGAATACAGGTTGAGTTACACTGTGACCGACTCCAGCGAGAATGAGGGGAAGGTGACCAGGACGGTCAAGGTAGTGGATACCACTGCTCCAGTGATCAGCTTGAAAGGGGACAGTGTGGTGATCCTGGGGGCAGGCAACGCGTACGAGGAGCTGGGCTATGGGGCTGATGACAACTACGATGGAGACCTGACGGCAAAGGTGGCGGTCGAAGGTTCTGTGGATCACATCAAGCCGGGGGAATACAAGCTGGCTTACAGTGTAAGCGACTCCAGCGGGAATGAGGGGAAGGTGACCAGGACAGTGAGGGTGGTGGATACTACTCCTCCAGTGATGGCGTTGAGAGGAGATAGTCTGGTCAGGTTGGAGGTAGGCGACGCGTACGAGGAGCCGGGCTATGGGGCTGATGACAACTACGATGGAGACCTGACGGCAAAGGTGGTGGTCGAAGGTTCTGTGGATCACACCAAGCTGGGCGAATACCCCTTGGTCTACAAGGTCACTGATTCCAGCGGGAATGAGGGGAAGGTGAGCAGGACGGTCAAGGTAGTGGATACCACTGCTCCAGTGATCAGCTTGAAAGGGGACAGTGTGGTGATCCTGGGGGTAGGCGACGCGTACGAGGAGCCGGGCTATGGGGCTGATGACAACTACGATGGAGACCTGAGGGCAAAGGTGGCGGTCGAAGGTTCTGTGGATCACACCAAGCTGGGCGAATACCCCTTGGTCTACAAGGTCACTGATTCCAGCGAGAATGAGGGGAAGGTGAGCAGGACGGTCAAGGTAGTGGACGTGGACATCATTGCTCCTGTGATCACTCTGTCAGGCGCCGATGTGATGACAGTGGAGGTGGGGAGTGCATTTGAGGATCCAGGGTGGACGGCTGCGGACAGGCAAGATGGGGACCTTACGAGGAAGGTGAAGGTGGAAGGTTCAGTGGATCACACCAAGCTGGGCGAATACAGGTTGACTTACACTGTGACCGACTCCAGCGAGAATGAGGGGAAGGTGACCAGGACGGTCAAGGTAGTGGACACCACTGCTCCGGTGGTTACCCTGAGAGGGCGCGATGTCGTGACCTTGGAGGTAGACAAAAGGTACGAGGAGCCGGGGTACACGGCCGATGACAACTACGACGGGGACATCAGGGGGAAGGTGGTGATTGAGGGTTCAGTGCATCACACTAAGCTGGGCGAATACAGGTTGACTTACACTGTGACCGACTCCAGCGAGAATGAGGGGAAGGTGACCAGGACGGTCAAGGTAGTGGACACCACTGCTCCGGTGGTTACCCTGAGAGGGCGCGATGTCGTGACCTTGGAGGTAGACAAAAGGTACGAGGAGCCGGGGTACACGGCCAATGACAACTACGATGGGGACATCACGGGGAAGGTGGTGGTTGAGGGTTCTGTGGACCACACTAAGCTGGGCGAATACACCTTGGTCTACAAGGTCACGGATTCCAGCGGGAATCGTGCTGGGGAGAAGAGGAGGACCGTCAGGGTAGTGGAGATCATCTTCGAGTTCAAGGACTTCTGGAAGGAGTATGTGGAAGACTTTCGTGACCCCGATAAGTTCAAGAAGCGGTACGCCAGGCCAGAGGACATGAAGTGGTATACAAGCCTGAATCTCAAGCCAGTGAGAATCGAGTGGGAGGAGCGCGATCTTTACACCCAACTGGAAGACAAAGGCGAAAACCTTGTTTTCAAGGTGAAATTCAAGGCATTTTTCAGAACATTTGCCGGACTGTTAACCGAAAAGGTCGATGAGATCTGGGTTATAAACCCGGAAACCCGCAAGATAATTGAAGTGCGGCGGGAGATTTCCGTGGAGCCGGAGTCATTGCGCATCGTGTGCCCCAGAGACGCGGTTGCTGAACAGAGATTCGAGCTGCGGTACCTTGGCGGTGGCGAGTTGAAATATTTGATCACCGGTGATGGGGAGTGGCTGGACTGCGATCCTGCGAAAGGGAACTTGACAGACCAACCAACCACCGTTAACGTCACGTATAATACGTCGGGACTACCGCTGGATATCCATACGGCCGAAATTGAGATTGTGGCTGAGGGGGCGGGCAACACGCGTAGGAAGATACCTGTGGAGCTGAGGGTGGAGGGTTGGTTCGAACATCTCAAGCAAAGGTACAGCAATACCTTCGGCACAAGTTGTTCATACCATGGCTGTCGTGCGTTTTCTATATGATCTGTGAAACCATTATCTGCTCACCCGGCGTATGTTCCAGTTGCCTCGACCCATCCAGCCCATGTTTGTCAGGTGTTGACGTAAGAAGTTGGTTTCCAGGGGGCCGATTTTCAGCCCGTCATCCCCTGGTTTTTTTCAGGCTGAGCGAGGCCGCGCTTTTCCGGCCTGAGCCGGGCAGTTGCACGTCAGTGATGTCCGGGACGAGACACTGGGGAAAGCATAGTGCACGTCCTTGAGATTGATCGAGCTGTCGGACGATCTACCATCAGCCGTCTCTGGCCGATGATAACCATTCGGCCACGACCGCGCACTATGCTCTCATACCACTCCTTTTCTCTGAATGCACAGGAAAACAGCTCGCTCCCGCTTCACCGAATCGTCTCCACCCGGTAAAATCGCTTCATCACGTCAGCGGCGACCGTCTCCCGCCATTCCGTCGTATCCTCCAGAGCCGTGATTACCCCGCTGACCGTTAGCCATTCACTCAGATCATCGCTCCTGACGACTCTATATCTCGTTCCAGGGACGCTGTTCCAGCGAAGCAGGATCTCTCCGTTCAACGAAATATGATTCAGCACCGCGTCACCCCGCGTATCTGTCGGGACGGGATCGAAAACGGTCACCTTCGTGGCTCCCCACAGGACACCGAGGTCTTTGCTCACCTCCGTTCCTCTTGGCACAAAAGGAACCAGATACTTCTCCCATTCACCCCTCGCCTGACTGTAACCATACACATAGCCCCCATCATCTGTCACAATCGCCACGCGCCCACCAACCGCATGCGCCGTGTAATTGGAGAAAAGAAGACTTTTCCATCCACTACCTCCTGCCTTGTACCCATATGCCCCTTGCGGATTCCAGGCGACACAAATCTGCTCTGCCGCCTGGCCGCCTGTCGTACCCCCGGGAACAAGCACACTCGCCCAGTTGTGCCCCAAAACGTCGTACACGTAGATCGCCGTATCGCTTCGAATCATGGCGAGGTAATCGCCCACAGCCCCAGTCTGGATGCCCCCTGCAATGGTTTTCGTGTTCCAGTCCGCCTGCAAACCATCGAACGCCAACGCCTGCATGTCGGTCCACAGCCCAGCCACGTTCTCAGCCGCTGCTCCGCCAATCCATCTCAAGGGAAGGTTTTTGGTCGCCCAGACACCCTTTGCCGCCGAATAGCCGAGAACGTTCAAATCCGTCTTCACAACCCCGATTCCGTCGCCCATCAATACTTCCAGCGGGTTCCCCGTCAAAGATTCTGACGCCCACGCTTCGAGACGCGGACTGTACCCATAGACTTTCTTGTCCGTACACACGACCGCAACGTGGGCGGCCACCTCCGCCAGCGGAGAAGACCCCGTTAGAGAAGTCCTCGTCCATCTCCCCGTTGAAGCGCCGTACCCATACGCGTAGCTGTCTGTCCATACAACCGCCAGGCCCTCGCCGACTTTCGCCCCTTGAATCCGGCCCAAGGGACTCACCGAGGACCAATTCGCCGTCGTCGCACTGAACCAATGAACCTTGCTGTTGTTCCAGATTGTCGCCACATCGTCGCGGGCCAACCCTCCTTCCGGCGTCCCCGACAACGTTTCAGTTTTCCAACCTCCGTCATTGGCGCTCAGCGCATAGGCCGTCGTCGCCGTCCACACCACGGCCACCCGTCCCCCGATTGCCGACCCTATCGGCTCCATCGGAAGGGAAAGCTTGGTCCACTTGTCAAAAAAAGCGCTGTACCCCCAGCTTTCCCTCCCTGCACGCACCAGAACAATCTGCTCGCCCACTTCTACAGAATCGATGCTCTGGGTCGGCCTGCAGTTCTCCCAGTTTCCAGTCAAATCGCTATACGCAAAAACCCTCGTCCCTGTCTGAACTACTGCCACATCCTCCGCTGCCTTGCAGTCAACCACCTGCTCTAACAGGCTAACTTCTGTCCACGTTCCGAGCTTCGAGCTGAATGCCCACGCCTTCCCCTGTCCCCAGCAAATCGCCGTTCTCGGCGCAATCTTGTGGCTCAGCAGTAGCGTTGGCACGTTCTGCCGCGCCCATGTTCCTCGTCCACGGCCGTACGCATGAGCGGAGACTTGCGTCACCACCAACGCAACACTTTCGTCTACCGCAACGGCCTGTATCCCTCCTGGAAAGACCTCCTCCACCCACGAGGTGGCCGCCGAAGCCGACCTCCCGGCTACGACGCCCACCAAACCGAGCAATCCAATAAACACCAACCTCAAGAGCCTTCTATCTGTCAATCCAAACATCATTTTTCCTCCACTTACTCCGTAGCTCTGTCGCATCAACGATGGCTTGTTGATTTGCGACCTTCTTCCGAGCCGACAGGTTGTGGTAATCATTCCATTTCTAAGAGCGTACACCCTTGCTTCAAAGGAGCTTTGTGTGTCTGACAGCGGCCACGACGCAGATCTGAATACTGAAAGGACTGTGCTCAAAGAATCTCGATTGCCAGCGACAGTTCATCCAGAACGCGCATCCGCCACCCGCATGGCCTTTGGCAGGGGCAACAACGTCAGAGACGTAGAGAAAACCGTTTTCTCTCAGTCCGATATTCAGAATGGCCGCCCGAATACCAGCGACAACCTTCGAGACTTTTCCTGGGTAGACACTTCCTGACAGTCTCGTTGTACAGCTACCCTGGGAATAGCATTCCTCGAGCACGCCGTCCTCCAGCAAGGCGACATGCTTCTCTGTGTTCTCAGCGTTGCCAATGATCTCTTTTTCACCGCTTGACCGGCTTCCCGACAGTGGGGATGCAGGCCATCTGCATAAAGAGGCCTCGTGTATGCCCTCGGGGGCACAGTCCAAGGAGGGCGGAGGATGTCGGGGGGAGCTACGACAACGCTCCGCGCCTCCGGTGGAAGGGAGCTATTCCGTCGCGGCTTCGGTCGGAAGTTTCCTCACTCAGCCGGTTCTTCCGCAATTGTGGGCGTGATGAAAACCATCAGCTCGCGGCTCACGGTCGTCTTCGACGTATGTTTGAACAGATACCCCAGTATGGGGATATCCTTCAGCAACGGAAGTCCAGATACAGTCGATACCTGCTCCGTTTTTACCATGCCTCCGATGACAAGGGTCTCTCCGCTCTTGACCCTGACCCGGCTGGCGGCACTCCTGGTATCGATAATGGGAATCTTCGCCGATCCGCTGGCGCCACCGCCGAAGATCACGGTATCAATTTGAGCGCTGAGTTCCGGGTCCACGTCGAGCGTAATGTAGTCGTTCTCGTTGATGTGTGGCGTGACCTTGAGAGTAACGCCGATGTCCTTGAACTCGACTCCCTGAACCTCAAACGTGCCTGTCTCGGAATTGAAGGCCCAGTTGGGGATCGGCCACTGTCTGACAACTTTGATCGTCGCCAGCTTGTGGTCAATCGTGGCGATCTTGGGGTGGGACACCAGCTTCGTATCCTTGTCCTCGAACAAGGCGCTGAGCACGAGATTTATGCTGCTGGCCTTGAGGGTGGCGGTCTTGATTGTGCTTTCCACCTCATTTCGAGCACTCTCCGAGATTGACGATCCCACGATTTCGCGGCCGAAATCTCGCGACAAGACCCTGAGCTTCTCGGTGCCACCGGGAGACATGGCAGAAGTGACCCAGGAGTCTTTCTCTGCCGAGGTCGCGGTATCCGCGATGCCGGTTACAGCGCTGGTCGCTTCCTCCACGGCTGTCATGCTCTCCCTGCCCAGGTTGCTCAGCCCGACCCCGTACTCTTTCAGGAACCCCCACTTGATTCCAAGGTTCTTGGCCGCTTCAACGGAAGTCTCGATAAATCGAACCTCGATTTCAACCTGGCGGAGCTTCGTATCGAGTTGTGCAATCGCGCCCTTGATAGCATAGTGCGTCGCCGGAATGGCGTTGACGATAAGTTTATTGCCAACTGCGTCGGCTTGGATAGTCTCATTCTCGCCCAGCAGAGGCGTCAGCATGGTGGCGACGCCAGGCATCGGTTTCGGCTTCTCTTCCACAATCACCTCGTAATCCGCCGCCTGCAGGTAAACGAGATTGTAGACCCTTGTGGTCAATGGTTGGGCGGCAGCTTCTTCCTGGGTGATGACTTTGATAACGTTCTTCTCCTCATCCTCGATCATTCGCAGATTGTTGGCTTCCACGATTAGCTCGAGAGCCCACCGCCATTTGACATTCTTGAGGCTGATTTTGACGTTGCCTGTGACACCGGGCGTGGCCACGATGTTGACGTTGCCCCGCTGCGAAATGTCCTGTAAAACCTCCTGGATCGGAGTATCGGGATAAGTAAAACTGTCCAGCTCTTCTGTTTCTTCCCCTCCGACCTCCTCGACGGCGAATCCGGGCACTGCAAAGAAAACCAATCCCACAATCGCTGCCAGGGTGATCAGATGGAGATGCTTTGCTTTGCTCATTTTACCTCCTCCTCTGTGATGGTATCGAACTACCCACTCCAGTTTGTAATTTATTTCTACTGCTTTCCGTACTCCACTCCCTTGAACACGACTGCATCAGCGGCCTCACAAATATATTTCATCTTCGTCCCGCCCAGGACGAAGGTTGCATTGTTCAGCCCCGTCAGTTTTCCCATTTCAGGGACTTGCGTCATCATCACCCCATACGCCCGTAACCTTAATGCTGTTCAGGAGGCTTCTAATATGCTTTTGGCAATCCTCGACCGGCGCCGATGTTCCACCCGTTGGACCAAAGGGATTTCGCTTCTGTGCCTCATCAAATAGCTTCGGCTGGTTACATAAATCTCTGGAGGGGCCTCTCACGGCTCCCTTTTCCCCAACATGGTCAGCTCCACTTTGCCTTTCACGTTCCCTTTCTCCTGCACGCTTAGTTCGCAGCAAAGGAGCCAGGGGGCCCATGGCCGCATAGCATTCAAAATCGCATGTATCGTTTCCTTCCAATGGATTACACGGCTCTGCCGGAATCTCGAGCGATTCGCTGAGAAACTCCCTCGAATCTCGCAAGAGGGAAGTCCCTCCCCTGATCTACGCCTTCTTGATTTCTTTTCCGAAACTCCCTTGGTGGTAGTCGAAGGAAGACCGCAGTTGGCGCACGATCGACTCCAAGACGATCTTCAAATGAGGTCGAATAATGGCGTCGCCCGAAACCTTCAAACCCTCGACATCGGCAAAACCTACCCCAGGTCCGCAGGCAATGGCCTCGGTTATGCCCCTGCCCCCACACCTCAATATCACGGGTGAAGGCCGGATGATCGTGGTGGATGACATTGAGGTTGCTATGCCGCGCACCCACATCAAACAGTCCGATGGCATCCTTTTGACCAAGAAACAGACCGGGGATCCTAAACGCATCGAGGATAGCAAAAGAATCCACGTTCAGCACGACCGGCGTCAGGTCCGCCCGCCGCATCATTTCGACACGCTTTTTTGCCTTGCTTTTCCGGGCCGCAACTAACATCAACTTCGTCATCTCCCTCGTTTCCGTGGAAGCGTCTTTGAGGATGTGGCAGTCCGCTTGGGCTCCTTCAGCCTTCAACGGAATGTACTGAGCCACATCACATTTTCAGAGCTTCTGTTGCCTCCTGAAGCGTCGTTCGCGGCATCTGAACGTGGTGAACAACCGCGGAAGTACCCTGGAGCAAGGAGATCACACCTCTTTACGCTCGAGCTTCGTCTCCGACACAGGGCGCTTTATCGCCTTTGAAAGCTTACTGTCCGAAGACTTGCCCCCCGGCGTCGGGAACAGAGCTTACTCCGTAGTTCCAGAGGTTGAACTTCTTGCCTTCCTCATCCCGCCCCAGCGCCACGATCCTGATGGACGAACTCACCACGTCCAAGCCAATGGAGAACTTGGTGCTCTTCTTGCCTCGCACAGATACTTTCTCGTGACGCCCTTTAGGCATGGAAGAGCCGCAACTTCCACTCGTAACGTAAGAGTACCAAAGGACACACCTAATATTCAAGAGGGGTTTCCACAAAATCTCGGCTATATGGGGAGCATTAGCTGAGGGTCCACACTGGGCTGGTCTTTCCGCGAACGAAACCCGGTTTCGGAGCCCTCAAAACTCCATTTTATGCCGTCCGCGAGGGCGTAGTACCGGAAATCGGGGATTACGAATCCCGCTCCAGGCGGGACTTCGCTGCCGACATGGCGTGGTGAGCGACAAGGCGAGGTTTCAGTCGGTCGCCGAGCCATACCGACACAAAACAGGTCGCTGCCGACACAATCGCTATCATGTTCTGCAACCTATCGTAGTTCAGGAGGCGAATGTTCTCGATCTTGAACGTCTGCTTGGCGAAGCGGACGGTCTCCTCCACCTGCCACAGGCGGAAGTAGGACAGTACAACCGCCATAAAGGACTTGCGTCTTTTGACTACCTCCACATTGGTCAGAAGCATCAGCGGTTCATGTCGCAATCCCTCGACCACAACCAATGCCAGTTGCTCTTTCCTACCGGAAAGCTTCAGCGGACCAAAAACCGACCTCTATGTTGCAGGCTTTCTGGCCACTGTTTTCCTCTCTGATTATCCATTCGGCGTAAAGCATCCGGCAAGAAGTCGCCAGTTGGATGACGAAGATTGTCCGCCGGCGATACACCAGATGGCGGTGGCCCGCCATTCGGCTACGATTCATCCCTGACCTCCAGGGGCTTGTCATTTTCTTAACCCACAACCTTTACACCGAGAGGTCTTCTTTTTCCTCTCAAAAAGTTTCCCTATCTTTCAACCCGAGAAGAGACCTTCACACTTCTGCATCTGCATTTCCGGCCCGGTACTAAGGGATTACAACATCACCCTACTTTTTTTGGGAAATGTTCTGTTTTCGGACTATTGCGGGTACAAAACCGATACAGGGCGTTCCCAGAGCGAAGGGAGCGCGAGACGCTGAAGGGCGCAATCCTTTGGCAAGACGTAGTAAATAAAAATGCCGGGAAGCGGAGTCGAACCGCTGACACGCGGATTTTCAGTCCGCTGCTCTACCACCTGAGCTATCCCGGCACCAAAAGCGTGAAGAAAGGGGACACTTTCAGAACAAGAAGGCTTTCCAACTCCAGATGTGCCTTGTCCAACGTAAGCGTCAAAAACCTACCAAAAGGGGCGACAATCAATCAAGATATTTTTGTTCCTGGCTGATATTCGTCACCTCGCAAGATCATTCCCTCGAGTCTCGCTTCTCAAAACTTCCACATGTGCGATTCAATCGGACGTGGAATCTCCCTCTTCAGTTCTGCTGGCCAGCCGAGCATCCTTGACAGAGCAGTGCGAGGGCGCGATACTGGACGCCACCGCAGGCGAGTTTTGTGTCGAGCGAAAGCATTCGGCTGAGACCCCTGAGACAACATCAACGTTGGACAGGCGGGAGTCTGGGATTGACCCGCGAAACGCGTGCTGATTACGAGGCATTTCTTCGCCAGGCCAATGTTCACAATGGAGGCAAAGCACTGATGAATGTAACACGCAGAGATGCACTGAAGATCGGCGGGTTGTTTGCTGCCGCGGCAGCCACACGATCTTTGGCAGAAGCGGCGGCCGCTGAATCAGGCGTCTGCAATCTGAGTGTGAAAGCAGACACCGGTCCGAGGCGGTCAGAGAGCGGAGTCGGGGCTTTGATGGCATGGGCGGATAAGCTGTGGGCCGTAACGTACCTCAGCGAGCCAAATGCCGGCTCGGGAACCGGTCTCTATGAGATTGACCAGGATTTCACCATCCGCAAGCGGCACGTGAGCAATGGTGTGTACGCCAACCGGCTTTTTCACAAGCAGTCCAACCAGATCAATATCGGCCCCTACATGATTGATAGCAAAGGCCAGGTGCGGGTGATAGATGATCTGGTGGGGCAGCGTCTAACGGCGACCATGACCCACCTCAAAGACCCTGCAAACAGGCTCTATATTCTGACCATGGAAGGATTGTTCCACGAGCTCGATGTGCATACCCTAAAAGCGACGAAGCTGTTTGACCTCACGAAACAATTGTCCATCAAGGGTGATCCGCATTTCAAAGGAGGATATACGAGCCAATCGCGGGTGGTCGTGGCGAATAATACGTTTGTCGGGCCGGGGGATACGGACGGCCGGTTGGCAGAATGGAATGGAAAGAAGTGGGCGGTTGTGGAGAAGAAGCCGTTCATGGAAGTGGCGAGCCGTTCCGGTTTCGGCAGCGTGATTTTTGCCACGGGATGGGATGAACTGTCCGCCATCTTAAAGGTCCTCGCAGGGGGAAAGTGGTTGACTTACAGATTGCCGAAGGCAAGTCATACGTTTGATCATTACTGGCAAACCGAGTGGACGCGGGTTCGCGAGGTGGAAACGGAACGGTATCTCATGGATTGCCACGGCATGTTCTACGAACTGTCGCCTACCGCGTTTCACAATGCGATCTGGGGCGTGCGTCCTATCTGCGCGCACCTGCGCATGGTACCTGACTTCTGTTCCTTCCGGGGCTTGTTGGTGATGGGGGGAAACGAAGCGGCTGCCGCCGGAGGCAATCTCTTGTCCCCGCAGCCGCAAAGCGGCATCTGGTTCGGACATACGGACGATCTCTGGCGGTTCGGAAAGCCTCAGGGCTGGGGTGGCGTGTGGCGGGACACGCCGGTGAAAGCTGGCGAGGCCTCTGATCCCTTCCTGATGACCGGTTTCGACAAAAAGGTCTTGCACTTATATCAAGAAGGAGCAGCCGCTGCATACTTCGCCATCGAAGTAGACTTCCTGGGGTACGGGGTCTGGCGAAAGTATGAGACAATCCGCGTCGGCTCCGGCAAGTACAAATATCACGTCTTCCCACCTGGCTTCAGCGCGCACTGGGTTCGCATTAAATCAAGCGATGCCTGCAAGGCAACCGTAGAGTTCGTATACACCTGATCTTAGTAGCCGCTTCCCGGGGAAGGTCCGACGGCGTCGAGAGGGGAGGAGATTGGAACGCCGGGGTTAGCACACGCCGGCTAATGGCGGCCTTTAGTCGGCACGTTGATGGGGTTCATTGTACACCCGGATTTCGCAGACCTGCGCGCTATCGTTCTTGTCGCCTTCGCTCGGAGCATGGAGCACCAGCCGCATCCGGTCAGAGGTGGCGGTATCAAATGTCTCAATAAGCCGCCGAAAGCCGCTGTGCGCCGCAAGCCTTACAGACTCCCATCCTTCGTTCTCCCACACCTCGATTTCGCACATCGGGCATGCCAACTCCCGGGTTTGGAAGGTTAGGTGAACCGCGTTGAATCGCTGTGGCTTGTCGAACTTCAGTTCGATCCATTGCGGCAGCGGCTCGTTGGGATCAGGACCCCACGAATGCGGCACGCCATTTACCGCGCGGCTGTAGCCGTCAATAACATTTTCTGGGGAGAGTGTGATTGTCGCGGGCTCGGGAACCATCGGCTGACCGCCCGGCCACAACCTGAATTTGTAGCACTCCTCCCGCAGGGTCCAGTTAGGTCCACCATAAGCTCGACAGGTGTTCGTTACGACAACGGGGTAAAGGTCCCACTGAAGTCCTTTCGCCGGAGGGAGAAACACGTAGTAGTACTGATTCGGGGCAACGGCATAGCTCAGACGGAACGTAACCCAACCGCTGCTCTTCGGAGGAACGGTGGTTTTCGCCGTCGCGAGGTCTGTCTGCGAAGAGAAGTCACCGAATGCCTTTGCCGGGCGGAGTGTGATCTTCAGAGGCGTTGGACTGTCGTTCGAGGACCTCAGATAAAGGGCGATCCTATCGATTCTATTGGCGCCTGGCTTAAACATCACGGCGCGCTGCATGTTCAAGTTATGAATCAATGGAGTTTTTGAGGCTGCGCGAGCGCGTTTCGGATCGGGGATGGACTTGACGCTTGAAGCTGTGACGGTCGCCCTTAGAGCCAGATCGGCCAGGTCCTGATTTTTCTGCCCCATGACGTAAGCACCGTCTTTTAGCAACCGCTGCTGTATCTCCTTGATGTGAGTTTTCCCCGCCGTTCGCGGCAGGACATTTTTCTCCACGCAGAGAGCGGCGGCGGTCCCTACTGCTTGCCCCATCAAGCACGTTGTCCTCATCACCCTGACTCCTCCCAGGGCTATGTGCGAGACAGAAATGTTCCGCCCCGCCATGAGGAGATTCGAGATGTCTTTCGAGTAGAGGCATCGAAAAGGAATGCTGACCTTGTGTCCGCGGTACTGGTTGTAGTACATCGGACCATCTTTCCAGAAGCCGTTCGGATGGTGGATGTCAATCCCCCACCCACCGTAGGCGACATTATCATCGTGAACGACCCGGTCGGCGTAATCCCATTGCGTCAGAATGTAGTCCCCGATAAGTCGTCTGGACTCCCTCTTACCGGGCACATGGTTGATCCAGACGAGCCGACGATTCTTGTTGGCTTCCTTGTATTTCGTAGAGAAATTCTTCACGTAATTCCATAGTCCGAGGTTGACGCGGAAAAGTTCGTCACGAATATGCTCCGCATCGTAGATGGTGTCCTGGTTTCCGCCAAGTTCCACCCACCACTGGAAGAAGCCGCCATCTTTACTTCGGGGAATATACCCTTTCCCCTTCTTGAAGCCGCGATAATGCGGCGGGGTGACGGGCCTTAACCGGTATGCGGGTTCTGTGTGTTCCGCATGGGCACGCTTGACACCGCCCTGCTCTCCAAAAAAGCCTGCGCCATGAGTGAAGCGGAAGATGGCCCCTTCATTCGGCCCTCCCAGGGGAAATGGTGTCTTGTCCAGGCCAAAATGGAGTCCGCTGGTATTGAAATCGTCGGGTGATTTCCACTGATATGCCCATTCCGGACAGTCGAACCGTGCTCCTTCCTCCTCGCGGAACGATGCCACCATGAGGGTATTTCCCATCGTGAACTGGTCCGCTTTTTCGGGCGCCAGCGATTCGCCGAACTCGGAACGAGCCTCTCTTCCTTTGCGGAACTCGGCGCCCGCCCAGAACCCAATCCAGCCATCCCCCGTGCAGTCAATGAAAATCTTGCCAGGAAACAGCACACGTTTTCCTGAGCGCACGTCCATGGCGACCACCCCGGAGATGGTCGAGTTGTCCTGCATGACCACGTTGATGGCACGGGTGTTGAGCCGAAGGTCTATATTCTGTTCACCTCGCACGACCCGCTCCATCCCCGCCGACCAGTCATAATCCCAGCCGCGATCCGTGCCAGGGTAAAATTCTTGAATGATTCCGGTCTCGTGCGGGTCGAGCGGTTCGTTTGAGGAATCACCTCCAGGCGGGACATCTATCTCTGAAGAGGCGTTTCCTCCAAGAACCGGTCGGTCTTGAATCAGCGCGACCGAGCAACCGTATCGCGCCGCGGCCACGGCTGCCGCGCTGCCCGCCAATCCGCCGCCGACAACCACGACATCATGCGGCTCGACCTCGTCCACATGCTGATACGGCTCGTAATACTGTCGCCGCTGCCTCTCAAGAATGTAGATGTCATCTACTGGCTTGAAATCCGTGTCCCTGCTCAGGACAATGGCGTCACACCGGCCCCACCAGCCTGTCAGGTCTTTCAGGCGAACTTCGATTTCTCCCTTTTCCAGTGAAAAGATGCCGCCGACAACCCAGCGCCAGCGATCGTGTTCTGCTTTTCCGAAAATGACCTCAGACGCGCGACCGTTGATCAGAACCCGAAATCGCCCGGGGCTATACTCCGGCAGCCAGTCTCTACACCGCACCCACAGGCGATAATTGCCGGAGACCGCTATCTCTGCGTGGGTAACTGCATCAGCAACCGGCCGTCCGACTCCCGTGGCAAGCAAATACGGCGAGCCCATCACGTCCACAAACTGCGGATCATTCGACCACCCGCCTGTTTCCTCGAAGCCCTCCCCCTCCAGCCACACAACTTTCGTCGGCTCCGCGCTATACATGCTGGACAAAAGTGGAAAGGGCAACCCGAAGGCCAATGCGTAAGCGAAAAGTCGTTGTTTAATCATGACATCCCTCTAAACTTGTACTTTGCTTCACGACCCGCGCGGGCTATGGATTGCTTCCTTCACAACACCATGTATCGTTCGTTGATTAGATGGTGACCGTTCTCGGTCGCCCTGGGCTGGCTCAACGCCTTATTAGCGATGAGCATTAAATGTAATTCTATCTCATAGCCAGTAGCATTTCATTTGATAAATTCGCGATCGTCTCGGAGCACCTGACCGCCGCCTCCCTTATGGTATACTTCCTCGGACTGACTTCTGACCGCGTCTCCACTGCATGTGCACAATAGGTTTTGAACCGATAGCAGAGAAGCAATGCGCAGAAACTTTTCGTCAAGTCTCGCATTTAAGTGTTTGGTTGCTATTGCACGGTCTGCCCTGTTTCAGGGGGTGATCACGGAGAAGGGCGGCACACCCGCGGTCTACATCCATGTGCGCAAGGGGAACCTCGTGCCTTCCGGTTACCAGGCGGTCAGGCAAAGATTGTGCTTGGGCAGTTGGAGCCGCGGGGTAAGGGGGCACAAGTCAGATGGAGCCGTTACCCGTGGACCAAACGATACCACTGGGCGTCGGAGGTATAACACCCGATGTCTTCGGTATTATTGACTGATTTTACCAAACGAACGGGCATCCGTTTCGAGGAGACAGTGTCATGGGTATTACAAGATGTGTAATTGTTTCTCTGGTTGTGGTCTCTGTTGGTTTGCTTGCCACAGTTGAGGGGAAAGAGTTCAGAGACAGCGGATCCGTTGACAACGCCCCGCTGCCGGGGACCGATCTGCTGACGCTGAAAGGTGATATAGCGTCAGAGATGATTGCAGGCATTGACCGCTTTCTGCTAAGAGAGATTAAAAAGTCGGTCGAGCGCCGCGCCAGGTACTGGAAACGGGATTTTTCGTCTGTTCGAGCTTACAACCAGTCTATCGAGCCGAGCCGCCAGCGATTGGCACACATTATCGGGCTGCGCGATGAGCGAGTCGAATTCGAGGGCCCGGAACTGGTCGGCACAACGGCTCAACCCGCATTGGTGGGCCGCGGCGAGGGGTTCAAGGTTTTTGCGATACGCTGGCCGGCGTTTGGGGATGTGCACGGGGAGGGGCTGTTATTGGTTCCCGACAACGGCAAACCGGTTGCCGACGTTGTGGCGATTCCGGATGCGGATCAGACGCCGGAGATGATCGTTGGGTTACTTGATGGCGTGCAGGGGGAATCGCAGTTCGCCCGTCGCTTGGCGGAAAGCGGCTGCCGCGTGGTTGTGCCGGTCCTGATTGACCGTCACATGCAAAAGCGGCAGTCACCCAGTGGAGGCGCGTCGGCGATACTGACAACTCGCGAGTATCTTTACCGCTCCGCTTATGAACTGGGTCGGCACCTGATCGGTTATGAAATCCAAAAGGTTCTTGCAATCGTGGACTGGTTCACGAAGGACGCGGGCGGCGAGGATGCGAAGATCGGCGTAATCGGCTGGGGTGAAGGTGGCATGATTGCCCTGTACGCCGCGGCGATAGACACACGCGTTGACGCGGCCTGTGTGAGCGGATATTTCGACTCACGTCTCAACATCTGGCAGGAGCCGATTGACCGCAATGTGTTTGGTTTGCTGGAGCAGTTTGGCAACGCGGAGTTGTCCAGCATGATGGCGACTCGCCCACTGATCATTGAGGCGGCGATGGGCCCGGAGCTGACGCTTCCCGGAAAAGGTGGGGCGCCGGCTCGTCTGGTCACGCCGAAACTTGAGGATGTTCGCAGAGAAGTTGAGCGAGCCTGCCAGTTGGTCGCAAACCTCAATCCACCGCCACGGATTGAACTGATGGTGAGCGGGGACGGGACTGGGCCCTATGGCACCGAGGAGGCGTTGCTGTCTCTGCTTGACTCGCTTTCACCTGGAGCCAGACTTGCGGCATCAGGTGACTCCCCGCAGCACCTGCGTAAGAACTTTGATCCGAATGCCCGCTTGCTCCGCCAAACGCGCGAAATTGACCGCCACAGCCAGTGCTTGCTGAGGGAAAGTCCCTACGTGCGCAAGGATCTCTTCAGGAAGCTCGACACCGCCTCGGTCGAGAGATACACGAGGAGCATCGAGTGGTATCGGGACTTGTTCCGTCACGAAGTGATCGGTCATTTCGACTACGACATGATGCCGGCGAATGTGCGTTCGCGCAAGGCGTACGACACACCAAAGTGGTCTGGCTACGAGGTTGTCATGGATGTTTTCCCGGATGTGATCGCCTACGGCATTTTGCTGCTGCCCAAGGATGTGAAAGCGGGCGAGAGGCGGCCTGTGGTAGTGTGCCAGCACGGCCTCGAGGGCCGGCCGCAGGACGTGGTGCAGGGCAATCATCGGGCGTATCGCGACTTTGCCGCGCGGCTGGCCGAGCGTGGTTTTATTACCTTTGCCCCGCAGAACCTGTACATCTTCCGCGACCGCTTCCGCACCCTTCAACGGAAGGCGAATGCGATCAAGAAGACCCTTTTTTCTGTCATCGTCCCGCAGCACCAGCAGATCGTGGACTGGCTTCAGACGCTGCCGTACGTTGATCCGGATCGCATCGCGTTCTATGGCTTGTCATATGGGGGGAAGACAGCCATGCGTGTGCCCCCACTGGTGATGGATTACTGTCTCTCCATTTGCTCGGCGGATTTCAACGATTGGGTGTGGAAAAATGCTTCGACGCGCAGCCGATACAGCTACGTCTGGACCGGGGAGTACGAAATCTTTGAGTTCGATCTGGGCAGCACGTTCAACTACGCGGAAATGGCAGCACTGATCGCGCCGAGACCGTTCATGGTCGAGCGAGGCCATTTCGACGGCGTTGCGCCCGATGAAACGGTCGCGTACGAGTTTGCCAACGTCCGTCATCTATATGCGGCGCGTCTGAAGTTGCCCGACCGGTGCAGGATTGAATTTTTCGATGGCGGGCACGAGATCAATGGCCAGGGCACTTTCGACTTTCTGCACAAATACCTGAAGTGGCCGAAGCCGGGCGAAGCTCGGTGAAGTGTTAGCGCTCTGCAAATGCCGCAGGCTAATTGGCGAAAGAGAAGCCCGTGGTTAAGGCAGGCACAACCCCCATAGCCAAACTGTGCACCTTCATGACCTTGTCGGCGGCGGGTTCATACCACCTTTTCTCGGGTGCACGGCATTTGCCTCCCCATCTGAGGACTGGGCCTCAAGCGGTTCGTTTGGCTTACAACCTGAGTTCCACAGAATCTTGCCTCTTTTTGGCCGCCTGTTGTCGTAAGTTACATGATAGGAAGGTCTCGATTTTCCGAAGCGTGAGAAATGTGACGACAACTGTTTCGGGGGATGCTGCCCTTTCCCTTCGATACCGTGTCTTTCGTTGTCGCATGGTTAGCGCAGGTATAAAGGCAGGAAAAAGCCGGAAGTCGAGCATGACAACATGTCCGTGAGAACAGTGAAGGCAAAGGGGCACACCTACGTGCGGATTGTGGGGAAAGTGCGAGGGGGGCGGGGCTCTCGCGGCTTTGGTGAGTTGCGCAAGGTTCAAAAACCCGCGAAAGATCGCCGAGCGTGGCACGCGGATTCTGCCCCGCCATAACGGCTCACGCTGTTTCGGTTGGCGCCTAAAGGAGCGGCGGCTGGAATACTTCAAGGATCAGCGAGGGATCGCCTACGAGGGGGAACTGAACGGCAAGTTCGTCCTCTTGAGCCGCACCAAGAGCAATTGGCTCTCCGCTTCCCAGGTGGTGGAGGTCTACAAAGACCTGCGAGAGATCGAGCGGGCCTTTCCAGAGCTCAGCAGCTTCATTCAGCTCCGTCCCATCCAGCATTACAAGAATGCTCGCGTTCGGGGGCACGTCCGGGTACGCGTATAGCCGCTTGTCCTTCAGAGGGCGCTTCAGAAGAAACTCGACGAGGCAAGCATTCCCATGAGCTCCCGAACGGCCTTAGAGAGCCTCCGGGCCATCAAAGCCGTCGAGACCAAAGTGGGAGAGAACCGCACCACCTTCATAACCCCTCGCAGCCCCACGCAACTCCAGCATTCTCAAAGCATCAGGACTGCGACTGCCTGAGATATTGGCGGACTGAAAAATTTGCGAGCGTAACTCATTCGTATATCGTGAGTTAAGAGGCGTATAGTGACAAGCCGGAAAATTAAGTCTCGCTATTGCAGGGAGTTACAAAACCCGCTGTGGAACTTGGGCTAAACCAATGTCAGAATTCCGATCTCTGAAGCCAGAGTTAAACACGATTCGATCAATCCCGTTTATCCTGTCACCCTGTCCAAAAAAGAACACATGACCGAATTTATGAATCGGAGCACTAAGCTCTTAGTTCATGAAACCGATGACTCACCGCGCCGGCATGGACGCACTATGAAATGCGAAAAGCCAGTTTGCTGATTTCGTCTGGCAAGTCAAGCACGGAGGAGGCAGTTGCCAGCACGTGTCGGAAGCTGCCTGCCGTTGCTCTTGTGCCGCTGTGTTATTCTCAGCCAAGATGTCCCACGGCTCTACGTTCACGGCATCGTGCTGCGAGCGCCAGAGCGCTTTTAGCATCGTTAAGAAATGTTCGGTTTCCGCTATTGACCTTTGATGGAGGAGGTGATATATTACGGACGTTGAAAGGCAGTGGTTGCCGCTGTTCTGAAAAACTGCTCGCATTTATGCGGCGCTTGTTGTATCGTAAGGCGATCGGGACCAAAGGGCTTAGAGATAACGCTGGAGGAATCATGAATAAGCTGCGTAAAAGAACGTCAGGTTTCACGCTCATCGAGCTACTGGTCGTAATAGCGATTATCGCTATCCTTGCGGCGCTGTTGTTGCCTGCTCTGCAATCGGCGAAGGAGTCGGCGCGTCGGACGAAGTGTCTTCACAATCTGATGCAGATCGGTCGAGCGATCCGCATGTATCTTAACGATAATGAGGGTCGGTTTTTCCCGAGCGAACTGTCCGTTCAATACAGGCATCTGGCAAGACTGAGACCGGCTCTGCCGCCACCCCCTGATGTGGGCGGCCCTCTCAATCAGTCAACGCACGGATATCGCTTGTACCCGGCTTACATTGATGATCGGAGAGTCTTCAAGTGCCCCAGCAACAAGAAGGATTATGCTTGCCAGCACGGGGAGTGGTTTTACGAGTACAATTACAGATGCTTCGATGGCCATGACAACATTGACGACAGCGATTTAGCCAACGGTCACGTGGAGGAAGACCTCCTTAAGCCCGTGATCACGCCGCTGGTGCACGATACCGATGGCTACGGGCGGAATAAGCGCATGGACGAGGAGGATAGTCACGGGAAAGCGGGCGGAAACATGCTGTTCTGCGATTTCCATGCAAAGTGGATCCCCAATGGACCGAACGGGGACGGCTGGTTCGAGGCGGTTGGAGGGGATAACCCTGCCTACAATTTCCCCTATCGCTCCCATAATTAAGGTGAGCCCTAAAGGGTGTCCGTTCTTCCCGTTCTGGACAGGATAGTCTGAATGGCCGGCAGGGAGATACTTCTTCCAGCGCTCTATGGAGCAATGCACTCGCCCGCCACATGCCTCTCTTTCCCTCCATTGCCCTGGCCAAGTAGTAGCTATGGTGCACAATTTGAGCGCTCAACCCGCCCTATCACGTGTCTTCGCTTCACCGTGTTGACGACCACAACTGTTCAGGAATATCCTTGAACGGTGCCGTTCTCAGGTGCACTATACTTCGGTTCTCGGCCGCGCTGTGGCGACTGTGTTAGGGTGGGCGAACTCTGAGAAGGCACTCGTCGGGGTCGTTCGAATGGATGATCGCTGCTTCTTTTGATTGGGACAGAGAGCAATGAGAGCGGAAGACGTGGACTCGCGGGCCCTGGAGATTCTTGAATTTAACGTGATCAAGGGTATCGTGGCTGAGTTTGCCATTTCCGACTTGGGCCGCGAGATGATCAGGGAGCAGGAGGTTTCAACTTCCTCCGAGGCTATCCGCAGCCAGTACGAGTTGGTCGGGGAGATGATGGATGCCATCTCCTGGCGGCAGACTTTGCCAATGGATAATCTGTACGAGGTCAGACCGAGCCTCGGAGCGATCCGGCCGTCGGGAACATACCTTGATCCCCCCGATTTGCTGCGGGTGGACAAGCTGCTGAAAGCCGCAGCCAGGCTGAAGAAGTTTTTCCTGACCTTCCGAGAGCATTTCCCCAGACTTCATCGCGTGATGGAGGAGTTTGAGCCGGTCCCCGAATTCGAGAAGGCTGTGCAGAAGGCGCTGACTGAAGATGGGGATGTCGCGGACGAGGCCACGTCGGAGTTGGCGGAAATACGACACGCGATGGAAAGCACCTCCCGGAAGATCGAAAAGGTTTTCGACCGAATGATCCGTTCCCCGGAGACGAGACAGTTCCTGCAAGAAACCTTCGTGACGGAGCGGAAAGGGCGGAAGGTTCTGCCCGTGAAGAGCGATTGCCGGCCTCACGTTTCAGGCATCGTGCATGATGTTTCGATCAGCGGAGGCACGGTTTTTGTCGAGCCCATGGCGGTAATTGGTTTGTCCAACGAGCTGACGGAACTGACTGCACAGGAGAAAGAAGAAATCCGCCGGATACTCCTTTCCCTGAGCGACTGCCTCAGAAGAAATCTCCAGACGATTCTTACCGACGTGGAGATCATGGCGAAGATGGATATGATGTACGGGAAGGCGCGATTTGCGGAGAGGTACAAGTGTGCTATCCCCGGCATCTCCAGCGACCGGTCTCTCCGGATTGAGAATGGACGGCATCCGCTCCTCCTGAAATCGCAGGAAGAGAGCTGTGTGCCTTTGAACGTGTCCCTCCGATCCTCCGACAAGGTTCTCGTCATCTCAGGTCCGAACGCGGGCGGTAAGACCACCGCGGCAAAAACCACCGCGGTGCTTTCCTTGATGGCACAAACATCTACGCCCATCCCCGCGAGCGGGAATTCAGTCCTGCCTGTTTTCTCCGGGTTTTTTGCCGACATCGGGGATTATCAGGATATCTCGCTCGGGGTGAGCACGTTCACGTCGCACCTCGGCGAGGTGAAGCAGATTCTGGGAAATGTCTGCGAGGGGAGTCTGGTGGTTCTTGACGAATTGGGCACTGCCACGGACCCGGCAGAAGGGGCTGTCCTGGCGGAGGCAATTCTGGAGGAGCTAACGCGGAAAGGGGCAGTGACAATCGCCACCTCGCACCTCCCCTCTTTGAAGACGCTGGATGTGACGCGGGAATGGGCGAGGAGCGCTTCCATGGGGCTCGATCCGCAAACCGAGAGGCCCAATTTCATTCTGTCCATGGACGTGCCGGGGGAGAGCAGCGGGCTGACCATCGCTGGGCAACTCGGGATACCGCGAAACGTGATCGAAAGGGCCTATTCTCTGATGTCTCGGCAACAGAGAGACCTGACCCGCGCCATCGAGGCGGTCGGGAAGGAGAAGGGGAGACTGCTGAAAGGTTCTCAGGAGCTCAAAGAGGAGCGGACTGAGCTCGAAGAAGAAAGGAGTCGTTGCGCGGAGCTACAGCAGTCTTTGGAGGAAGAGAAGGGGAAGTTCCGAATGGAGAAGCTGAAGTTCCGGCAGACGGTTCTCACGGAGAAGCGGAAGATCCTCCGGGGCGCCAGGGAACGTGTTGAGAAAATGATTGCTCGATTACCTTCGCGGAAGCAGCTTTCATCAGCAAGGAAGAAACTGGAAGAAGAGCACGGGGGAATCGAAGAGGAGATCGGCAAGGTTCAGAAAGCGATTGAAAAGGAGGCCGCCGCGCCCGGTCGAGACCTTGCGATAGAAGAGATCACCGAGGGGATGATCGTGTGGGCCAGAAATCTGCGTCAGGCTGGGACCGTTCGGGCTGTTTACCATGGGAAGCGGAAGGTGGACCTCGAGGTGGACAGTGTCGTGTTCAACGTGGACGCCGATCAACTCGCCGAATGTCCGGGGGAAAAAAGTCCGGCGCGATCGACGATACGCAAGACATCCCTTCCGCGAAAAGAACTCCGTTCCATGGAATTGAATCTTATAGGACAACGCGTGGAGAAAGCGGTCAGCTTGCTCGATCGGTTTCTCAACGACGCCTCTATGTCAGGCGTTGATAAGGTGCGTATCATCCACGGCTACGGCACGGGTGCTTTGAGAAAGGGGATCAGGGAGTTCCTCGCCGACCACCCTCTTGTGGGCGATTTCGGTTCCGAGGATGAGAACGAGCCGGAAGGCGGGGCAGTTACAGTGGTGCGCCTCAGGTAAGCGGCGTTGTCGCCTTGAATCAGTCTCGAAGGTTGGGATCATTTTCGGTTGCCCCAAATCCCTTTTGGGTGATCGCTATGGCGAGTGAAATACGGCAAAGTGGTTTTTTTTCCTGAGCGGCGGCTGTGTCCAAACGATGAAACTGGCATCACGGGATGCTGACACCGAGCGTTACGTCCGACCGCCTTGCATCGCACATGCGAAGGGGGTATTCTATTCCGGATGAGTTCGGCGGCGTAGCGGAACAGGCTTCAATGAGAAATTCCACGTCCATGAATAAGAGCTTTCGATGGAAGGAGTACAACCATGGCGTCAAGGCTGAATCGGCGAACGTTTATTAAGAAGTCGCTCTTCACCTCTGCGGGTAGCGCGTTAGCTCTGGGTGCGGGTGGAGGTAATGTCCTCGTCCAAAGCGCGGCAGGACAGCCAGCCGCTGCGCGGAGTCTCGCGGCGTCCAAAGCCACGTTGCCCAAGGGAAAGATCGGCAACCTGCGTATCAGCCGCCTGTTGCTGGGTGGCAATCTGCTCACCCATTACACACACAGCCGGGACTTGAAATACGTCTACAATCTGACGGCACATTACAACACGGAGGAGAAAATCCTCGAAACAATGGCGCTGGCAGAAGCCCACGGAGTTGACACCCTCGTCATCCATACCGCCCCCAGAGTCATGGACATGCTTAAGAAGTACCGTTACGAGCGGGGCGGGAAGATCAACTGGATCATCTGCTCCACCACTCCCGTGGACGCTGATTTGAAAGCCTACGCCAAACACGTTCAGCAGCTTGTTGATGAGGGTGCGGACGCCATCTATTTGTGGGGCGTGCGGTCCGATCAGCTTGTCTCCGAAGGGAAAGTGGATCTGATCGCCAAAGCTGTGGCCATCGCCAGGAAGTGCGGTGTGCCGTCTGGGGTTGGCGCCCATGACCTGAAGGTGATCATCGAGTGCGAAAAGAAAGAGATTGAGGCGGATTTCTACATCAAGACGCTCCACCACCACAATTACGCCACGGGACCGAAGCCCAACGAATTGACAAAGCCCTATTCCGAAATACCCGGTTATTGGTGCAACAATCCTCAGCAGGTGATTGATTTCATGAAGGGCGTGGAGAAACCCTGGATCGCCTTCAAGGTGATGGCGGCGGGCGCGATACCCCCCAATGACGCTTTCCGCTATGCCTTCGAGAATGGCGCCGATCATCTCCTCGCGGGGATGTTTGACTTCGAGATCGCCGAAGACGTGCGCATCGCAAAGACGGCGTTGGCCACAGTCAATCGAGCCCGCCCGTGGAGAAGCTAAAGACCCATCTGCGACAGGAAGCACCTGTGAGGGGAGGGTTCGGTTACTGGAGGAAGAATGCCAAAGTCGGTTTTGATTACAGGTCCGGCAGGGTCAGGGAAAACAGCTCACTGCCTCCAGATTTGTCGGGACGCGATGAGAAAACATGGCCCGGGCCGCGTCATTTACCTTGTTCCCAGCGCCCAGGCTGTGCGGGACACGGAGAGAGACCTTTTGCTGACGGGCGACTCGCGGGGCCTGCTTGGGTCTGTGGTGATGGATTTCGTGGGACTTGCCTTTCGGATTCTGAAGGAGGCGGGCTGCTTTCCGCTCCGCCGGATTGGTCCTCTGGACAAGAGTTATCTCATTCTCAGGATTATCCGCGAAACGCCGTTACGCTTTTTCGAGAACGTGAAAGATTACGACGGCTTCGCCCAGGTCGTGGGCGATTTCATTGCAGAGCTGAAGCGGGGGATGATTTCGCCGGAGGAGTTCCTGAACGGCTGTCTGCTCGCGGCGGGACAGCGTAGCATCGCTAAAGACAAGATTCTCGGATTGCACGCGATTTACAGTGCTTATCAGAACGCCCTGAAAGACAGTGGGGCTTATGACGGCGACGGACTCCAGTGGATGGCGGCGGAGGTTCTGGTTGCGAACCGATCGCTTCTGTCATCCGTGGAGGTTCTGATTGTTGACGGTTTTGCCACCTACACTCCCGTCGAGATGCAGATGCTCACTCTGCTCGTCGAGCGAATCGGTGAGTCGCACCTTACCCTCTGCCACGAGCGAGATGGACCGGACGTCTTCGGTTTCGTGCGGAGGACATACAGGAGGCTGAGCAAACTGTGTGAGGGGAAGGAGACCGTGCTCGGCGGCAATCACCTCGGTTCGGCAGAGCTGCTTCATCTTGAAAGAAATCTCTTCGGGGAAGGGGAAAACCAAATTTCGGCGGGGGCCGCCATTTCCATCATCCCCTGTACGGACGTCTATGACGAAGTCGAAACGGTCGCCCGCCAAATTGAGAGGGTCAGGTCGGAAGAAAAGCTGGAGTACTGTGACTTCATGGTCATCGTGAGGGACGTCGGTGAGTACCGTCGGCCGATTTCTGAGGTTTTCAGCGAACGACAAATACCCTTTTCCATCCCAGGAGCAGCCTATCTCGCCGAGGATCCTTTCATAAGATCAGCGGTCTCGACACTTCGGCTTGTAGAGGGAGAATTTCGGTCTGAAGGTGTTATCACAGCATTGAAGAATTCTTACATCAACGCAGATCGGGATATCGCCGCCGCTATCGAGAATTATGTGGACGAGTTTGGGCTCGGGGACCAGGAACAGTTTCGCCAGACCTGGACGAGGAGCAGCGAAGCCGTGCAAGATGTCGGCCTGTTGAATTCTCAGAAGGCTCGCTTCGTCGAGGCGCTCGATCGGTTGCGCTCCGAAGCCGACAATGTTTCGTCAGCAGAGCAATTTCGTGACTTTGTCTTCGCGACGATCAGGAAGATGGGATTCCTTAATCGCGGGGGAGATAGCGCGGGCGGTGAGGACAGGACTCTGAGGCGCCGAAGCGAGACGACGGTTCCATTTTCTTCAGAATACCGATCCCTGGGGGCTCTTGCTTCATTGCTGGATGATATGTGCGAGTATGCGCGGTTGGTAGAATTACCTAATGCGGACTATGCGTTTTTCCTGGAGATGTTGGAGCGTGGATTGTCCTCTGAGCAGATGCCCTCTGCATCGAGGAACCAAAACAGCGTCCGGGTCACTTCCATTGTCGGCGGCCTGCCACGGCCCGCACCGGTCGTTTTCGTCTGCGGGCTGTGCGAGCGATCCTTTCCAAGGGAGATCGCAAACGAACCTCTTTTCAAAGACCGCGAGCGGCGTCTGATCAACCGCCGCGGCAAAATAGCTCTCGATGAGCGGCTCCCTCTTTCTTCCGGGGAGAGATTCTTCTTTTACACCGCTGTCACCAGAGCTACGAAGCGGTTGATCTTGACCTATCCAGCCACAGACTCTGCGGGCGACGAGCTTGCTCCTTCTCATTATATCGAGGAGGTGGCGAGGCTCTTTTCGGACCTGGGACACAGCATCAGAACAGAATCGCCTGGCATGAGGGTCTTGGCGGAGTTCGGGGACATCGCAGACGCAGCAGTGTTGCGGTTCTTCGTCGCAAACCAGTTATCACAAAAGTGCGGGGAAGAAGACGAGGGACACGATGAGAGTCAGACCCTCGCCACCCTCGCCTACAACGAGCTGATTGAAACGTCCGATCTTCACACCAACCACCTAATATATCAACCGCCTGGTCGCCATGAGGCGCTGCCCGTCGAGGTCTGTCAGGCTCTGAAGAAGGATACCTATCCGACCAGCGTCTCCGAGCTGGAAACATTCGCGCGATGCCCCTTCCGCCATCTCTGCGAGTACACTCTGCAATTGAAAGTGCCTCCTCGCTACGAATTTACTCATCGGGAGGAGGGTATCCTTTATCATGAGGTTCTCGCCCGCCTGTACAGAGAAATCTATCTCACTGCCGGCGCTGAGAAGGCGGGGGGCGATGCAAGTGCCTGTCGCCAGAGGCGAGCGATCGAGGGCATTCCCGAGGATGAGCTCAGCAGTCGGCTCAGTGCGCTTGTGAATGAGTTCATCAATGCCGGATACGCCCGGCTCTTCCAGGCTCCTCGCATGGAAGTCCGACGCAGGGCTATCGAAACCAGAATCAAGGATTTCCTTTTGAAAGAGGTCGAGAACGAGCGCGCAAACGCGACCCGCCCTGCCTATTTTGAGCTTTCTTTTGGGAAAGGAAAAGGCAAGCAAGACGCGGATGATCGCTCGACGAGCAAAGCTCTTTCGCTTGGAATGGAAGGCGCCCCCCTGGTTCAGATTTCCGGTCGCATGGATCGCGTTGACATTTTCGAGAAGGACAGAGAGAGATTTGCAATCATCCTCGATTACAAGAGGTCCGGGCAAAGGACCAAGCCAGACCTGAGGCAGGGAACCATCTTGCAGGTGGGGCTCTACATGCTGGCGTTGAAGGAACTGTTCAACATGAAGCCCGCCGGCGCCTTCTATTACTCCATTTCTTCCGGCAGAAAGCGGGGAGTCTTCGCGGCCGAGGAGGAAGAGCGAATATCGGGGCAGGGAGACGTTTCTCGGACCGACAAGGTTTCTTATGACGAAATAGGCGATCTCATCGAGCTGAACGCCGCGCAGGCGGTCGAGTACGTAACCCGAATCCAGTCTGGCGACATCGGTGTGCGCCCCGCCGACCCAAACCACTGCCGCACCTGCCCGTTCGGCACCCTTTGCCGTATCGCAGACCCATCACATGTATTACAAGGGGCTGACCTGTTTCGGGAACGATCCCTCGGCAAAAGAACAAGCGATTCCGCTCCGGGGTCAAACACGCCAGGTTCTTTAATTAGTGCGTGAGCGCTTTTGACGTAGTGTGTGGGGTCAAAGCTGAGAGGATCTATCAAGGGCGCGAGGGGGAGAAGGAGAAGCTGCTCCGGCAAACCGGGCACGACTCCCTCTTACGCTCTATCGAACGAGCAGGTAATAGTTATCCGCAAGCTACGAGAGGCTCCGCCTTGTCCTGGGACAGCACAATACCTTACCTCTGGCCTCCCAACTCTCGACCCGAAAAGAGGCGCCGGTCACTGGTGAAAATCCCAGCTTCGCAACTATGGCAGGATATTCTGCGAATCCATTCACAGAGTTGTTGGTGCAGAGATTTTCCGCTCTTTCGGTTGTGGGGCTGGAATACATCGCACGGACAGATGCGTTAGATGGATCGTTCGCCCGACGGAAGCACGCAATGCTTCCGATGCGAGGCAAGCCCGGGACTGCATCGGCCACATCGTTGACTACTACAACAACGACAGGCTTCACTCCGGGATCAACTACCTCAGACCCATGGACTACTACCGCGGCAACCCGGAACGGCTGCTTGCCCAGAGATGTCGGAAGATCGAGCAAGCTCGTCACCGCAGGAAAGAACAGAACCTCAGGAGAAAGCAAAAGTCACTGTTTTTGTCGGTCCCTCAAGGACCTGAACCGCTAATTACAGCAACCCCTCAAAAGTCCAACATTCTGTGAAACAGCACACGACAAACAGCATGCAGTGTATAATGGTGATGCTATTTTCGCCTGGTCTAAGGCCAATCGAGCGACTCAGTTCCGCACGTCATGTGTAACGGCTTATTTAAGGGGTCGTATGACAGGAACGTCGAAGGACCATCGAGTTTGGGCAGCCGATTGCGAGCTTCGTGCGCAGGGAGCTGAAGCCGGAGCGTGTACTGTCAATGTGCAGGGAAAAGCCACTCCCGCCTGCAAGGCGACATTGCATGAGCAGGAGGAGAAGCTGGAGCGGCTTATCAAGGGAATTCACCTTTCCCGGCCGGAAAACTACCTCTCCATTTACCAGTCCGGATGCAACTTCTCGTGCCGAAAGTGTCACTCGTGGTACTTCAGTCAAGCGGCCATGGGGGATTGGCAGACAGTTGATCAATTGGTGGCAATATGCCGGGAATATGAAAAGATGGTGACGCTTATCGAGCCGCGAGCAAAAGCCACTGCCTGGCATGCTCAGGACAGTTGTCGGTGCTGCGGGCTTTGTGTGACCGACAGAGAACGACCGCCAACGTGCCCCGGAGTGCTTTCGCCGGAACAGATTACACTCAGCCCTCAGGGCTATGGCCCGGCCCGCAACATCGTGGCTTTCACGGGAGGCGACCTGACCTGCCGCGCGCGCTTCTATGCAGAATTCGCCCGCCGGGTTAAGGCACAGACGGACCTGTGGGTCTTAATCGAGACGAACGGCTTGGGGCTTACGCAGAAAAATCTGGACTTGCTGCAAGAAGCTGGCGTTGACGGCTTCTGGTTGGACATTAAGGCGTACGACGAGGAGGCACACCGGTGGTTGACCGGCTGCTCGAACCAATGGATTTTGAAACTTCCTCAAGAGATTCTGCGGCGAGGATTCGTGCTGGAGGTCTTATCGCTTTACATGCCGAACGTGGTGGAGACCGATCAGTTGAGACGTATTGCTGAACTTCTCGTCTCCGCCGGCGAGGAGGTCCCCTTCACAATTCTCGCTTTCTTTCCTGAACATAAAATGGAGAACTTCCGCGCTCCAACTGTGGAGGAAATGCTGGAGGCTTATGCGACCGCCCGCGATGCAGGTCTGAAAAACGTGCGGCTTGGCAACGTCGGCGTATTCGCCAGAACGCGAGCCGAGGTCGAGCGTGTCCTCGAAGCAACCGGAGAGTCAACGTCAACCGGGAGTGAGTAATGATGGTTGAAGAACTGATCAAGCGGCTTGGCGGCAGCTTCGCGAAGGCACTGGGCATCGAGCTCGCGCAGGGGCAGGAGTGCGAAGTGTTCAAGTGGTTCCTGGCATCGTTTCTCTATGGGGCCAGGATCTCGGAAGTCATCGCCACCAACACCTATCGGGAATTTGAGAACCGAGGTGTCCTTACGCCAGAGAAAATCCAGGACACGGGCTGGCACGGTCTCGTGGACATCCTGGACGCCGGCGGCTATGTGCGTTATGACTTCAGCACTGCAACGAAACTCCTGGTTATCAGCGAGGATCTCGTCACGCATTACGACGGAAGGCTGACCAACGTTCATGCCGCCGCCGACGGCCCCAGGGACCTCGAGAAGCAGTTGCAGAAGATCGGCAAAGGCATCGGCCCTGTGACGTCAAATATCTTCTTACGCGAGCTCCGCCGCATTTGGCTGAAAGCCGAGCCGCTCCCCTCCGACCCTGTCGTCCTGGCGGCGAGTAAGCTCGGCGTCCTCGACAAAAGACTAAGGAGCCCCGAGAGAATGTTGGAGCTTTTGAAGGAACAGTGGGAAAAGGCTGCACTGCCGGGTGCGACATTCGTGGACTTCGAGGCAGCGCTCCTGCGCCTGGGGCTCCGTTATTGCCGCAAGGGAAAACATGACGCCTGTCCGATGGCACCGTGGTGTCCCGAGGCTGAGGGAAAGGAAAAGTCGCGATGACCCCTCCCCACGGAGATTACCCTCGCTACTTGAAGCCGGGCTTTACTCCCTTCAACCCTCTTGAGCTGGCGCGGCGAACCGAGCAGATCGTCTGTCGTGGTGATCGCCGCAAGTACACCAAATTCTACTGCACGGGTGTCTACGGCGGAATCGCGACCGGCTACACATGTGGGTGCTGCTTGCGATGCATCTTCTGCTGGGTGGACTGGAGCAGGGATTTTCCGGAGCAGTACGGTGCCTTCTATTCACCCGCCGAGGCGTTCCGCGAGCTGAGCCGCGCAGCCCGCCGGGCTCGCCTGAATCAGCTTCGTATCTCCGGGGCCGAGCCGACACTGAGCAAGGCCCACCTCCTGGCCTTGCTCGAGAAAGTGGAGAATTCGCCGTTCCGTCTTTTCATTCTTGAAACGAACGGCATCCTCTTCGGAGCAGACGCCGATTACGCGCGACAGATCGCTCGCCTCAAGAAAGTCCATACTCGCGTGTCTCTCAAGGCGGGAACCCCGGAGGCGTTTACCACGAGAACGGGGGCAACTCCTGAAAGCTTCGACCTACCTTTCCAGGGAATTGTGAACCTCTTGGAAGCCGGCGCACCCTTCCACGTTGCAGCCATGTCGGCGGACGCCAGGATTGTTTCCAGACAAGAGCGCCAAAGCCTTCTTGACCGGCTCGCTTCGATTCACCCCGCTCTCCTTCGCCATCTCGAAGAAGAGGTGGTTGACCCTTACTATACTACTATTGAAAGGTTGCGACATGCTGCAGTGCACTTGCTGTGGAAATGAACCCATGCGATAAGTGCGCCTTTGCGGAAGTCACGCATCCGCGCAGTTCTCATCGTTTCACCTGCCTCCCGCCTACCTCAGCATCTCCTGAAATCGTTGGGCATCCTGCAACATGCTGACGTTGTTGAACATAAAATAGCTTGTGCTTCCGTGGGCACGACGCCTGGACAGCTCACCAAGCTCCTCGTCTGTGTACTCGTGGCGATAGCCACCAATTCCATGAAGGCGGTAGTAGCGCAGCCCCTGTGTTACCGATTCGGCCTGAAACGGGTCCACGCTACGCGCGCCGTTTGCGTACGCCCTTCTTTGAATTACAAAAATGGACCGTCGTCCTCTCAACTTTTGGCGGCAGTTCAGCCAGGCTGGACCACGAAAGCCGGCACCACGCTCAGGCACGGCTCAAGCGCAGCGGCTGAACCTGCTATGAGATCGGCGAGCTTCGCAGCCTTCTCTCGGTGTTTCAAAACGTTACGGACAGCGCACAGGGGATGTAAATAAAACACGGTCGGCGAAGCTCCCGGTCCCCAAGATTGTCTTACATTCCAGCAGTTTGTTTCACGGCAGAAGCTCAGGAGTCACCATCCAGAGAAATTTGTGGGCGGCATCCTCTCCACGTTCGACACACACTACCCCGCTATTCTGGAACGCGACCACATCGGCCTCCTCTCTGCCTGCGATCAACGCTGAGGTCAGCTTACTCAGAAACGGCAGATGACCTACGATCATCAGGTCTCCGCCAGCCGACCGCAGCGTTTCCACTACGGGGCCAATCGGGTCGTTCGGCGCCAGCCCCTCGTGTTGGACCACACCCTGCGTAGCCGTCAACGCTGCCCCTAACAGCTCCGCCGTCTGCGCCGCCCTCGCTTTGCCGCTGTGCCAGATCGCGCTTACACTGAGCCCAAGCGGCTTGAGAAAGGCAGCCACTTTCTCAGTATCGCGCACTCCCTTCCCCGTCAGGTGGCGTCCCGGATCCAACTCCTTCGGTTTCGCCTGACCATGTTGCACAAGATAGAGTCGCATGTTGGCCTCCCCAAAGCTCGGAGTCGAGCGGGTTGCTGTGATGGAGTAGCTTCATGACCATAGGATATGAGTTTGCAGCCTCGTCTGTCAATTCGTTGACATTCCCACGGAAATCTGCCCCCTTGGCCGTCAAACTGTTGCCGAAGGGCAGTCTCAGACAACACACAGTCGCAAACAGGCCAGGAAAGGAAAACAACACAACAGTCCCGAACTTCCTGGGGGCGCCTGTATTCGAATGGTGTACAGGATAAGAATATGGCAAAATCGGAGCAGGTGCGCCCTGGACCATGCTATCGTCTCGTGATCTTACTTGGGGCTGGGCATCCAAAGGACGAACACATGGATATGTCGCGATGTCAAGTCATCGGTCCGTGCCGCAGACGGATCATCCCGCTTACGAGAGGAAACAGACGTGAGAGGCGGGATGACGCTTCGTTAGCTCGGCCTCGCGCTTCGGCGGCCCCTTAGATTGATGGAGAACATTACGGAGAGAAGCAATGCGAGGTTCCGAAAAGTTTCCAGCATTTCCGTTGATCGGTGTACTGGCGCTGCTTTTGGCCCGGTCGAACTTTGTGCTGGCACAGAAGGAAGGCAAGGCGCCTTCCCCTGGTCCAGTAGCTCACGAGATCGCTGCGGCAAGCGCGAAGTTCCAGAGCAGCACCTACACAAGATACATGCTCACTCTGGACAAGGCCCTGGAAAGTGACAGATCACTTATGATCCACCTCGGGCACCAAGACGGTGAGTTCAGGCAGGCCTGGGCCACGGTCTCACCGCGCAAGGACGTGCGCGGCACTGTGGACGCTTCACGAATGGAGCTCGAGGGCGATACACTGAAGGGCGAGGTCAGGGCCACCATCCAATTTCCTGAGGACAGGCATTCGTACTCTTGTACTTACACGATTCAAGCCACTCTTGAGGGTTCCAATGCGGCCGGCTCCTTCAAAGGCGAGTACGGCGTCACAGGCACCGGGAAGGTGAGTGGCGCTGTCTCCGGCGAACTCCAAGCCAGAGCGGAAAAACCTGAACTGGTCAGTTTTGATTTGGACCTGGGACAGCCGCTGATCGGACCCGCCGCCACCTGGCAGCGTCGTGTTGCGGTCACATTCACATGATATTCTATCGCGGGATCTCGGGAGCGTTTCTTACCTAACCTTACAACTTAGTCCACAAGGGTGGTTCTTTTGAACAGAAGCTACGGCGCGTGGGTTCCATTTGACCAGAGGGAGAGAATGCAGAAGACTGCCTTTCTGACGAGTATCTGGCAAGCATTGACTGCATCGCCAGGCACTTGGTACGCAATGCGAAAGCCAGTGGTTCTCCCCGGGCCGGACTCGAACCAGCGACAAAGTGGTTAACAGCCACCCGCTCTACCAACTGAGCTACCGGGGAATCTAAAAATCCAATCCTCTCTGGACCAGCGTGCTGGGCCAATCAGTGCACCTTCGGATCTCGCGGCACGAAGAGGTTCTTGCCTTTAAGGCATAAGCTTAATTGCCTTGTTAGCTCCGCTTGCTCCTTTGCCGGCACATTGGCGTCGTCAATCGCGGAGAAATAGAACGACAGCAAATCTTTGATTCGTTCTAAGACATCTTCAAGCGACCGTCCACGGCATGAAATCCCCACTTCCGGACAGTACGCTTGGTACTCTCCATCATCGTATCCTCGGACTTCGATCTTAATTTGCATGCTACTCCTCACGAAACCGGCAAAATCTTCCCGCAACATAGGTGCCAGCGCTCACCTTTTCAGTCCGCCCAAACTCGCACACTCACCGCCAGACAGCATCCGACAATCAGCATTCTTTGCTATCAAATTGATGCTTGGAAGTCAAGACCTATTTGAGCGTCAGCGGCGAACGGCTGGTTCACCACCAGTCCACTTGCAGCGCAGCCCGTGTGCACAAATATCGCAAGCCGCTGGGCCATCGCTGAGTGCTATTCCCGGCGCCTTCTCCTCACACTGTCGAACAGAACAGCTCCGATAATCACCGCCCCGAACACAACCTTTTGCCAGTGCTCGCTGACCTGGCGGATGACCAAGCCTTCTTTCAAAACGCCCATGATGAGAGCGCCGATGAATGTACCGATCACTGTGCCTTCACCTCCGGAAAAGCTCGTGCCGCCGATGATCACAGCGGCAATGGCGTACAGCTCAAACGCTTCGCCCGCAAGCGAACTGCCCGTGCCCAGCTTTGTCCAGTAAATGATCCCCCCAATTCCGGCGCAAAAACCGCAGATGACGAAAGCCAGGATTCTAACTCGGTCCACGGCGATCCCGGAGAGTCGAGCCGCTTCCACATTTCCTCCCACTGCGTAAACGAATCGCCCAAATTTGAAACTGCTGAGGAGAGCGTGCCCCACGGCCACAGCGATTATCGGGATGATGACCGGCGCTAGCGGGACGACGGCCTTTACTAAGGAGCGGCCCATGACCTCCGCTTTCGTGGTAATGGTCTCACCCCCTGAGACGACGTAGGCCAAGCCCCAGCACACCATGTACATCCCAAGAGTCGCGATGAACGAGGGAATCCGCCCCTTGACCGTAATCACGCCGTTCACAAGGCCAACTGCGGCCCCGGCCAAGAGCGCCGCCAGGATTGCCAGAGACAGGCTGCTTGTGGCATTCAGCACAATCGCAAATGTCACGTTTGACAAAGCCAGACACCGCCCCACGGAAAGGTCAATGCCACCGGTTAGAATGGCGAAAGTCATGCCCGTGCCGAGGAGGATGTTGAACGTACAGAAACCGAGCATGACCAGCAGGTTGCTTTTCCCCAGCAGAATGGGCACCCCGTCAGGCCCTTTCGGGCTGATCGCCGCCATGATTCCGAAAATCACAACGAGACCGATGGTGAGGTTTACGATGTTGGCGTATTGACCTTTCATATCTGAATCACAACCAGTGCCGATCTGCTCGGCGTATTAGCATGCTTGCCTTACAGCGCTGAGACACAGCAGCGTGTTTTTCTCCCAGCACCTCCCTGCTACGGGGCCATCGAGACTCTGCCGAACATTAGATCGCGCACTCGCGGGCTGCGAAATTGTGCCATGATGGTATCACACGACTCCGGCAAATCAACAGCTTTCCCGGTGCCGGTTGTTTGCCAACCGAGCACCAATTGATCCTTGAGCCGCCAGCTCAGCGATTAGCTGCCCTGCGAGGTCCGCCACGGGTACATCCGGAAGGTCCCTGATCAAAGTCCGCTGAACGCATGCGTCGTCGGTAGCACAGAACGCTTCCACTGATTCACCTGGGGATGCAATGAACGACATACTGCCGGTAGAAGAGACGATCCAGCGATATGCTATCACGGCTGAAGTCTACGCCGCGGGAGGGCAACCTGACGCCTTCAACGTAGAGTAGCATTGTCCGGCTCGCCTTGCCCTGTGGCGCAACACGGCTTCAGCGATGTGATTCTGCAACATTGTGCCTACAACAAGGACGGACGGGCCCTGGGGCAAGAGATCGCCGGTCACTCGTTCCCGTGCGGCGGCTCCATCATCCTCCTTCCTTTTTCCGCGGCAAGTTGACGCAGTCTTTCGACCGCCTCGTCGCAGGTCTCTTGGCAGGCTTCCTGTGTCGGGCCGAATGCCATAACTTCGGTTGGCATGCCGACCCCTCCCTTGTATCCCCCAACGAGCGCTTTGACGTATGTCCCGGAAATCTCTCTCATGACTTTCACCATCAAGGGCGTGAGTTCCGATTCGTGCATGTCAATAATGACCCGCCTCGAGTAGCTGTGATAGCCCGTTACCTTTTGGACTTTTTCCGCGAGATGCGCCGCGAAGCACGCATACACTTCCCGAGGAGGTCCGGGCAAGGCAATGATTTCTATCGCGCCCTGCTTGATTATCGTTACAGGGGAAACGCCTGCTGGGTTCGGAAGAACCGTTGCCCCTTCGAGAGAAGAAGTGGATATTTTGAAATGGGGCGGCAGCTTGTCTACCGTGACTGTTCTCTTTCTCGCAATGAATTCGAGCATGTCCGGCCGGCCGACGATCTTTCGACCGGTGACTGCCGACAGAGCGGCGCGCGTCGTATCGTCCTCCGTATGCCCCAGCCCGCCTGTGATAAAAATGAACCTCGGCTTTCGGCTGAGGGCGTCTTTCAGAGCAGAGGAGATGTCGGCAAGATTGTCGCGAACGCAGACGATTCGCCGCACCAGAACTCCTCGACGCGTGATCTGGTCCGCTATCCAGAACGAATTCGTGTCATAAACCTTCCCATAGCAAAGCTCATCCCCTATGGCCATAATCTCGGCCCGAATTGTCGGCTCGCCCCGAATCCCGCGAAGTCCCTCCTGCGGCTGCGATGCTGTCTCGTGCGCGCCTGTTGATCGGTCTTGCACTGCCTTGCTTCCAAAAGTGGCTGCGGTGCTGCATAACCACGGACAGGCCAACGCCAGTGCGCACGCAATCATTAGTGGCAAGCCAGGCAACGACATTTCTGCCTTCTTCATAATTGCCTCCTCATTTGGCCAAAGTTCCTAATACAAAAAACGACGCAACCATTCTACCCATTCCTGTGTTATTTGTCCCGAAGCGCGGAAGGACGGTTGGGGCTGCGTTTCAGTGGCACGTGAGGCGGCCTCTTACTGTTGCTGCCGCAACGCGCCTTCTGGCACGCGCGCATGAAGAGACCACGATTGCCGGGCTTCAGCCGGCACCCCAGTTAGCCATCGGCTTCAGTCGGTGGTCACCGGGCGCCATATTTCCCCCTGGGAGCCGGCTTTAACCGGGCTTCTCGGACAGAGGATTCATCCAAACCCTGCGACGCATATTCAGCCACACTGGAACGAAAGGAGAGCGTGCCCGAAAGCCTTCTCCCCGCCACAAACTCGCGCCTGCGCTTCCTGATGTTCTGCTGACTTGCCGCGTACTGCCTTTTGAGAAAGCAATTGATATGGCGGCACAGTTTAACTTAAAATTCCGAAGCCCGTCAGAAAGGTGCGGCCATCACTTGCTTCAGGCCGCCTTGGCAAAAATATCCGAATAGCGAGGAATTCCCCCACGAGTTTACGGACTCTTTTCGTATGAGCATCCCAGCGAAAACAAAATCTCTGGTCATCTCGCTTGTCCTAACAGTGGCAATTACCGCCGCCGCTGAGGACAACTTTTTCGACCGACAGCTTGACAGTGAGATGGTTCTCCTCAGGCGCGGCATGGACAAGCCGGAGGCGTTTCTCCATCTCTATGCCATCTGGGATGTGGTTGACTTCGCTCGGTGGGACGGGCGAATCCCCAACGTCTTATCGGAAGTCCTCCTATCGCCGGACGCCTCCCGGCTACTCAAAAGTCATTCCCTCTGGTTGTTGAGGCAAGTGAATTTGAGGTCGGGTGACTTTGACGGGGCACGACAGAAACAAGCTCAGCTCGGCTTTGTCACCGATTGGCTCATCATTGGCCCATTCGATAACGAGGGAATGGCCGGATTTGACCTCACCTACCCGCCGGAGCAGGAGCTAAACCTATCGGAGACTTACAACGGCAAAGTACGCCCCATCTCCTGGCGAGAATATCCGAGCGTTTCTCCCGATTGCTACATTGATCTGGCCGCGACGTTCAGGCCCAACTCCCAGACGGCTGCGTACGCCGTGGCGTGCGTTTTCTCGCCGAGGCGCCAGGCCGTAGCAGTTCGCCTCGGTTCGGATGATTGCGCAAAAGCCTGGGTCGGTGAGCAGCTTGTCATTGCCGACCGAGATTGTCATCCCGTTGGATTTGACCAGGCTGTCTCTCCCGCGACGCTCGAGAAAGGGTGGAACAAGCTCTTGCTGAAGGTCTGCCAGGACGACCGTGACTGGGGATTCCGGCTTCGCCTGACGGCGCCCGACGGAAGTCCTCTGGTACCCCTGCAATACGCGTCCGGTAAAGATGAGGTTGGGAAGGCCTTGGCGGAGAGGCAGCAAAAGGGAGATAAAGATGCCGGGGTTGACGCTACGGGCGATCAGGTAGCGGTAGCCGACCCCATTGCTCAATTCCGAGATCTTGTCAAATCCAACCCCCACAACGCACAATATCACGCGGCCCTCTCCTCTGTCTTGTCGCACACCAACGCCTTCGACAAGGACACCCGCGCCGACATGAGAGAGCTTGAGACCGCCGCCAGCCTCGCCCCCCACGAATGGAGATACCATTTCCGTCTCGGCGAGCTGTACCAAGACGAGAACAAGAAGCGAGCCGCGTACGAAAAGACTCTGGAAATCAACCCAGACTGTGCGCCTGCCTATTCGAGATTGGGAGAATACTACGAGAACAGGAGCCTTCAGCGAAAAGCGCTCCGATTCTTTCACGAAGCGGTCGAGAAGGACGCGTCGTTTTATCCCGCAGTAGTGGGCTTGGCCAAGTATTACTATGAGAATTCGCAGAAGGCCAGGGCCGCGAAGCTATGGAAGGACCTCCTCATCTCCTATCCCGATGTGCCCTATTTGCTGTCTCGCGCGGTTAAGTTCACCCCTTTCCCAACGACGCTTCAGCAGGGCCGGCAGAGGTGTGAGGCTGCGCTCAAGCTCAATTCGTCCGATCTCGATGTCCGAAAAGCCCTTTTGTCGAACTGCTACGCGCGGCTTGACTTCCAGACAGCCCTCCATCAGCTTTCTCTGATCGAGCAGGTCAAGCCGATGGACACTTCAGTTCTTCTTGACCACGCTCGTCTCCTCGCGGACCGCGACAGATACGACGATGCTCTGGCTCTTGTTGATCGAGCTCTGGAGATTTGCCCGGAGGACGACGCGGCATTGCAGCAGAGAGGCGAGTTTCTCCTCCAGCAGGGAAAGCGAGATGAATCGCTGGTGTGGCTCGATGAATCGTTCGCGCTCAGGCCTCAAAATCGCCCGCTCCGCGAGCATATCGAATTCCTCAAACCAAAAGAGAAGCCCTTTGAGGATGACTACAAGGCGGACGCGCCGATGGTTGTCAAGGAGGCCTCTCCGGATATCGCAGCCGATGATGACTCGGCCGTGTACCTGTTTGACCTCTTGATCAGGGAAGTCCATCCCAACGGCTTGACCAATTCCTATCATCAGGAAATCGTCAAGATCCTAACCGAGGCGGGCATCGAGGGGTTTCGCTTCCGACGAGCCGTCTACCGCCCCTCGACTCATGAGATTCAGGTGAAAGCTGCCAGGGTTTTCAAGAAGGATGGCCGTGTGATCAATGCCGACGGCCCCTTCACCTACCCCCTGGGTGGAGAGGACAGAATCTACTACGACCTGGAGGCCAAGTACGTTCGCTTCTCGAACCTGGAGCCGGGCGACACCATCGAGTTTGCCTACCGTATGAACGCCACCACACCGAGAAACATGTACGGGGGTTACTTTGGCGACATTGTCCATTTCAAAGACGCCGTGCCCAAAAAGGTCATGAACTACGTCGTCCTCGCGCCTCCGGAGAAGACCCTCTACTACAACGTAGTGGGCATGGACGTTCAGCCCGAGATCGTGACTCAGGGCAGTACCACGGTCTACCGATGGACCGCGCAAGACATTGACAAACTTGAGTCCGAGCCGTTCATGCCCGGTTACTCGGAAGTCCTGCCTTACGTCCATATCTCCACGTATCAGGACTGGGAAAGCGTTGGAGAATGGTACTGGAATCTGATCCGGGACCAATTTCTGCTTCATGCTGGCGCCAAATCGGAAGCAGCCCGGATCACAGCCGATCTGCAAACCGAGCGAGAGAAGATCGTCGCCATCCACAATTATGTCGTTCAGAACACCCGGTACATTGGACTCGAGTTCGGCATTCACGGACACAAGCCCCACCCGGCATACAAGGTCTACGGGAGAAAATTCGGCGACTGTAAGGATAAGGCTGGATTGATGATCGCTATGCTCAAGGAGATCGGCGTGGACGCGTGCATGGCTGTGATTCGGATGAAGAGCAGAGGGAAGATCGAGCCTGAGCCTGCGTCCCTCGCCGTTTTCAACCACGCCATCTGTTACATCCCGAAATATGACTTGTGGCTTGATGGGACAGCGGAGTACTCAGGCACCGGTGAATTGCCCTACGAGGACCAGGGCACCAGTACACTCGTCGTTGGAAAGGGAATCCGACAGTTCGTCACTACTCCGGTTCTTCCCGGTGAAGGGAATCTCATCTCTGACGACTATGAAGCCAGCATTCTGCCGGACGGAAGCATTGAGTTTGAGCTGGCGCGAGAGACGATCGGACAGTACGCTTCCTATTTCAGGCAAACGTATCAGGAGGAGAAAGAGCGCCAAAGTGCTCTGTCAAAGACTTGGGGGACAATTCTCCCCAACATCCGGATCTCCAACATTCGTTTCGACGACCTGAAAGAACTTGAAAAGCCGGTCCGATACGGCTTCAAGGCCACTGCCCCGAATTTCGCCGTCGTAGACGAGGAGGGGCCCATGGCCTTCCCAGGAGTTGTCCGGAAACTCTATCTGACTCGCAGGTACGGCACTCTCTCAAAAAGAAAGCACGACCTGGAGTTCAATTTCCCCTGGCGGCTTAAATCCTCCATCAGGTTTCGTTTGCCCCCGGGTTACAAGGTACTCAGCGTGCCAGAGGATATTCACCTCGACACCGACTTCGGCAAATGTCATATCGAGTTCGATTCCAGCGAACCTTCTTCGGTGATGGTAAAATCGCGTTTCTCCTTTGGTGTCACCCGGGTGAAAGTGGACCAGTATGATGCCTTTCGCGAATTCTGTCGCCTCGTTGACGAGAAACGAGCCGAGAAGATAAGGATAGCCAAGTGACACGACTCATCAAAAAGATGGGTGCCCTGTTGGCGGCGGCCGCGCTTTTCGCGCACTGCGCCTTCGCCTCCGATTATCCCTTCCGAGGCCTGACCGACCCCGCGAGCCAGTTGGAAGCCCTTTCCGAACAGTGCCGGGAGAACCCCACCGCAGAGCTTCTGACAACAGTCGGCTGGCTCTTGCACGTCTATCGAAACGAGAACCAGCAGGCCAGACAATACTTTGAAAAAGCCCTGAAGGCTCAGCCGCAGAACGTCTGGGCCGGATACGCGCTGTGCATCATAGATGAGATTCAAGGTCGGTTCGATGACGTGCTGTCGAACTCCCTTGTCCTCTGCAAGGATTCTCCCTCTCATCCCGTGGCTCTGCTCGCTCTCCTGAACCTACGGGGACTCTTCGGGCAAATCGCTGATTTCAATGACCGTGCCGAAAGCGTCCTCCAGGCTATGCTTGATGAAAAGCGATCCGGGGCGGTTCAGTTCGATGAAATCTCCCGCGAAATCCTCTCCGCAATAAGCCGCACAAAAGGTGATCCCGACGGACTGAAGCGTCTCATCCGCGAGGGCCACTATGTGACCGACTGGCGTGTGGTCGGACCCTTCGGTGAATTTCCGAATCTCTCTTTCCTTTCGGCATGGCCCCCAGAAACCGACCGAGCCTTGCAGTCCCGCTACAAGAGTAACAATAAAGTTGTCAAGCGACGGAACTATTCTTCCGACGATGGCGCCTTTCGCCCCCATTGGGCAAAACGAGGCGTTTACTATGCCGAGACGTTCCTCCGGTCCGCGTCCTTGCAGGACGTGATCCTCACGATCTCTTCTCCTTTCCCCATTGAATTGTTCTTGAACAACCATCGCATTTATAGGAAAGACTCCATCAGAAGCCACGAGCCTCTGGTCGAGCATGTCAAAGCGCGTCTTGCCCCGGGCCACAACAGATTGCTGATGAAGTGCCTCATGGGGGGCTGGGGATTCTCCACGAACATTTCCTACAAGAACCTTCGCTTGCGATGCCTGGCTCCACGGGGCAGCCTGGCTCCCACTGTTCAAGTCCTCCAGTATCCCTATGGCTCCCCCGCCGTTTCCATGAGCGCCTCGCGTCGGCGTTGGCGGCGAGTCGAGCAGGTTAAGCACACCGCGTACGAACCTCCGGTCTTCGATTATTTCTCCGGATTGGCGGACGCGAATCCTCGAGACCCCCTTGCTCTGGGCATTTGCGGCATTCTCAGGAGCGTTCAGGGTGATGTCCAGGGCGCCAAGCGATTCCTTCTCGCCGCCGAGAAACATGCTCCGTCCTACACTTATTTCAATTACATCCTTGGCACGGTCCTGAACAGCGATCCCAGCCTCCCCGTCCAAGTCCGGCGAAGCGAGGCCAAATCCAGGTTTGCCACTGCTCTGGACAGCGCTCGGACTTTCCCCTTGGCGTTGTACGAGCTCGCCCTTCTCGACACACATGAAGAAAAGGACCTTGAGGCGATTGAGAAGCTAAACGAATGCGTCGCCCAGTCGCCCGTATTCTTCTCCCTCCATGAGAGGCGGTACAGGCTTTATCAGAAGAAGGAGTGGCGGCCGGAACAGAGACGGCAACTTCAGGAGATGCTTTCGCTGGGCGTCGAATCGTGCGAGCCGTATCACATCGCAGAAGCCTTCTACAAAAGCACTAAGCAATACAAGGAACTCGCCCAAGCGATAGAGAGGCTCCAAAGCACTCATGTCCACCCCGAATTCTTGGCTCGCCGTCTCTCTCAGTCCGGCCAGGATTCGAGCGCCATATCGGAGTACCTGAAGCTCAAAGCGGACCGGCCCCAAAGACAGGCAGTTCGCAGCTCGCTCGTCCGGTTGTACGAGCGGAACGGACGCTGGGTTGACGCGGAACGGGAGTTGAAAGGTACATTAAAGCTTTTCCCAAAAAACCTCTCCCTTTGGAAGATGCTCGCAGAGCTGAAGGCGTACACCGGCCGGAAGTGGGGCGAGCGACTGGTTTGGAAACGAGTCCTCCGTCAGGACCCGGTTGACGATGATGCCCGGAAAGCATGGAGGGCCTTCGGCAGGAAAGACCCGCTCGACGACTATGACATCCCTTTCTTGTCTTACGTTCATGATGCGGGCATTCGTGAAAAATACGCAGGGGTTTCATCCGCGATTATCATTGATCAGGTGGTTGAGGTAATCTATGCCAACGGCTCCAGCCGCCAGAAGACGCATCAACTGATTCTGCTCAATGACAGGAAAGCCATTGACCGGTGGGGAGAACTTGACATTCCGGGAGAAGAGGTTCTCGAGCTAAGGACCATAAAAAGGGACGGCACCATCGTCGAGCCGGAGCCTCCCCAAGAAGGCAAAATGACTTTCTCCATGGGCGGCTTACAGGAGGGTGACTTCATCGAGTTCAAGTACATCACCACCACCTCCGCTCATCCGGATTTTCCGCCGCGACACCTCGGATCGCGCTTCTTCTTCCAGAGCGTTGAAATCCCTATGGAGCTTTCACAATATATCGTCATTGTGCCCGAGGACATGAAGCTCGAGTATGAGCAGGTGAACCATCCGCCGCCTCTATCGGTCACACGCAAAGGGGGGAAAAAGGTTTACAGGTGGGAGGCGAGAGGCGTCCCCGCCGTTCCTCGTGAGCCGCTTGCTGCCCCGGAGACCGAGTTCCTGCCATTTGTCCGTGTAGGAGTCAACTACCACGAGAATGCCGACACTCTCCGATACCAGGATCACAATATCTCCATGACCAAGATCACCGACGAGATCAAGCAGACAACCGCAACAGTCCTCGCAGATTGTCAGGAGGATATTGAAAGCCGAGCCCGTGCGATCTATTCGTTCGTTAGTAACGAGGTCCGCGGTGGTCGTGGCTCGGCTTATTTGACCAAAAGTGCCAGCGAAACGCTTGCCGATAGAAACGGTGATCGCCTCTCTCTGGCGAAAGCAATGCTGGACGTGGCCGGCGTCCAATCCAGGATGCTTGTCGTCCGGCGTAAGCTCACGCATGCATCGAAGGTATTTCCGGGCTCATTCAATTCGGGGCTGCTTGCCATCCTCGACAATGATGGGCGGCCCATCCGCCATCTCGATTTCAGCAGCCGGTACCTTCCTTACGGATATGTCAGGGCCGTTCTGCAAGGTGGAACCGCCATTCCCTTGCTTGACTTCTCCTCCGAAGACTTCGCATTGAGCCAGCGCGGCCGCAAGGTTTACGGCGAGCGAGTCAGCATCCCCACTTTTCCGACGGACGACAATTGTGAAAAGCGGACCCTTGACGCTTCCATTCGCCAGGACGGCTCCATCGAGGGAATCCAAGTTCACAATTACACAGGTGACCGCGCCGCCTCCTTACGGACGAGTCTATTAGGGGCCGAAGAGTACCAGATAAGAGAGTTCATTGAGAGAACCGCGAACCTCTCCTTCAGGGCCGCGACCTTGGCCCATTACGAGGTCGGCAACCTTTCCGATGCAGAGAAACCTCTCTCCGTCGAGTACAGCTTCCGGGCCCCAAACTTCGGCAGAATCATGGGCAAAGAAATGCTTCTCGATCAGGTCTTGCCCCGCTCACGACCGGCTGCCTACTTCGCCAGCCTTGAAGCGAGAAAGACTCGATTGCAGATCAACAGGGAGATCAACACACAGTTCAAGGGCGCTCTCAAGCTTCCGCCCGGTGCGAAGGTTGTCGGTTTGCCGTCTTCATTGAGACTGGAAACCGATTTCGGCCACTACTATCTTCGTTTTGTGGAAGACGGTAACTCGATCGGTATCGAGTTTGACCTGCACATTAAAGCTCAGAGAGTATCCTCAGAGGATTACCCGGAATTCGCCGACTTCTGCCGGGCGATTGACGAAGCTGAGCGTGGCGAGATCAGGCTTCGGCTGGAGTCGTGAGGTCAATACGCACGGACTCCATCGCCTCGATTTCTTCCCTGCGCGGTCTGGAATTATGGCGCAAAAGAAGAAACACCGACCGATCATTTTTCTTTTCTCTGCCCCTTCGGGGACAGGGAAAGGCACAATTGTCTCCGCCCTTTTGGAGGAGGTGGATCGGCTAACACGGATCGTCACCGCCACTTCCCGCCCGAAACGCGAGGGGGAGGTTGAGGGTAAGTCCTATCGTTTCATTCCCAAAGAGGAATTTGAACAACTGATACGCGAGCACGCCTTCGTCGAATGGAACGAGATTTACGGCGATCTCTACGGAACCCTCTATCCCTCCGTAGATGGGTTCGTTGAGGAGGCCGAGTGGGAAGGCCGCGATCTTGTTCTGGAGATTGATGTGGACGGCAAAAGGAACTTCATTCGCGAATATGAGGGTGACGTGACTGTCGTCTCCATTTTTCTTCTTCCGCCGTCCTTGGAAGAGCTTGAACGACGGATCAGGGGCCGCAAAGCCGAGACCCCTGCACAGATTAAAAAACGCCTGGCCAGAGCCAGGATGGAGCTGGAGAGAAAGGACGAGTACGATTACTGCGTCGTGAACGACTCAAAGGAAGCCGCCGTCGAGGAAGTCAAAACGATCATTGAAAAGGAAAGGGCGAGAAGAAGGTAAGCAAGGGCTTTAGCTAAGTCGTCTTGTCTGATTCACCAGGATTGGGTTGAAGAGATGGCAACTGAAGAACAGAAAGGAAACATCCCCGTAATCCTCGTCTCGGGAAAGACGCTACCGGAGGTATGGGAACAGGCAGTCCTCCGCACGTGGCAGGAGGGAGCGGAAGCCCGCACGCAATACGATCCTGAGTCAGCTCCACCCAGCCGCGATGCCACCGCCATCATGGTCATCGAATCCCCCATGGCAGAGCCCCGCCTCCATCGCAGCTTTCCCGCCGGGCTCGAAGAGCTCGAAATCTACCGCCAGGAAGTCATCTACGGTGTGCACGATTCCTGGATCAACCCCCTCGATAAAAAGTGGAGCTACACCTATCATCAGCGTCTCTTCGACTACGATGTCATCGAGGACTTTGCCGATTCTGACAAAGGTGGTCCTTTTGGCCCCATTAACCAGATGCAGCGGCTCGTTGATGAGCTGCTCGCCTGCTTCCACACCCGGCGCGCGCAGGCGATCACCTGGATGCCCACCGTGGACCCCGGACACGAAGACCCTCCCTGCCTCCAGAGAATTTGGGCCAGAATCCTCCCCGGAAGCAACGACAAATATGTCCTCAGCATGAACACCCACTGGCGGTCCCGCGACGCGTACAAGGCGGCTTTCATGAACCTCTACGCCATCACCGATCTCCAGAGGATCATCGCAGAAGAACTCTCCGAGAAGTCCGGCAAAAAAGTCATCCCCGGAAGACACGTGGACATCTCCGATTCGTTTCACATCTATGGCTCGTACTTTGAAGAATTCCAGAGCAGCTTCCTGGCGCTGATCGAAAAAAGGGGCTTCGACCAGCGCGTCTGGCGAACGGAGGACGTAGAAGAGTCCCTCTGTGCGGGGAAGCTCCAGCTCCTCAACGGAAAACCCGGCGAGCCGGAAATCGCGATTGAGCATAAGAAGAGAATCTACGCCGAGCTGCCTCCCCACTTCAGAGAGCGTGTTCGAGAAGAAGTCAGACGACAGATTCTATCCTGACAGCTCCCCGGATGCTCATCGCGCCAATGCCATTCCTTCAAAAGGAAAGGTCACCCTAACGAGTGAAAAAACTGTCGGCCATCATCTTTGACCTCGACGGTACCCTCGTTGATTCCTCGGAGGCAATCGCTGAATGCATCAACTACGCCCTCACCCGGAAAGGACTTCCTCAAGCTGACCCTCAGGTCATCAAGAGAAGCATCGGCACCCCACTCGAAGAAATGTTCGCCCCGTTCATCGAGTCGGACCCCACCGACCTCGTCCCACTCTATCGCGAGCAATACAAGCGAGTCTTCCTTGAAAAAACTCATCTCCTTCCCGGAGTGAAGGAGGCGCTTGACTCGATCAAAAAGCGCAACTATCGCCTCGCCGTCGCCACCACCAAGCCGCGATACTTCGCCGACCCGATTCTCGAACATCTCGGCATTAGGGCTTTCTTCGACGCCGTAGCAGGAGGCGAGGAGGTTTCACAGTTGAAACCTGCACCCGACCTTCTTCTATTGGCTATGAAGCGCCTCGACGCGAAAGCCCACGAGACACTTTGTGTCGGCGACCATCCCGTGGACATCGCCGCTGCCGATTCCGCAGGGATACGAGTCATCTGCGTGGCAACCGGCTTCTGGGGCAAATCAGAACTCGAGAAGCAAAACCCCGCCGCCGTCATTGCCAACCTCCAGGAATTGCTCCCCCTTCTCCCCGATCATCGCAACAGCTAACTGCGTCCTTCAAAGGGCTGTCCGCTCGCCAAAGAAGATCCGCCGGATTTAACACGACTTCCCCTGGGAGCTTTGTCCCTACGCCGCTGAAACCATCAGTTCCCACATCCCTTTATAATACCTCATCACTCGCACCGGATCCGCGCTCCCCTGAATCTCAGCAAAGCAGTAGCCGCCAAAGCCGGTTTTCTTCAAAAGCCCAAAGAGCTCCATATACGGATAGCCTCGATCATAGAGGTCTCGCATGTGAACGGAGCCGATCTTTTCCTTCACCAAGCTGAAGTTCTGTTTGACCGATCCGTCAACAATGTCGCTCGGATTGGAATTCCAGCAGACCTTCACGAACGGGTGGCCGGCCACATCAAGAATCTTCCGGATGTACGGGATATGAGACGTCCCCCGCCCGTGAACTTCCATCCACAGTTCAACCCCCACCTTCTCGGCGACCTTGCCGCACTCCCGGAGTGATTCGCCAATTTGCCGCAGCGTTTTCTCGTACGGGACCTCCTGCGGCAAACCATTCGGCCGAACCTTGATACCCTGACAGCCTAAGTCACGGGCGAGCTCGAGGTATTCCTTCGTCCCATCAATGTTTCTCCGCACAACAGCCGGATCAGGTGAGTGGTATTCGAACGCCGTCCCCAGGCTCACCAACGCCACCTTCGACCCCTCAAACTTCACCCGGACCGCTTTTCGCTCCTCACTGCCCAAATTCGATTCCACCTTGTGGGCATGCGTGGACCTCAGCTCAACTCCCTCAAACCCCGTCTCCTCACACCGCTTGATGATCGTATCGAGATCCCAGTCTTTTGCCAGGTTGTACGTCACCAAGCCAAGCTTCATCCTCCCCGTTTTCCTCTTTATACTGGCTGCGCCAAAACCACCCTCCTGCCCCCGGCGCTCTTTGCCGAACGCCTTTCTGACGACGCTCAATCCGCCCATGGCAACCAGCGATCCGCTAACCGCTTGACGTATGAATCTCCTCCGTGATACGCCTTTGCGCTCTTCTTTCATCTCGCTGCCCTCTTTTCTTTCTCACGTGAGAATGAATCTGCGTGCATTCGTTTGCGTTCGCCTCGACCCCAATGTACCAGAAAAACGCTCCCTCCACAATCGAGGGTCCCGGCGAGAAACGAGTAGCTATATTTCCCCCTTCTCGATGCAAATGCGAAAACGCCTTGACTTGTCCGCTTCGGCGCGGTTCCATTCTTCAAAAGTGACGAACGGCTTGAGTCGACAAATTCATCGGGAGGAAAGCCATGAAACCCGAATCAAAAGCAAAGAGACTCTCTCCCGCCGGAGCAAAAGGCCGTACCATCTCTCGCCGAGGCTTTTTGAAAGGCGCCGCGGCTTTGGGAACGCCGTTGTTCCTGGCAAAGTCAGTTTCCGGCGAGGGAGCGGTGGTCACCTCAAATCAAAAGAAGCTTGCCGCCCTCGGAGGGCCGAGAGCCGTGCCATCGGGATTGCGCAAAGGCTGGCCCCTCATCACCGACGAGGACAAAGCCGCCGTCATAAACGTCCTCGAACGCGGTGTCCTCTGGGGCACCGGCGCCCCAGAGACCGCCGCTCTGCAGAAAGAATGGGCCGAATTCATCGGCACGAAACACTGCATCGCCACCAACGGCGGCACCGCTGCCTTGCACATGGGCGTCGCCGCTGCGGGGATCGAGCCGGGCGACGAAGTGATCACCTGCGCCTACTCCTGGTTCGCAAGCGCATCCTGCATCATCCATCACAACGGAGTCCCGAGATTCGTGGACATCCAGCCCCGCACCTTCAACATTGATCCCACGAAAATCGAGGAGAAGATAACACCTAAGACCCGCGCCATCATTCCCGTACACCTCTTCGGCTTGCCCGCAGACATGGACGAGATCAACGCCATCGCCAAAAAGCACAACCTCATCGTCATCGAGGACGCCTGCCAGTCGCATGGAGCCATGTACAAGGGCAAACGCGCCGGAAACCTCGCCGACATGGCCGCCTTTAGCCTCAATGCGACAAAGAACTTGCCCGGCGGCGAGGGCGGCTTGTTCAACACCAACAACGACGAGTACGCCGACAGAGCCGAAGCCCTGCGAATGTTCAATGAGATCGAGCACATCCCCCATTTCCGAGGAAAGGGATTTTCTGAATTCGGCTGGAACTATCGCCCCCAGGAATTCACCTCGGCTTTCACCAGGGTCAGAATCGAGAGGCTCGACGCCGAAAACGCCATCCGACAGGAGAATGCCGCATACCTCACCAAGCACCTTACCCAAATCAAGGGTGTCATCCCTCCCTACGTGCATCCCGATCGCACCCACGTTTACCACATGTACCGCATCCGCCTTGATCCTAAGGGACTCGGCCTTTCCGTTGATGCGCGGACCTTCCGCCGGAAAGTCCAGAGAGCGTTGAACGCCGAAGGCGTCCCCGTCGGCGGCTGGAAAGGCTCGCCCATTCCTTCACATAACCTCTTCAAGCTAAAAGTCGGATACGGCAAAGGCTGCCCCTGGTCATGTCCCCACTCCGGCAAAGAAATCGTCTATCGCGCGGAGGATTATCCCGAGACCCTCAAAATGCTCGACGACTCGTTCCTCATGACCTCCGCCCTCTATCCCCCCAACGGCCTCGAACTCATGAAACATTACGCCAACGCCTTCGAAAAAGTCTTCTCCGACATTGACCAACTGATGAAAATCGGTTGATACTGACGCCAAGCAGAAGGAGGGAGAAAGATGCTGACAGCCAAGCGCGTCCTAATTGTTATCGCGATCGTTCTCTGCCTCATGCAAATCCTGGACTTCTTCGTGCAGGTCATTCGCCCGAAAAAGGAGGCCCAACAGTCTCCCTGGAGGGAGATGAGGGGGACGCTGAACCTGAAGGAGAGTGCGATTGCCCGGAGAACATCGGTCTGGTACATCGGTGGGCTTCTCTCTCTTGCCGCGGCGGTGGCTTTGTCCAAAAGCCAACCCTGGCTTCACCTCTCCTTCGGCGTCGCCGGAGTGTCTGCCATGCTCATCGGCGGCAGTGGCGGCGCCCTCTTCGGCATCGGCGGAATATACGCCCTCCTCATGGGTGGCGCCGGCGGCGCCTTTGGCAGCACCGAATTCCTCTGGCCGCGATTCGCCCTGAGCCTCCTAACCCTCGTCATCCTCGTCCTGATATCGCTCCGCCTTGAAGGTGAGAGCCGTGAACCGTAACTGTGTTTTTCACCTGGCTGAACAGTCACGACCTCCAGTGATTCTTAGCCATGTTCTCAGCAAGACCACCCAGTTCCAGACAGCCGCAAAGAAAGCGATTCTCTCTGACTCCGACAAGACCGAAATACGCATTGACGACGCCGAGTTCTGCCGTTACCCTACGAAAGAAACAAGCGGGCGCGAAGGGACTGGTTGTCCACCCGGAGCCCGTGGTCGGAACGCAACCGTCTTTTGAAAGAGGAAACCCCATTATGAACAGAGAAATCACCAATGATTCTCCAGAGCGAAAGCCAGCGCAGTGGATAATCGCGTTCACCGTGCTTTTCTTGCTGATGGCTTTCACCGGTGCGATTGCCTACGCTGCCGAATATGATCGCAGTTTCTATGTGAACGAGAAATACGATATGCCGGATGCGAATACACTTGATGGCGTACCCGATGCCAATCCCTCCGAACCTGGAATTCAATGTACTCTCCGTGCCGCTCTTATGGAGGCCCGGGCCCAGGGCGGCACGACGTTAATAAGCCTCGACACCGGCACCTACGAAAACACAATAACCCAGCAGTTTATCAACGCGAACGTAATCATAGAAGGTCAAGGGCCCGACAAGACCATATTGGAGGGAAATCACATTAGCAGGGTCATTTCAGTCGGGGACTTAACGGACTTGACCCACTACACCGTAATTATCACAGGGGTGACGATCCAGAATGGTACTGTGTCACAGGGAGGGGGCGGCATCGTGAACTGGGCCAGCACAGTCACACTGAGGAACGTGGTTGTGACCGGCTGTGCGGCCAGCGACCCTGTTCAATACACGTACGGCGGCGGTATCTGGAATCTGGCATTTCTCACCATGGAGAACTGCACGGTCAATAATAACTACGCCAGCGGGGAGGGGGGCGGCATCGCCAATCGCGGTATGCTGACGATCGTGAACAGCACGATCAGCGGCAACGCTGCGGCCCAAGGGGGCGGGACAGCTACCAGTGGCGGCAGCGACATAACCAACATTACCAACAGTACCATCAGCGGCAACAGGGCCGCTGTCCGGGGGGGCGGCATTTACAACTACTATGGGGGAGGGACTCTGACCTATGTGACTATTGCTTACAACAAGGCCCCTGCGGGTGGCGGCGGGGGCATTTATCAATCCTCAGGCTCTCCCTATCCCGGCGCCACGCTCAGGAATACCATCGTCGCACACAATCTCGGCGGAAATTGTGGTGGGTTCCTCAGCAACATTAAGGATGATGGCGGCAACCTCAGCTTGGGCGGTGGTTGCGGGTTACGCGAAGGCGATCCGCTCCTCGGCCCGTTGCAGGACAATGGCGGCCCCACCTTCACTCACGCTCTGTTCAGGGGCAGCGCCGCCATTGACGCCGCAGTCGGCGTCCCCGGCACTGACCAGCGAGGTGTGGCTCGCCCTCAGGATGGTGACGGCGACGGCACTGCCATACCCGACATAGGTGCTTTCGAATGTGAAGGCATACCACCTATTCCTTACCCGGTCATCTCCCTTTCTCCTGCCAGTTTGGACTTCGGGGAGGTCAATGTCGGGCAATCGTCAGCCCCTCTGGAGGTGGTAATATCCAACATCGGACCGATCAATCTTGCGATCTCAGGGATGAGCCTGTCCGATACGACGAACTACACCTTGGACGTAAATGGAGGCTCAAATCCCTTTCGTACCCTAACGCCAACCATTCTGCCTGGGCGCAGCGGCACGGTTACCGTTGCCTTCAGCCCATCCTCAGCGGGGTTTCTCAGCGCAAACCTCACCATAAGCTCTAACGATCCGGACCAGCCAAGCTTCAATGTTCCGCTAACTGGAAACGGTGCGCTGCCTGCACCTGATATCTCCGTGTCTCCGCCAGCCCTCGATTTTGGTGAGGTAATGGTCGGATACTCGTCGGACCAAATAGTAACTGTAAGCAATGAGGGCAGCGCTGATCTGACAATCGGCACGATTGCCAGTGCAGACCCGCTTGCAGAACCGTTCAGCATTCGGACCGATGGCTGCTCGGGACAAACCATTCCGCCCGGAGAAAGTTGCACCATCACAGTTCGTTTCTTGCCAACGAGCGAAGGTTTGCTCACTGACACGTTTGACATTCCGTCCGACGATCCTGACGAAGACCCCCTTGTGGTGAACGTAAGCGGTACGGGGATAACAACAGCCTTGCTCGCCAAGACCTTCTCCGAAACCCACGACGGAGGAAACGGCAACGACTATACCTGGGGAGTAGCCATTGACAGCCAGGGGAGCGTGATCGCGGCCGGTTACATAAAGGCCCCCAGTGCCTCCGACTACGGTGATACGGCGTACGTGGCCAAGTACGACGGAGATGGAAATGTGGTGTGGAGCGATACGATGGAGGTGGGGCCCATCGAAGGACAAAAGTTTGACAGCAACGATCAGTTCTACGACGTGGCCGTGGACAGCGAGGACAACATCATTGTTGTCGGTCGGAAATCGGGGACGTGGGCAACTATGGGCTATCATCAAGCCATGGTCACCCGAAAATACGACGCGGACGGCAATCTTCTGTGGGAAAGGACTTACAGCGAAAACGCCTGGAACTGCGCCTACGGCGTGGCCGTTGATAGCAACGACAACATCTATGTTGCGGGGAACGTGTTCACCGGATGGTCACCCATTGCGCACCAATGGGCGGTGTTAAAGTATAACAAGGACGGGGACATGCAATCCGGCTTCCCCGTGCACTACAACTATTCGCCGTCCGAGTATTATGTTGACATAGCGTACGACGTGGCAGTGGACGACGAAGGGAACTTCATCGCCGTGGGCGTGAGAGGGGTCTCGCAGGGTAACCTCGACTGGCACGTCCGGAAGTACGACTCCAACAGGAAACTTGTCTGGGAGGACACCTATAGCGGGCCGGCCAACCAGCATGACTATGCACGGGGAGCAGCGGTGGACAGCAAGGGGGATGTCCTTGTAGCTGGGTATACCCATAACGGGACGGACTATGACTGGCTCATCATCAAGTACGCCGCGGCGAACGGGGAGCGCCTTTGGACACGCACTTTCGAGAGCGCACCCGGGCGGAGTGAGGTCTGCTACGACGTGGTCGTGGACGGTCTGGACAACGTCCTGGTGGGGGGACACGAAAAGGACGGCAATGATGTCGTCCACTGGAGACTCGAGCAATTGGACGGCGAGGACGGAAGCCTCATAAATGCAGAGGTCTGGGATGCCGCGAACAACCAGAGCATCTATGCGCTGGCGCTCCGGGATAAGCAGCTCGCCATCGGAGGTTACGAGAACAATGGGACGGACAACGATATGCGCACGTATCTTGCCGTGTATTTTGGAGAACCGGACATTGCAGTTTCTCCCCCAAGCCTCGATTTTGGCGAGGTAGTCGTCGGAAGCTTAGCGGACCAGGTAGTGACCGTAACGAACAATGGCGATGCCGCCTTTACCTTTGGCCTTGTTGGGCTTGCAGACCCACTCGCAGAGCCTTTTGCCATCGTGGCCGATGACTGTTCGGCACAGACCCTGCCACCGGGAGAGAGCTGCACGTTCACAGTTCGTTTCGCGCCATCGGAGGCGGGCGAGTTTACCGACACCTTTGACATTCCATCGGATGACCCCGCGGAAAGCCCCATTATGGTGAGCGCAAGTGGCACCGGGGCAGAGCCGAGTTGTGAGGGCAATATCGGCCCTGAGTCCTGGTCCTACGTTTACGATGGCGGAAACGGCCATGATTATTTCCGGGGAGTGGCGATTGACAGTCAGGGGAATTTGATCGCCGCCGGAAACTTCGCGAGCGCCGTCGCCAATCAGTATGATACCGCATACGTGGCCAAATACGATTCGCATGGAAACGTTCTGTGGACCGATACGCTGGAGATGGGGGACGTCGGCGACAATCAAGATCGCTTCTATGACGTGGCCGTGGACAGCGAGGACAACGTTATTGTTGTCGGCCGGCAATCCGGGAGGTGGACGACGTATGTGATGGGGTCCTATTACTCTGCCGCGGTAATTCGAAAATACGACCCGGATGGCGATCTGATCTGGGAGGACGTATTCCAGGACGGCGGCGGGAGTCCCTGGCAGGAGTGGGACGGCGTGGCGCTGGATGGCAACGACAATATCTATGTCGGGGGCACCTCGTTCCTCAATTGGAGCGTGGGACAGCAGTGGGTGATCTCCAAGTACGACAAGGACGGGAACCTTCAATCGGGTTTCCCCGAGCGCTACAATTACTCCACAGCCGTCGATCCTGTGGAGTTATGCTATGACGTCGCCGTGGACGAAGATGGGAACTTCATCGCCGTTGGGATAATTGGGGTTTCCACATCCAACACCTACAACTGGCACGTCCGCAAGTACGACTCAGCTAGTAAGCTCGTTTGGGAAGACACATACGATGGGAAAGGACTTCATGATTACGCCCTTGGTGTGGCCGTGGACGGCAACGGCGACGTCTTTGTCGTGGGGCAGACCAACAAGGGGACGGACAACTCCTCGAACGCGGACTACGACTGGTTGATCATCAAGTACAGGGCGTCAGACGGCCATCACCTCTGGACACGCACTTTCGAGAGCGCGGCGGGCCGCAGCGAGGCCTGTTACGATGTGGTGGTGGACGGTCTGGACAACGTCCTGGTGGGGGGATACGAGCGTGATGCCGATGGGATTGACCACTGGAGGCTGGAGCAATTGGACGGCGATGACGGCAGCCTTCTCGATCAACTGGTCTGCGATGCCGACAACAACCTGAACATCTATGGGCTGGCACTCCGCGACGGACAAATCGCCCTGGGTGGGTACGAAAACAACGGGACCGACAGGGATATGCGCACGGCTCTCGTCCTTTACTATCCGCCGGTCATCATCTTGCTCGGTGATAGGAGCATAACCTTAGAGGCAGGGACTTCCTATGAGGAGCCGGGGTTCACCGCAACAGACAACTATCAGGGCGGCGATATTACCTCGGACGTAGTAATCACCGGTTCGGTGGACAACACGGTGCCGGGCCGCTACATCCTGCATTACAACGTCAACGATTCGCAAGGTGCATCCGCTCCGGAGAAGACCAGAACGGTCAACGTAGTTGACAGAACTCAGCCTGTGATCACCTTGCTGGGCGACAATCCCATGAGCATCAACATGGGGACTCCGTACGACGAGCCGGGGTTCACCGCTACGGACAACTACGACGGAGACATCAGCGGCAGCGTTGTGATCACCGGCTCGGTGGACGAGAACACTCCGGGCAGCTACGAGTTGCGTTACAACGCCAGCGATTCGAGCGGCAACCCGGCTGCGGAGCAGATTCGAACGGTCAACGTGATTGACACGACTCCGTTCACATTCACCGAGTTCGCGGAGATTACCGAGGGCATCTTCCAGCTTAAGTGGGAAAGCCGCCCTGGAGAGAACTTCGTCGTCTGGTCGTCCACCGACCTGTTGGGGGAATGGGTGCAGGAGACCCCGATCGAGTCGCAAGGGGAGACGACCACCTGGATTGATCCCATCGCCACTGGAGAGATGAAGTTCTACAAGATCGAGCGGAAGTAGAGAGAGTCACTGTCCGGAAAAGTCCGATTGTGGTGCCGAGCATCGATTGGTATGACGCGCAAGACGCACCGGCCGAATGCCGGTGCGTCTGCTGCTCTTGAAGGGGTTGTGCCCTAACCGATTTTCTCCGTTACTGTGCGGGGGATCATGAACTGGAGGAGGTAGTCTGGGCCGCCAGCTTTTGAGCCGATGCCGGACATTTTGAACCCGCCGAAGGGCTGCCTGTTGACGACGGAGCCGGTGATCTTCCGGTTGATGTACAGGTTACCGACCTTGAACTCCCTCTTGATGCGCTCGATGGTCTCCGGGTTTTGCGAGTAGCCTCCGCCGGTCAGGGCGTAGTCGGAATCGTTGGCGATTTTGATGGCATCGTCAATGTCCTTCGCTCGGATGACGCTCAGGACGGGGCCAAAGATTTCCTCTTGAGCGATCCTTGCCCAGGGAGGCACGTTCGCAAAGATCGTCGGTCCGACGAAGTAGCCTTCCTGTTCGAGTGAAGAGACATCTCGTTGGAGGACAAGGCGTCCTTCCTCTTTGCCGATCTCGATGTAGCGTAGGACTTTTTTACGAGCAGCCTCATTGATCAAAGGGCCGAAGAAGGCATCGGGATCTTCGGCGGGGCCGATGGTGATTTGCGAAGTCTTCTCCGTCAAAATCTCCAGGAATTTGTCGTAGACTCCCTCCAAAACGATGACCCGCGAGCAGGCGGAGCATTTCTGTCCCTGATAGCCGTACGCCGAAATCACCGTACCAGCCGCTGCGGCTTCGAGGTCTGCGTCCTCAGCGACAATGATGGCGTTTTTGCCTCCCATTTCGGCGATAACTCTTTTGATCGCCCGCTGCCCTTCGCGGGTATCGCCGGCCAGACGATTGATCCGAAGTCCGATCTCACGCGAGCCGGTGAAGGCAATGAGGTCCACATCGGGGTGCGAGACGAGAGGGTCGCCGATCTCGCCGCCGGGTCCGGGGAGGAAATTGAGGACGCCATCCGGCAAGCCGGCATCGTTGAGAATATACACCATGATGGCGCCGACCACCGGGGAGTCGCCGGAGGGTTTGTAGATGACGGTGTTTCCGGCGGCGAGGGCTGCGGTGGTCATTCCCGCTGAGATCGCTAACGGGAAGTTCCACGGCGCTATGACCACGCAAACCCCTCGCGGTTCGTAGAAGTACTCATTTGTTTCGCCGGGAATGTCCAGCCGCAGGGGAAGTTCCAGTCTGAGTGCTTCCCGGGCGTAGTATTCGAGGTAGTCAATCGCCTCGGCGAGGTCGCCGTCCGCCTCGCCCCAATTCTTGCCTTCTTCGTAAACCTGCCAGGCAGCGAGCTCATATCGCCGGCGGCGCATTTCGTCGGCGGCGGTGAGCAAGACCTTGGCTCTCTCGCGGGCAGACGTGTGCCTCCAGGTCTCGAAAGCCTCCCTCGATGTGGCAATCGCTTCCTCCACATCCAGCGTGCTCGCTTTGGAGATGTACCCGAGCTCCTGGCGGATGTGGCTCGGGTTTATTGACACGGATTTTTGGTCGGAATGGATTCGCTTGCCGTTGATGACGAGGGGGTAATCCTTGCCGAGGTTGTCGGCGACGAGCGCCAGAGCTTCCTGCATGGCTTTTCTGGGCTCTTCCTGCGAGAAATCCGCCAGCGGCAGATTTGAGAAAGGCACTTTGCCATCCAGCACAGCCCCCATATTGGCTGCTGAGCCTTCGAGCCCTTCGTTGCGTTCATGTTCCGTAGGACTTGTCATATCTTCCTCCGTGTGAGATTGCATCCCAGAAAAACTGTGCGGCGAGGATTTGTGAACCAGGAGTGCTCCCCCGGCAAACGCCGCTATTGGATAACCCAAAAGGACCGGTTTCAGTTCCAACTTGCGCCGGATATTGGGCTTGGGCCGACCGCGAAGGATGCCAGAAGTGAATCCCTGCGTCAAGAACTTTGTTGCGAGCGATGACGGCGTGGGCGTGCAACATTTCACGTGGAGATCGCAAAGACCGCGGAGGGGAGGTGGCGTGGAGGTACGAGATTTCACGCAGAGATCGCAGAGGACGCGGACAGGAGTTACATCTCGCTTTGCGTGCCTGGCCCGAGCACGTTGTCCACACCAAGGCATGAGAGCGGTCGCGGTCATTTCCCTGAATTGCGCTCGCGCACGCGGGCAGGCTTCGCGTCTTTGCGAGAGAGGTGCACAGGGGGTAGCCGTCCTGCCAGTATGTTTGTTCTCACGCCAAGACGCCAAGGGCGCCAAGCGGAGTTCGGTGACTGCCGCCCAAGACTTCCGGACTACAATCTCTAAAAAAAGGGGGAACCCCCCGAAAAGTTGGGATTTTGGGGTGGTTTGAGCACGAAAAAATCCCAACCTGGTTGGGAAAAGCGGGGAAAAGGATGGGACAGGGATGGGACGGCAGACGGAAGGTGCGGCGTTCAGGCGCAGAAAGGTGCGAATTGGTGGAAAAGATGTGTTCAGAGGTTGCATGTTGTTCCTCATGAAGGGATTGTGTTTCTCCGTTCTTTTGACAGGATTATACAATATTGGTGAGAATTTGTCAAGCGCAGAAAGCGCAGGGAGCGAAGAGGGGGGAACGCAGAGGCGCGGAGGCGCAGAGGACGCGGATTTGAGGGGATTTTTTGAGACGGGATAACAGGATTAGCAGGATGATCTGGAAGAGGCGATGCGCGAAATTTCACGAGCTATGATCTTGTCAATCCTGTAGTCTTGTCAACCGCTCCGCGCTCGGGGGGTGGGATTTTTTGGACAGGATGACAGGATTACGAGGATGATGTGGAACAGGCGATGCGCGAAATGTCACGAGCTATAATCTTGTCCATCCTGTAATCCTATCCGAACTTCCGGAGCAGCGGAGGAGGATGTCGTACTGCTCATAGCTGAACCCCCGCTGGCCTTTCGGCTGTTCCTGCTGCGCTTCGGGGTGGCCCATGTGTGTAGCCCTATGCTGGTGGCAGCACGCGCTACTAATCACGGGGGCTGCGCGGCGAGCGTCTCGCACGGGAGGCGCGCTCTCGCGGAGAGGATGCGCTCGACGAATGGCTGCTGATAACAACGATAAGCTCCGCGTGCAACCTGTACACGTTTGGAGTGTGCCGATTGTCGCGCGCGAATAAGAGAAGGCGAGCAGATTCTCCCGGGCATGCTTGCAGGATATTTCCTTAATCATGGGAAGGCCTGCCTATTGAGCCGAAGAGTCGCCAGGCCGGTTGAGGGTGAGGGTTACCATGCTTTCCAGATTCGGGGCCTTTTCCAACAGGTGAAGCTCTAGAGTGTCGAGTTCCTACCGTTGTCTCCTTGACCAATAGCGGTCTATCTCGTGCCCCTCCAAACACACCGTTTTGTTTCCACGCCTAACGAAGAACTTGTTTCTCAAGTATTGCTTTGATTCAGATGGGCTCACCGTGATCAGGCACAAATCCTTATCCTCGTAGCGATCTTTTTGTATTAGCACCAACTCTCCGTCGATGACCTCAGGTCCTATTCTGTCTTCGATATAACTCCACAACCGTTGTTGATACCCGTCCCACTCGTCTTTCTTGTACTCAATCTCTAAGCCAATTATTAGCTTGTCTCCGTAACTCGGGCAGTCCGCCAGCTTTTCGTCGCTCGCTCCCCGAAATCGATGCTTTTCCAGAACGCCTACGAGAATTTGCCCGCCCTTAGTGTTCAAGAAGCCGACGATGGTCTTCATTACCCCCTCGTCCGCGATATCGTCACGCTTCTTTATTCTCCCATCGCCCTTGAAGTACCTGTCGAGGTCCGCCGACACTGATCCTTTGAACTCAAGCAACTCGTCCTCGTCCTTGTCCAAGTAGTACTTTATTCCCTTTCTCTTCTTCTGAAGCTTGTCTTCCTCCTTCAGAGCCTGTTCGTACTTCTCAAACCATCTTGACCAGAAACCGACACCGGCGTCTCTCATTATCTTTGTGAAATGGGCCCTTACTTGACGGCTCCTTTGACTGGCACCCCCGGCGCCGCGCCACAAGTGGAGTTCATCGGGGGTTGCATCCGCCAGGTGAACCAGCAGGGGGTACAGCATTTTATCAACCCTTTTTCTGAATCGATCTATATCGTCCAATTCCTTAGGCGAGCAGCACTCAATTATGTCTCTGAGTATTCCCATCAGCACGACCACCCCAGAGTTTGTTCTCACGTAGTGATCGTCTGCCTTTTCCCATTCCTCCGGAAGCGCTTGTCGAAGGACCTCGAAATAGCAGGCAATCCGGTCAGCGGCATAACCGATTGAAGCCTCGTATGACTGACGATAGAGCAGTTTTTCGCCCTTCGCGATGAGCTTCTGCTGCCTTATGCTCGTGCATATTGTGTTCAGGCTTATGTTACCTTTGTTCTTCTCCTTCGGTATGGCAATGTGACGACAAAAGGGAGACTTCTTGCAACTGTTCAGGCTCTTGGCGGTCTTTGAGATGGCGAACAGCTGCTGCTCCTTTTCGTCTTGTGCTTCGGAAAAGAGATCTTCGTAAAGATCCCAAAGCAGGTTGGCCCCGATTGCCTTCTGATTCTTGTTAGTGTCAACAAACATTTTGGCTTGCACGTGACTGGGTTCCTCAAGGAAGGCCACTACGGACACCGTCTCGGTGCGCTTCTCTGGGGTGTCGGAATAGCCATACAGTCGATGTTGACCGTCGATGATCCAGGCACAGCCGTAGTACGGTGGCAGTGTAATAACCACGGGCTTGGCACCTCCTCGCAGCCGGTTGAGACGCCGCTTCTCACCCAGCACTTCCTCGTTCGGGAACCTACGTGTGAAGTTGAGGATGATGCTTCCAGGGAAAAAACCTCCGCCGCTAATATATTGCTCGATCCGCCTGACACGTCGCTTATCTATCATTCTCTGATAGCTATCAGCCAACTCTAAGAAGCTGCACTCTGCTGAGCGTTGGTGCACATAGGAGATCTTGAGCAGATGTTCTGGGGGCAAAACGAAAGAATAGTACGTGTGGCCCCCCATTTTGGCTTTCAACGACGGTACCTTGATATCGAACCCTTTGATCTTCTTGCCGTAGAAAATGCGGGTGTAGAGTTGGTATTTGGCCCCCTCCCCAGCAAGGCTTGCTAGGTCCTGCAAGGCCAGAAGGTCGTATTCGTCCCAGGTCAAGATTCTTGAGTCTTTGGCGTCAAGCTTATCATTCTGGAACCATTCAATGTTCTCGGTGGCGAAAACGAACTGGAATTGTTGTTTTCGGCTTGCCAGGAGGCGCCTAAGCGAATTTCTGATGTCGTTTGCATCCCCTGCGAACTCTGCTATCTCCTTCTTCAGCGATTTCTTACCGCTTTTCTCCTGGCTTTTGCATTGGACAAGGAAGACCACGTCATCGTCTATGGCCACAACATCGATCTCTTTAGTCTTCTGGACGGCGCCTCTCGTTTTCAATAGGAGCGTAAAACGTCTGGATGATAGTCTGGGTATGCCGAGCTCATAAAACAGACACCAAACCTTATCTTCGAGCTGAATGCCAACATTTTTTTCCTTCCAGATGCGACGCCTTGTCTTGAATTCTCTCTTGATCTCCCATCCGTCCGGGATTGGATCCGTCTTGGGAATGGACATCTCCATTCCCGGCCTCTTTCTGTCTCTGTATTCCTGTTGCAGATCGTCACCCTCCAGGATGGAACCTTTCTTGATGATTTCAGTTGTCATTGCGCACCTCACAGATACGTGGTTGCAAGCACCGACTCACCAACCGAAAAACACTTCTCTTGCCGCCAGCGAAGAGCATTGAGTGTCAAGCTGTTTCTTCCCGGCTGAGTGATCACTGGCATTGAAGTGCCGCGGGTCTTGTGTTTGGCCGCCCCAAGACGGAGTGTGGTCGACCGCGCGCAACAGAAGCCGTTGTCGCTTTCCGCAGCACGTGGAGGTTTGTCTGTCCCCCTGGACGACGCAAGGGATCGCACACGGTGCTCCTCGCCAAGGCCAGGTTTCCCGTACCGAGTGGCATAAGGCAAACCCAGGGTCACCCCGATAAGAGTAATCTCTACATGCTTAATAGGCCCGTCAACCCGGTGGGCAGGCCTGAGGGAGAACAGCTCCCTCTTCTAGACAATCTCAGTGCCGTTGTAAATCCACTCTTCCGAAAGGGAGTTCCGGGAAGAGTCAGCTTCGTGTAGGGATATCCGACTCTCTTGAAATGTGCTCTCTTCTCGATGAAAAACAGGATTGTTGACATTCCCTCAAGACTGCGATGCAAATGAGGATTGTCTCTGACCCCGGTTGCAGAGTTTGATCATTAAAATCACCATGTGTGATCATCTTGGGGCCGCGCCCATGGCGAACAGAACCCTACTGCCGTGCGGTTACAATGTCAAGCCCGTTTTTGCCACGCGGCGGCAGAGGTTCCTTGACATGGCCGATGAGGCCGAACTATGCTCTGAGACGGCTATCGATACTGCGCTGACGGCATGTCGTGGCGCGCTTAACCCTGTACAGATGAGGAGGAAATGAATTCGCGGGAGGGGGTGATGGCGGTGATTGGGCGTGAGGCGGTGGATCGGGTTGCGATAGATTTTGGGGCAGTGCGGAATTCGCCGGGGTGCGGCCGGATTTGCGGGGCAGGCCTGAGGGCAGCAGCCCCCTCGGCGTCCTGGCGAGGGCAAACGCAATCCGAACGCGAGTCCTCTCGCAAAGGCGCCAAGCCGCAAAGGATGTAGGAAAGAATAAAGGACGGGACGCCCTCGGGCCAGCCGCCGGGACGGCGGCGTTACACCTGGCAAAACCACCCACTCAAATGAAGCCGCACCCGCGCGGAGAAGGCTATTGACGGGGGCGGGGGATTTTGGTATACTATAGTAAGAATGGGAGGAAGGATTTCGGTCGTCTGCGTAGACAGGATTCCGCGTAGGCGGTGACGTGTTTCCTCGAGATCAGAAGAAGAGTATCTCTCAGTAACGGCCACGCGTCAGCATCAATTCTGCGATTACTCACAGGAGGGCTCTGCAAATGTATGCTGACCAACTCAAGAGGTTAGGGTTTGATCTGGCGTATCTGTCTTTGTTGACGAAGGCAGGAGTGAAGCCGCTGAGTCGGTGGGAAAAGGAGTTTGCTCCGGAGACGGAGGAGATTCTTCGTGATTTAGGGCTGAAGACGCAGACAGTTCGGCGGTCGGTGCGGTCGGGAAAGGAGGTTCGTGAGCTGATTTTCAGCAGGTCCAGCCGCTGTCTCGACCTGTATGCGACGCGGTTTGACGGGACGGCGATTGATCGCAGTGCGAGCAATATGAGGATTGAGGGATTGTTGTTCGGGTATCCGTCGTGCTGCGTGGAGAGTTTTGCGACGAAGGGGTACGTGAAGAACTCGCTGCGGAAGGCGGATCAGCGGATTTTGTTTCATTGGGCCTGTCGTGAGTGTCCGATCACGCCGCTTTTGGTTCCCTATTACAGAGAGATTTATCGCGAGTGCCGCAGTGCGATGCAGGGGCGGGTGGTTTCGGCGCTATCCGTCGTTCGTGAGGCGGTCGTCGCGGAGAATCTGAGGAAGGCAGTAGCGACGGCGGCTTCGCTTATCGCGCTGGGGGCCTTGCCGAGCTCGGAGGCGAAATACATGCCGGGCAATCCGCACTGGATCGAGTTGGGCGCAGAACAGGATCCGGATGGGGACTATCTGACGACGGATGAGGAGACGCTGATCCACATGGACCCGGATTGGGGTGATGAGAATTCAAACTCCGTGCCGGACGGGGTGGATTTGGCGAAGACTCTATCCGCGGCGGTTGACCTGCTTCGGGCGGAGGAATCTTCGGTTCACACCCATGTCGTTCACAGCGGGACGTGGGGAGAGGAGGCGTGCGATGCGTGCGGTGAGATGGTGAACATGGGGTTCATGAAGATCATCAGTCCGATCGAGGGGGAGTTCATTTCCATGCCGTACATCGCGAAGCATTACATGGAGCACGGCGGTTTCTCCTACGCGGGGGGCATTCACACCGGGCGGGTGGATGTACCGCTTTTGCGGAGGCTGCTGTGGCCGACGGGAATGGAGCATTTTACCGCCGAGCCTGAAGAAAAAGATGCGGATAACGACGAGTTGCGGGATTGGGAAGAGCCTCCTTTTGGGTTGGAGCCGGATAATCCGGATAGCGATGGGGACACGGTCCTCGACGGGATGCAGTTGGCGAAGGAGCTGCGGGCGGAGCTCGATGTGCTGCCCAGGCATGTGATGAAGGATGAGCCGTACATCATCGAGCATCCGATGGACGGGATCGAAAGATGTGCTCGGTGTGGGGAATGGGTGGTCATGGACATCTGGGATGTGATCAATCCGGTGGCCGGGAGTTCGATCTCGATTTCTTCGATGGCGCTTCATTTCATGCAGCAGGGGGGATTCTCATGGCATGGGGGGCAGCTCCACGGCGGTGAAGGACGAGTTGATCCGTTAGAGTTGAGAGCTGTGCTGACCGGAGAGGGGGATGGGCACCTGCTGGCTGTGTCGCCCGATGGAGATCAGGATTTGCTCACGGACCAAGAGGAGTTGGACCTGGGGAGCGACCCCGGCAATCCCGACGAGAATGGGGATGGAGTGCTGGATGGTGTTGGGTTGGCCGAGGACACGGCAGGGGAGGTCGCCGCGCTCCCTGATGAGCCGTCGCATGAGCATGTGTATCGGCTGGACTTTCAACTGAAGGGGCTGGAGCAGTGCGACATCTGCGGACAGAACGTGAATATGGGGCATCTGACGGTGGTTAGTCCGATTGCACAGCTCTATGTGCCGGTTCCTTATATCGCTTTGCACTACATGGAGCATGGGAGCTTTTCTTATGCAGGAGATGTTCATGGGCAAGGAAGGCTGGACGTGAAGCTGCTTGTGGAGGCGCTTCATTCGGCGGGGCCGGGACATATTCTGGCGGTGGAGGACGATACGGATGGGGATGGGCTTAAGGATCGCGAGGAGTGGTACTTCGACACGGACAAGGATGTTGTTGATACGAACTTTGATGGTGTTCCGGACGGGTTCAGCCTGGCGCACGATCTGTGGGAGGCTGTGGGTGAGCTTCCCTGGTTCGACGAGACCGAGGACGGTCTAAAAGATCGTCCCTTTGTCATTGAGCACAGGCTGCGAGGGTTGGCGACGTGTGACACGTGCGGCGAGACGGTCAACATGGGCTGGATCGAGGTCATCAATCCCATGGAGAACATCCATTTGGCCATTCCGTATATCGGGCTTCACTACATGCGGCGTGGGAGTTTCTCGTATGGAGGACAGGCTCCGGGTGAGCCTCAGGCCGGGCGGGTGAATCCGTGCCTGTTAGATATCGCTTTGAAGGGGGATGGAACGTCGCATCTGGTGGTTCTTCCGCAAGACAAAGATGGTGATGGGCTGTTCGATAGCGAGGAAGCTCACTTTGGCTGTCGGCCTTGTGTGGCGGATAGCGACGGAGACGGAGTCTTGGACGGAGTCGGGTTAGCCAGGAGAATGCACCGGCAGATCCAGGAGCTGCCGACGGAGGAGAATGCGGCAAGAACGTACGTAATTCACTACGAAACGGACTGCTACACGCATTGTTCGATCTGCGGAGAAGATGTCAACTGCGGACATGTCGAGATCACGAACCCGTTAACGGGCCTCAGCATAAGGATTTCGTATATGGAGCTGCATTTTATGGAGTTTGGGAGCCTTGCCGCAGGTCGCGAAGAAAGGGTTGACCCGCTGCTTTTGGAAGCCATTCTGAGGCCGGGTGTGATTATCGCCGTGGGAGCGAATGGGACGACGTTGCGATGGAAGGGGGCGCCGGGCAAGACGTATCAAGTGTTTGTGGCGACGGATCCTTCCGGTCCCTGGGAAGCTGGGCCGGAGTTTCAGGGAGATGGGACGGAATTGGTGTATGAGGACAACGGGACTTCCGGGGCGGAGCGGAAGTTCTACAAGATTCAGGCCTGGTGAGGTGTTGAGTTGAGAGCGGCGAGTGTTTGGCTCTCGCTTGGCCTTGATGGCTTAAAGGATTAGGAGACTTGTTGTCGGCATTGACTCTGAGACCGAGCCAATGCCGGTTGTTTCATTGGAGCTGTTGTTCATCTGTATGATGGCAAGGGAGTGACGTATCGTGCGGTACGAGCTTTCAGTATGCCTGAGGTATCTAAGGCCGAGAAGGAGTCGGGCGTATATTTCTACGAATACCCTCATTTCCATCCTTGGGCTAGCCGTGGGGGTGATGACCTTGATTGTGGTCATTGCGGTTATGAGCGGTTTCGCAACGAACCTGAGGGAGCGATCCATTGGTCTCAGCTCGCATATCGAAATAGCGGGGAAGCGTTTGATATCGGACTGGCGAGAAGTAGAAGAGGAGATAAAACGCACTCCCCATGTGGCCGCGGTGAGTCCGTTTGTCTGGGGAGACGGGACTCTCAGAATAGGCAACCAGTCTTTCGGCATTTTCTTCCGAGGTGTTGATCCGGAAAAGGTGGGCAAGGTGTCGAAACTTCCGAAGTACCTTGTCTACTTCACCTGCGGGAGGTGCGGGGCAACTTACATGCGCGATGAATATCGGAGAAGCGTGAAAGACGGCGTTTTCAGGTGCGGCAATGCGGGCTGCAACTTCGTGGGGGAGGACGAGCATCTTTCCAAAAGCGACCTTCGTCTTGAAGAAGTGACGACGATAGACGACTATGGGGAAGAAGTTCTGTATATGCCGCTAATACTGGGGAAGGCGCTCTGCGATCATTTTGGACTAAAGCTCGACGACATTGTGGCGATAGCTTCCGATAGTATTCCCGGGGTCGGGGCTCTTGGCGAAGGCAGGCGAGCGTTTCCAGCTCGTGTCACGGGCATTTTCCGTTCGGGATTGGCCGAGCAAGACATGAAACTGGTTTATACCTCCCTCCGATGCGGGCAGATTTTGCAACAATTTTTGGACAAGGACAAGGATCTGATTCACGGCTTTTCAGTGAAGCTGGACGATATCGAGTATTGCAATCAAGTGAAAAAGGAGCTTAAAGGAAAGCTCGGTTATCGTTACGGAGTCAGCACCTGGATGGACCTGCGGATGACGCTTTTCCAGGCGATTCAGCAGGAAAAGGTGATCATGTTCATTATTGTTGCTCTTATTACAGCAGTGGCGGCACTCAACATCATTTCCAGCATGACTATGACCGTGATGCATAAGCGGAAGGAGATCGCAATCCTGCGGTCCATGGGGGCGCGAAGACGATCCATTACGGCTATTTTCGTTTTGAGCGGTATCATCATCGGCGTGGCCGGCATTCTTTTAGGTCTGGTTGGCGGATTGCTGCTTTCGCATAATATTGATCCCGTTGCTGATTGGGTCAGCAAGGTGACGGGGACGACGAAACTGTTTAGCGGAGAGATATTCTATCTTGACCGGATACCAGTGGACCTTTCGCCAAGGGAGGTCGGAATAATCTGCGTGGTGGCGCTTGTGCTTTCGGTCCTGGCGAGCATTTATCCGGCGTGGAAAGCTGCTGCCCTTGACCCGGTGGAAGTTCTCCGGTACGAATAGAGAGCACCGTAGTGCCGCGAAATATGTGCGCGATTCTATTTGGGAACTCCTGGAACCAGTTCGATGCGTGAGCTGCCGCAGCAAAATGAAGCAAAGCACATGGGTGAAGTTCTGGTAGCAAAAGAAGTGGTGAAATCTTTCCTGATGGGGAAAGAGAGGCTGGTGGTCCTCAAGGGAGCCAACCTCTCCGTGCGGGAAGGCGAGATGTTAGCGATTATGGGGGCGTCCGGGGCAGGAAAGACGACGTTTCTGCATATCCTGGGCGCTCTGGACCGCCCCGATAAAGGCTCGGTAGAGGTCAACGGTGTGGACATCACTCGCCTGCGCGATGGACAACGAGCGGGTTTCAGGAATTCCACTATTGGGTTTGTGTTCCAGTTTTATCATCTTCTGGCGGATTTCAATCTGTTAGAGAATATCCTTTTCCCTGCGAAGATCGGCAGGAGACTTTGGGGCGAGAACAGGAGTGTGACCGTAGAGAAGGGGATCGAATTGCTTAAGGTTGTGGGGCTGGGGGAGAGGCTTAAGCATAAGCCGGGTGAGCTGTCTGGAGGGGAGCAGCAGCGAGCGGCGATTGCGAGGGCGTTGTTGAACGATCCCAAGATTGTCCTCGCTGACGAGCCCACGGGGAATCTTGACAGCCAGGCCGGTGAGTCTGTTTTTGAACTTCTTCGGGAGCTCAATAGAAGGAACGACAAGACGGTGGTGATAGCCACGCACGATCAGAATCTGGCCTCGATGTGTGACAGGGTTGTGCGGATGGTAGATGGGGTGATCCTGAAATAGCCCGTCTGGGATTGCTGGCATAGGTCTTGCGTATCGCTCGATCGTACTTGGGAACCTTGGGGGGGGAGGTCTGGTTTTCACTCAGGGTTGTGGGAGAGAAGTTCTGAGTTGACTTCTGTGTCTCTATGAACGACAATCTATATGAGAAAAGACAAACGGTGGAGGTGACCTATGCTTTGCGAGATATGCAAAGAGCAAATCGCAACGATACATTACACAGAAGTGCTTCCCAACAGTGAGCCGAAGAAGATGGCGCTGTGTGAGGCGTGTGCAAAGCAGAAGAATCTCCCGGTCGCGACCCAGTTTTCGGTGGCGGACATTCTAAAAGGTCTCACTCAGGCTGTTCAGGCCGAGGAAGAGGGCGGTACTGCAAAATGCCCGAGGTGTGGGCTAACGTTCGCTCGCTTCAGGAAGGGGGGCAGACTGGGCTGTGCGACATGCTACGATGCGTTTCAGCCCAAGATTCTGTCCATCCTGGAGGAAATCCACAGGGGCAGACAGCACGTGGGCAAGGTGCCCAAGCGTATCGCTCAGCAGTCCGGCGCGACCGCGGAGCTGGCTCAGCTTTGCCAAGAGCTGAAGGAGGTGGTAGACAAGGAGGAATTTGAGAAGGCGGCAACGCTGAGAGACCGCATCCAGGCGCTCAAAACGGAAATGAAAGGCGAAAAAGGGCGGAAATGAATTTCGACGATTTCGTGAGTGGCAAACGAGGATGGCTTGGCGAAGACGGTCCCGAGTCTGAGATTGTTTTCAGCAGCAGGGTGAGGGTGGCGAGGAATCTCGCCGATCACCTTTTTCCGAGCAGAGCCACTGCTGCGGACAAAAAAGAGATCACGATGAAGGTGGTTGCTGCCGTTAAGAGCATTCCCCGCTTCCGCCGATGCAGCGTTTTGAAGATTGAGGAGTTGGAGGAAATTGACAAACAGCTCCTGGTGGAGAGGTACTTGATCAGTCGTGAGCTTTCCACGAAGAAGGCGGGAAGCGGGGTGGTGATTGACTCGAAGGGGATCGTCACCATTATGATCAACGAGGAAGACCACATCAGAATGCAGGCTTTGATGTCGGGTTTTCGCCTGGGGGAGTGCTGGGAGATCATAAGCGAGATTGACGATCGGCTCGAATGTCGGCTTGGTTTTGCCTTTTCCCCGCAGAACGGTTACCTCACGGCCTGCCCGACGAACGTTGGCACCGGCATACGCGTCTCGGCCATGCTCCATTTGCCGGGGTTAATACTGAGCAAACAGATAGACCAGGTTCTGCAAGCGGTGTCCAAGCTGCATTTGGCGGTGCGGGGACTGTATGGGGAAGGGTCTGAAGCGTTTGGCAACTTCTTTCAGGTATCGAACCAGGTGACGTTGGGCAAAAGCGAGGAAGAAATCATTGCCCTTTTGGAAAAGGTGGTGCGACAGGTCATCGGGACGGAGAGAAACGCCAGGAAATCCTTTCTGAAGACGGGCGCTGACGTTCTCTATGACCAAGTGGGCCGGGCATACGGTATCCTGTCCAACGCTCACATGATCACTTCCAAGGAAGCAATTGATTTGCTGTCCACACTCAGGATGGGAATTGATTTAAAAATCGTCAGGAAGCTGGAGCGGCAGGCAGTGAACGAGCTGTTCATCCTCACGCAACCGGCTCACTTGCAAAAGGCCAATGGCAAGGAGCTGGATGCCGTTTCCAGGGACATTGAGAGGGGAAACCTTCTTCGGAGCAAGCTGACGAAGGGTGAGGAATAGAATCGGATGTTCAGTCGGTTTTTGCCCCGGTTGATTCGGGATCACCTTTCACATTTCTGCGATACCACGGTTCTGTTAAGGCAATAGGAGGTTTAGAAATAGGCGATGTGGGACAAGTTCACAAATAGAGCGAAACAAGTCAAAAGGCTGGCCGAAAAGGAAGCGCAAAGGCTAAATCATAATTATGTGGGGACAGAGCACATCCTGCTGGGGCTGATCAAGCTGGGTCAGGGTGTGGCGGTTGATGTTCTGAAGAGGTTCGGTCTCGACTTCGATATTGTGCGGGCTGAGGTGGAGAAACTGGTTGGGTCAGGTCCTCCGGGGAAGAGTGTGGGCAAGCCAGCAAATACTCCGCGTGCTGAGAAGGCTTACGAGAGCGCGTGGGAAGAGGCTCAGCGACTGAAACATAACTACGTGGGAACGGAGCATATCCTCCTGGGGCTGCTCAAGCAAAGGGACGGTATCGCCGCAAAAGTTTTGAAGAACCTCGACGTGGACCTGGAAAAGTCGAGAAATGAGATCCTGGAGATTCTCTCCGGCTTTACTCCGGCAATGGGGATGGCGCGCCCGGCCGAGGGTAGGGGCCCCTCGACGAAATTCCCCGCGCTGCGGGCCTTCGGCCGCGATCTGACGGAACTGGCTCGGGAGGGCAAGCTCGATCCGGTTATCGGAAGGAAAGACGAGATCGAGAGGGTTATTCAAATCCTTTGTCGGCGGAGGAAAAACAACCCCGTTCTTCTTGGTGATGCTGGGATAGGGAAGACGGCCATCGTGGAGGGGCTGGCGCAAAAGATCGTTGCCGGTGACATCCCCGAGTTGCTGGCCAACCGGAGGTTGATCACGCTCGATCTTGCTCTCATGGTGGCGGGCACGAAATACCGGGGGCAGTTCGAGGAAAGAATCAAAGCGGTGATGGACGAGATTCGCCGGTCTGGTGATGTGATGCTGTTCATAGATGAACTCCATACGATTGTTGGGGCGGGGGCGGCAGAAGGCGCCATAGACGCATCCAATATCCTCAAGCCTGGCCTGGCGCGGGGCGAGCTACAATGTATCGGCGCCACCACCATTGACGAATACCGGAAGTACATCGAGAAGGACTCCGCACTGGAGAGGCGGTTCCAGACGATTATGGTCAACGAACCTACCGTCGAGGAGACCATTGAGATCCTCAAAGGCCTTCGGGACAGATACGAAGAACACCACAATGTTCGCATCGTGGATCCGGCGCTGGTTTGCGCGGCCAGCCTTTCTGCCAGATATGTCTCCGGGAGGAACTTGCCGGACAAGGCCATAGACCTCATTGACGAAGCGGGCGCCCGGGCCCACATATCGGTGATGACGCGTCCTGCCGACCTGAAAAAACTTGAGGGTGAAATTGAGGCGGCCCGGAGAGAGAAACAATCAGCCATCGCCAGTCAGGAGTACGAGCGGGCGGCTCGCCTTCGGGACAAGGAGAAGGATCTAAAAGCCGGTTACGATAACTGCCTGACAGAGTGGAAGGAGAACCGACAGGAGCAAAAGGTGGAGGTGAGCGAGGAGGACATCGCCTACCTCGTGTCCAAATGGACGGGAGTCCCTTTGTCGAAGCTTGAGGAGAAAGAGACCGATAAACTGCTGCGCATGGAGGAGGAGATTCACAAGCGGGTGGTGGGCCAGGAAGAAGCCGTGAAAGCGGTGTCGAAAGCTTTGCGAAGATCAAGAGCCGATATGAAAGACCCGCGCCGCCCCATTGGGTCCTTCATCTTTCTCGGCCCCACGGGCGTGGGCAAGACCCTCCTGGGCAAGGCACTGGCGGAATTCATGTTTGGCGACGAGGATGCGATTATCCAGCTTGACATGTCGGAGTACATGGAGAAGTTCTCCTCTTCACGGCTGGTGGGATCGCCCCCCGGATACGTGGGGTACGAGGAAGGTGGGCAGCTCACTGAGCAGGTGAGGAGACGACCCTATTCGGTGGTTCTTTTCGATGAAATCGAGAAAGCCCACCCCGACGTGGTGCACATCCTCCTCCAGGTGCTTGAGGAGGGGAAGCTCACCGACAATTTCGGGCGGGTTGTAGACTTCAGAAACACGATCGTCGCCATGACTTCCAATGTGGGAGCAGATGTCCTCAAGAAAGAGGTGTCGGTGGGCTTCGGGGCGCCCTCCAGTGGACAAGATTACGACAAAATGAAGGACAAAATCCTCACGGAGGTGAAAAGAATCTTCCGTCCGGAGTTTCTCAACAGAGTTGATGATATTATCGTGTTCCGCTCTCTCTCGAAAGATGATCTGCTCAAGATCATTGACATTGAGGTTGAGAAGGTGCGGGAGCGTCTCAAGAAACAGGGTGTGAAACTCGTTTTGACGGACAGGGCGAAGAAGTTCCTGATAGACGAAGGATTTGACGAGAAGTTCGGGGCCCGGCCGCTCAGACGAGCCATCGAAAGACATCTCGAGGACCCGCTTGCGGAGGAGATTCTCAGGGAGCAGCTTCCTGAAGGAAAGATCCTGACCGTGGATGAAAAAGAGGGGAAGCTGACGTTCCGGTAGCCAGTGGATCGCCGCGTGCGATTTTTTTTGCCGGGAGCGTGGAGAGAGACGCGGGCTACGTCCGCTCGAGGTTGGGGAAGGTAGGGGGTGGCCTTGCACGCATTGCGATGAACAGAGAGCCTCGGCAAAACATCACCGATTTCGGCTTTTGGGAGTGTGTTCTCTCAAAAACCAGCGGCAACGTGGCAGGAGTTGTCCTGGAAATGTGGTCTTCGCGTTGCCACAGCAAAGCGGGGGACCGATATCGCCAGGAGGACGGTGCTCCGCTGTGACCTTCAAGCCCTGCCGTGCCTCTGGCAGCGGACCGTTTGGCCATGACGAACATAGCTGCACACATTGGAGCAAAGGTCAGCGCTTTCCTCGTTGAGCTGGCTGAAATGAGCAGGCTGCTGCTTTCGACCCTGCGACTCACTTTTACCTCTCCGCCAAGGTGGCGGCACATCTCGGGGCAGATGTTCAGCATGGGAGTTCTTTCGGTTCCCGTGGTGCTGGTGACGGGAGCGTTTATGGGGATGGTGGTCGCGGCGCAGAGCTACTATCTCCTGCACAAGATTTCCATGGAGACGGCCATCGGTCCGTTGGTCTCCTTGTCCATGACCAACGAGCTGGGGCCTGTGATCACGGGGGTGATTCTGGCAGGGAGAGTGGGCGCGTCCATGGCGGCGGAGCTTGGTACCATGAAAGTGACCGAGCAAATTGACGCTCTTCGGGCCATGGCGACCAGCCCGACTCGCTACCTGGTGGTTCCCCGGTTCATCTCGGGGGTCTTGATGGTTCCTGTGCTAACTGCGTTTGCGGTTTTCATTGGGATCGCCGGCGGCTTTCTGGTTGCCGTGTGCTTGAAGGGAGTGAATGCCGCGTACTTCTTGAAGCTCATGTATCGTTACACCGATGCAGGGGACGTGCGAGTAGGCCTTATCAAGTCGGCGGTCTTTGGCGCCATTATTGTGATTGTAGCCTGTCATCGGGGCTTTGCCGCGGAAGGCGGCGCGGAAGGGGTCGGAAAGGCCGCCACTCGGACAGTGGTCATCTCATGCATTGCGATTTTGATAGTTGACTTTTTCCTGGATATGCTTTTGCTGTATTAGGGTGGTTTGCTGAGGCGTCTCACGCCATCGAGGAGAGTTCCAGTGATAACCGTGGAGGATTTGACTAAGAGTTTCAACGGAAACCTTGTTCTTGACAAGCTCTGTGTCCACATCGAGGAAGGGGAGACTGTGGTGGTGATTGGCAGAAGTGGCTGCGGGAAGAGTGTTCTGCTCAAGCACATTGTGGGGCTTGTCAAGCCGGACTCCGGCCACGTGATTGTCAAAGGGCAGGATATAACGCGGCTGAGTGAGAGGCAGCTCGATCAGGTGCGAAAGCATTTTGGAGTGCTGTTCCAGGGTTCGGCCCTGTTCGACTCCCTTACCGTGGCCGAAAACGTTGCCTTTGGATTAGTGCAGCACACCCGGATGAGTCGCAAAGAAATCGAAGCCAAAGTGGCCGGCAGCCTGGACGTGGTAGGAATGAGGGGTGTCGAAAACAAAATGCCTGCGGAGCTCAGCGGCGGCATGAAGAAACGTGTTGCGCTGGCGAGGGCCATCGCCTTGGACCCGTCCATCATTCTTTATGACGAGCCGACCACCGGTCTTGACCCGATTATGGCGGACGCCATCAATGAGCTGATCGTGTGCCTGAAGCAGAGGTTGGCGGTGACTTCTATCGCAGTTACACACGATATGAAAAGTGCCTACAAGATGGCCGACCGAATTGCCATGCTTTATGGCGGGAAGATCATTGAGGTGGGAACGCCCCAGCAGATCAAGGCCTCAGCCAATCCCGTGGTGCAACAGTTCATTCAAGGGAAAGCCGAAGGGCCCATCACCCAGTGCTCGGAGCCCGGAGCAGGAAGGGAAAAGCCATGAAACGCAAAATGCTTGATGTTTACCTAGGTCTGTTCGTACTGGCGGGACTGGCAGTGGCCGGTTACATGATCATCAAGTTCGGGGGAAGCGCCACCCGGAGCAGGTATGATGTTTACGTGCTGTTCGACCGCGTGGAAGCGCTGATCGATGACGCTCCTGTGTATTACGCGGGTGTTGAGTGTGGGAAGGTAAGACAACTCATTCCCTGGGGCGAAAAGGTCGAAGGCAAGCCCAACATCCCCCGGGGTAAAGTCAAGGTTGTCCTGTCTGTAGATCGGCGGAGCACAATCCGAAGCCAGGACGAAATCAAAGTGGTGGCGATTAGCCTTCTGGGGGAGAAGTCCATAGAGATCAGCCCCGGGCCGTTCGATGCTGCACGGCTACCGAAGAATGGGTTGGCGGTTGTGGAGGGGACCAATCCGGAGGGACTCTTTGGTCCACTTCGCGAGCTTTTAGGCCCCCTGGCTGAGGAAGAGACACAGCAGGAAATACGAGATATTTTCCGGTCGTTTTCGGACCTCCTGTACAACCTCAATCAACTGACAGGCGAGGAGCTACAGCTCCCTCTCGGGGAGACGGCTCGGAGCTTGAGTCTGGCGGTAGATGATTTGCGGAGTGTGCTGGTTGATTTCAGAACGGGCGTCAGGACGATCACGGGGGCCGGGCAGCAAGCCCAGAGGCTTCTGACCGAAAACCGCGAGCAAATCACCGGCCTCATCGGGAGCCTGGATGAAACCATCAGAAGTCTGGACCGGGTTGTGGATGACATCTACCCCATCGTAGCAGATATCAAAGCGGGTAGAGGCGGACTGGGGAAGTTGATCAATGATCCGAGCTGGTACACGAATTTCAGCAAGATTCTTGTGGGTCTGAGAACACATGGCGTGCTTCACTTAGAGGACGCCCTCAAGGACGAGGAGAAGGGAATGAAGCAAAAACCTCCTGAACCTTACGTTTGGGTCAGGTAGGGCATCCATCGAGACGGCGCCCCGGAATAGCAGGGGTGGCTCGCATTTCGGTCCGCCTCCATTGGCCGCCAATGAATAGGATGGAGGACTCTTGGCGAGCACGTACTTTCTGACAACAGCTTATTGGAGGCTCCAGGATTTGCGTATGGGGGCGGAAGTCCGTTTGTGGTAGAATAGGAACCGAGGCAGAGATGGTTAGATGCGTTCCTGATAGCTTAGTTCCTTGTAAGGACCCTGCGGTCAGGAAGGCGGTTACTTATTCTCATTAAGGTTTCCGCCATAGGGTAAGAAACGCCGGCTGGGCAACGGGGCTGGGCGTACCGCGGTTTAGATGCCGTGGATACCTGAGGTCATAGTTGGAGGATGGGAGATATAACTATGAAAAAGTATCTTATTCGAGGCGCGATAGCCGTATTTTTAGCGGCAGTCGGGTCGCTAATTCTTAGTGTGTCGGGGATCAAACCAGGCACAAGCATCATTATCGGTGTTGTTCTGGCGGGGGCGATTTTCGGTTTGCAGCTTGGCGCGGAGAAGTTTTCCCTCAAGGCCTTTTCGGTGCTTATGATCGGTCTGGTGATTGGGGTGATCATGTCGTTCCTGGTGAGGGCTATCCTGGGGGGATTGCCGGTCAGCATCCTCGGAGGTAAAGCGAGTACGCCGGCGGAAGAGGAGGAAGCGGCGAGAACCGCCGACAGGTATGTCAACTGGGGCTGGGGCATTTCCCTGATCCTGTTCACATACTTTGGCATTATTGTGGCGAACCGGGGCGCCAGCCAGTTCAGTATGTTCACCCCGGAGGATCGCACTTCGTCTGAGGCGAAAGGATCTCACAAAGTGATTGTTGACACCAGTGTGATTATTGATGGAAGGCTGGCGGACATCGGGGCCACGGGCTTCATTGAAGAGCAACTGATTATCCCGCGGTTCGTTTTGAAGGAGCTCCAGGCGATAGCGGATTCCTCGGATCACCTGAAAAGGGCGCGTGGCCGGAGGGGATTGGACATGCTGAATCGAATCCAAAAGGATCCCAACATTGATGTGGCTATCAGCGAGGAGGATTTTCTAAAAATCCCTGATGTAGATGCCAAGCTCGTGAAGCTGGCCAAAGAACTGGATGCGAAGGTGTTTACGAACGACTACAACTTGAACAAACTGGCACAGTTTCAGCAGGTGCAGGTCCTCAATATCAACGATCTTGCCAACGCCCTTAAGCCGGTGATCCTGCCGGGGGAGGTGATAACGGTTCGCATCGTCCGCGAGGGGAAAGAGCCGGGCCAGGGTGTCGCCTACCTCGATGACGGCACGATGGTCGTCGTGAACGACGGCAAGGGCAAGATAGGGTACAAACTCGACGTGTCGGTGACGAGTGTTCTCCAGAAGCCTGCTGGCCGGATGATTTTCGCGGACATCAAATAGCGGGGGGGACCGCCCGGTTGAGAATCGGGATCGGCTACGACATTCATCCTTTAGTGCCGGGACGCAAACTGATCCTCGGTGGCGTGGAGATTCAGCATCAGAAGGGGCTTGCAGGCCACTCGGACGCGGATGTCCTGATCCATTCCATTTGCGATGCTCTCCTCGGTGCGGCGGGCTTGGGAGATATTGGGCTTCATTTCCCCAGCGAGGATGAGGCTTACAGGGACGCTCCCAGCACCGATTTCCTTAGGTCAGTGGTTGGACTTCTTCGCAGGGACGGGAAGCAAATCGAGAACATTGACTCCGTGATCATTGCCCAGGAGCCCAAGCTCAGCCCCTTTTTCCGGCAGATGAGAGAAACTATCGCTTCCTCCGCTGGGATTGCTGTGGACAAGGTGAGCATAAAGGGCAAAAGCCCAGAGGGGGTCGGCCCGCTTGGGGGAGAAGAAGCCATCGCCGCGTATTCGGTGGCTCTGCTCGCTGACCTTCCTAAGGAGTAAAGTCGCCTCGCCCCGTTTTTTTGATCTTCCGCGAAGGCCTACCAACCCCACCTGATCTCTGGACAAAGGGGTAAGGAATGCTTTATGCTCACACCTGGGCAGGGTTGGGCAGATAACTTCTGTTGACATTGCCTTGTGCTGTCAGGAGAATCGAGGACTGCATTCAGCTTGCGCCAAAGGAGGAGCCAGGAATGGCAGGTATCATTGAAGTGGATAGTCGGGGCGGTCCGGCTGCTCAATTCATCGAGAGAGCCATCTACGTGTTGCGAGGCGAGTTTGCCAAAGCAGGAATCAGGATTCGGACGCTGCGTTTGGAATCGGTTCCACCCGTCCCGCAGATCGTGGTGGGGATTATCACGCCCGTTCCGGCTTCTTGTGTCGTCGAGCTGATAGACACAATCCTCAAGGCGCGAGCGGATGCGGAAAAGGAACTCGACAGTTCCCAGGTCAACATCTTCATTACCCACCAGGAAGCGGGCGCGAGATTCGCCCTGCCGGAAGAGAGAGAAAAGTGTGAGAAGTACTTCGAGTCTCTCTCCTCGTGACCGGGCTAAGTGCTCTGATTCATAAATTCGGTGACGTATTTTCCGACAGGATTACAGGATTGTGCGGATTTGTCTGATGCTGCTCTGCAGCATCCTGAGTATCCTGTTATGCTGTCAAAAGCAGCGTCCCATACAGTTCGATACGCTACCGTATTTACGAGTTGGTGTACTAAGGCTTCCCTGGCAGGCGCGCGCCGCCGGCATCATTGAACAGCGTTTGTCCTCTGGGGATTGAGTTAGAAAGATAATGCCGAGCGATCCCCCAAGCTCGGTCAAAGTGGTAAGTTACGAAAACAGCGAGAGTTGACCTCTGCGTTAGATTGGCCATATTGGCCATAAGAGACATGAAGACGCATAGAGAACGTCTTAGAACCGTACCGCCTTGTATCGTCCAAATGCTGAGGGACGGAGGGCTGTGGAACGCAAGCTCTTGCGACCAGGTGGATGCGGGATGTCATGCGCTCACGAGGAATTGCGGAGACTCTCTCTTGGGGTTCAGCGACGGCCACTGGGCCAAGATGCGGTCGTTTTCGCCCTTGTCGCGCCGCATAATGTCGTTTTTGGCCCATATGCACACCTTTAGAGGAAGAACCAGTTCTTCAGCCCGTCCATTTCTCGCTCGCGCTCAGGAAGTTGTGTGCCATCGAAATCGTTACTTCCCTCACCGTTTTCGAGATCAGTCGTTGCGTGGGGATCGTGCGGGGTGTTATAGTTTCCCTGATCTGAAGTGCAGTTCTCAATTGTCGATGGCACTATGCTGGACGACCTTTTTACCAGCGGGCTTTTGTGGCACTGAACAGGTCCGTGACGCCGATCACAAAAGGAAGGGGGGTAACAATGACGCTCAGAGCCGTTCTTTTCGCCACATCGTTCTTTTCTCTCATTTTGATTCCCTGGGACTCCACTGCGGCTGAGTGGTATGTTGACGTCTCGGTTGCAGGATCGGGTAATGGGCAAACGTGGGGGACCGCTTTCAAGACGATCCGGGAAGGAATAAGTGGCGCGTCCGACGGTGATACGGTAATTGTCGCCCAGGGCGAGTACGTGGAGAACATTTACCTGGATGGCAAGAACATCATTCTCCGCAGCACAGACCCTCTTGACCCCGATGTCGTGGAAAGCACCGTCATTGACGGCAGTCGAGCCGGGTCCGTCGTCACCTTCGCGGGAACCGAAAACGAAACCTGCGTCGTCTCCGGCTTCACGATTCTGAATGGCAGGTCCGGATATGGCGGCGGAATCGACGGCTGCAGAAGTGATAATGCTAATCACGCCACAATCCAGAACAACAGCATCCGCGACAACTCGGCCGAGTACGGCGGCGGGCTGAGTCGGTGCGGCGGCACAATCGAGAACAATATCATCAGTGGCAACAGGGCCGATTATAACGGCGGCGGACTCTACCGTTGCGACGGAATCATTGAAAGCAACCTAATCAGCGGCAACTGGGCTATGTGGGGCGGAGGGCTGAATGACTGCCAGGCAAGCATCGACAACAACACGATCACCGGGAATTCGGCCTGGTCAGGCGGGGGGGTGCTTGCTTGTTGGATCGGCACGACCCGCAACTGCATTATCTGGGGAAACAGCGCCCCCGAGGAGCCCCAAATCAAGCAAGGCAATCCCTCCTATTGCTGCATCCAGGACTGGACCGGAGGCGGGGAAGGGAACATTGCTGGAGACCCGCGATTCGTTGACCCCGACGGGCCAGATGACGATCCCTACACCTACGGTGACAATGATTATCGCCTCTCGGTGGATTCACCGTGTATTGATGCTGGCCAGAACGAGGATTGGATGTGGGAGGCGGTTGACCTGGACGGCAGTCCGCGTATCCTCAATGGAACGGTGGATATGGGGGCGTATGAGTTCAGGTTGCCGGCACCGATGATCTCCGGGAGTCACGCATCACTGAGCAACTGGTGCGAGGAGGGGAGTAACGCCGAGAGTCAGAGTTTTGAGGTATGGAATTCCGAAGGAGGAACGCTGAGCTACTCCATCAGCGACGATGTCACGTGGCTGAGCTGCAGTCCGAGCGGCGGTACTTCGATGGGTGAGCACGACAGCATTGAAGTGACCTACGCTACTTCGGGTCTGTCGGCGGACATATATTCAGCCACAATCACGATCAGTGCCCCGGGGGCCAGCAACACTCCCCAGACGATCCCGGTCACCATGACGGTGAACGGACCTGTGCCACTGACCATTTGGTATGTTGATGGATCGTTGGCGGTCTCGGGAGACGGAACATCGTGGGAGACCGCCCTCAAGGCGATCCAGGAGGGGATTGATGGCGCGTCCGACGGTGATACGGTAATTGTGGCCCAGGGCGAGTACGTGGAGAACATTTACCTGGATGGGAAGAACATCATTCTCCGCAGCACAGACCCCCTCGACCCCGATGTCGTCGAAAGCACCGTCATTGACGGCAGTGGACCCGGGTCCGTCGTCACCTTCGCGGGAACCGAAAACGAAACCTGTGTCCTCTCCGGCTTCACGATTCTGAATGGCAAGTCCGAATATGGCGGCGGAATCGACGGGGGCAGAAGTGATAATCCTAATCACGCCACAGTCCAGAACAACAGCATCCGCGGCAACTGGGCCGAGTACGGCGGCGGGCTGTATGGCTGCGGCGGCACAATCCAGAAGAACACCATCAGTGGCAACGGGGCTGATTACGGCGGCGGGCTGTATGGCTGCGGCGGCACAATCCAGAACAACAGCATCCGCGACAACTGGGCCGATTACGGCGGCGGGGGGCTGTATGGTTGCGACGGCATTATCAAGAACAACATCATCACTAACAATATCACCCATAGCATGTTCGCTGCGCGCGGCGGCGGGGGGCTGTATGATTGCGACGGCATTATCCAGAACAACATCATCACTGGCAACTTGGCTATTTACAACGGCGGCGGCGGGCTGTGCGGCTGCGACGGCACCATCCGGAACAATACCATCACTCGCAACTTGGCCCCCTACGGCCCGCCGCTTGATTGGGACGCCACAAGGGAGAACAACAGCATCGCTGGCAACTCGGCAAAAGCGCAGCCTGCTTTGGGGCACGGCGGCGGGCTGTATGGCTGCTATGGCACAATCGAGAACAACACCATCAGTTGGAACGGGGCTGAATGGGGCGGCGGGCTGCGTTCCTGCAGCGGCACAGTCCAGAACAACACCATCAGCGGAAACTCGGCCACCTGGGGCGGCGGGCTGTATGGCTGCGGCGGCACAATCCAGAAGAACACCATCGATGACAACTTGGCCTGGCACGGCGGCGGGCTGTATGATTGCGACGGCCTAATCCAGAACAACACCATCACTGGCAACTGGGCCGAGTCCAACGGCGGGGGGCTCTATGATTGCGACGGCACAGTCCACAGCAATATCATCACTGGCAACCGGGCTGACTACTATCACGGCGGCGCGCTGCGTTCCTGCCACGGCACCGTGCAGAACAACACCATCACTGGCAACTCGGCTGTTAGGGAGGGCGGCGGGCTGTATGGCTGCGGCGGCAGAATTGTGAACTGCATTATCTGGGGGAATTCGGCCGCGGATGGCGCCCAGCTTTCTCGCTCGGGCGAGCCAACCTATTGCTGCGTTCAGGACTGGACCGGGGGAGGCGAGGGAAACACTGCGAAACCTCCCGGATTTGTTGACCCGGACGGGCCGGATGACGATCCAGATACGTACGAAGACAACAATTACCATCTGGCTGCACAGTCGCCATGCATTGATGCTGGCAAGAACGAGGATTGGATGTGGAAGGCATTTGACCTGGATGGCAATCCCCGAATCTGGCCGGGTAGAACCACGAAGCCCTCGCTGACAGTGGACATGGGGGCCTACGAGTATGGATCATTCCCATTCAAGATCACTCAGGTTGTGCCTGCCCTGACATGGAGAAGTCGTCCCGGAGATACGTACACAGTCCAGTCCTGCACTGACCTTTCTTCTGGTGAATGGACTGACGAGGAGACGGTATTATCGGATGGCGAATCAACCACCTGGACTGATACTGACACGGAGTCCCCGCGTAAGTTCTATAGAATCGAGATCAGGTGATCGCTTCGCGAGACTATTCTGCGCCTGAATTTCGCTTTTGAGACCTTCGCTTGATAAAGCTATCTGAACCGTGTGGCCTGCCCCACGCCCCCCCCACCTCAAACGGGGCACTTCCCAGTTTTCGAATCCAGGCGCCGTTTACTGGCGGAAGTGCGCGATCCGCCACAGTCCACAGGCATAGTCGACAATCAGTTCCTGAGCCTCGCCCAGCTCTCATGGGTACGCAATGTGTTGTGTGGTGTCACTATCATCGGTTGTCTCCCCTTCTTCGGAATCGAAGCGAAACAGCTTGGATCCCTAACCAACCCTGCCTTCCGCTGTAATTCCGGTGGGCGGCCGAGCATGCGCTCACGAGGAATTGTGGAGACTCTCTCTTGGGGTTCAGCGACGGCCACTGGGCCAAGATGCGGTCGTTTTCGCCCTTGTCGCGCCGCATACTGTCGTTTTTGGCCCATATGCACACCTTTAGAGGAAAAACCAGTTCTTCAGCCCGTCCATTTCTCGCTCGCGCTCAGGAAGTTGTGTGCCATCGAAATCGTTACTTCCCTCACCGTTTTCGAGATCAGTCGTTGCGTGGGGATCCTGCGGCGTGTTATAGTTTCCCTGATCTGAAGTGCAGTTCTCAATTGTCGATGGCACTATGCTGTGTGAGTTTTTTACTGGCGTGCTCCTGTGGCACTGAATACGTCCGTGACGCCGATCACAAGAGGAAGGGGGGTAACAATGACGCTCAGAGCCGTTCTTTTCGCCACATCGGTGTTTGTCCTCATCTCGATTTCCTCAGGCTTGACTGCGGCTGAGTGGTATGTTGACGCCTGGGTTGCAGGATCGGGTAATGGGCAAACGTGGGGGACCGCTTTCAAGACGATCCGGGAAGGAATAAGTGGCGCGTCCGACGGTGATACGGTAATTGTCGCCCAGGGCGAGTACGTGGAGAACATTTACCTGGATGGGAAGAACATCATTCTCCGCAGCACAGACCCTCTTGACCCCGATGTCGTCGAAGGTACGATCATTGATGGCAATGAATTCATTCCCGTCGTCAGTTTCTCCGGAACCGAGGACGAAACTTGCGTCGTCTCCGGGTTGACCATCCGGAATGGCAGTGGTGCTGGCGCCGGAATCTGCGGGGGAGAAAGGCTGGGCGAGCACACTCATGCTACGATCCAGAACAATGTGATCTCCGGCAACTCAGCCCACGGCGAATTCGGCCGTGGCGGCGGGATGGCCTTTTGCGACGGCACCATCCAGAACAACACGATCACCGGCAACTCGGCCTGGTGGGGCGGCGGGCTCGCTGACTGCAATGGCACCATCCGGAAGAATGTCATCAGCGACAACTTCGGGGAGCGTGACGGCGGGGGTCTGTATGATTGCGATGGCATGATTGAGGACAACACGATCAGCGGCAACTCGGCCAATTACGGCGGTGGGGGGTTGTATGGTTGCGACGGCATTATCCAGAACAACACAATCTCCGGCAACTCAGCCCACGGCGAATTCGGCTCTGGCGCCGGGGTGGCCTTTTGCGACGGCACCATCCAGAACAACGTGATCAGCGGCAACTCGGCCCAACGGTCCGGCGGCGGCCTTCTTCGGTGCAACGGGACCGTCCAAAACAACACCATCAGCCGCAACACGACCAATGAATACGGCGGGGGGTTGTTTGGTTGCGACGGCATCATCCAGAACAACGCAATCTCCGGCAACTCAGGCTTCTGGGGCGGCGGGCTTGCTTACTGCAACGCCACGATTGAGAGCAACATAATCACCGCTAACGAGGCTGGGGAAGACGGCGGCGGGCTGAGTCGCTGCGACGGCACCATCCAGAACAACGTGATCAGCGGCAACACGGCGCAACGGTCTGGCGGCGGGCTTGTTTCCTGCAACGGCACGATCCAGAACAACGTAGTCAGCGAAAACTCGGCCGAACTGTATGGCGGCGGGCTGGCTTACTGCAACGGCACCATCCAGAACAACTTGATCGCCGGCAACTTGAGCGAACAGTATGGGGGCGGGCTGGCTTACTGCTCTGATGGCACCATCCAGAGCAGCCTGATCAGCGGCAACTCGGCTGGCCTTCACGCCGGGGGGTTGTATTATTGCAGGAGCACCATCGAGAACAACACGATCTGCAGCAACTCGGCTGGGGGATTCGGCGGGGGGCTGTCGGAGTGCGAGGGCCCGATCGTGAACTGCATCATCTGGGCAAACAGCGCCATCGGCCACGCGCAGCTTTATGAGTGCGCGCTGCCCACCTATTCGTGCATCGAAGGTTGGACAAGAGGCGGCGAGGGAAACATTTCGAGCGACCCGCAATTCGTTGATCTCGATGGTCCCGATGAGGATCCCGCAACGTTCGACGACAACGATTGCCGCCTGCTTGTGGATTCGCCGTGCATTGACGCGGGCAACAATGAGAACTGGATGCGGGATGCGGTTGACCTGGATGGCAATCCCCGGATCGTGGATGGTCATAACGATGGTCTTGTTGTTGTGGACATGGGGGCGTACGAGTATCGCCCATTCAGGATCGTGGAGGTTACACGGACGGACGGCGGCGAGATTGGGCTTACATGGAACAGCCGCCCAGCAGAGACCTACACCATCTGGTCATGCTCTGACCTCTCTGGCCAGAACCCATGGAGTGAGGAGGAGACAATACTTTCCCAGGGCCGAAGCACAACCTGGGCCGATCCCGACACGACATCTATCCACAAATTCTACAGGATCGAACTGAAGTGATCGCCATCTCTTGAGGTGATCGTATATGGGCGTTCGGAAAACCGGGACGGAACCCTAAGGTTGGTAAACCCCTTGTCGCGCCGTACTCTGGCGAAAGCGCGCGATCTTCTTCTATGCACATGCATAAGGGATCAATAGCCCACACATTGCCCTGTTTCACAGAAAACTGGACTTTTCGCAGGTTGCGGAAATTAGCGGTTCCGGTCCTTGAGGGGATAAAAAAAACAGTGTCCTTTGTGGGATCAACTCTCCCCACCATATTCCCCGGCTTCGCTTCCTAAGCATCTACATCAAAAGCCTTCACAGCTTCCCGAATCCGCATCAACCCAGTTCTGGACTTTGACAGTAAGGCAAAGCTGCGGGACGAGATTTTTGACACAGAGATCTTTCTTTGGCACATTAGTGGAAGCGAGCGCATTGATCGAGCAATGGCGACAAGAGTGCAATCAGGGACCGCCACAGAGTGGCCTGGGCCATCATCCCTCCGGTAGGCTCCGCCTCCCGGCAACGACGGTCGCACCGGGACTGAGTTAAAGGACGGTGCAAGCCCCGGGGGCAGGACAAGCCATCTTGTTCTATCAGCGTTGGGTTTGGGAATGACTGAAAAGCAAACACCTTATTTCATGGAGGTGAGTCCTATGAACACAATGTTTTTGCTGAACAAATTTCGCCAATCGCCGCTGATTGTTTTGTGTGGCGCGGCCACATTCCACACACAGGCGGCGACGGTCGCCCATTACCGGTTCGAGGAGGGGCCGGCCGGAAGTCAAGTTTTGGTCATCACGGACAGTGGCCCCAATGGGATCAACGGCAATGTCGAGGGGTCAAGTCCCTTGCATTTCACTTCAAAAGTGGCCCCATATCCGGCGGCGGGCCAAGGGGCGCTTGGCGTGGTCGGTGATTCCAACTTCGGGCGCATTCCTCACCATCCCGCTTTTGAATCGCTCGGCTCGTTCACGATCGAGTTCTTCGTTCGTGCTTCCAAGAGGCATGAGAACTATGGTGGCGTTGGCCCACACCTCCGCCACACCATGTTAGGCAAAAAGATGTCCACGGAGGAGGGGGCGGAGAACACGTTTTCATTTGCGTACGAGCCGTTGAGCGGGAAGGTCGTGCTTACTACGCAAGGAGATCCATGGAGAATGGGTAGCGACGTTGATCTTCGGGATGGCCGCTGGCATCACGTGGCCTGGATGGTTTCCCGGACGGAAAGTTGGTACTCTTCGGGGTTCTATGTGGATGGAGAGTGCGATTCTTTTGGCAGTTCGTCATCGCCTATGAATTTTGACTGGGGGACGGGGCCGTGGTGCATCGGGGCGGACAACTTCGCCAACGATGCGCAGCGCGGGAATTTCGATGGGGAGATTGACGAAATCCGGGTTTCCGATGTGCCCTTGGGCCCGGCGGACTTTGTCGCCGACCTATCGCGCAAGCCCTTTGTGGCGACCATTACGGCCAAGGTGGAAATCGCCTGGCCATCAAGTCGGCACAGACTCTACCAAGTGGAGTGGGCTTCCAAACTCGACGCGAACACCTGGCATGATCTCGGTGGTCCCTTTTATGGCAACGGTTTTACAAATGTAGTGTACGACGATGTGGCAAACTGGACGGCCCGGTTTTACCGCGTCCAATGCGTGGAATAGGACAAGCCAATCGAAAGGGGCAAAAGGAAAGCCGTGGCACTTTCGCAACCGGTGTCGGATACAACGGATGAACCGGTGCCATTTGGCCCGTAATTCGTGGTCAATTCACGGGTGAACTGCTGAGCAACATGAACCAAAACGACAAGCCTTTTCGCGCTCGAGGACTAACAGATTTCTGGTGATAAGGCGTGTCGTCTAACGAGCAAAAAAGGGATCCCCGGATCGGTCGCACTATTTGCATTCGCAACAGACTCCGGAATCGTTCATTACAAACCCGCAAAAGCCGTTTTCGCTCTTGTGCTCCACGTCAAACGCCAAAATGCTGGATTCAGAGATTACAGGTGCGTTTGAACGTCTCAGGAAGCGCTCCAGTTTTTTGATTTTTCGATAAACTCGTTCAGGTGTTGTTCGTCAGCGAGCACCTTGCCGGGCCGGTTCAGGGTTGGCCCGGGAATGCGCACGGCCGGAAGTTGTCTTCTGGAGATCAAGTTCATGACACCAGCGGGGCTGATTCGGAGTGAGGTCGCAACCTCTCGGGCTGTAAGCAATCGTCGAACCAGGCTCAGTTTCGGTGTCTATAGGATGTGAAATCCTGTTCCCATCAGTCTACCCCCGTATCTCCGCAGATTTCTCCTTGGATGGATACCGTCACGTCCCGGACGGGGATGTCCTTTCCTGACAGTCTGATCGCCTCCTGAACCACTGTGACGATGCCAAAGCAGCAGGGCACCTCCATGTGAGCGACAGTGATTGACTTGGGATTGCATTCGGAGAAGATTCGAGCCAGCTTCTGGACATAGGGCCCGGTGTCGTCGAGCTTCGGGCATGCAATGAGAAGCGCTTTCCCCTCAAGCAGTTTGTTGTGGAAGTTGGCGTAGGCGAATGGGACGCAATCGGCCGCGATGAGCAGGTCTGCCCCCTGGAGGTACGGAGCGGCGACCGGTACCAGTGTCAGTTGCACTGGCCATTGCGCAAGGGCCGATTCGGGCTCAGATTCGTCTGCGGCCTGGCCGAGAGGGGTAGACTTCTTCTTTGCTGCGAAGGACATGATTCTTGCCCCGGGACAGCCGTGTTCCGGTGGAAAGCGATGTGCCGGCTCGGGAGCCGTGTGCTCGGGAGTTTTCTGCTCCGGCGCCTTCTGGGCCTTCTCGAGGTGCTGCTCCACTGCGTTTTCGTCGAATTCTTCGGCTTGCTCCTCAAGGATGCTAATGGCTCCCTGAGGGCAGTGCCCCAGGCAGGCGCCCAGCCCGTCGCAGTAGACTTCGCTGATGAGCTTCGCTTTGCCGTCAATGATTTGAAGAGCTCCTTCCTTGCACTCCGGGATGCACAGCCCGCACCCGTCACATTTTTCCTCGTCAATCTTCACGATTTTCCGAAGGACTTTTGTGTCCATGAGTGATTTCCTCCATCTTGCATTGTTTTGTCGTTGTTGGCGGCTCGTGAGAGCTTGCCGATTCTTTTTCGCGAGGAAATTAGCACGGTCTGGAGGAAGAAACCTTGACTTAGGTCAAAAAGAGGGGATTTTTTGGAGGATAATGCGGGATAGGCGTCACCGACGGATCATTCGCGGAAACCGGCCGCTATTCTGGCCAGAGCTTCCGAGTCGAGGATGCGGATGCCGTTGCCTTTCACCTCGATGATGTTTCTCTCCCGCAACTTGGCCAGAGATCGTGAGAGAGATTCGCTGACCGTGCCCAGTCTGGCTGCGAGGTCCGCTTTCCGAATGTCCAGACGGACCAGCGTGCCGTCCGTGCCGGATTGTTGAGCAGTTAGGGAGAGGTCAAGGATGTACTTCGCCAGTCTGGCTGTCAGGTCACTCAGGGCGAGCTGCCCAAGGACGCCCACAACGGTTTCCAGCCTTCGGGACAAAGAAGCGATGACCTTCAGAGAGAGACGCCGTTCGGACGAGACGACATCGAGGAAGGGTTTCGCCTCGATGCTGAGAAGGTTGCTTTTGGCCACAGTCTCGGCAAAGACTGGATATTGTTCTCTGGCAAACGCGGCGGCCTCGGCGAACAATTCTCCCCGCGAAACCAGCCGCACGATGTGATATTTTCCTTCGAGTGAGAGCTTAAATAACTTCACTTTTCCCGTGACCACGGCGTAGAAATGCGTTGCCGGCTCGCCCTCTCTGAAGACCGCCTCGCCGCGATCATACGTTTTTACTCGTGAGATCCGAGCGATTCCGTCAAGATCGGATCCGGAAAAGCCGGCAAACAAAGAACAAGTACGCAGAGCAACCAGAACATCCATTGCGGCGTTTCTCCCAGAGGTTCGGTCGCGGGGGCGGTGTGTTACGTTTTACCAAAGCCCGCAAGCCATCACGTTCGAGTGGGTTATGAATAAGGGTAAGGTCAGCTTAGGTCTGTGTCAAGGGTCGTCGGTTTCAATGGGTGAGCATGTGATGCTGGGAGGCGGAAAGGATGCGGCTTTATTTGCATGGATGGTTTGGATGAATCCAGTGGTCGAAAAGCCCGGCTGAAGCCGGCTCCAAAGGTAGGGGATGCCTGATCATTGACCACCGACTGAAGCCGGTGTCTAACGGCAGTGCCGGCTGAAGCCCGGCGGTCATGGGGTGCAGGGCTTTTCTCGCGCTCGAGGTCCGCCTGCGAGCGCAGTGGAAAAGGGCCGTGTGACGTGTAGCAGAAATGCATCCGCACAGGAATGGAAAAAAGAGGTTGCACGTCGTCGCGGGGCATGCTAAACTAACGTCTTAGGGGACGGAGCGGTTGGAGGAGAAAACTACCCCCGCGAGTTTGGACCGGCCATTCCTTCGATTGGTCCCCGGGGAATGGAAGGTCTGTCCGTCCCCTGCTGGAGTGCTCTATAAAACCATTAGCCACATTTTTCACATCAGGAGGGACAGGCAAAATGAAAAGGCTCACAGCGTTCCTGCCAATCCATTTTTGTATTGTTCTGGCCCTCGCTCTCGGAATGTGCGCGTGTGCGCCGGGGGCGAGACCGCAGGAGGGACCGTTTCTGCTGGAAGAGCCGGCACGCCCAGAAGAAAAGAAGCTGCCGGCGCCGAGCGTCTGGGTCGAGGCCATTTTCGTTGAAGCGGGCGAGTCAGCCGTCCGTGACCTGGAACGGGCACTCGGATTTAAGTTGAGCCCCACGGACGGCAGAGTGATTCTGAACGGAGAGGAGAAGGAGAAGCTGCTCGCTCTGGTTGAGGCAAGGGAAGGCGCCAGAGTTATCGCTTCGTTGGCCGTTGTGACTATGAGCGGTCAAGAGGCCCAGAGCGAAGATGTCGAGCAGGTCATTTTCCCGACAGAGTACGATACGGAGACCGTCAAGGTCGGCGGCTCTGAAGGAACGACCAACTTGATCCCCGGTGAGGTGTTCATGGTCACGCCCGGAAACTGGGAAGTCAGGGACGTCGGGACCATCCTCAGTGTCACTCCCACAGTGAGCCGCGACGGCAAGACAATCACTCTTGCTCTCATGCCGGAGATCACGGAGCTGGCAGAGTGGATCAATTATGGCAATGAGCGTTACCCGATCCTTCAGCCTATCTTCAGAACCTGGACCAAAACGGCGACGATCACCATCCCGGACGGGGCGTCTTTTGTGTTCAAAGAATCGCCGCGCACGCCGCTTCACCCGAAGGAGCCGAGGAGCGCGAGGTCTCACGTAAATTTGAAGGAAATTGAGCGGTCATCTGCCTATGATATAGAGACTGCCACCTCCAGACTGAAACGAAATCTTACGATCCGACCGGAGAAGGGAACTAAAATCATCACCGTCCGCTACGAAAGCAATAATGAAAAACCCGAAGAAGCCAAGAGAGAGGCGCAGATGGTCGCCGACATGGTGGCCGAAGCCTATATCCAGCGGAGGGAGGACACTCATCGGAGGAACCTACAGTCCGTTCTCAAAGACCTGAGGCTGCGACAGAACGAGTATCGGGAGGATCTGAAGAAGAGCGTAGCGGACCTGGCAGAGATGAAGAAGAAGTTCACCCTTGACAGCCAGGATCAGCCGATTCAGTACCAGCGCCGTGAGCAGTACATGCAGGAGAAAGGCTTGGTCAGGGCCCAAATCGCCAAGCTGAGAGCGTACGTGGGCCTTCTGAGCGACATGACCGTCGAGGAGAGAGTCAACGCCACCCAGGACAATGTTGGGGTTTACCAGATGTCCGTTAGGCTTGGAGAGCAAGAAGCCGCGTTAGACGCTCTTCTGGAGGAGTACGGACACGAGCATCCCCTGATCAAAGCTCAGAAGAAGAGCATCGCCAGGTTGAAGGAGAGGCTGCACGGGCTCGTCAACGGTGTTGTTGAGTCGAAAAAGGCGGAGCTTCGTTCCCTTGAAGAACAAGAAAAGCAATTGGATGCCACCATTAAAGCGTTGGACAAGGAGCTCGCCGAAAGCCACAGAGGATTGGTGGAGTACGAGACCGCCAAGAAAGAAGTGGATCTGAACACGAACATCCTCCTGAGAATGGAGGAAAGCCGGCTCGTTGAGGAACTCAAGCGAAAAACGGAGGGGGAGCGAGCCCCCGAAAAGCCCAGCCCTCAGAGAAAAGAGATTCTTCGGAAGCTGGGGACGATCATCCCCGAGGTCAAATTCCAGGATGCCAGTCTCAAGGATGTGGTGGATTTCTTCGCGAGAGAATGTGACGTAAACATTGTTATAGAGGCTGTTGTGTTCCAGCCCCCTTCCAGCGAGATGGCTGAAGAGGGCGGTATCACTGTCAGCCTCAGGAACGTTGCGCTGAGTGAAGTGCTGAAGTACATTCTGAGGTACAAGAATCTTGAGTATGTGGTTGAGGACTATGCGGTGGCGATTGTCCCGGTTGGCTGGAGGCCACCGGAGCGCCGAGGTCCGAAACCGGATGATCGAACGAGGCTTTTGACGATCATTTCAGCGAAAATTGTCGGAGGTGATACAATTCAGGTGCCGCGGGGCTCCCGCGGGCAGGGCACTAAGATGGAAGAGAGCATACGGACGCAGGACATGGGATTTGTGACAGGGCGTGTCACATCGGGATTGACGGGAAACCCTGTGACGGGCTGTCATGTATTCTTTTACGAGCGGAAATCGAGGTGCTTCTATGGTGAGGAAGACCCTGGGCGTATGATAGATTATCGCACGGCCGCGGGGTTCTACGTGAGCCCGCCTCTGCCCCCCGGTGTCTACACTGTCGTTTGCATCCAGGGCGTTACTGATGGCGCATGGCTGTGGGGTGGCGTGGAGGAGGTGGAGGTCCACGGCGGGAGGACGGCCGAGGAAAGCTTCCAAGTTCATACGTCAGGGAGCCGCAAGGTGCCCGCCGGTTTAGGTGAACCACTGGACAGATTGTTCAGTATTTCGGATAATTGGCGACTGCCTTATTCCAAATACTGAACAGGTACTGGAAGGGACTTCATGCTCATTTCGAACAGTTGAACTAATCGGGTGGGACATCCTTCGGAATGGCACAGTTACTCTGTTTGCTCCGGACCACAACGAGGGAGGAGGTGCGAAGATCTCGGGATTTAGCCCATGTTTGGGAAGCGTTGACGTAAGTCGTTGATTTGCCGGGGGCGGATTTTGAGTTTGTGATCCCACGGGGTTTTCCGGTTGCCGAAGCAAGGTGCTTTTCCCTCCTTGCCCCGGGCGCCGTTTCCCCGAAGGACGACCTGACCCAACGCTTCTGGAGATTAAGTTGCCGGGAGGCCTGCTTCGGCGGCTCAGTACAAAAAACAGTTTCAAATCAGGAGGAGCGGTACCATGAAAGGGATTGTAACTTGTCTGTTTGTCTGTCTGTGTGTTGTTTGCGTCTCTGGACTTGGGATAATGCCGTGCGGTGCCCAGGTGGGTGGGGAGATTATGCAACCGGGAATAGCCGGACCTGCGCCCCTGGGCGGCCCCATGGAAGTGGAGGCTCCTGCATGGGTTCAATTCGCCCCCGGTGCGAACGTCTGGATCGAGGCAGTTTTCATCGAGATGGACAGAGGCATCACGCGGGATTTCGAGGAAGGCATTGGATTCAAGCTCAGCCCTCCGGACGGCAAGGCGATTCTCAGTGCAGAGGAAAAAGAGAAAATCCTCTCATTTGTTGAGGAGCTTGAAGAGGCGCGGATTCTCGCATCACTTACTGTGCTGACGATTGCCGGTCAGCAGGCCCAAACCGAGCAGGTCGAGGAGATCACCTACCCCACGGAATACGACTATAAGGATGGGACGATCATCCCTGGAAACTGGGAGACCCGAGATGTTGGGGGCATCCTTAACGTGACCCCGATTATCAGCAAAGACGGGCTAATCACCATGGTCCTGATGCCGGAGGTCACTGTGCTGAGCGAATGGTTGGAGATAGACGGCACGGACGTTACGCAGCCCATTTTCAAGACCTGGAACACGACAACGACGGTCCACATACCAGATGGCACAGCCTTCGTCCTGAAGGGAGCGCCATTCGTTCCCCTCCACGGTTCTCAGTCCTCGAATCCGGGAGAAGAAGTCGCCCCGGAGGACCAGAAAACGCACTTAGTTATCATTTCTGCGAAGATCGTGCAGGCGAAGTAGGGGGCGGAAGCCGACGGCAGGATGCAACCGCTGCCACTGCCGATGGCGATACCCTGAAGGGCTGAGTTTGGTGGGCTGCGCCCGTCAGGGAAACGGAGGCCTCGCGCCAAACTCTGCGACCGAACCTGGAAGGGGGGCCGGGCACGCATGAGCTTCGCTCCCTCGGAGGAAAGCGGCAGCACGGCTGCGGCACTCCAAAGAGGATGCGCGGCACTATGGAGTGCGGGAGCGCGCAGCTTCAGCAGTCGGAAACGAGGGGATGGTGTCAAGCGGTGAGCTTGGCAAGAGCAACAGGCGAAGCCAACTCGGCCCGCCGCCGTCGTCCACATGACACGGAAGCGCAGCCCCACCCCCTCGTCAAAAGTGATTGAATCGCCGTGCTGGCCTTTGGTACTCTCGGCTTGCTCGGAGGATTTCACGAGTGTAATTGGATGAGCTCGAAGGAGGGGAAAATGAAAAAACCGGTGAAAATCATTCTCGGCGTTGCGACGCTGTGGCCGCTTCTATACATGGGGTTCTTTTTCGTGAGCTTCTTCTTACCGTTTTTCGCCTTTGGGCCCGGCTTGCCAGCGTCCTTCGAAGTGCTGTTCTTGCTTCACTGTTTTACAATATTGTGGACTCTTGTTTTGCTAATCATCTACATTGTCAATGTATTCACGAATGATCGGGTCGAGAAGGATACGAAGGCGCTGTGGGCGGTGGTCGTGTTTATGGGCAATGTGATCGCCATGCCCGTGTACTGGTATCTCTATATATGGCGCCAGCCCAAGGGAACGATCGAAGACACACCGCGTGATAAGATGTAGTACGCTCTCCTCCAATTCCTGCGAAGTCGCCCTTAGCGAAGCACTTTCTCGTTTGGCTGAAAGGTTTCCTGTCCTGCTGCTCGCGCGGCCGCACTCTTCAAAAGTGATTGAATGGTCGTCCTGCCTTTTGCTACTCTCAGCTCGTTTCAATGATGCTACGGGCGGAAACGAGCAACCCCGACGTGTTCGACTATGCGCGAAATGAAGAGAAATAGGGAGTTCCTTTTCTTTATCCTGATCGCCTTGCTGTGCCTTGCGGACTCAGCATTCGCGACGCAGGGGGAGGAGGAGGCGGTTGATCCGCGGTCGCTGAAGTTTCCTGCGCTTGAGTTCAAGGTGCCGGAGGCGGATCGGACGGTTCTGCCTAATGGGATGATCGTTTACACGCTCGAGGATCATCTGCTTCCGATCGTCACCATAACGTCGGCTATCAGGACAGGCGAGATTTATGTCCCTGCGGAGAAGGCGGGGCTGGCTGGTTTGACCGGGCACGTGATGAGAACCGGCGGGACGGAGAAGATGAGCGTCGACGAGGTGGATAAGGCGCTCGAATACGTCGCTGCGTCGGTGAGCGTGGATGTCGGCAGAGAAAGAGGCACTGCCTCGATGTTCTGCCTGAAGAAGGATCTCGACTCGACGCTCCGCATCTTCGCCGATATTCTCATGCATCCGAGGTTCGCTGAGGAGAAGATTGATAAGCGAAAGAGGAAGCTGATGGAATCGTTCCGTCGGGAAAACGATGTGCCGGACGAGATCGTTGGTCGTGAGTTCCGTAAGCTGATCTACAAGGAGCATCCGTACGCGAGAAGAGTGACGGGCTATCGCGATACCGTTCAAAAGATCGCCAGGGATGATCTCATCGCCTTTCACAAGAAGTTCTTCCATCCGAACAACGTCATTCTCGGCGTGTCGGGTGATTTCGAGAAAGAGGAGATGCTTGACAAACTGAAGGCAGTCTTCGCGGACTGGAGAAAGGAGAAGATAGATTTTCCGCCCGTGCCGGAGATACCTGAGAAATTCGGGCGATCTCTCAATTACGTCAAGAAGGATATCAATCAGTCCAACGTCCTGTTTGGGCATCTTGGCTTGGAGAGGCTCAATCCCGAGTATTATGCGGTCTCCGTGATGAATTTCATCCTCGGGGGTGAATTCACGTCTCGGCTGGTGGAGAGCGTCCGCACGAAGGCTGGTTTGGCGTATGCTGTCGGTTCTGTTTTCCAGATGCCGAGGTACAAGGGGATGTTCATCTGCTATTTCCAGACCGTCAGTCCGAAGACGTATCCGGCGGTCGAGAGCATCATCGCCGAGCTGAAGAGAATCCGGAACGAAAGAGTGCGGCCGAAGGAATTCAAAGCGGCGAAGGAGGCCATGTCGAATCGTTTCGTGTTCAATTTCGAGACAAGCCCCAGCATCGTAGGGAGATTTGTTTCCATTGAGTATGAAGGTCTTCCCAGGGATTACCTCGAAACTTATCTGGACAAGATCGCCGAGGTCACTCCCGATGATGTGCTCCGCGTGGCGAAGAAATACATTCAGCCGGAGAAGATCACGCTGCTCGTGGTTGGGAATGAGGAGGCTCGGAAGAGCTTTCCGGAGGAATGGGGCGAATTCAGAGTCATTCAACTTTCAACCCCACTTCCAAGTGAATCGGCGGCTTCGCCTTCGGGCAAATGACGGTTTCTTTGACTACGTTCCCGACCCAGGTTGTGGGCATTGGGCGATGCCAACAAGGGCAGGGCACGGCTTGAGGCGCGGCTGAGGGCGGCCCTGCTGTGAGATGGCCTTCGGTCAATATATTTTGGAAACAGGCAAATGAGCGCGCTCAGCATGGTAAAGTACTTTCTTGTTGCAGCCGTGATGGTCACCGGGCTGCACGCTGAGCAATCTGTGGAGGGCCGAAGGGCAAAATCCTTTGAGGATCTCGCTCAGTGGCTGCGGATCGAGGCAAAGCGTCAGATCGACGGATGCCGCCGCCTTGCGAGTGATGGGTTCACTCAATGTTTCACCCCGGACGGCGCCGGGCGCTACGGAGCGCTGTGGACGCGGGACTTTTGCTACATGGTGGAAGGGTATGCCGACGCGATCAGCAATGTGGACCTGCGAAACGCCGTCTGCTATTTGCTGGAAGGCGTTCGGAAGGATGGAGTCGCCCCTGACCGGGTACAAATGGACGGGCGAGCAGTCTACAGTGCTGGCTCTATCGAGAATCCAGTCGGAGAGCCTCCCACGGATAACGCCCAGTTTCTCGTCAAATTGGTCGAGCTGACGGTTAACCGAACGGGCGATGTCGAGCTTTTGAAAAAGCATGCGGCGACGCTCGAGAAAGCGATGAGGAGCATTCCTCCTCGGGATGACGGGTTGGTTTTCATTGATCCCAACGGACCCGGTCGTTCGCCTTACGGTTTCACGGACGGCATCCGCAAGACGGGGGCGGTGCTCTTTTCTTCGGTGCTCTATTGGGAATCTGCATGTTGCATGGCCCGCCTCTACGAAAAAGTCGGGCAGGACAAAGAGGCAGTCCGATGGCAAGGGGAAGCAAAACGTGTACGGGACGCTCTTGGCATTCTGTGGGATGAGAAAGAAGGCGTGTTCTGGGCGGCCACACACGACTGCCGCCAGCCCGACGTCTGGGGGAGCGCTTACGCTGTGTTCGCAGGAGCCGCGACTCAACGGCAAGCGCGAGCTGTCGCTCAGTGGATAGACAGGCATTACGACGAAATTGTGTGGCACGGTATGGTTCGGCATATGCGCGAGCCGGAAGGTTGGCAAAGGCTGCTGGTTCCTTTGCGATTGAACACGTATCAAAATGGCGGGCACTGGCCTGTGCCCGCGGCATGGGTTATCCGTACGCTGCGTCGTGCTAACCCGCGGCGGGCGAGCCAGATGCTGCTGGACCTCCTCCGGCACATGCACGAACACGGCGTGAATGAGTGGGAGAACAAGGATGGCGCTGTCGGGGTGCGCAATTACCCTGCATCGGCGACTCTGACGCTCATCGCCGTCCGAGAAGAGGAGAAACGATCGAAAACCGGGCACTGATGTATCTCTTATTTAAAGTCGTTGTGAAACGAAAAACCGATGTATTTTCCTGATGAAAAATTGTTTCTGAGGTTGGCGGAGAAAGGGAATGTCGTTCCCGTTTACCGGGAGTTCCTCGCCGATATGGAGACGCCGGTCTCCGCTTTCCGGAAGATTGACAGCAGTCCCCACGGCTTTCTGTTAGAGAGCGTGGAGCGGGGCGGGAATATCGGCAGGTACTCCTTCCTCGGAAGCGATCCCCGCATCATTTTCAAATCGAGGGGGAAGGACATCACGCTGATCGAGGACGGTAACATCAGAGAGTATTCCATCGAGGGCAATCCCCTGGACGAGCTGGCTCGGTTGATCTCCCGGTACAAAGCGGTCGAGTTGCCGGAACTTCACCGCTTCACGGGCGGAGCGGTGGGCTACATCGCCTACGATGCTATCCAATATATCGAGGACATTCCTCAGCGAAATGAGGACGATCTTCTTTTGCCGGAGCTTTACTTTCTGATCACGGACACCGTGCTCATTTTTGACCATGTCAACCGCACGCTCAAAGTCGTGTCCAACGCGCTGATTGATTCTTCTGCGCAGGAGGCGTATCAGGACGCGATCGCCAGGATAGACCGTGCTGTAGGCATGTTGTCGCGGCCGCTTCAGCCTTTGATCGTCGGCACCTCCGGCGCGATGCATTTGCCGGAGGTGCGCTGCGGCTTCACCAAGCAGGAGTTCAAGCAGGCTATTCGGAAATCGAAAGAATACATCCGAGCCGGTGACATCATCCAGGTTGTCCTTTCGCGAAGGCTTGAGATGACGACCTCGGCGCGCCCCTTTGACGTATACCGGTCTCTGCGGGCGGTGAATCCGTCGCCGTATATGTATTATCTGAAGCTTGACGATTTGGCCATCGCCGGCTCCTCTCCGGAGCTCCTTGTCAAATGCGAGGACGGACAGGTTGAGATACGACCCATCGCCGGCACGCGTCCCAGAGGCGAGACACCGGAAGCTGATCTTGCGCTTGAAAAAGAATTGCTCTCCGATCCGAAGGAACTCGCCGAGCACATCATGCTGGTTGACCTTGCCCGCAACGATGTCGGAAGGGTTGCGGAGTACGGAAGCATCAGAGTGCCTGAGCTGATGGTCGTCGAACGGTATTCTCACGTCATGCACATCGTTTCAGACGTGGTCGGACGCCTGAGAAAGGGACACACTGCCTTTGACGTGCTGAAAGCATCATTTCCGGCGGGTACACTGAGCGGCGCGCCGAAAATCCGCGCCATGGAGATTATCGAGGAGCTTGAGGTGAGCAGACGCGGGCCTTACGGCGGAGCGGTCGGATACTTCAGCTTCTCCGGCAACCTCGACTCGGCTATCACGATTCGCACCGTGGTCATGAAAGGCAGCAAGTGCTACGTGCAGGCAGGTGCTGGCATTGTGGCTGATTCCGATCCGGAGAAGGAATTCCAGGAAACGGAAAACAAAGCCCGAGGCATGATCAAAGCCGTCGCCCTTGCACAATCATTCGGGTAATCGCCATGATTGTAGTGGTTGATAACTACGATTCGTTCACGTACAACCTCGTGCAGTATCTCGGCGAGTTGGGGGCGGACCTTCGCGTGTTTCGGAATGACAAGGTCACCATACCGGAGATTGAGGACCTGAAGCCGGAACGCATTGTCGTCTCGCCGGGACCGTGCACGCCGAAGGAGGCAGGAATCTCGAAGGACGTCATTCAGTATTTCAGCGGGAAGGTCCCGGTCCTGGGAGTTTGCCTGGGACATCAGTGCATTGGGGAAGTCTTTGGGGGGAAGGTGGTGCGTGCACGGCGGCTCATGCATGGGAAGACCTCGATGATCTATCACGATAAGAGCGGCATCTTTCGCGACATTCCGACTCCATTCGAGGCGACCCGATACCATTCGCTGATCGTTTCTCGCTCCGGTCTGCCGGACGTTCTGGAAGTCATCGCCTGGACCGACCAGGACGAGATCATGGGCTTAGCGCACCGCGAGCACATGACCTTCGGCGTTCAGTTCCATCCCGAATCCATTCTCACCGCCGAGGGAAAACGGATACTTAAGAACTTCCTCGATATAGCATGAAAGCGGGAAGAATGCCTCCTGATGGCGAGATCGCCCAACAAAGCTCCGAGAACGAAAAGCGCGGCGTGAAGGGCAGAATCCGCGGCGCTTTCGGGCGTTTGAAGAAGACGCTTGAGCGCGTTACCAGAGGCTCGAAGGAGTTCATCACGGGTGAGCTTGAGAAGGTGAAGAAATTCTCCAAATACCTCGCCCGGGAGATCGTTGCCCTCTTCGTCATGGCGATCGTTGCCGGGATCGCCCTTGCCGCCCTCATCAAATCCTTTGTTTTTGACCTGCTGATGCCGCTGATCGGGCTTGTGTCACCGGGTGGCAACTGGCGAAACCTTCAGATCATGGTGGGGCAGACCCGGTTCAACATCGGCAACTTCCTTGCCAATCTGCTCTTTTTTCTTATCGTTATATTCATCGTTTTCCTTCTCATTAAGCTGATGCCCAGGAAGCCGGACGTTACGTTACGCCATCTGGTCAGACATTGCCCCTCCTGCGGTGAGCTTCTGCTCCCCGGTGCCACCGAGTGCGAGAACTGCGGCACGACCTTGCTCGATTTTCCCGAAGGGGAGTAGCCCGAAATCGGAACCGCAGATGAACGCGGACGCACGCCGATAGGCCCCTTCCAGGCCAATCTGGGTTAATCTTCGTACATCTGCGGTTGGGAAGGAAACCGGCTAAGCAGATCAGGTTTTGATTTTGACCAGCTCGATCTTTTCGGGGTCGGCGGTTCCAAGGCCCATCTTCGCTGAGAGTTCAATGTGCTTCATCGAGGGGCGGATCGGGCCTGACATCCCCATGGCGTGCCGCTTTGCGAGGATCTCTTTCGCGGCGATGGTATCAATGGCGACGGTGTCAGTGCAGGCGAGCATCCCTGAATAGCTCCACATGTAAATGGGGCTGAACGACGGCCCCTTGTCGTACTGCGCCCGTGCGGCGTCCAATATGATCAGGCGGGTCTTCTTCTTGATGGGATCGAGGGCGTTCAGCTCCGCTAACCGTGAGCAATTATCCGGGTGGAGGTTGCCAGGGTTGGGAACCGTCCCTAAGTGGTTTTTCAGTGAAGCGGTGATGCCCGAGATGACGTGATGCTTCAGAACCGTCATGTTGATAAGCGCGTCAACGTCATCAACCAGTATCTTGCTGAGCTTAATGTCCACACCCCGGACGTTGGTGGGATAGACGTAATCCTTCGTTCCGTAACATTTCGCTCCTTTCGACGATTCGTTGATCTTGAAGCCGCACTTCGTGAGGTCGCCGTCAGAGCGGTCGAAGATGATGATGCGGGTTGGATCGAAGCCTGCGTCGGCCATGCTCTCGACAATTATCTGAACAGTTTCGGGGTTGGTGGTCACGGGCGGGTAGAGGCAGTTCACTTTGATCGCGATCTTCTCCTTTGGCGAGAAAAGCGTCTTCCACGCATCCGACGCGGAGCTCTTGCCGGTCAGCTCGCACAGGATGCGGTCCACCATGTTCCTGGCGACTGCTGCATCAACTTTTCTATTCTTGAAGTAGGCGGGATCGCGCATCAAAACCACGCGGCTCTTGTTGGCTTCCACGGCGGCTTTTGCAATCAAGCTGCTGGCAAGGGACGCTCCCACAACGGTCGCTACGGTTCCTTTGAGCAACGTTCTCCTCGAAATGCATCCTGAGGCCTGGGAATCTGTTTCGCAGTTCCTTCTCAGGCCAGCGTCTCTCTTCACCATTAAATGCACCTCCATTTAGTTACTATCCTGCCCCCCTTGCTGAGATGGGGTTTAAGATTGCATGCAACATGCACGCTGTCAAGCCGATTCTTCGACGGGGTGTGGCACCATTTTGGTGGCATGGGGAAGGGATTGCGCCCCTTCAGGGCTTCCCGATCCCCCTCGCTGGCGGTCCCTGGGCGTTGCCCAGGGCTGAGACTATGTCGCCCTTACAGGGCTTCTGCATGGTGAGGGCGACAGGGCGGCAGAGCCAGACAGCAGGCAAAAGGCAGGGTCTTCACTCGGAGAGTTGTCTGCGCCCCAGCAAACCTCAAGCCCCAACGGGGCGCAATTATGCCCAGAGCGCAGCCCTGGGAGACCGGGCTTCAGTAAAAGCCACCAGCCCTGAAAGGGCGGAATAAAGACGAGCCTCTGCCACCCGCCTGCAGGCAAGGCTCTCTCCTGCCACTGAAATGGAGCCGCACCCCTTCGACGAAAGGAGGCATTGCTAAGTATAGAAGAGGGGTTAACCTCGCGGTGCACGGAGACGGCGCAGGTTTCTCCAAGAGCCAGGCGTGTCCGGGCTTGTCTGCAATTGTGTTGCAGAATATGGCTGAAGCGCGTGTCTAATGGCGATGCCGCCCCCACCCAAAAAGCACTTGACAGGGAGAGGTACAATCTGCATTATTAACAGTGTGATCGCGGGGTGGAGCAGTCTGGACAGCTCGTCGGGCTCATAACCCGGAGGTCGTTGGTTCGAATCCAACCCCCGCTACCAATTGAAGTCGCGCAGGGACAGGCGCTCGGTCCTGTCCCTTTTCTTTGCGCCTGCCACTACGGTATCACTAAGTTCTACCGGGGAAAATTGCTGAAGTCAGGCCAACTATTACAACGGGTGCCTGAGGTTTGACCGCTCGCGGAAATCCCATTGAGTGCTGGAGCAGTTCCTGATACCTTTCTTGGAAAGATTGAATGACCATAAGATTCTTGCCGGATTTTTGCCGCAGCGTATGCGGGCGATTTTTTCGCGAGGCGGCCGGCGCCTGGACAGGAAACAGGTCACGCATAGACGTGCACGATTGCAATCAAAGCTGCCTTTGGGGCTCGAAAACCGGGCAAGTTTGGGGGAATACATAAGTGATCACAGTCCTCAGCGTGGTTGGCACACGTCCGGAAGCCATCAAGATGGCACCGGTGATTGGGGAGCTTTCCAAACACCCGGACCGAGTACGGTCATTGGTCTGCGTAACGGGTCAACACCGGCAACTGTTAGATCAGGTGTTGAAACTGTTTGACATTACGCCGCACTATGATCTGAACGTCATGCAGCCCGATCAAGCGCTATCGCAGTTGACCGCTGATCTTCTGATGGGGCTGGATACCATTGTGAAACAAACACACCCGGATTGGATTCTGGCTCAGGGGGACACGACCACAGTTTTGGCGGCGGCACTGGTGGGGCACTATCACGGCGTCGCATTCGGCCACGTCGAAGCTGGGCTTCGCACCGGGGACAAGCGAAGTCCCTTCCCTGAGGAGATGAATAGACGACTTGCTGATGGGGTTGCGGACCTTTTGTTTGCTCCTACCGAACACGCGCGTCACGCATTGCTTCGAGAGGGATTACCAGAAGCGAATATTCATGTGACCGGCAACACAGTAGTGGATGCGCTGGAATCCCTGTCAGACATGACATACGACTGGACGACCGGCCCGCTGGCCGATCTTCCTTGTGATCGGCGTACCGTGCTTGTGACTGCACACCGGCGAGAGATCCTGGGCGAGCAGTTTCGAGAGCTGTGTTTCGCCATCCGAGAGCTGGCTCTGTCATTTGAAGGTGAGGGAGTTCACTTTGTTTATCCAGTTCACCCGAACCCGAATGTTCGCGAGCCCGTGTATGAGATTCTGTCCGGGTTGGGGAATGTAAGTGTGATAGAGCCTCTGGATTATCTCGCAATGATCAATCTAATGAAACGGTGCACACTCATCCTAACCGATTCCGGTGGCATCCAGGAGGAAGCGCCAAGTCTGGGGGTCCCGGTATTGGTGATGCGTGATGTCACCGATCGCCCCGAAGGCCTGGAAGCAGGAGTCGCCCTCCTGGCGGGCACACGGCGCGATAGAGTCGTAGTGGAAGCATCGCGGATCCTGGGTGATGCCGACGCGCACAAGGCGCTCATCCCCAATATCAATCCCTACGGTGATGGTCGAGCGGCAGAGAGGATTGTGTCCATTGTAATGGAGCGGGGCAAGGTGTGAGGCTTCGCCCCCCGGTGACGTCACGTCCCCATCTCAAACAGGTGACGGCGCCTCAGGTCATCATTCGGGCGGCGCCTGAATTCTAAAAAATGGGAGGCAGCCGGTCCGAGGCAGGGTCAGCGGGGCAGGTTACACGGTTATGGTCGAGTTACAAGGCGAAACTGCCTTTTGCAGGTTGGTAATCAACGATGTGACCGGGTGTTACGAATGCAAATAGTGTTGCCAATCCGGGGATCTGATTTTTGGGCGTTAGATGACACGTCTAATCGTGCAGGAATTCTTGGTCCTCATGCGTGAACTGGCATCTCATTTTATCTGATTTTGGTCAAAGTTCCTTGGTGATAAGAAACCGGATTTGGCAGCGTCGGGATCACGTCCCGGTTTTTTCATGGAGCCAGAGTCTCTCGGGGATGAGGGGTATGTTTCTGGAAAGGTTTAATATTGACTTGGTCACCGGAGTCTTTTGGGTCGCCAACAAACCCCACCACGGTTGCCATCCCAAAATCGCGAAACAAAGAGCTACGCCCCTCTCGCCCGAGCTTGCGTAGAACCTTGCTATCGGCAAGGATTTTTTTGGGAAACTCCTGTGAGAAAATTTTCTTGACAATCTGCCTGGACGACCGGATACTGGCGCCATCATCTCTATGCGGCATGTGTCAGCCTTCCTTATCCGAGAGGACGAGATCGCTGAGCGATGGAGAGAATACGTTGCGCAGAAGTTTGGTTAGAACACACGCCAGCATCCAAAAATGGCCGGGCACATCGCCGACCGCGGATACAGGATTGCTCGACGACTCCCGAAGGAGCCCGAGGGCACCCCTGATGCCAATGCTGTCGTAGGATCGGCGCCCGTCCACTCCTACGTTCTCCCGCGACTGCCGTAACCCAATCCGCTCCGCTCGCAACGAAGCCTTGCGGCCTCGAGGGGCAACTGTTCCGCAAGGCAAAAAACGCATCCAGGGATTGGCTCGTGAGAACATCATCAACGCAAATCCTGCCTAATGGGGGCAACACGGCGAGCCATGCCGGTCGATGTGCTGAACCGTGGCCCGGCAGGTGTTCGCAGCCCGGCGGATTCCCTGTAAAGTTGGAAAGGGCGTATCACGCTGATCCATATAAGATCCCGGGCGAAATGCAAGACCATGACGCAACCACTGAAAACCAGCGGCTTTCGTGGCACTCTTGCGATGATGTCCCGGCCTCTTATATTGCAAAACGTCCCGACTTGGGACGTTGTACGCAACAAGATTATCATTGTTATGAAAAAACCAACACACATCAGAAAGGGAAGGAGGATATGGCTCGAAAAAACTTGTCCAAACGAACACCTGTAAAATGTAGAGGTCTACTGGTGGCCTTGTTGCTTCTGGTGAGCTTCGCTGTGATGAGCATCACCGACGTTGCCCTCGCGGCGGGGACCGCCTACGGCGAGATCCAGAACCGCCCTGCGCCGGTGTACCGTACCCCCAGCCCCAGTTTACCCTGTACGGATCCCAACGTCTTCAACATCACGGTGGCGGTGCACTTCAACGCCTCGGCCGCCCAGCTTACCAACATCGAGAACCTCATCAGCGCCGGGTCTGCGGTGCTCTTCGACGTGACCGACGGGCAGGCGGAGATCGGCGAGGCGTTCATCTACAACGATGCCTTCGGCACGGCCGCCGACCTGCGCATCTACCCCAGCACCAGCGACACGTGGTGGTGGGCCAACACCGGCCAATACAAGGTCGGGGGCAGCGCCCACGTCTCCTACAATTACATCACCGCGGCGGACGCCGGCGAAGCGCTCGCCCACGAGCTCAGCCACCTGATCTTCGACCCACGCGATGAATATGAATCACGCGATGCCGCCTGCATTAATTGGCTGGCCTGGGCCGACTGTCCCGACGCCGCCATGCAAGCGGCTCTTGGAGAGGATCCCTGTCTGATGGACGGCGGCGGCACCGAGTACTGTTGGGGCCATGCCAACCCTGCGGACCCGACCGACCTGTCGGGCGGCAACCATGACGCGGACCTCGTGACCGAGCAATCTCGCTGCCGCTCGAACCGCTCCTGCTGGGACCAGTTGGTCTGGTCCTGGCCAGACCACTTCACCATGCCCGCCGCCGCGCCCGACCCGGCCGCTATGGGCGCAGTGGTGGCCCCGAGCCACTTCGTCATAGCGGATGCCACGGTCCGTGTCGTGTTGGTCCTGGACGAGTCGGGCAGCATGATCCTCGAGTCGCCGTCTCGCATGCAGCGGCTGAAGGTGGCGGCCAACGACTTCGTCACCCTGGCCGAGAGCGGGACAGAGCTCGGGATCGTGTCCTTCTCCACCGACGCCGAGCCTGCCAGCGGGCACGCCAGCGTGCCGATCGCCCCGCTGGGCGCAGTCCGCACGACCTGGACCAACGCCATCAACGGCCTGACGCCCGGCGGTTGGACCAATATCGGCGATGGCCTGCAGAAGGCCAGGGACATGATCAGTCCCCCCGGTGGCGTGACCGCCAACACCTTCATCGTCCTGATGACCGACGGCGTCAACAACAGGCCCTTGCCCGATCCGGCGGGCCACCTCACCGGCGTGCTGGCCACCCTGCTGGCGGACGGGATCCCCGTCTACGTGACCTGCACCGGAGGCGACTTCGGTCTGTCGTCCCAGTGCTCCGAGATCGCGACGGCGACCGGCGGCTTCTACGTGGACTCCGCCGACGCGGCCGACCTCCCCGAGGCCTTCGCGGACTTCCACGAGAAGATCTCGGGCCGCGAAGCCCTGGACTCCGCGAGCGGCCCGCTTTCAGAGGCCAAAGCCACGAAGGTGTTCGTGGACCAAGGCTCCGAGTCCGTGACCTTCACCCTGATGTGGCAGGACGAGAAGGCCGCTGCGACCATGACGATCATTGATCCCGCCGGCGGCCAGCAGCCGACCCTGCCCATGGCGCAGGGCCGCTACGCCCGGTTCACCAAGCCGATGACCGGCGACTGGGAAATGGTCATTGACCCGCGGGGCGACGTGCAGGGCGACTACGTCGCGCGGGCCTACACGAGGAACCAGATCCAGAGCCTGACCGCGGCGGTGCGCTACCCGGTCGTCCTCCCCGGCGATCCGATCTACGTTTACGCCTACCCCCGAAGCCTTGGGGGGGGGATCACGCACCCCGACGAGAGGATCATCGGTACGGTGCTGTTGCCTAACGGCGAGAAGGATTCCTTCGAGCTGCACGACCGGGGCCTCGACGCCGGCGGCGAGGGTGACGATCTTCCCGAGGACGGAACCTTCACGGGCGTCTACACGAACACGAAGCTGGAGGGACCCTACCGCTTCCTCCTGCGGGCGGACATCGAAAAGTGGTCGCAGTCTACGGATAGGTCGAAATACGACCCCGACCTGAGGAGCCCTCGTTTCGTGCGGGAGGTGCGTCTGTCTGCCGCCGTGGGTGAGCCGCGCCCGCCGAGGACTATTGAGAGTATTACGCGACAGCCTAAGGCGGTGCGCATCATCTGGCACAGCATTGCAGATGTGAAATACACGGTCAATTTCAGCAATGATCCGAAAGATAGGGGGAAGCCTATCTCGACGGTTGACGGAACCGGCGGGCTGGTGGAATGGACCGATGATGGAAGCGAAACCGGCACGGACCCCGACGACCCGCGCGTCTTGAGACGCTTTTATCGCCTCAGCACGGATCGGTGACCTGCAATAGTGTCGGCACGGACTTGAGGTATCTTCGGTAGGGCCGGTGTTTCAGACAACTTGGAACAAAGGTGGTATCAGATATTGGACTAAGCCCGCGTACTCTTAACGAAAGGCAAGAAACGCCCGTAAACGGCGCGACGGTTCTCAGAGTGTAGAATGGAGCGCGTGAGATCAGTGCTGGTGTGATTGTCTTGTCGCAGAAGCTGACGGTGACAACTGAAGTTATGGGTTAGGGTCCGATGGCGCCCCTTTGGGACAGGGATACTTGAAGGGGAGCTTACCGCCCCGCCATTTCCCTTTAGCCGCGTGTTCCATCTCGGCGTATTCTCTTGCGAGATCCATGACGGCGTTGTCGCTCTCGTGTACATAGAGTTCGAGCCAGTGGCCCTCGACGCCGCGTTTGGCGACGCGGATGCCCGCCGCCAAGCGTCCGCGATGATCGCCGCCGGCACGGTCGCCCGCGATGAGAGCCGTCATGAGTCGGTCGGCAAGACTGCCCTCGGTCTCTTCGTAAGCTTTGCTCATGGCGACGATGACATCCCGGCCGACTAAGGTGTTGCCCTGGCAGGAGTAAAACCGTCCGCTCGTCGCCGCCCAATACAGGCTTCCTTTTCCCGCCTGTGAGGGATTGTGGTTGGCGACGCGACCTGCCATGTCAATGATTGCGAGCTGCCGCTGTTCCCGCTGGGGGTCGTCGCGCAAGAGCTCGGCTAAGACCTCCTCTGGCGCCTTTTCAGCCTCAAGCAAATCGAGGGCTCGCTCGCCCCACTTCGGGTTGTGCCAGTGCTGGGTGCAAAACGCACCAACGCCAGCCCTGACATAGGGGACAACTTTGCCCACGGCGGGGTATTTGCTTGCCACAGCCGCCCCGCACTCCCCTGTTTCCGGATCGGCCGCAACGATGGAGAAGGTGGCTGTGATGCGCTTTTCATCCATTGTTTCCGTAGTAGCAAACGGAAGACGCCGCTTCGCATGCTCCTCGAAGCGGCTGGTCTCTGGCACAGTCGCGGCACGGTAGTGCTTGGCGATTTCGTCGGGTGACAGGACGCGATTGTAGATCGCCACCTCGTCTATCTTTCCCTCAAAATTGGCGAAGTTATCGTTGCGTCCACCGATGAAGACTTGCCTCGCAGTGGGAGAGAATCCGATTTCTGCTTCGCCGCGAATTTCAGGGATTGTCTTACCGTTGAGATGGACGGTCACCTTTTTGCCGTCGCGCGTGAGCACAACGTGATTCCACGTGCCGGGTCGGATTTCGGTCGTTCCGGAGAGAGCCTCATTCAAGGCATTGCCGTTGAAGAATACGAGTTTGCCCGTAGCGCTGTGTGTCCCGCCGATGCATAGATGGTCGCCGGGAGCACCATCGGCGCCGTCAATCCCGCGTGAGAACAAATAGCCTGTCACCGCTCTCACATCCACGGGCAGCGCATTGTAGAACCACATCTCGACGCTATAGGTGCGATCGAGGCTTTTGACGGTGGCTTTGATGCGACCGCCAGCGAAGTGCGGCGACCTGTTGACCGGACCACCCGCTGGAGCGTTTGCCAGCGAGGGCCCTTCAAGGTAGAAGGCAATGCCGTCTTCGTACTCGCCGCTGTTCTTTCTTCCAGCGGCGTCGAAGGCGCGGGGCCCATTGAGTTCGCCGAGTCGCCAGTACGCGATCGGGCCGGAACCGAGGACAGCTCGGGCGTAGAGACGAAGGGCTTCGACAACCCGCCGCCGAGGTCGCCCGGAAACCTCCTCCAACAGTGCGAGCACGGTATCCACGAGTTTCGGCTCGGCGTTGACTTCCAGGCCAGCGCTTCGAGCCGGCCAAGTGGTGTATCCACCCAGCTTGTGCTGCTCCGGCGGAGGGATGTATCCTTCAGCGCCATTGGCGAGCTCGATGACGAGCGTAGGGTCAAGCGGACTCTGCCCTTTGATCTTTAGACCTGTGATGCCGAAGACCTCGCAGGGAATCGCGACGATTCCCAGGTCTCCGATACGCAGTGCCTGAAGTTTCAACTCAGGCTTCGGCCGTTGCGTGAGCAGAATCTGCTCGTGGGCGTAGATTTCCGGCAAGGTCCTCGGTTTTCGGCCTTTCAGGCCTTCGACGATCTGCTTTGCCCACGCGAGGCGTGAGTCGTCCGGCAGGCGGACGCTGAGCCTGAGTTTCTTCTCTCGCATCACCAGAGGAACCCAATCGTGGTACGTGATTTTCTTATATGCTCCGTGGGCCACTCGCGCGACTGATTCCGCATATGGATCAATGCCTGGGTGCTTGGGAGGCTGGCTGTAATCCATCCAGTGCAGGTCGCCGCTTGTGCCCTGGGACATCATCGCCACAAAGCGAGGGTTGACATCTTCGGCCCCGATCAATTCGCCGAGCTGCTTGGCAAATCGCCCGTAGTAGTCGGCGGATAGCGCCGGAGCGCCAAAGTAGTGCATCGAGTAATTGGCGAACAGCGCGATGGGCCTGCCATCAGGCGATTGCACGGACAGCATTGAGATGTCAGGATCAACCGGACCCGCAGGTCCCACGAAATCTGGATTCTGGTATCCGGGGTGCATCATCGCCCGCACTGTGCGCTGACCGAACGGGTCCGCGCGGACCTTGTCCGGGCGGAGAATCCAGCGGCGGCAATGGGTGTGCTCGAAGTCCTTTGCCACTGCCCATCCCACCCTGGCTGGAGCGAGGTTCTTCACGGCTGCCTCGATCCCTTTGGCAATCTGGCCGGGGAGGAATTGGCTGTATTCCGGATCGGCATCGCTGCCGAGAGCACCCACGACCGACGGCGCCGAGTGCGTGTGCGTTGCCGAAATCAGCATTCGGTTAGTGGGGATGCCGGTCGCCTGATAAGCCTGCTCCTTGGCTTTATCCAGCAGCTCTCGCGGCATGAGGCAATTGTCAACGACGACAATGGCGGCGCGAGTGGTTCCGTCGTCAAGCACAAGGCAACGCGCGTAGAGAGGGTCGTGGGCGCGTGTGGCTGTTCGTTCCTGGAACATCCCGTTTACAATGACGGGGAATTTCTTGGGTGTGATATTGATGGCAGAAGCGCCGGCGAGAAAGGGCTCGGGCGAGACCGGACGAAGGCTTACCTCGTTTTGGGCGCTTGCCAGAACTGGCCGCTGCGGCATGCCAGCAGTCACGAGAAGGCAAACAGTTGCAGCCCCAATGATTTTGGGTAGACTCATGAGATTGGACATTGTGGTACCCCCATTCCGAATTCCCTCGATGAGCTTGTCATAGCAACATATTTCATAGACTTTCTGTTATGATACTTCATTTCCGCGGTGAGTCCATCGAAGTTTGGCAAGATTCCGGCAGGGTGGAGGTCTCGACATGCCGCTTTGCGAAGTTTTCGGAGTATAATAGTGACAGCAGCGTGTTGTATCCACAAAAGATCGCTCGACCACAACACATTGTTGATCCGGCAAAGCTGTCTGAAGCATGGAGGTGTCGAAATGATGAAGCAGAGTGTGATGGCAATTCTGATCACGGGAGCAATAGCTATTTCAGTACACGGTCAAAGCCTTGATGTCTCAGAAATGGCGCGTTTGACCCCGGGGCGAACGGCTACCCAGAACGCGCTGTGGATCGAGAACCCCCTGAGCGCGCGGTTCAACACGTCGAAGCGGGTCGTGGTGGCCGAAGTGAAGGGGCCGGCGGTCATCACAATGATTCATTTCGCGATGCCGCAAGTGATGAAGCTGAATCGGGACTTGTTGCTGAAAATGTACTGGGACGGCGAGAAGACGCCGAGCGTTGATTGTCCGTTTGTTGATTTCTTCTGCGATCCAGCAGGCACACGTGATGTAGTCAACACCGCGCTGGTCAACAAGCGGCGAGGGTTCAACGCCTATTTTCCGATGCCGTTTCGGAAGTCGGCCAGGATCGAACTCGTCTACGACGGGTCATTGGAGCCAGGCGACGAATTGTGGCGCATCATGCCCGCTTACAGCTACGTCATGTATCGAACCGCAAACCGCATTGACGAGGAGGTGGGCTATTTTCACACTCACTGGAGGCAGGAAGGACTGTTGTTGGGGAAGCGGGACTACCTTGCTCTCGAGGCGAAAGGGAAAGGCAAATTTGTCGGCTGGAACGTGACGGTTCGCCGCCCAGGCAGGGCGGGCTATCCGGTGGACGAGAACGAGAAGTTCTACATTGACGGCGAAGAGGTGGCTTCGATCGAGTTCCAGGGAATCGAGGATTCTTTTGGATTCAGTTGGGGTTTCCCACCGACGGAAAACATGTTTCCGCTCACGGGCTTCTTCCCCTTTTTCAAGGGCGCCGCCGCGTATCGCTTTTTCACGAATGACGCGATTAGCTTTGAGAAATCCCTGCAACTGATGATCGGTTTCGGAAAGAACGAGCACCCCACCTTCCGTTCGCAGTTCTCGAAGCTCGGGAATGAACTGCAACTCTCGAGCCTGGTCTACTGGTATCAGACGGAGCCGCATGCACCGCTGCCGCCGCTGCCGTCTGCTGAAGAGCGGGCTCCCGCCCCGGAGGATCCGTTCTGGCTGCACAAAGAAGATGTCCCTTCAACGGAAGAGCTGCGAGAGCGAGGGGTCCGCTTATACATGCTTTGTGGTCGGCCGGAGAAGGAAGTGATTTTCGCCGAGACAGGGTATGCTACCGACGCAAAGAAAGGATATACGTTTGACGGCTGGAGTCTGCCTGTGTATCACTGCCGGGCGAGCGAAGAGGAGGTGCAGATCGAACTGACTGTTCCCGCGAGGGTTGGCGGCAAGGTTCGGTTATTCGTGATCGATCCGGACACCTTCCAGGGAGGTCGGAAGCAGGAAGTATCGGTCAACGGTAAATCCCTTGGCGTGATCGAGAAGTTTCAGGAAGGGCGCTGGCTCGAGTGCCAAGTGAGCAGCAGCGACACTGCCGACGGTAAGGTGCTCATCCGAGCCAGGAACGCGAGAGAAGTCTCCAACGCCGTGATTTCGATTCTCGAGTGGATCGAGACAGAATAGGGGTAAGCAGACGCTCGGCCGCCGATTCGCACCTATGTCCTTAGCCAATTCTCCGCTGAGACCGAGGGCGATTCATTCGCCGACGACCTCAGTTCCCCCGAGCTTGTAACGCCTGTGGGCGTCGTTGGATTTCAGGGGAAGCGCGATCTCCGGCGTGCCGATGCGGTCGCCGACGGAGACGTAAAGATCAAATGTCCCGGTCGGCATATTCGGAGCGAATCCGAAATCTGATTTGACAGTTTTTTTCGGTGCCTTTCCGGGAGGACCTACCTTGAGGCTTGCGACATTAAAGCCCTCATCAACGAACACAGCGACGATGCCGCCGCGATTGTCTTTGAGAGTGACTGTCACGTGCCCGCCGCGATAGCAGGGAGCCACTCCCGCATTCGCCCACGTCGTGGAGATGGTCAATCGCTCACTCTTCGCGATGCGTGACGGCCAGGTAATCTCCCGGAGCTGGAGGCGGTATCCGAGGCGGCGGTTGATTCGATCAATCAAGTCCCGCTGCTCATTGAGAAACTCGCGTGGCCACCAGTGAATCGAGACGTAGCTGGCGTGATACTCTTCCACGCCACGCAGATAATAGGAGCCATCCCCCCATGCTCCGCGGTTGCGCGAACTTCCATAGTGCTCGCATTCAAGGACGATCGGAACCTTCGGCCAGAACCATTGGGCGAGGTCCGCGTGATAGTATTGCCGTGGCGGCGGCTGGACGAGGATACTATCGTCGCGAAGCGTCATCCCCTTCTGGAGGGCATACCGGATAGGCTCAGCAGCAGGGTCTCGTTCAATATCGCGCGGTAACTGCTGCGCCCCGAGAAACACGAAATCGTCATTCACCGCCAGCAGCGTCTTCTTGAAGTGCTTGGCGTGGAGATCAATGTGTTTCTTCAGGACTTCCGGCGGGTAACACAGCTTTGTGCTGTGAAACGTGTGCCCCTCTCCCCAGACGCCGAACGAGCCGACGTCTATGAAATCAACGTGGGGATTTCCGTCGTATCGTGCCGCCGCCGCAGCCAGGAATCGGTCGAGCTTTTCCAGGAAGATCGGATCGGCATAGTCGGGTTCCCAGAACGGCCCCTTTTCATCGAGTTTGCCGGGTCTGAAATTGTAACCCTTCGCGCCGGCCTCCTGCACCCACTTCGGGGTGGCGTACCGCATCCAGGATTCAGAGCAGGTAAATCGGAAGGCAATGCGTTTCCCTTTGTCAATCCATCGCTGAGAGGGCGCGTCCACAACGGACCAATCAAATCTTCCTTCCTCGGGTTCGATGTAGGCCCAGGGAAGTCGCAAGTAGATTGTTGAAAGCCCGGGAAAGTCGTCAACCGTGTCGGAAGGGGCGAGCTTGCTGCCGTAGTTCTTGAGAATGTTGCTGTAGTAGTGAAAGGTCCATCCCATGCGCGGGTTGACGAGCGCCTCGCCAGTATCCGCATGACGCACCACGCAAAGGCCTTTCGTTTCGCTCGACGGTGATCCCGTGCAGATCAGCACGAGACAAAGGGCAGCCGCCCAGGTGATGATGGGGCTAAATGCACCTGTGTGATTCCTGGTTCTGAGAGAAAGCATTTTATCCACTCCTTAAAAGACTATGTGCAGAAGTGCCGAGTGATGATGGAGACTCGCTGCGAGAGCCGACCGACCCTCATGTCATGACCAGCCCGCCGCTAAGGGGAATGGCCTGGCCAGTGATGCACATCGAGTCGTCGGTCGCGAGGAAGAGAGCGAGCTCTGCGACATCTTCCACGGTGCAGAGGCGATTCAACGGGATTCTCTTCGTGACGTATTGTGCCACTTCTTCAGGTGAGATTCCCTTTTTCCTGGCGTAGTCTTCTGCCATTTCTTCCCACATCGGTGTGGGGACGATACCAGGGCAAATGGCGTTGACGCGAATCTGCTTACCGGCGAACTCTCGTGCAAGGCTCTGCGTCAGGCCGATGAGTCCGGCTTTTGAAGCACAGTAGGCGGCGTAACAGTCCGTTCCCTGTTTCCCTGCGACCGAGCCGATGTTGATGATCCTGCCCTCACACTGATCGAGCATCACCGCGATGACCGCTTTGCACATCAAGAACACGGCGGTCAGATTCGTTCGCAGTGTGCTGTTCCAGATTTCCTCGGTGGTTTCCAGGAAGGGGACGATTTTCGATATGCCAGCGTTGTTGACGAGGATGTCAATGCTTTTGAAAGCCTCGATCGCCTGCTCTACAATTGCAGCGGCAACGGACGGTTCTCCGACATCACCAGCAACACAAATCACCTTCCGATGGCCCCGGTTGATCTCGGAGGCCGCGCTCTCAACGCTTTGCGCGTTGATGTCGTTGAGAGCCAGGCTTGCGCCTTCCTCAGCAAATCGTTTCGCAATGGCGAGACCGATTCCTCGTCCTGCTCCAGTGATGATGACTGTTTTCTCTTTGAGCTTCATGTGTCTACCCTTTGCAGTCGCGATTAACGCCCCAGATCAATCTTTGGTGCCGAGCACGACCTTCGGTTCTGCCCCGTGCAGCACTTTCATCGCGTTCTTGCAATAGACTTTCACCAGCACCTCTTTGGGGAGGTATATGCCATAAATCATCCAGAAACCCTGGGGGTGGTGCCCCACGGAACAATCGAAATACTCGTCGTCCGTCTCCAGGAAACGGTAGTACATTTGATACGCATCCCTCTTCGGCGGCGTGTCCGTCCCGAAAGTAATCCGATCCTGGTATTTGATGAAGAAGCGTCGTGCGGTGTACGGTTGACGACCCAGTTCGCTGATCCGTGCGTCAATGTCCACGTACAGATTGGGATACGTATCGAGCCACTTGCCAACCGTGGCGAGGTCTTCCGGATTGTTGGCCAGGTGCGCGGTCATGAAGATCGTACTCGAGTGGCGGGCGATCACGCGGTTGCGCTGCTCGAGCAGCTCGTTCCGGGAGGGGTATTTATCGCCGTAGAAGAGCCAGTTGGGGTGATCGTTGAGCTCATGCCATCTTTCGTTGAACCGATCCAGGGGCGTGAAGAATGCAGCGGGGTCTGCGGTGTGAATCATCACGGGCCGCTTGTGCTTGGCACATGTTTTCCAGATCGGATCAAGGATGGGATCGTCCACCGGCAGGAGAGTCCCGTCCTTGCGTCTCACCCACAGCCCCAGCGTCTTGTGGAGCTTCAACCCTTTTGCGCCCATTTCGAAGGCCCGGGCGAGCTTCTTCGCCTCCCTCTCGCTCCAGCCCGGCTCGTCAATCCCCCTCCAGTCAATCAGGGCGAAAGTCAGGAAGCGACCGGGGTGGGCGTTATCCCACTTGCCAAGGCTTTTCTTTATGGCGTCGAGCGTTCTGCCGCCATCGAGGTTCACTACGACTCGCACGCCCGCAGCATTCATCTCCTCGAGGCATTTGTTCACGTCGCGGTACCCGCCGAGGTGATTGTGCGCATCAATCACAGGGAAGGCGGGCTTTGTGATTTCGGTGACCTTCGTCACCAGCATGGAGCGTGGTTTCCAGTCTTTCAGCTTCAGCTCGCGGATGTCCTCCTGAGCCCAAACCTCTCGACCGGTGAAGTTGCCTGCAAGCAGAGCACTGACAAAAGCAAGAACGTAAACAGGGAGAAACAGACGCCTCATGAGTCTCGTCTCCTTTTCACTACGAGGGGCGGAAAACCGGTTTCGTTGCACCTTCAAGCATGATAAAAAGCAAGCCCCGATGTCAAACGATTTGAGGCTTACTATGGCATCCTTTTTCTCCTTGGCGACGCGAGATTTCTCCGAGATCGCATCCGCCGCCGGTCGCTTCATTTTTCGTCGAATCTTTCGGTCTGATGGGGTAGAATGCCGCTCGGAGGTTAGAGAGGAATGTCCGAGTTGCCTGTCAGCTTTGAAGATGTTGTCGCCGCGAGGGAGAGGATCGCCGAGTATCTCCCGCGAACGCCTCTCTACAAGTATCCGGGGCTGTCGAAACTCCTCGGTTTTCCGTTTTACGTGAAGCATGAGAACCATCAGCCGGTGGGGGCATTCAAGGTCCGCGGCGGGGTCAACCTCATCTCCCAACTGAGCGAGGAGGAAAAAGGCCGCGGGGTGATCTGCGCCACGCGAGGGAACCACGGGCAATCGGTGGCCTATGCGGCAAAGCTGTTCGGCGTGCAGGCGGTCATCGTCGTGCCGGAGGGTAATAATCCCGAGAAGAATGCAGCGATGGAGGACCTCGGCGCAGAACTGGTGGTGCACGGGAAGGATTTCGACGAGGCGGTGACGAAAGCGGAGGAGTTGAAAGCCGAGCACGGATGTCGCTACCTTCACAGCGCGAATGAGCCGATGCTGCTCGCGGGTGTCGGGACGTATGCGCTGGAGATATTCGAGACGCTACCAACGATAGACGTCATCATCGTCCCCATTGGATTGGGCAGCGGGATCAGCGGCGTTTGCATCGTGGCCAAGAAGCTCAGCCCCAACACGCGCATCGTCGGCGTTCAGGCGGAAAAAGCACCGGCGGTCTGCCTCTCATGGCGGGAGAAAAAGATCGTCACCACGGAGTCGGCTGACACCATCGCCGACGGTCTGGCAACGAGAGTGCCCGCCGCAGCAACGCTGGAGATCATCAACAGGTATGTGGATGATATTGTGCTACTGAGCGAGCAGGAAATTATTGACGGCATCGGGCTGCTTCTGCGGGAAACACATAACCTCGCAGAGGGCGCAGGAGCAGCTTCCACAGCGGCGGCATTCAAGCTCCGGGAGGAGCTGAATGGGAAAAGGGTCGTTGGCATCTTGTCTGGCGGGAACATAGATCGAGCAACATTGAGGACAGTTCTCGACAAATCGCAGTTTTAGTAGTCGAGGTGAAGGCCTTTTTCCCCGCACGTTTTGAGGAATGGGCCCTGATCCGCTCGGGTCACGTCTCATTATTTCAGGGCGGAACGATGTCAAGTGAACCACCAACAGAAGGGAATCCCAGATGTCAGAAGAGATGGAGAAATTGTACCAGGAAAGGCTGAAGCGGTATGTGACGGCTATGCGGAATGAAAAGCCAGACCGTATTCCCATTCGGCCGTTTGCTGCGGAGTTCGCCGCCAAGTACGCTGGCTACACCAATCAGGAGGTCACTCACGACATGGACCTGGCTTTTGCTGCCATACGGAAGTGCGCGGCGGATTTCAACTGGGACGCCACGGTCGGCAACATGGTCTATGTTTGGACGGGACTCGTTGACGGCTTTGGAACGAAGTATTACACCATTCCCGGCATAGATACCCCCGCCGATAGTGCTTTCCAATACGTGGAGCCGCCCGATGAAGAAGGCGCCTTCATGAAAGAGAATGAGTATGACGAACTCATACGCGACCCGACGGGTTTTCTCGCCAATGTCTGGATACCTCGCGTTTCTCGCTACGTCCCGCCCATTGGTGAACCGACCACATACGAAAACAACCTTGCCTGGCTGAGAAGCGGCATGGCGATGTTGACTTACTACCAGGGGTTCGGGGAACAAAATGCCCGGTTGAGAGCTGAATCGGGGACTGTTTCCGCGATAGCCGGCTGCCTCAAAGCCCCCTTCGACATCCTGGCAGACAAGCTCCGTGGGTATAAGCTATTGTGCGTTGACATTCATCGCCAACCGGAAAAGGTTCTCGCCGCCTGCGAGGCGTTGAGGCCGCATATGATGTTCAACGCGCTGGCCGGCGCCGACCCGGAGAAGAACGTGCCCATCTCTATTTGGCTCCATCGCGGCTGCGTTCCTTTCCTTTCCCCCGATGCGTTTGAGAAGTTCCACTGGCCGACATTAAAGCAGATGATCGAGGAAATATGGTCGCAGGGATGGCAAATTCTCTTCTATGCGGAAGGAAACTGGAATGGAAACTTGAAGTATATTGCGGAGCTTCCCGAAAGGAGCATCATCTTCCAGGTGGACAGGACCGATATATTTGCCGCGCACAAGGAGTTCGGCCACAAGTTCTGCCTGAGCGGCGGCATCCCCAACGATCTGCTGGCCTTTGGAACGCCCGATGAGGTGCGCAGTTGCTGCAAGAAGGTGATTGATGGCGTTGCTAAGGACGGCGGCTATATCATGGACGCTGGAGCGATCTTCCAGGACGACGCGAAGGTTGAAAACGTGAAAGCCATGACCGATTTCACCGTGGAATACGGCGTTTACTGAAGCCCTTGAACTTCGCCGGCCCGTACACAGGTGAAGTGGACAATATTAACGCAATGGTTAAGGAGTGATACAGATGACAGAGCAAAAGCCAAAAAGGATCCAGCCAGGCGTTTGCATTCCCTGGGAAGAAAAACGCAAGGAATTCGCTGAAATCATGGGAGACGAGAAGATAGTCCAGAGGATATGGGAGCAAGTAGACTTGCTGCCCTATCTCTATATCTGGGCTGTTCTAATCCAGTTTTGAAAGGAGATTCCCCGATGGGTGAAATACGCGACTTGAAACAGGCGATGAGCGACTTGAAGGAAGCAGAGGTTTACGCTCTCGTCAAGGAGAAGCTTGATGCGGGCGTTCCCGCCACAGAGATTCTCGCCTATTGTCGTGAGGGCCTGGCAGAGCTGGGCAAACGGTTTGGGCAAGGGGAGTGCTACATCCCGGAACTGATGTACGGCGGCGTGATCATGAAAAAGGTGGTGGACGATCTGTCGCCCATGTTGAAGGAATCCCAGGTCTCTGACACCAAAGCGGCAACCGCAGTGATAGGAACGGTCCACCGCGATATTCACGACATCGGCAAGGATATCGTTGTCCTGATGCTCCGCGGGTCAGGCTTTAACGTCGTTGACCTTGGCGTGGACGTGCCTCCGCAGAAATTCGTCGAGGCGGTCAAGGAGAGTGACGCAAGCGTGGTTGGAATGAGCGTATTTCTGACAACGTGCTGCAAATTCATCGCCGAGACAGTGGACGCCATCAAAGAGGAGAATTTGCGAGACAAGGTCTCCATCATGATCGGTGGAGCCGCCGCCAGCGATATGGTTTCTGAAAGGACCGGCTGCGATTACTACGGAGAAACGGCCGTTGATGCTGTCACCCACGCGACGGCTGCGACAAAGTCGGGATAGAAAGCCCCATGGGGTCAACCTCAGGGTTGAGGCCGGTCGGTGCCGGGGGAGATCCTGCGGATTAAGACGCCTGGCAGAATGCTGGCACGTGGATCAGAAGTGAATTCACAAGGGAAGTTCACACGACAGAGGTGAATGGAATGAGGAGGCAGTTGGCGATTCTTCTATGTCTACTCATCTGGTTTCTGCCGCGAGGCAGCGGGTCGTCTGAGGAAAACAGCGCTGCGACATCTACGCGCGGCGGGGACAAGGTTTATCCTCACCGCTGGGTTTACGTTTCGCGGGGACTGGGGCGGGCCAGCGATCTTGAGGATATTAGGCGGATCGTTCGCACTGCTGCCGAGCACAGGTTGAACGGGATGGTCGTGGCTGCGGGGCTGGACAGAATCAGTCTCCGATCCTCCGACTACCTTCGTCGCCTCGCCGAAGTGAAGAAAATCTGCTCGAAGAACCGGATCGAAATCATCCCCATCATCTTCTCCGTCGGGTATGGCGGCGCCGTCCTGGCACACAACAGAAACCTCGCGGCGGGGATTCCGGTCAAGGATGCCCTGTTCGCTGTCAGAGGAAGAGAAGCGCAGCTCGTTCCCGATCCGCCGGTTGAGATCGTGAACGGGGGATTTGAGGAGTTTCAGGAGCATCGGCTTAAAGGCTACCGCTTTCACGACAAGCCCGGGCAGATCACGTTCGTGGATACCGAGACGGTGAAGGAGGGCAATGCCTCGCTTCGCCTGGAGAATTTCGGAGAGCTTGATCCGCACGGCCACGCCCGCATCATGCAGGAGGTGAAGGTTCATCCCCACCGAAACTACCGGCTATGGTGCTGGGTGAAAACAGAGGGGCTGAATCCGCCAGGTGCTTTGCGCATTCAGGTCCTTGTTGATGGACGGTCCTTGGCGCCCTACGACCCGCGTGTGCCAGCGACAACCGACTGGCGGCAGGTCGCCATGGTTTTCAACAGCCTCCACTACGACAAGGTCCGCGTTTATGCGGGGTTGTGGGGAGGAAAGGCGGGGCGCGTCTGGTTGGACGGTCTGCGGATCGAAGAATTGGGGCTGAAGAATGTCCTCCGCCGTCCGGGCACTCCGATTGCGGTTCGCAGCGAGGATGGGCGAATCGCATATCGAGAGGGCGTGGATTACGAGCGAATCGTTGACCCTCGACTCAATCCTTCTTCACCTTATGGTAACCCCGTGCCGATCCGCCTCACACCAATCAGCCGGATTCGCAATGGGCAGCGATTGAGAGCGAACTTCTACCATGGCACCTGCGTGAACCGCGGGCAGGTCTCCGTCTGCATGTCCGAGCCGGAGCTGTACGAGATATGGAGGAAGGAAATTCGGCTCATCCACAAGCATCTCCAGCCGAAGAAGTATCTCCTGAGCATGGACGAGATCCGAGCGGGCGGCTCATGCGCTGCTTGCAAAGCGAGAAAGATAACCATGGCCCAGATTCTTGGCGATTGCATCAGAGGTCAGGTCGCCATCCTGCGGGAGGTCAATCCGAAGGCGGAGATCTTCATCTGGTCCGACATGCTCGATCCCAACCACAACGCCCATGGTGACTACTACCTCGTCGAAGGCGACTTCACCGGCTCCTGGAAATTCGTGCCGAAAGATCTGGTCATCGTCTGCTGGTACTACAGGAAGCGCGACGCCAGCCTGAAGTTCTTCTCCGACCTCGGCTTCCGCACCCTGGCAGGCGCATACTATGATGGCGATACTCTGGAAAATCCCCGTGGCTGGCTCGAAAGCCTCGACAAAACCCCCGGCGCCCTCGGCATCATGTACACCACCTGGCAGAACAAATACGACCTCCTCGCCCCCTTCGCCGACCTGGTTTCTGGAGGCTGAGCTGTGGTATAGGGGACTCTAAACCGTAAGGAGGATTGACCATTATGGCCACCATGGGTGAATACGTCGTCGGTGCCTACCTGAAGGTGATCGAGGGCTGCGACTTTGTTGACTACGGTGCCAGGCCGCCCGGGGGAGGACTTGAAGGGTTAGACGAACTGGATGTCGTAGGTCTAAGGTTCCGGGACAGGAGCGCCTTTCTTTGCGAGGTCACGACCCACCTCCACGGGATGGGGCACGCAAGCGGCTATGAAGGAAGCCTTAAACGGATAAGAAAAAAGCATGAGGCCCAGAAGCGCTATGCCGAGAAACACCTGAAGGCCTTTCCCCGCAGTCGCTTCATGTTATGGTCACCGGTGGTTCCAAGAGGCCGCCTTACCTCGGAGCTGGAGAATATCGAGGGGCTAGAGCTGGTCATAAACGAACAGTACACTGAGTCCGTCAGCCGACTCCTTGCAGAGGCCAAAAAAACGGCAGCCGACATCGGCAACCCGTTCTTCAGGGCCCTCCAAATACTCCAGCACCTCAGGAGGCAGCCGGGTCGGCCCCCTGATGCGGTCTGAGAACCCGCCTGCACCAACGGCGCAAACCGCCAATCTCAGATTATCACGCCCTCTCCCAGATGGGCGGGATGCGGTCTTTGCCTCGGGGGCCGAGGACGATGGGTTTGATGCCGGCGATCTCGCAGATGTAGACGAGCGATCTGACCTTATCGCCCGGAATGCCCTGCACGTGGTTCGCGGGGAAGACGCTCAGGAATTCGTCGAACGAGCAGTCGAGCTTCGCGTAAACGTGCGGCCACGTTGGGTTCGTCTGGTTCCTTAACCTTTCCCGTTCCTCGGCTGGCAGGTCGGCGCTCTCGCCATGCACGATCACCATGTACGGCTTCTCATCCCAGAGTCCCAGCCGCGCGAAAGTCATCTCCCCCGGTTTGGCATCGAACTCCACCGACGCCCCGCCCGCTTTGAAATAAAACTCCAGAGCCGGATGGAACGAGATGGTCTTGAAGTTCTCCTCCGGGTCCATACTTTGGGCCGCGTAGTAGCTCGCATGGTTGCCCGAGTTGCACCAATCCCAGAGGTCAAGGTCGGGATGATAGAGCCGCACGTCCATGAAAAGAACCGGCAGCCCACCAGTGATATACTTCATCAACTGCATGGTCAACGCAGCGTTGGCGTCCGCTTCGGTCGCGCACACGACCGATTCCTTCGACCCACGCCAATCGTACGGATCATTCATGAGCATTTCCGGCACGTCGCCGAGGCAGACATGCTCCGTGAGCTCCCGCTGTCCCTTCAGCCCGCAGAAATCGAATCCTTTGTCCTCGTTCACCGCGCGCATCGCCAGGTAAAGCCTGATCTGCGTCTTCAGCGTCTCCGGCGTGAGCATCTTCCCGTCGTACTTGAGCCGGTCGCCTAACAGCTTCTCGAACCATTTCAGCCCTGCCTCCACCTCCTTCTCATCCACCTTCTCCATCTCCTTGAGGAGCCAGAGCTGGTCAATCTGGCGCGCGGTCGCTCCAAGAGCCTTCAGCGTGGGAGTGAGATGGAAATAGCCCGTTTCCATTCCCATCGAATGCCCACCGTACAGTCCGTACACCTCGTCCCTGATCGTGGTGGCGGCCTGCGCGGCTCGAATCCAGTCGAAAACCTGAGCATGCACCTGTGGATCATCAATATCGCCGACGATCCTGTGCGTGCGGAGCCCTGCTTGCCGAAGCGCGCCATCCGTCGCCAGAAGCCCAACGTTCCCCGGATATTCACCATTGTTATTGGAAAGGCTCAGAATGGGCAGCTCTCTTCCAACGCTGTTGACGAACGGCCACGCCAGAAAGGGGAAGTTCCAGACGTTATAGCACATGATGATCTGCTTGCAGTTCGCGCGGCTCAGCTCCTCCCCGACTTTCTGCGCGCTGCGGATGCCCGTAATAATTTCCGACCCACAGACAACTTCCGGGGACGAGCCATCCACATTGACGAGGTTGGTGCGAATGATTTCAGCCCATTGCTGCACTACCCGCATGTTCTCCTCGTTGTTCTGCGTGTAAACGTGCTCTCGCTCATCATTGAGCATCGCAAGACCAATAGCCGTTGACCTCATTTGCATTCTCCTTTCCAAGCAAAAATGATCATTAAATCAGTCAAGGACTCTGGTGGGCTCGTTATGCTTTCCCGACAGTAGCTCACGCACCGTGCAGTGTCAAGGTCGTTTGCGGCGGTCGGGTTGCGGCGCTTTTGCTATTGACCGATGGCGCCATCCGTGCTTTATTAGAGGAAGAAGCACGGAAATAGAGGAGGAGAAAAGGTGAGTCGGCATCCGTTTGTTCTGGGTCGCCTTGGGCTGGTCGCGGTTGCGGTGAGCCTCAGCGCTTTTGGCGGCGCTGCTGGCGCCGCTACCCGTTACGTCTCTCCCGACGGGCGAAATGAGTACCCCTACACGAGCCCGGAAGATGCTGCGTGGAAAATTCAATCGGCCGTTGATGCTGCGGTAGAAGGGGATCATGTTCTTGTCGGTCCCGGCGTTTACAGAGAGCATGTCATCCTGAAAGAGGGCGTCAATCTATCGGGTCCTGCACGCGAGCACGTCACGATCTACGGCGTTACACCGGGCAAGCCCGTCCTCACGCTGACCTGGGACAATACCGTAAAGGGATTGACTATCGTCGGACCGCCTTGTGCAGGTGTTGGCATTTATGCGGAACTCGGCGTTCCCCCCGCGAAGACCGGCAGCTTCAAGCCATTCCGAATATCGGATTGCTGGATACTGCGGTGCGCGGGGCCCGGAATCCTCGTGTTCGCCCGACAGGAGCCCTCTGAGGTGTTATTGCGACCGGACCCGCAGTTCGCGAGTCCTGAGGAGTGGGAGAGGTATTTTGAGGCGATTTATGACACCGAATTAGAGGTGGAGCTATCCGGCTGCCATATTGGCTCGCGCGACGGCAGCGGCATAGTAGTGCATATACAGGACCTGTCTGGCAAGTATGAAGGACACTCTTTCTCTGAGCCATGGGGTGGCCTGTTCGGCGGCCCGATTGAGCTTGGCTTCAAGCACGCAACTCTCAGGATGTCCGAATGCACTATTGCCCACTGCCGCGACGATGGAATCATCGTCCGGGCAGGTTGGCGCGACAGGGCTCAGGTTATCTTGGATCGCTGCGCGATATATTACAACGAGCGCTATGGTATTTACGTGGCTTCAGGCGGCGGTCATCTTAGCGACGCAGTGGTCCGCATGAATGGTTGCTTGCTGTTCGGAAACCAAAAGGCCGCAGTCTGGTCCTTCTCAATAGACGACGGATCCTGGGGCATGATCGGTGTGGAGCCGTCTGCGCACGGGCATGTTTTCGCCGAATCCTCGACCATAGCCCGAAACTCAGTTGGGATCGTGGGCTGCCCGTTTCCACCCGGGTCGGCAGGTGGTGCGGGACAGGGGATCAACCTGAAGAATTGCATCGTTTTTGGGAACGCGGACTCTGACATTGACTTCACTTGGTTCCGCGAACACGCATTACTGATGGCCCGCGGCATCAGCCATAGCTGCGTTGGATGGAAGGAGCTGGCCGGTCTCCGCGGTAACATAGATGGCGACCCCCTCTTCGCCGATCCTGAACACGGGGACTACAGGCTGCTGCCGGGGTCCCCTTGCATCGATGCAGGAGGCATGTATTTGCGGCCAACCCTCATTGTGCAAGACCGTGCACCGCTAATTTCCTGGGACCCAGGCAAAGACCTCGACGCAAATCCCCGAATCTCGGGCAATGGCCCAGACATGGGCGCGTACGAAGGGCTTGGCGAGCCGCCGAATTACCTGCTTGAGGGTTCCGAGGACCTGGCCACCTGGAGCGAGGAGTATTATGGCCCGGCCACCACGTGGACCGATCCTGATGCCGGGCCGTTTAGCACAAAGTTTTATCGTGTCAGGGTCGGAAGGTAGCAACGCTCTCCGCAGCGGCCTCATTCGTTGGGGGGTGAGGCGCCTCAGTACGCTTCCACTCTGTAGTATCGGAGGCCCACATCGCCCGGCGCGGGGATCGTGCCTGAGGTGTCATCGTCGGCCCACGAATTTTCCCCTGTCCCGGAGCCCGCGATGTCTGACTCGGCGAGAGTCCATCCCCCGATATTATCGCTGTGGTAGACGCTGTACAGCATACCGGTGACGCTTGTCCAGGTAATGGTGACGGAGTCAGAGGAGTTGCTGGCGATGCTCACGATCCTCAGACACGAAGTGCTGAGCGTGGGGTGCGTCGCCGACAGGAGTTCCTCGCGGTTCGACTTACCATCGCCGTCGAAATCGTCATCCCCGTCCACATCCGTGAGATCGTTGATGTCATCCCCCGGGTCGAAATCCACGACGATCTGCTCGAACTCGTCCGGCAGCCCGTCAGAGTCCGCGTCGGTGAAGCTCAGGGAGATGGTGCCGAGGTCTTTTGCTTCGCCGGCGCTGAGACCGAACGTCGCCTGATAGGTGTTGTAGTAGGTCTTCGCGACGGTGATCTGGTAGTCAATCGCGGCAGGAAGAGAAGTGAAGCTGAACCTGCCGTCGGTGCCGGTGACAGTGTCATACGTCGTTCCCAGGTAGATGCCGGACGTAACCTTCAATTGCACCGCTGCACCCCGCAGATTGCTGGAGTCGTTTCCGCTGATGACCTTCCCGGAAACGGACCCGGCATTCGGAGCAAGCGTGAAAACTTCCGTCGTGGCGGACTCGGTCGTGACCTCCGTCGTCCGGTGTTCCGGCGAGAAGTTAGGCGCGCTCACATCAATGTCATACGTGCCGACGGGGACATAGCCGGTGTACATCCAGTTGTTGATTGTGCCCACGATGGGCGAGATCGTGATGGTCGTGTTCGGGGGGGACTGCGATGGGTCGTTCTGGTTGTAGACCAGGACCGTCAACACGTTATAGCCCGGCAAGCCCGCGCCATAGTTGGTCTTAAAAGTGCCATACTCGCTGCCCAGCGGCTCGGCAGGAGGGGCGAGTGTGGAGAGTTGACTATCGTGAAGAGGGGACTCCACAATGGGTTCAATCCCTCTTTGGCCGAGAGGAGATATGGTGAACTCGCTGATCACAGCTTTGAAGAGCCGGGTTGAGTCCTCGCTGTTGACGCATATCCCCACATGAACGTTCTCCGGAAGGAGCAGATTGACCGGCTCCCCCGAATTCCACGTCTTTCCGTCGAGCGAGAAGTAAGGTGTGATTTCAGCATAGCGCGTGGCACCGGAGTTGTCACACACCAACTTCAGGTAAACCGGTAGCGAGAAATCCCCGAACTCGACCTTCTTCGCGGAAGAGCCGGGCGCTGCCCGGAAGCCCGAAAGGAATATGCTATGAGTGCTGGCAGCTACCATTGCATAAGGCGAGTCGGGGTTGGTGGATTCTCTGATCATGATGCCGGCAAATGCAGGGCTGTCCATCCATTCGAGGGAATCAACCTTCGCGGAGACCTCGAAGCTGCCTTTGGCCCAGGTGTGGACAAACCGGAAATGATCCTCTGTTCCGAACACATCGAAGCTGCCGCCGCCCTGAATGGTGTAAGCGTCTCTGGAAGGCTCGTATTGTGTGTTCCCCTCTCTGGGTTCGCCGATCTCTGTGCTCCTCATTCCCAGGCTACGAGCGAAGCGCCCCTTGCCGAAGAAATTCTCCGCTCTCACCCGCCAGTAGTACGTGGTCCTGTCGAAAAGTCCCGCGTCCTCCCCCATGAGAAGAGAAGTCCCCTCGATGTCGTTCTGCTCGAACACTATATCAGTGAACCAGGGGTCAGTGGCGATTTGAACGACATAGGTGATCTCGTCCTCCGGGCTGCCTTTCTGGCTCCCGCTCCATCTCAAAAGGATCTGACTGCCGACGGTAGCCCCGTCTTCCGGCGACTGAAGGGAGAATTCTCCTGGATCAAGGGCGGCAGGGTCGGCGACGATGACCTTGCTTTTCCATATCTCGCCCAGTTGTCCCGTGCTTCGGTCCTTGACGAAGAAGAGCACCCGGTACGTCCCCATTTCTTGGAATTCCGGCTGATCCGTCGTGTCATAGATGCCGTCTTGGTCGAAGTCGTATAGGGGAACCCGGATTCCCTCCACATCTCGATGCGTCCAGGAGCCGCCCGGAAGCGCTCCCAGAGCGAACCAGGGAGGCTTAATGACCATCCAGACGCTCTGCACGAGGTCTCGATCGCTCACTCTGGCCCACAGGTGGGGCAATTGGCCCACAGAGATGATTTGGTTCGGCGAAACCTCGACGATCTCGGCTTCCAGCACGGGTTCGCCATATCCCAGGATGATATGAGACGAAAGGAACCCGTCGTATCCCTGTCGCCTGGAAAGGAAGCCGAAAGTGCCGATCTTGTCGCCGTTATCGTCCAACAGCGGGTGGTGAGCGCTGAGGTCCGGATAGCCAAAGCCCTCGAGGACGCCGTTGCCATCTATGTTGCTGGTGTAGAGGCGGGTTGCGCCCGTGGCTTCTACGAATGAGCGCATCAGGTCCCATCCCCGCGACAGCTTCTCGAAAAGCTCGATCACAAAGAACTCTCCCTGAGGCGCAACGTTGTCTTCCTCCGGACCGATGACCGGCAGTTCGTGGGGATCGGAGCTGGTGATGATGGCACGTGGGCTTCGGTTGCTTGAAAGCCAGGGGATGAAGCTGCCAGAGTATGGGACACCGTAGATGAAGATTATCGGCTGGCCTTCGGCAGGAGACCCGATCAGCGATGTCTCCAGGCTTGTAATCCAGCCGTTCAGCTCCCACGGCGTTACCGTCTCTTTCTCCCCGGAAACGAAAAACTGCCAGCGCTTACCGGGCCCTACGAAGACGATGAAGAGGGGACCCGGCTCGACTTGCATCCGCTCCTTGGCCCAGCTCGTGATTGCATCCATGATGGCCTCTTTGCTCGGCGGGCCTTCCAGAAGGATACCGTTATCGGCCGGGACTCCGAAGCGTAAGTAGAAGATGTCATCGGTTCTGAAACCCCTCTGTCTCAGTTTGCGATAAATCGTATCCATGGTTCGGTTGTGTGACTCCAGGCCGGTGTCATTGTCGCCTCTCCCCGAGACAAGGATGGCGTGGCCCGCCGTGTCTTTCACCTGAACGTGGACGTCCCTCGAAGATGAGAAATTGAGGTTGGGGCCTCCCTTGTACTCGACCCAGATCTTCCATACACCCACCTCCGGGAGCTTGATTCCCTGGAACATGTAGTAACCGTCCGCGTTGGTTGTTGTGGAACTCGGCGGCAGGCTCTCTCCGGTGGCGGCGTAGTGCAAATGCAGGTGGACCGTTTGTCCTTCAAGGATGCCCGATTGGGGAGAAACTGGCGTCGTAGCTCTCAGTCGTCCGAGGACGTCTAAGGTGTCGGACCAGTGGATGGCGAGAGCAGAAGGGATGAGATTGACCTTTGTGTCTGCCGGCAGAACCTCGAAGACCGCGGGGGGCTCTGTTGCTGACCCGTCATACAACTCGTCTCCCGCCCAGGAAGCCACAGCTTGCCAACCTGTGCCAGTGGTAAGAGGAGTATAGGAGAAGATGTAATTCCCGCTGTCGTCTGTCTGCGAGGTAAAAAGCTCCGGGTCTCCCTCCGGCGGCGAAACCGTGATCTGCACCTCGCGATCCGCAAGCCCCTTCCCTCTAAGATCGGTCAAGGAACCGTAGATAGACACGGCTTGCCCCACCACGACCTCCTGCGGATGAACCCACGTAGTGATGTCGGTGAGGTCAGCAGTATCCACCCACGAGCGATACGGTCCCGGGGGGTCTTCGACCAACTGGGTATAGCTGCCGCCCTCGACCGTCCATTCTCCGCCGAGTTCTGTGAAACCGTCCGCTGCGCCGTCCTCAAAATCGTCAAAAAGCAATATGGAGTTTTGCAGCGTTGGCCGGGGCGGCCCGGAAGGTGCTCGATACGCGTTTCCATTCGGTGGACTTCCACCAGCACCCCACGCCACTTCGGTGCAGCCGCTACAGATGAAGCAGCCTGCGAGGGCCAGGAGAAGGGTATGTTGGAGCAGCCGGATAGATTTATTCAACGTTCCACCTTCCCCCCGGGGGCACACTGTTGTTATCCCCGGGGATTGGGGTTTCTTCCCCCAAACGCTGGCGGAATGAGCTATCGCACGCCACCCATTGAACCACTAGTTTCTTATATCACATTCCATACGGGAATTCAACCCGCTTTCAGAGTAGGGTGTGGCCGCGTCTCAGTGGCGTCGCATCATTGCGCTCTTTCAGAGCTTGAATCGTTGGGTCGCAGGCGCCCCTGGGCGTTGCCCAGGGCTGAGGAGATGCCGCCCCTTCGGGCCTTGGCTGCCCAGAACCTGCGAAGCCCCAACGGGGCGCAATAGGATAGCCCAGGGCGCAGCCCTGGGACAGGAAGCAAAAGGAGAGGCCAGCCCTGTAAGGGCGAAATAGTGCCACGCAAATACGGCCGCACCCTACTCATTTTGCAAAATGACCACAGGATCGAGGTTGGCGGCTCGTCTCGCTGGGAGAATTGCAGCTACCGAGCCCAGAAGGATGGCACATCCCAGCGCGATTAGGACGTCTTTCAAGGGGATACCCACACCTGAGATGGCGTAGGGTTCATAGAGCGACACGATGTACGCCAATCCCAAACCCAGAGGCACACCGAGCAGTGCTCCGATGACGCACAGGACGATCCCTTCCGTCAAAAACTGCCAGACGATGTCTTTCTTGCTGGCGCCCTCAACTCTTCGGATAGCGATCTCCCTGTGCCTCTCCATCACAGACATCAGCATGATGTTCGTGATCACGATTCCGCCCATGATGAGGCACAGAAGGAAAAGAGCGACAGTGAGGTCGTCCCTGACCTTCAGTTGATCGCTCAGCAGGATAGGGAGGAAGATGTTATAGAGGAGAATAGGCTCTTTGTTTCCTGACACCAGCACCTGCTGGATCAAACGAGCGGTATCCAGCACCTCGAGTGGGTCCGTTTTGACAATGAGCCAGTCAAGGGAATTATCTTCGCGCTCAAGCAAACTCAATGGCACATGCACGCACCTTTCCGATCGCTTCCAGGCAGTGTCCTCCGCCGGCACACCCAGCATGAACTTGATCTTTTTGATCATCTGCTTCAACCATCTTACGCGAAACTTCCTGCCACTGCCTTTCAAACCAAGATCCCGCCGGAACCCTTGCTCGTCGGTCGCGAGCTGCTCCTCGTCTCGCTTTTCCATGACCCCGACGACCCGAAAGGTCAGCAGGTTGCCTCCATAGCGAACGGCGATTTTCTTGTTGAGGGCAGATTTCTTGGGGAACAGCTCCGCAGCCGCCTGAGCTTCCAGGACACAGACCCGCTGACCTTTCTTCACGTCTTGCTTTGTGAGATAGCGGCCTTGAGAAGGGTAAAACGACCGCGTCTCGCAGGCCGTTTCGTTTGTCCCCACCACGGTTGTCTTTATTATGCTGGTGGCGACAAGGGCCTCACCGGTGCTTGTCCGAAAGGGAGTTACGGAACATTCCCTGTCCGCGAGCGCTTCCTCAATGGCTTCCACATCAGACAGCGTCAGCCTCTCTGCTCCCGGCTTCTCCTGAGCGCGGACCGTGATCTGATCGGTCTTGAATCTCGATGCGCTGCGGATGGCGTTATGGATGCTTCCCTTTTCCATAGCGGAAGGGAACACGATGATCGCCGCAGCCCACACGACTCCCTGCAAAACCAGAAAGGTCCGCAATGGTCGGCGGAGCATCGCTCTGATGGCGATTCTCGTGTTTGCCAGAATGCCCATCTCTGGTCCTCACTCCAGTGTGTGGCTCCGTCCTCGCCGCTGACACCGCCCGGCACAATGGCGCATGACAGGTGACCAACAGAGCTTCGATCAACTGCCCGTCCGCAGATTTCCCATTCGGTTCCATCCTGTTTTTCTGTAGTATACTACGCGGAAACGGGAACTCGTTCAAGTGCCGGCGAGTGAACACACCAGTAAGCTGGCCGGCAATACCCCGATCACATGGAAAGGAGGTGGCTATGGGGGGCTCGGTGCACGAGCTGGTGATCCTTGGTTCCGGACCAGCGGGTTTGACTGCCGCCATCTACGCTGGCAGAGCAAGCCTGTCGCCGGTGGTCATCACCGGACTGCGATCAGGGGGACGTTTGACGATGCCTCCCATGGTTGAGAATTTCCCCGGCTTTCCCGACGGGATAAATGGACCGACTCTCATGAAGAACACGATCGAGCAGGCCAAGCGGTTCGGCGCCTCGATCGTTTCCGCCAACGCCAAGAGCGTGGATTTACAGAGCCGTCCCTTTACCGTCAACACGGAGGAGACGAGCTTCTCGTGCGACACGTTGATTATAGCTACCGGAGCCGACAACCGGTATCTGGAATTGCCCGGGGAAAAGGAGCTGATCGGTCGCGGCATCTCGACTTGTGCTACCTGCGATGGCTTCTTCTTCCGTGAAAAGGACGTCTTCGTCATCGGCGGCGGCGATACAGCTATGGAAGATTCCCTTTTCCTTTCCCGCTTCGCCAAAAAGATTACGGTGGTCCACAGAAGAGACCAACTTCGAGCCTCCAGGATCCTTCAGCAGCAGGCTTTCGCTAACCCCAGGGTTGATTTCATCTGGGATTCGGTCGTCGAGGAGCTCATTGGTGACGAGGTGCTGGAAGGCATCAAGTTGCGAAATGTCAAAACGGCGGAAATCTCAGAGCATCGCTGCGACGGGGTCTTTCTGGCCATCGGCCACATCCCCAACACCGAAATGTTCAGGGGGCAGCTCGAGCTCGATCAGGAGGGCTACATCGTCACCAGGGGTCCCACGCGAACAAGCGTGGAGGGGGCCTTCGCCGCAGGAGATGTCGTGGATAAGGTTTATCGCCAGGCTGTCACCGCCGCAGGGAGCGGCTGTATGGCCGCCCTCGACGCCGAGAGATGGCTGGCTTTGCATCCGTGACTACGCGACAAAACCACGGCAGACTGACAAGCGCTGCGCCGCTTGCCCGCCTAAGAAAGCATCGCGTCAATCTTCTCTGCAAGCTGTGCCTTCGACACCAATCCAATGGATGTCTCAACGACTTTGCCGCCCTTGAAGAACAGCAGCGTCGGCACGCTCATGACCCGATATTCCCTTGATAGAGAGGACGCCTTGTCAACGTCAATGTGGGCGATGACGGCCTTGTCCGCGTAATCGTCTGCCAGCTCCTCAAGAATGGGTGCCAGCTTCACGCAGGGCATACACCAATCCGCCGAGAAGTCCGCCACAACTGGCAGTTCCGATTTAAGTACCTTCGCCTCGAAATTCTCTTCGCCCACTTCGACGACAATTCCCATTTGACCTTTCCCCTTTCCGTTTTTGCTACTTCAGGCGACTCAATTTTCCACAAAGAACATCTTTCGCTATATTACCGTTCTTCCATCTTACGTCAAGTGTGAGATGATTTCAGAAGCTGAGTGCTGTGATTTATAACTCCCGTCGCGTTGTCTTTTCTCGACAGGATAACTGTCACCATGAAAGCGGGGTGGTCTCCAGTGGCGGTGTGTGGTAAAACCGTCCTGACGCCAAGACCAGGGCGGGTGACCAAACCAAGGGGTCACTGATGTGCCCCAAACCAAAGAAAGGAGTACCACCCCATGACACTCTACATCGGACTTGACGTTCATGGCAAGCAAACACTGTATGTGGCTCAGGATGAGGCAGGCAAGGTGACGGCACAAGGCAAGGTCGCCACGTCGGCGGAAGGGTTCTGCGAGTTGGTGAAGGGGTTGGAAGCCCCGAAAGGGACGAAGATCGGACTGGAGACGGGCGTCCAAGCGATGTGGGTTTCTCGTCTCTTGTCCGGTCTGGGGACGCAGCCGGTGGTGATCGATGCCAGGGAGGTGAGGCAGAAAGCCAGGCGGCTCAACCAGAAGTCGGACCCCGCCTTCGGCGGGGCTGCGCCAGATTCTGTCCCCCGCGTGCCGCGGGGCACTTTGTGAGGGTGCGCACCAGTCAGGTGAACGCCGCGAAGTTTTTGTTGCGCTCCGTGGGTCAAGGACTGCAAGCAACTTCCCTGAAGACCGGCCGGGCTTGGCAA